>MTEW01001894.1_pt2 | contig 25955 bp, 25 predicted proteins | sample 1042681 | NCBI WGS metagenome assembly MTEW01 (sample SAMN06185811, study PRJNA358809) | soil metagenome | isolation source: soil biostimulated with citrate as carbon source | place: India | collected 2015-05-23
CAAACATGCCAAAGATGAAAACTAAGAGCGGCGCTGCAAAGCGCTTCCTGAAGACTGCTTCGGGCTTCAAGCACAAGCACGCTTTCAAGAGCCACATCCTGACCAAGATGTCCACCAAACGTAAGCGTCAGCTGCGCGGCAGCTCGCTGATCGGCCCGTCGGACAAAGCTAAAGTCGAGCGCATGCTGCGCGTTCGTTAATCGGTCAAGATATTTAGAGGTAATTACTCATGGCTCGTGTTAAGCGTGGCGTTATCGCTCGTGCTCGTCACAAAAAAATCCTGAAGCTCGCCAAGGGCTACTACGGTGCGCGTTCGCGCGTGTTCCGCGTCGCCAAGCAGGCGGTGATCAAGGCAGGCCAATACGCCTACCGCGACCGTCGTCAGCGCAAGCGTCAGTTCCGTGCTCTGTGGATCGCCCGTATCAACGCCGGTGCTCGCGTCAACGGTCTGTCCTACAGCCGTCTGATCGCTGGCCTGAAAAAGGCGTCGATCGAAATCGACCGTAAGGTCCTGGCCGATCTGGCAGTGAACGAAAAAGCGGCGTTTGCTGCGATTGTCGAGAAAGCTAAGGCCGTTCTGGCTTAAGTCCCCCGACAATCACCGGGCTTGCCCGGTGGCAACGTCAAAGATAGGGGAAGAGCCTTCAAGCTCTTCCCCTATTTCGTATCTGGAGTCCGTACATGGAAAACCTGGATGCATTGGTCTCGCAAGCGCTAGAGGCCGTGCAAAACACCGCAGACGTCAACGCCCTGGAACAACTCCGGGTTCAGTATCTCGGCAAGAAGGGCGAGCTGACCGCCCTGATGCAGACCCTGGGCAAGCTGTCGGCCGAGGAGCGTCCGCAGGCTGGCGCCCTGATCAACGCCGCCAAGAACCAGGTTCAGGACGCCCTGAACGCCCGCAAATCCGTGCTTGAGCAGGCCCTGCTCGCCGAGAAGCTGGCGTCCGAGCGCATCGACGTGACCCTGCCGGGCCGCGGCCAGGCTTCCGGCGGCCTGCACCCGGTCACCCGTACCCTCGAGCGCGTCGAGCAGTTCTTCACCCATATCGGCTACAACGTCGCCGAGGGCCCGGAAGTCGAAGACGACTACCACAACTTCGAAGCCCTAAACATTCCCGGCCACCATCCGGCGCGGGCGATGCACGACACCTTCTATTTCAACGCCAACATGCTGCTGCGCACCCACACCTCACCGGTGCAGGTGCGCACCATGGAGTCGCAGCAGCCGCCGATCCGCATCGTCTGCCCCGGCCGCGTCTATCGCTGCGACTCCGATATCACCCACTCGCCGATGTTCCACCAGGTCGAAGGCCTGCTGGTCGACGAGGGCATCAGCTTCGCCGACCTCAAGGGCACTATCGAGGAGTTCCTCCGGGTGTTCTTCGAGAAGCCGCTGGGCGTGCGTTTCCGCCCGTCCTTCTTCCCCTTCACCGAGCCCTCGGCCGAAGTCGACATGCAGTGCGTGATGTGCTCGGGCAAGGGCTGTCGCGTGTGCAAGCAGACCGGCTGGCTGGAAGTGATGGGCTGCGGCATGGTGCATCCGGACGTGCTGCGCATGAGCGGCATCGACCCGGAGAAGTACTCCGGCTTCGCCTTCGGCATGGGCGTCGAGCGCCTGGCCATGCTGCGTTATGGCGTCAATGACTTGCGCCTGTTCTTCGATAACGACCTGCGGTTTCTGGCGCAATTTCGCTAGTACCGCCTTCGTCATCGAATTCGTTTAAGGAGAACAGACAGTATGAAATTCAGTGAACAGTGGCTGCGCAGCTGGGTGAACCCGGACGTCTCGCGCGACGAGCTGGTGGCCCGCCTGTCCATGGTCGGCCTGGAAGTGGACGCGGTGATCCCGGTCGCCGGCCAGTTCAGCGGCGTGGTGGTGGGCGAGATCCTCAGCGCCGAGCAGCACCCGGACGCCGACAAGCTGCGTGTGTGCCAGGTCAGCAACGGCAGCGCCAACTTCCAGGTGGTTTGCGGTGCACCCAATGCCCGTGCCGGCATCAAGATTCCCTTCGCCATGATCGGCGCCGAACTGCCGGGCGACTTCAAGATCAAGCAAGCCAAGCTGCGCGGCGTGGAGTCCCAGGGCATGCTCTGCTCGGCCTCCGAACTGCAGATCAGCGACGACAACAGCGGCCTGATGGAGCTGGCGGCGGATGCTCCGGTCGGCCAGGACATTCGCGCCTACCTGGGCCTGGACGATGCCAGCATCGAAATCGGCCTGACCCCGAACCGCGGCGACTGCCTGTCGCTGGCCGGTCTGGCCCGCGAAGTCGGCGCCATCTACGGCGTCTCGGTCTCGGCGGTTTCCGTCGCCCCGGTCGCGGCTGTCCATGACGAAGTGCGTCCGGTCGAGGTGCTGGCGCCCAAGGCCTGCCCGCGCTACCTGGGCCGCGTCATTCGCAACGTCGACCTGTCCAAGCCGACCCCGCTATGGATGGTCGAGCGCCTGCGTCGCTCCGATATCCGTAGCATCGACGCCGCCGTCGACATCACCAACTACGTGATGCTCGAACTTGGTCAGCCGATGCACGCCTTCGATCTGGCCGAAATCAACGGCGGCATCCGCGTGCGCATGGCGGAAGAGGGCGAGAAGCTGGTCCTGCTGGATGGCCAGGAAGTCGGCCTGCGCGCCGACACCCTGGTGATCGCCGACCACGAGCGCGCCCTGGCCATTGCCGGCGTGATGGGGGGCGAGCACAGCGGCGTGAGCGGCAAGACTCGCGACCTGTTCCTCGAGAGCGCCTTCTTCGACAACATCGCCGTGGCCGGCAAGGCGCGCTCCTATGGCCTGCACACCGATTCCTCGCATCGCTTCGAGCGCGGCGTCGACTCGCAGCTGGCGCGCAGCGCCATGGAGCGCGCCACTGCGCTGCTGCTGGAGATCGTCGGCGGGGACGCCGGCCCGATCATCGAAGTGGCCAGTGCGGCCGACCTGCCAACCGTCGCGCCGATCACTCTGCGCGCCGAGCGCATCAGCCAGATGCTTGGCCTGGACATGGATGGCGCCGAAGTCGAGCGCCTGCTCAGCGCGCTGGGCCTGGGCGTGACCGCCGAGGGTGCCGGCCAGTGGCAGGTCAGCGTGCCGAGCCACCGCTTCGATATCAGCCTGGAAGTGGACCTGATTGAAGAGCTGGGTCGTCTGTACGGCTACAATCGCCTGCCGGTGCGTTACCCGCAGGCGCGCCTGGCCCCGCAGGCCAAGGCCGAAGCCCGTGCCGAGCTGCCGGCCCTGCGTCGCCTGCTGGTGGCACGCGGTTACCAGGAAGCCATCACCTACAGCTTCATCGATCCCAAGCTGTTCGAGCTGTTCAACCCAGGCGTCGTCCCGCTGCAACTGGCCAACCCGATCTCCGCCGACATGGCCGCCATGCGCTCCTCGCTGTGGCCGGGCCTGGTCAAGGCGCTGGAGCACAACCTCAATCGCCAGCAGTCGCGCGTGCGTCTGTTCGAGAGCGGCCTGCGTTTCGTCGGCCAGCTCGAAGGCCTCAAGCAGGAAACCATGCTGGGCGGCGTGATCAGCGGCAGCCGTCTGCCGGAAGGCTGGGCCAATAGCCGCGAGAGTGTGGACTTCTACGATCTGAAGGCCGATGTCGAGGCGCTGCTGGGCTGTGCCGGCGCTGCCGATGCCTTCGCCTTCGTGCCGGGCGAGCATCCGGCACTGCACCCGGGTCAGACCGCGCGTATCGAGCGGGAGGGGCGTCTGGTTGGTTTCATCGGTGCCCTGCATCCGGAGCTGGCCAAGACCCTCGGTCTGGATCAGCCGGTGTTCCTCTTCGAGCTGCTGCTGGCCGAAGTGGCAGTCGGGCGCATGCCGGTGTTCAGCGAGCTGTCGCGCTTCCCCGAAGTACGCCGCGACCTGGCACTGCTGGTCGATCGCGAACAGCCGGCCGAGGCCGTGCTCGCCGCCATTCGCGAGGCGGCGGGCGAGTGGCTGACAGACCTCAAGCTATTTGACGTCTATCACGGTAAAGGCATTGATCCGCTTAGAAAAAGCCTGGCAGTCGGCTTGACCTGGCAGCATCCATCGCGCACTCTTAATGACGATGAGGTGAGTACTACTACGCAAAATATCCTCACCTGCCTCGAACAAAGGTTCAACGCCACGTTAAGGAAGTAGCGTATGGGGGCTCTGACGAAAGCTGAAATGGCGGAACGTCTGTACGAAGAGCTCGGCCTGAACAAACGGGAAGCCAAGGAGCTGGTGGAGCTGTTTTTTGAAGAGATCCGCCAGGCTCTGGAGCTGAACGAACAGGTCAAGCTTTCCGGGTTCGGTAACTTCGACTTGCGCGACAAGCGCCAGCGACCCGGCCGCAACCCGAAAACAGGAGAGGAGATCCCGATCACGGCTCGCCGTGTGGTCACCTTTCGTCCAGGGCAAAAACTGAAGGCCAGGGTCGAGGCATATGCTGGAACCAAGTCATAACGACGAGCTACCGGCGATACCCGGCAAGCGCTACTTCACCATCGGCGAAGTCAGCGAGCTCTGCGCGGTCAAGCCCCATGTCCTGCGTTATTGGGAACAGGAGTTTCCACAACTCAATCCGGTCAAGCGGCGGGGTAACCGCCGTTACTACCAGCGCCAGGACGTGCTGATGATCCGGCAGATTCGCGCGTTGCTCTACGATCAGGGCTTCACCATCGGCGGGGCGCGTCAGCGCCTCTCCGGCGACGAGGCCAAGGACGACACCACCCAGTATCGTCAGCTGATCAAGCAGATGATCGTCGAGCTCGAGGACGTGTTGCACGTCCTGCGGAAATAGGGCAAAAGAAAAAGTTGCCTTAATTCAAAAGCTTAATGTATAGTTCTTCCCGCTTTCGGTAACACGTAAGCATCGTCGGGGCGTAGCGCAGCCCGGTAGCGCACTTGCATGGGGTGCAAGGGGTCGAGTGTTCGAATCACTCCGTCCCGACCAAAAAATCCCTAGAAAATCCAGTCACTTAGCGGTGACTGGATTTTTTTATGGGCGCTTCACGCGTAGAAGCGTAGGGACTTTTGCGGGACTTTTTTTCATCCTGCCATTCTCCTCAAAATTGTCAGGGCCGGACCGCGCGAATCGGTGGCCGAAATCCTGTTGGCTTCATCGATCAGTTTGCCCAGCTCGGCGGCCGAGTAGTGACTGGTGATGCTGCCGTTCTTGTGGCCCAGCAGAGCCTTCCTGTCCTCCTCCGTTACCCCTGCTGCCCGAAGTCTTCGACCGAAGGTGTGCTTCAGGTCGTGAACGCGGATCGAAGCAAATCCAGCTGGGGCAGGGCGCATAAAACGCTCCTGAAACTTCTTCGCTGCTCTGACCCTGGCTTTCTTCCATGCCGAATCGTTCATTCGGTGAACGGGAGTGGCCTTGCCGTTTTGATCGGGTTGTCCGTAAGGAAATACCCAAACCGGATCAAGCCCACGCTGTCCCTCGATGACCGACTTGGCTACGTTGTTGAGCACAACGAGGCGCTCGTCGCCGTTCTTGACCCCGGAGCTCTCATGCCGGCCACCAAAATCCGCCGGTATGAGAAAGACGCTGGTGTTGAGCTCAGGAATCGGTATCTCCCAATCCCAGCGAAGCTTCACGACCTCCTGCTCGCGTGAGCCGCTGTTGACCTTGTACAGGGCCATGCGGCGCAAATGATCCGGCAGTTCGGCGAAGAGAATCGACTGCTCTTCCCAGGACATCGGGTAGGGCATGCGTCTGGTTTTCTTCTCTTCCAGCTTGGTGATCATCGGCACTACGTCGAGCCAGGGACGCTTCTGCTCATCACGCCATTTTCGGGCGCACAGGTTCAGAATGCGTATGACGCGCTCCAGGGCGATGTTCACCGTGCGGTGTGAGACGCCAGGCTTCAACTTTCCATCGCTGGTTCTGCTGCTCTTGAGTCGATCCCTTATGTAGGGAGCCAGGGTCTCATCGTCGACATGAGTCAGAGGCTGGTCGCCAATATACGGATCCAACTGCTCCAGATAGATGGCCGTGAGGCCTATCGACGGCTGATCCTTGTACTCGATCAGGTAACGCGTAGCGGCTTCCCGCCAGGTTCTGATCGTGCGGACGCCATAGATCTTCTGTTCCCGGAGCTTTTCCAGCTTGTGTATCAGGTACTGCTCTGCCTCCTTCCTATCGCTTGATCCAGTGCTTTCCTGAATTCGTTGACCTCTGAAGACCTTGTCGATGTGCCAGATCCCGTTCCTTTTGTAGAGGCCGCTAATGGTTTTTCGCGCCATGGCTTTTCTCCTTGGCGCTCGCTGCGGGAGTGATCATGTCCCTTGGCACCTTCCTTTTCAATGATGGCCCGGTCGATGTAGGCGTCTGCCCAGGCATCCAGCTCTTGGCGATCAAAGCCGATGCCTTGCACTCCAATGCGGAATTCCCGCACGTAAGGCCGGACGGTTTTGTTGAATTCTGTGCGGCACATGCCGAGGTAGGCGGGGGCCGCACTGGCTCGCAGGATTCGGGGTGGGCAGGTGATCAAGCGTGCGGCTATCTGTTCAGATGATGCGGGCATGAATGTCGCCTCCTTATCGGCCCTGATCCGTGCTGCAGATGCTGTCCGCTGCTCGCTGTGCGAACAACGTGGTGGAGGGGGCAGCGGAGGGTTTGGTACAACAACCGTTTTGGCTCGGTTTGACCTGATGGATCGTGGCGTATGGCCTGTCGTTGGCTAGTACGGTGATATCAGGCTTAAGGATTGATGCGTGTCTTCCGAAGAGGTATTCCAGCAACCTGGTTCCAGTCCTGGTGGCCCAGTCAGTCGTGAGGAGATGTACGCAGAGGTGTGGCGGCTTCCCATGACCAAGATCGCGGATCATCACCGTGTTTCTTCCAGCTTCTTGGCGCGCGTGTGTACCCGCATGAATGTTCCGCGGCCGCCGCGTGGGCACTGGGTAAAGCTGGAGAATGGAGTACCTAGTCCTCAGCCACCCCTGCCTGAGGCTGGTCCTGGTGACCTGCAGGTTTGGCGCAGGGGAGATGCTCTTGGTGCTGTTTCTCGACCGGTACCGAAGGCACCTGCACCGCGCAAAATCAAACCCGAACAGCTCCGCATATCGCGATCAAGGCAGCACCCTGTTGTCGTGGGGGCGTATGAGGTCTTTGAGCAGGGGCGAGTCATCGACTAGGGGTTCCTCAAGCCAGGTAGGCAGCGCCTGGTGGATGTCGTGGTGACCAAGCCTCAGCTTGGGCCTGCCCTGAAACTGGCGAATCAACTGTTTCTCAAGCTGGAGGCTGCCGGCCATCGCGTGATGTTTGCACCTAGTGACCGAACCTATGCCCGGGCCTCGTTTGATGAGCATGAGCACCCACCCAAGAAGCCAAGGCACCGGCATCCGGCGTTGTGGTCACCCTCCAAGCCCACAGTGGTTTTCGTCGGGACAGTTGCCATTGGGCTGACGTTGTTTGAGATGACTGAGGAACTGGAGGCCCGCTACATCGATGGCAAGTACATCCCCACCTCCAAGATACCGTCGCAACAGATGCGCCGCTTGAGCTCAACCTGGAACTGGTCGACGCGCATGGACTTTGCGACCGGCCGCCTATGCATAAGGGCGTTCTCGCCATATCCGTGGACTGATTGGTCTCAGAGTTGGAAGGAGGCTAAGCAAGGCTCGCTACGCGGCCAGCTGGATGAGATCGTCCAGCAGCTCACGGACGCCGCGCCTGTAATTGCTCGATTGGTAGAGGAGGCCGAGGAACAGGCGAGAATTCGTCAGCAGGAGTGGAAGGAGCAGATATGCCGGCTCGAGGAGAGGCAGCAAGTTCGACGGGAGAATGAGGCAAGAGAGCAGGCGAGGGCTGATTTGTTGAGTGCCATCAAGCAGTGGGATGACATAAAGCGGATCCAGGCCTTTTTCAGTGATGCAGAGAGCTCCGCATCGAATCTGCCCGAAGCCGAGCGATGCATTGCTATGGACAAGCTCGCCCAGGCACGTGAGCTTGTTGGTGAGCTGGATGCGCTCAAGGCGTTGCTGGAGTGGAAGGGGCCTCAAGAGCGCTGAGACTGATGCTGCCTGGGTTTACGAAATGCGGGAAATGCTCACTGATGGTGAGCATTTTCTGGATTTTATAAACCTGTCGACCCGGAGGTATGTGCCTGCCCCTTGGTGTGTATTCAACGTCCGTGACGTCGACCGATGCCAGCGTCAGTCGAGGCGATTGCGGATTTCGTTGAATGCCCGCTGAATTATTCTCTGCTGATTGGGATCGATCTCAAGTTCATTGCATAGTGAAGACCACCCAGAGAGCACATCAAGGGTCTGCTCGATGTAAAGATCCGGATCCAGATAGCGGAAAGCAGAGCAGACTTGTTTGAGGTTTTTACGTGTTGCCAGTCCGGAGCCGTTGAAAGAGGTAGTGTGCTCGTCCGCGAAACCCTGGACAGGGGCATAGGTCAGGTCATAGGCCGGAGCTAATGTCCACCGTCCTTGGTCGTGTAGGAATGCGAAGTTCTTGGCGTGATCATCATGGTTGTGGGTCAGCGCGTTAAAAACCATGAGTCTTGCCATGCGCTCTACCTCCGCTGCATGGTTGGTGACCGCGTGGGTTGTTTTCAAGAGATCTGAATAGTCCAGTGAGGGCACGCGGTGATCTGCATAGAGAATACCGCTGGCAGTCATCATGTGGAGTTTGCTGTTGCCGTGTCGGTCGAAGCGTTGGGCAGCAAAGAATCGCTCGGTGCCGTTTGCAGAGCTGACTGTGAGCAAGTCGCTCGCAGCCATCTTCACTCCAGCACGTTCTGCCAAGAGCGCGTAGACATATTCGATGGTGCCGGTATCACGATGTTCGGTTGGTGATCGGAATTTCACTAGCCAGTGTTGGTAGCCGGCTGGGAGCTGCCGGAAAGATGTATTGCATTGTTTTCTGTCTGGGGACAGTGCAACGACGACCTTGGGGCGAGCGCCGGCAGGGGAGCCACCAGCGAGGCGCAGAGCATCAAGAATGGACGAGGTGTCTCCTTCGTAGACCGCCTGGGACTCCTGGTAGAGCTGGGCCAGATCAATATCATCTTCACCGGTGGCGTGCTCAAGCACCGGGCGATATTCCAGTGCACCCATGCCCCTGTCTGCCATGTAAGCCAGCCGATCGAGCGGAGAAATGTGTCTACGGTCTATGCCATGATTGGAAAGGAAATAACGATCCATTAGCAACATGCCCCATCCGTCTGGGAGGGAGTCGGCAATCGCGCCTGGTAGGCCTGCGAAAAGGACTGGATCAGCCGCTTTCTGGGGTTGGGTTGTGAAGTCCATGTTCAGGGGTGACAGATTGAAGCCTTGCGCCACCCACTGTGGATGATAGGCAAAGTAGATACCCTGTCGACTGGCAACCAACTCACCGACCGGCGTGCCTGCGAGCAATACCTCTACGGTGTTTATGGATTTCATTGGCGCCCCCGGGTACGTCCTGTTTGTTTGATTTCTTCAAGCGAGACAGGCCGCTCATGCTTGAACAGTTCCGCGATTTGGCGTGTTGCACCAAGTGCTGTAGCGATGAGCACCAGAGCATCAAGGGTGATCTGCCCAGTGGACTCGAATCGCTTGATGGTCGATTCTGAAACACCCGCCATCTTCGCCAAGGATTTGCGGGAGAGGTTCTGTGCGAGTCGCGCTTCTCGAGCGTTGGCGCCGATCTTCTGGGCCAGTTCGCCTGGAGCGAGCAGAGAATGGGTTAGGGCCAAGGATAAGCCTCGGATAATGGTTCATTTTAGATCCATTATACGTCATTATGGCTATTATTGGTTCAAATATGGCCTATTGTTTTTTTGCCTGACCTAGATTGATCTGGGGTGGAGAGACCGCACGCCCTGGCCTTCAATGCTCAAGCGGACTGTGCTGTCATAAGTCTGTTCCAGTCATCAATCCGCATGATCGTGAGGATTAATGGCGGTGGACCATCGATAGCATCAAAAACCTCACGATCTTGAGGATTTTTATCAATTCAGTTGGGTGCATAAGAAAATCCACTTTCCGCTGTTCAGCGTGGATCGGTGGCTTGTGGCGCAGCAGATAGTGCAGGCTTGTTAGTTCTTTTGAACACCCGATCCCTCGCCATGAAGGCCTCCAGCATGTGCGGGATGAGCGTCAGGGCGTCGACTTCTTCACCGTAGGTCTGTGAGTGCAGCGCCGCGTAGCGCTCGAGGTCGGCCTTCAGGCTGGCCGGGCAGGTGAAGGTCAGCTTCAGGTTCTCGGTTCTCGGCAGCGGGCCGAGACGCAGCTTGGTCGTGCTCATTGCGGGTTCCTATGTTGAGTGGAGAAAGGCTGATAGGGACGCAGCACCAGATCGCGGTTGACGATCACGCGCAGGGGCAGGCCAGGGCGCTGGGTCAGCGTGGGCTGGATATCGAGGTTGCGGCGGGTGACCTCTTGGCCAACCTGGTTCACTGTGTCTTGCAGGCTGTCGCGTCCGGCGATGATGATGCGGTCGCCATCGGTGCGACTGGTCGGTGCCGCCAACTCGGCACCGATGCCCAGCAGGCTGGTCATGGCCGCGCCGGCGACGATCCGATCCCAGTGCCAGTCGACGCCATCCTCAAGACCGGCATAGCCGGCGGCATCGGTACCGATCAGGTTGTCGAGTTGGAAGGACGAGGTGTCCGGCAAGATCACCCGTTGCCACACCACCTGCACGCGGCTTTGTCCGTAGCTCACCTGGCTGTGGTAGCGGCCCAGCAGGCGGGCGCCTTGGGGGATCAACACATGCTGGCCGGTGGCGCTGTCGTAAACCGGTTCGGTCACCGTGGCGATCACATCGCCGGGTAGATCCGACTTGATGCCGGTGACCAGCGCTGCCGGGATGACGGTGCCGGCCATCACCTGGTAGGGCGACTCAGGCATCTGCAGCAAGCCGGAATTACGGATTTGTGCGTTTACGTATTTACTGAGAAACGCCTCGTTCCGCTCCTGCTGCGTTGGTGTTCCTGCGGCGGCTACTGCGCCTGACGAAGCCATACCCAGAGCCTGGGAATCGAGTTGAGCACCACCACCAGATGCGATATTCGATTTCCGCGCACTGCTGGTCTGGAAAAACACCGAGGACTGCGCGGCTTCCTCGGCTTCCTTGAGCAGGGCCAGGCGCTCTGCTTCTGCGGCATCTGGCCCATGTCCATAACCTTGCGCCTGCTGCTCTGCCCTGAGGATTGGCCCGCCCAGGTCGCCGGGCAGCGGTGGGCCCAGTTGCGGTATCTCGGGAGCAGGTGGTGGCGTCAGTTGCGAGTAGTCTGCCGGCAACTGTTCCAGACCCTCGGAGCGTGCCACGCGGTCGACGTTGTATAGCTCGTTCGGGTCGGCGCCCTGGCGGCGCTGTTGCGGTTGCAGCGACCACAGCATGGCACCGAGTACCGCAGCCGATAGGCCACCCACCACTACCGCCAGCATGCGTGGATTGAGGCGGGTGACTGGGCGAGGCTTGGCGCGCAGCTCCAGCGACTCAGGCGCCTCCTTGGGCGGTAGCGAGATTGCTGCGGCTTGGTTTTCGTTCTTGGCCGTCATGCTCATGGCCTCCGTGCCACGCCGTCTGTGCGCTCGATCCGCACCACGTCACCCTTGTCAGCACCCAGGCGCAGCTCGGCCGCGCCGAACAGGCGGTCGACGATGTAGTAGGGAGAGCGGAAGCGATAGTTGACCAGCTGCCCGTCACCTTCGGGGCCAATTACGAACAGCGGCGGCAGCTCGCCCTGGGCGATGCCGGCCGGGAACTGGATATACACCTTGCGGCCGTCATCGAAGGCGCGCATCGGCTTCCAGGGTGGATTGCTGCCGCTGATCACATAGCGAAAGCGCAGCTTCTCTAGCGCCAGGCCGGCATCCACCGGCGCCGCGGCCTGGGCTTCACTGGCGCGGCGTTGCAGGGCGAGCATGCGATCCTTCGGGTAGTCCCAGGACACCGACGCCATCCAGGCCTGCTCGGTGGAACTCAGCTCGATCAGGTAGGTGCGGCGCGTGGTGGTGATCACTAGGTTGGTCTTCAGGTCGACCCGCGTCGGTTTGATCAGCACGCTGGTGCGTAGCTCGTCTCCGCTTCCGCTGGTGGTGTCGCCGACGATCCAGCGCACGGTGTCGCCGGCGGCCACGGTGATCAACTCTTCGCCGGGCTGCAGGTTAATCGCCGTCACCCGACCCGGGCTGGTGTACACCTGATACAACGCGCCATCGGAGTAGGGCCAGACCTGGATGGCGTTGATATAGCCTTCCCGGCTCGGTGCCACCCGAGCCTCGCGATTGGCGCGCGAGACCCGCACGCGCTCATCGGCCGGTTCCTTGGTCGGTTGGCTGCGTTGAGTTTCCGGCAATGGTTTGAGCTGGGCGGGCAGGGCCAGGGGCTTGGGTACTTCCACTACCTCGATGGGCTTGGGCGGCTCCGGCAGGCGCTGCGCTTCTAACGGTTCATCCAGCGCTATCACTGGCGGTTCCTGGCTGGCGCAGCCGGCCAGCACGCTCAGCAGCAAAGGGCAGATGCAGAGGTTCAGGGAGGTTTTCATGGTTTCTTGGCTCCTTCCGTAATGTCCAACTCGCGGCTCCAGGACAGGCCGTTGACGTAGATGCCGAGCGGGTTGCGGCGCAGCTTTTCCTCCGTGCGCGGAGGCTGCAGCACCAGTGAGATCACCGCGGTCCAGCGCTCCAGGCCGGCGGCTGAACCATTCACGAAACGGCGTTCGATCCAGCGCACCTGGAACGAGCTGTCGCTGGCACGCACCACGCTGGTGACTTCCACCGATACCGACTCCTTGCCGACCCGGGTGAAGGGATCGTTGGCACGGGCATAGTCGTTGAGGGTGGCTGCGCCGCGGTCGGTTGTGGAGTGATAGGCCTCCAGCCAGTTCTGCCGCACCACCACCGGATCGATCGACAGCGAGCGCACCTGCTCGATAAAGCGCGCCAGGTGATGGGCGATTTGCGCATCCTGGGGCTGGTAGGGACTGGCGGCTTCGCCGACGGCGCGCACCTGGCCGAGGTTGTCGACCTCCACCACGTAGGGCGTCACCGTCGATTGCGCCGAACGCCAGACCAGCCCGCCGGCCATCAGCAGCGCCAGGCCCAGACAACCGAAGGCCATCAGTCGCCAGTTGCGTGCCTGCGCCAGGCTGCTGCCCATGCGCAGGTCCCAGGCCTGTGCCGCGGCCTGGTAGGGCGTGATGGGTTGTGGGGTGTCGCTGTAGCGCACCCGTGGACGTCTGAATCGCATCCTCGTCCTCCTTTACTAATTCGATGGGTCGCGGATCTGCGGCCCAGGTGATGAACCACCACCATCGCCACCACGAAGGCTGTGGGCGACCGTGCTGGTGGCCTGAGAGAGTTTTTGTCTGCGCTGCAGGCGCCTGGCCCAGTCGGGCTGTTTGGCTGGGGCAGTTGCAGGATCGGAAGTGGCGGGTGCACCACTTGCTGTAGCGCCGGAGGGGGCTCCTGCCAGAGAGCGAGCGCCGCCCATTGCCAAACGTGCTGCACCGGGTGCCATACGCGCGCCGGCCAATACCGCGCCGCCGACACCTGTGGCGACTGCAGCAGCACCTGCTGCCATGCCCGCCGCGCCTAGCGCGGTACCGGCTGCTGCACCAGCACCCAGTTGCGGTGCGCCGGAGACCAGGCCGGTGGCAATGCCTGGCCCAAAGATGCCGAGGCCGAGCAAGGCCAGCGAGGCGAGCATGACCACCAGTGCATGGTCGATGGAGGGCTCATCCGGAACGGCCTGGAACTCGGCGAACAGCCCGCTGCCAATGCCGACGATCACGGCCAGCACCATCACCTTGATGCCGGACGCGACCACGTTGCCCAGCACCTTCTCGGCGAGAAAGGCCGTCTTGTTCCACAGCGCAAAGGGCACCAGCACGAAGCCGGCGAGGGTGGTCAGCTTGAATTCGACCAAGGTCACGAACAGCTGAATGGCCAGGAAGAAGAAACTGACGATCACCACCAGCCAGGCGAGAAACAGCACCAGGATGCTGTGCAGGTTGCCGAAGACTTCGGGAAAACCACTGAGCTTGCTGATCTGGTCAAGCAGCGGCCCTCCAGCATCAACCCCAATCGCGGCCAATCGCCCCGGCTGCAGAAACTCCGCATGACTCAACCCGGAACCTGAGGCCAGCAGACCCAATCCCGCGAAGGAGTTGAAGACGATCTTCGCCAGGGCATTGAAGTTGCCGATGATGAAGGCGAAGGCACCGACATAGAGGGTCTTGCGGATCAATTTGGCGCTGACATCCTCACCGCCCATGGCCCAGAACAGCCCGGCCAGGGTCATGTCGATCACCACCAGGGTCATGGTGAGAAAGGCCACCTCACCGCCGAGCAGGCCGAAGCCGGTGTCGATATACAGCCCGAACACCTCGAGGAATCGGTCGATCACGCTGACGTCGTTCATTGCACGTCCTCGTCGAAGCTTGGCGGTATCGCAGGTAGATCAGCAGGCCGGAAAAACTCGCCGTGCCGAGCACAGCCGGAGTAGAAGCGCTCAGTCGCATCGTCTTGCTTAGCCATGACGCCGTTGTCGCCCTGTCCGCAGGCGGCCAGCACCAGCGGCAGCAGCAATGTCAGGTATCTCATGAAGTCGCCTCCCTACCGATAGAACTGCACGGGGTAGGGGGTGTAGGGCGTGCCGTTACCCATAAAGCGACGCCGCCGTTCGCGTGCCTCCTCGGCCGCTGCAGATTGACGGGCAAGCTCCAAGGCGACGGCACGGTTCTGGGTGATCTGCAACTGCTGCGCCTGGATCGACTGCTTGGCCTGCAGGGCCAGCAACTGGTTGGTGGCCTGGGCAGCCTGCAAGGCGCCACCCGCCGACTGGCTCTGTTGCACCAGAGCGGTCAAGGCGCTCTCATCCTCGGCCAGGTTCTGCGTCACCTGAGCCTGTACACGCAGCGCCGTATGCAGCCCGTCGAGGCCCTGTTGCCAGCGTTCGCGTGCTTCTTTTGCCAGGCGTTGGCTGCTGACGTCGCCGGTGTACTCGTTCGGGTAGAGTCGGCTGAACTCCTGATCCAGGCGCTGCACTTCGTAGGCCAGTCCTCGCGCCTCGGCAAGCAGCCGCTCAGTATTGGCCAAGCTCGCGCGCAGCTGGCTGACCACGTTGTAGTCCAGGCGCTGCAGGTGACGGGCCTGGTTCAGCAGCATCTGGGTCTCGTTCTGCAGTTGGCGAACCTGGTTGTTCGCCATCTCCAGGGTACGCACCGCAGTCAGCGTGTTCTGCACCAAGTTGGTCGGATCGATTACGGTGAAAGCGTTTACCGGCTTCACGGCCAGCAGGCCAAATACCAGCAGCGTGGCGCAGGGGAAATGGTGGACAGGGGATCTCATGGCAGGCTCTCCTTGCGTGACGAGGGATAAGCGGTGAGCAGGTCGGCGGCCCAGTCCAGGCTGCGGTGACGCAACCAGGCAGGGGCGAAACCGGCTGCGCCGGACGACTGTAGAATGCGATCGATCTCGCGCTGCTCGGCCGGGCTCGCCGAGGCGGCGAAGGCAAGCGCCACCTGCCCCAGGTCGAGGTCGAACAGGCGGTTGCCCAGGCGCGACTGGTAGTAGTAATCACGCTTGGGCGTGGCCTGGGCGACGATCTCGATCTGTCGGTCGTTGAGGCCGAAGCCTTGGTAGATGTCGCGGATCTGCGGTTCGCCCGCCAGCGGGTTGGGCAGGAAGATGCGGCTGGCGCAGCTCTCGATGATTGCCGCAGCGATGCTGGAATCCTTGATGTCGGCCAGCGACTGGGTGGCGAAGATGACGCTGACGTTCTTCTTGCGTAGGGTCTTGAGCCACTGGCGGATGCGCGCGGCGAATAGCGGATCGTCGAGAAACAGCCAGGCCTCGTCGAGGATCAGCAGTGTCGGCGCGCCGTCAAAGCGCTCCTCGAAACGGGCGAACAGGTAGCTCAGCACGGCAGCCACCGCCGACTTGCTGTGCATCAGTTCCTCCATCTCGAAACACTGCACGTCGGCGTTGCCCAGACGATCCTGGTCGGCATCCAGCAATGCGCCATGGGCACCGCCCAGTACGTAGGGCTGCAGCGCCTGGCGCAGGGCGTTGTCCTGCAGCAGCACGGACAAACCGGTCAGTGTGCGCTGCGCCTCGGGCGCGCCGGCCAGGCTGTCCAGCGCCGTCCACAGCGCAGCCTTCTGCTCGGGGCCGACGGCCACGCCTTCCTGCAGCAAGCGCGCCTCCAGCCACTCTGCTGCCCAGGTGCAATATCTCGGCCGATCGATGCGCGCTAGGGGTTGGAAGGCCAGATCGCCGTCGCCGCCGAGGTCGTAGTGTTCGCCACCGAGGCCCAGCACCGTCGCGCGCAGCGAACGGCCCATATCGAAGAGAAACAGGCGCGCGCCCGGGTAGCGGCGAAACTGCAGGGCCAGGGTCGCCAGCAACACCGACTTGCCCATGCCGGTGGGGCCGGCCACCAGGGTATGGCCGACGTCGCCAACGTGGGTGACCAGGCGAAACGGTGTGGCGCCATCGGTGCGGGTGATCACCAATGGCGAGCCGTCCAGGTGCGCGTTCCGCGCCGGGCCGGCCCAGACTGCCGAGACCGGCATCAGGTGCGCCAGGTTGAGCGTGGAGAGCAGCGGCTGGCGGACGTTGGCGTAGGCGTTGCCGGGGATCGACGACAGCCAGGCCTCTACCGCGTTGAGGCTCTCGGCGATGGTGACGAAGCCGCGGCCCTGGATCAGCTGCTCGACCCGGCGCAGCTTCTCGTCGGCGACCTGGGCGTCGGCATCGCTCACCGTCACGGTGGCCGTTACATATCCGAAGGCGACCTGGTCGGCACCGAGCTCCTGCAATGCCGCATCGGCGTCGCTGGCCTTGTTCGCCGCGTCGCTGTCGAGTAGCGGGCTTTCCTGCTGGAAGATCGCTTCGCGCAGCAGCGCCAGGACGCCCTTGCGCTTGGCAAACCACTGCCGGCGCAGGCGCGCCAGTTCCTTCTCGGCCTCGTCCTTGTCCAGGCAGATAAAGCGGGTCGACCAGCGATAGGCGAAGCCCAGACGGTTGAGGTCATCCAGCACGCCGGGCCAGGTCGAGGTGGGGAAACCACGTACCGACAGCACACGCAGATGCTGCTCACCTAGTCGCGGCGCCAGGCCGGTGGTCAGCGGACTGTCGGCCAGCAGGGCATCGAGGTGGAAGGGCATCTCGGGTACATCCAGCTGCTGGCGGTGGGTCGATACCGTGGCATGCAGGTAGGTCAGCGTCTGGCAGTCGTCGAGCCAGGCGAGTTCCGGCATCACCCCGTCCAGCAAGTCGAAGAAACGATCTGTCTCGGCGACAAAGGTGGCCAGCCGTTCACGCCAATCGACGCCGCGCTGCGGCCGGTGCTCGTAGAGCAGGCCAGCGGCGCGCGAGCGCGACTCCTCCGGCGGCAGGTAGAGCAACGTCAGGTGGTAAGCGCTCTCGAAGTGGCTGCCCTGGGCTTCGAAGGCGGCGCGGCGCTCCTCGTCCACCAGCCAGGACAGGGGTTCGGGAAAGTCGCTATCGGGGTAGTCCGCCGCCGCCAGACGCTCGGCCTCGACAAACAGCGCCCAGCCCGAGCCGAGGCGACGCAGGGCGTTGTTCAGGCGCGCCGAGGTGGCTACCAGCTCGCCCTGGGTGGCGCTGTCCAGGTCCGGCCCGCGAAAGCGCAGGCTGCGCTGGAACGAGCCGTCCTTGTTCAACACGACGCCGGGGGCGATCAGGCCGGCCCAGGGCAGCCAGTCGGCGAGCTGGGCGGGGCGACGCTGGTATTCGGTGAGATTCAGCATGGCGGCGCCCCTCACACATCCAGCAGCGGGGGCTGCTTGATATGCCGGGCAAACACCTGCAGGAACTGCGGATCCAGCCGGGCGCCCCACACCGCCAACGAGTGGCCGATCAGCCAGAGTGCCAGGCCTGGTAGCCACAACTGCAGGCCTAGGCCGACCACGGCCGCCAGGGTACCGTTGAGGATCGCCATGTTGCGCGGCGCGCCGCCTAGCAGGATCGGCTCGGCCAGCGAGCGGTGCAGCGGTACCTCGAAGCCGGGGATGAGGTCGCGCTCGCCGTTCATGCGAGCACCGCCCCGCCGGCGAAGCTGAAGAAGCTGAGGAAGAACGACGACGCAGCGAAGGCGATCGACAGCCCGAAGACGATCTGGATCAGCTTGCGGAAGCCGCCGCTGGTGTCGCCGAAGGCCAGCGTCAGGCCGGTGGAAATGATGATGATCACTGCGATGATGCGCGCCACCGGGCCTTGTACGGATTCGAGGATCGCTTGCAGCGGCCCCTCCCAGGGCATGCCGGAGCCGGCGGCGAGCACGGGCAGGGAAGCGCCCAGGCAGAGGGCGCCGAGCATCAAGGCGCAGGCGCCGCGGCGACGATAAACAGCGGAAAGCTGAAGGACAGTCATGACTGATTTCCTGAATCGGAGGAGGAGCGAAGGAGGGTGTCGATCGAGCTGAGCTGGTAGCCGCGTTCGTCGTGGCCGACGACGCGGGCGATCTGCTGGACATGGCGGGCGCGACCGCGCCCGGCGAGGAACACCACCAGGTTCACCGCCTCGGCGATCAGCGCCCGCGGCGCGGCCAGGGCGACCTCCAGGATCAGCTGCTCCAGGCGCAGCAGCGCGCCCTGGGCGGAACCAGCGTGGATGGTGGCGATACCGCCGGGATGGCCGGTGCCCCAGGCCTTGACCAGGTCCAGCGCCTCGCCGCCGCGCACCTCGCCGACCACCACGCGGTCGGGGCGCAGGCGTAGCGTGCTGCGCACCAGGTCGGCCATTGATACCACCCCGGGCTTGGTGCGCAGAGCGACGTGATCGAGCGCCGGACACTGCAGCTCGACCGTGTCCTCGAGCACCAGCACGCGGTCGCCGCTGCCGGCCACCTCGGCCAGTAGCGCGTTGGCCAGGGTGGTCTTGCCGCTGCTGGTGCCGCCGGCCACCAGGATGTTCAGTCGGTCGCGCACAGCGTCGTGCAGGTACTCGGCCTGCGCGGCGCTGAGGATGCCGTCGGCGACGTACTGCTGCAGCGGGATGACGCCGGCGGCACGCTTGCGCAGGGCAAAGGTCGGCCCGGCCACCACCGGCGGCAGTACACCTTCGAAACGCTCGCCGGTTTCCGGCAACTCGGCGCTGAGCAGGGGCTTGTTGCGATGTACCTCCTGGCCGACATGCGCTGCCACCAGGCGGATGATCCGCTCGCCGTCGGCAGCTGCCAGCGTGCCCAGATGGGCGCGGCCTACTGACAGGCGATCCAGCCAGAGCACGCCGTCGGGGTTGAGCATCACCTCGACCACGTCCGGGTCGTTCAGGGCAGCAGCGATCAGCGGCCCCATCGCTGTTCGCAGCATGCGCGTGCGCCGATCCAGAGAAGCTGCCGCTGCACTCAGCACAGGGGAAGAGGCGACAGTCATGGACGCTCTCCCGAGACCTGAGCCTCTGCCTGAACCTCTTCGTGCACCTCTCTGACCAGGCTGCGTCCGCGCTGCAGGTGACGCCCCAGTTGCTCGACGAACTGGCTGAAGCGCAGCTTGCCCTGCGCGCGTGCTGCTTCTTGGTGAGCCTCGGGTACAGGTGTGCTGACCGTGAGGTAGTAGCGCACATACAGCGCCACAGTCTCGATCAGGATGTGCTGGTCGCGCTCCAGGCGCTCGAACTGACGTGACAGGCGATCCAAGCGTTTGGCCATGGCCACCTCGCGCTGCTCGCCGGACTCGGGCGACAGCCAGGAGGCTAGCGCCGCGGCGATGATCGAGGACTTCGATACGCCCTTGGTGATCGCCAATTCGTTCAGGCGCTTGGCATGCTCGGGTTGGATGAACAGGTTGAGGCGGGCTCGGCTCATAGGGCTATTCCATCGTCAGGGTCGAGGGCGGCCAGCCGCGCCACGCGCTGCAGGCGCGGATCCGGCTGGGTGGAGAAGGAAGTGGGGATGTCGTCCTCGTCGAGCAGCAGCAGGTCGCTGGTCAACTCGTCGTGATCTGGCAACTGGGCGAGCTCCGCCAGTTCGGGCTGACGGCGTGGGCCGCCGTCCTCAATGGTCTCGTCATCGCTCAGGTCGGCCGGCGACACGGCAACGGACGCAGGCACGGTCAGGCCGCTCCAGTCGTCCGCTCGTGGCGCCGGAGCGTCGGCATAGCCGCCCGGCTGCAAGCGCGGCGCTGGCAGCACGCGGCTCTGGAAGTTGGCGTCGGTGAAGTAGCGCAGCTTCTTCGCGCGGATCGGTGCGAGACCGGAGAGCATCACCACTGCTTCGTCGCTGGGCAGTTGCATCACCTCGCCCGGGGTCAGCAACGGGCGGGCGGTTTCCTGGCGCGACACCATCAGATGGCTCAGCCAGGGCGCCAGACGGTGGCCGGCGTAGTTGCGCTGCGCGCGCAGTTCGGTGGCGGTGCCCAGTGTCTCGGAGATGCGCTTGGCGGTGCGTTCGTCGTTGGTCGCGAAGGTCACCCGCACATGGCAGTTGTCGAGGATCGAGTGGTTCTGGCCGTAGGCCTTGTCGATCTGGTTTAGCGACTGCGAGATCAGGAAGGCGCGCAGCCCATAGCCGGCCATGAAGGCCAGCGCCGTCTCGAAGAAATCCAGCCGTCCCAGCGCCGGAAACTCATCGAGCATTAGCAGCAGCTTGTGCCGGCGCTCAATGCCGTCGGAGCCGTCGAGTGACTCAGTCAGGCGCCGGCCGACCTGATTGAGGATCAGGCGGATCAGCGGCTTGGTGCGGCTGATATCCGAGGGCGGCACCACCAGGAACAACGACACCGGATGCTCGGCCGAGATCAGATCGGCGATGCGCCAATCGCAGCGCGAGGTGACCTCGGCCACCGTTGGATCGCGATACAGGCCGAGGAAGGACATGGCCGTGGACAGCACACCCGAGCGCTCGTTGTCGCTCTTGTTCAGCACCTCCCGCGCGGCTGATGCCACCACCGGATGCGGCGCATCGCCCAGGTGCGGCGTGGTCATCATCCGGTGCAGGGTCAGCTCGAAGGTGCAGGCCGGATCGGAGAGGAAGTTGGCGACACCGCGCAGGGTCTTGTCCTGGCCGGCGTAGAGCACGTGAAGGATGGCGCCGACCAGTAGTGCATGGCTGGTCTTCTCCCAGTGATTGCGCCGCTCCAGCGCGCCCTCCGGGTCGACCAGGATGTCGGCGATGTTCTGCACGTCGCGCACCTCGTGGGCGCCGCGCCGCACTTCCAGCAGCGGGTTGTAGGCGGCCGAGGCCAGGTCGGTGGGGTTGAATAACAGACAGTGCGAGAAGCGCGAGCGCCATCCCGCAGTCAGGCTCCAGTTCTCGCCCTTGATGTCGTGGATGACCGCCGAGGCCGGCCAGGAGAGCAGGGTAGGCACAACCAGGCCGACGCCCTTGCCCGAGCGCGTCGGCGCGAAAGTCAGTACATGCTCGGGGCCTTCGTGGCGCAGGTAATGGTCGTCGAGCTGGCCAAGGAACACACCCGCAGGCTGGGTCAGGCCGGCTTTGCGCACCTCATCGGCATCGGCCCAGCGCGCCGAACCGTAGGTGGTGACCCTTCGTGCCTGGCGCGCTCGCCAAATCGCCATGCCGATGGCCACCACCAACGCCAGCAGGCTGCTGCAAGCGGCGATGCCGCCGCCGACGTTGAAGATGTCCGGTGCATAGGCGTCGAAGACGAACCACCACTCGAATAGACGCCAGGGGTGATACACCGGCGTGCCCAGCAACTCGAACCAGGGCGCGCCAAGGCGAGCCTGGTAACCGAGCGCAGCAGCCGTCCACTGCGTGGCACTCCAAACCCCGGAAAGGGTAATGGCCAACACCACCAGCACCTGGCCGTACAGCACCGTCGTCGCTTGCATCCCTGAACCCAACCTCCCTGGCAAAACGCACGGCACGCAGATGTGCCGCGGGCGAGAGGTTCGGTATTGAGAGAGGAGGGGTCAAAGACCGTTTCTGGGAGGACTAAGAAGGTTGGGGCAACACAGCAGACTGTGGCGGTTGGCGGATAAGCTCAGCAGGGTATGGTGTACACGACCGGGAGTGTCGACCCGCAGCGGCCGGTCGCATCAGGCGGAAACCGGCCCAAAGTAGTCATCTGACTTGGGCCGGCCGCTGACCCACAGGGAACTGTTGGCCATGATGCGGGCTCTCCAAGGAGAGCTAGAGTCGTATAGCTGGCTCTCGGGGCAGCTTTTGAGGCTCGCGCGATCATGCAGATGTGGATAGGCCCCTAATAAGATGCGGGGGCCCGCAAGGTATGCACTTCGGCGTACCTTGCGGGCAGCATCGCTTGTCAGCGAGCCCGTTTGACCGCCGGCGGAGCCCAGCTGCCGTTCAGTACTTCTTGCTTGGGCGAATAGAGGCGCAGCATGATCTGGAAATTTCCCTTCGGAGCGGGGAGCCAGTTGCGCTCTTTGTCCTTGCCGGGGGACTCATGCTGCAAATACAGCTCCAGAGAACCATCGGCCGCATATTGAAGGTCGTCGTAACTGCCGACGGCAAAGCGGCTGAGGGGGTTGCCGACCTGGAAGCCTTCATGGTCATACATGGTCAGCGACCAGAACGCCTCGGCCGGCGGGAGTTGCCCAGCTTCGAAACGCATCACGTAGTTATGCTGGCCCGAGTAGGGGTTACCCTCGGCATCCGCGAAGCCATTGGGATAGATGGCATCCTCCGGCAGGTTCGCTCCCAGGCCGGCCAATGCCACTAAGGCACGGCGGCGATACTCGGTGCCATAGGTGCCCAGATTGTCTGACCAGTTCCAGCCATTCTTCGCCTTGCCCATGGTCGCTTTACCGAGCGCCTCGTAGATCTCTTGTTGGCCCTGTTTGGCGGTATCGCGCAGGATCTGCAGCTGGCCCGGCGTGAAGCGGCTGGTGTCGAAATCCTTGCCGGGTTCCAGCCCCAGCTGCCGCATGCGGTGCAGGATCGGGTAGTCGTTGGCATGCGCTGGGTAGAGCTTCAGCAACTGGGCAAAGCGGCTGAGCAACTCGACCCCGTCCATGGCGTTGATTTGCTGCAGGGGAGGCGTCTGATTGTCGACCTCCTGGCTCACGGGCAGGTTGCTCGGTGGCGTGTAACTCTTACCCCAGTGACTCAGTGGCGTGAGTTTCAGACCGTCCTGGAATTGGTGCACGTTGGCGTAATCGGTCGGTCCGTTGGTTTGGATTCTTGTCATCAGCCAGACCATGCTGGTCGGTGCTTCGATCCGCTCGACGCCTGCGGGCAGCTCGCCACGCCAGTCCGGCGCGGTGATCGCGTAGTCACCTGGCTTGCCGTCGGTAGTGCGGGTACCCGGGACGGCGAACACATCGGTCCACATGTCCAGCATCGGCGCCAGGAAGTAACGACCCTGACTGTCCGGAATGCTTAGGATCATCGGCTCTTGGCTGGTGTCGATCCAGGCGAAGGAGTACAGGGTATCGAAGTTGAAGCGCACCACTTCCTTGGCTTCGGCGTCCGGGTATTCGCGGTAGTGGGCGAACTGGTTGAGCGGGGCTCGGCGCGGCACGCTTTGGGCGTCGGGCACATTGGTGGCCTGGCGCATGGTCAGATCCATGATCACCAGTGGATAGGCATAGAAATAGACATCGCGAGCCAGGGCCCGGAATGCGGACTCATCCTGATGGGCTTTATGGGTTGCCGCCACGGCAGGCGTTGCGGCTTGAAGCGGCAGGGACAGGCTACCTGCCGCCAGGCTGACGGCAAGGCTGAGGGGCAGGACAAGGTGTTGGTAGCGCACTGGGCATCTCTCCATCGTGAGTATTGTTGTGTTTGTTGTTCGCTCAGGCAGCCTCGTACGGGCTTACTCAGGTTGGCCGGGGCGGCTCTCCACCGCCGAGGGCGCTGGAGAGGCAAGGCGTCAGCTCGGTAGCTGGATGTGCCCGTACAGTTGGCGCAGGTCTTTCTTGCTGACTTTGCCGGTGGCGGTATGCGGCAGTGACTCCGCCAGTACGCAGGCATCGGGCAGCCACCACTTGGCGATGCGGCCGCGGAGAAACTCGATCAGTTCGGCGGGCTGTGGCGTGCAGCCTTGCCGTGGCACTGCAATCAGCAGTGGGCGCTCCCCCCAGGAGGGATGAGGCAGGCCGATTACCGCAGCCTCCAGCACTTCGGGGTGGGCCATCACCGCGTTCTCGACGTCGATGGAGCTGATCCACTCGCCGCCCGACTTGATCACGTCCTTGGTGCGGTCGACGATGCACACATAGCCCTGCGGGTCGATGGTTGCCACGTCGCCGGTGTCGAACCAGCCCGGCGCGGGGCTGCCGCCGTAGTAGCCGGCAGCGACCCAGGGGCCGCGGACCTGTAAGGTGCCTGCTGTCTTGCCGTCTCGCGTCAGAGTCTGGCCGGCGTCGTCGATGATGCGCATGCGGATACCAAACACCTGTCGGCCCGCGGCAGTCAGTTGACGTTCGCGACGCTCGGCGGGCAGCTCCGCATACCAGTCCTTGTGGCGGTTGTAGCAGCCCAGCGGACTGGTTTCCGTCATGCCCCAGCCCACTTCGAGGGTGATGCCCTGCGCGCTCATGCGTTCGATCAAGGAGAGCGGGCATGCCGCGCCGCCCGAGACCGCACGGTTCAGGCTGGGAACCCGGATGCCTGTAGATTCCAGGTAGTTGACCAGGGCGAGCCAGACAGTGGGCACTCCCAGGGCATAACTGACCTGTTCGTCGTTGATCAGTGCGGCCAGGGTCGCGCCATCCCCAGCCTTGTTGCCGGGCAGCACCAGCTTGCTGCCGGCAATCGCGCAGCTGTAGGGGATGCCCCAGGCATTGACGTGGAACATCGGCACTATCGGCAAGACCACGTCGTCACCGGACAGGTTGGTGGTCTCCGGAAGGCTGCCGGCCAGGGTGTGCAGCACGGTGCTGCGATGGCTGTAGAGCACGCCCTTGGGATTGCCCGTGGTGCCGGAGGTGTAGCACAGGCCGCTCGGGGTGCGTTCGTCCAACTCGGGCCAGTCGTAGGTTTCGGGGTGTGCACCGATCAGAGTTTCGTAGCTGATCAGATTCGGCAGCGTCGAACTCGGCAAGGCGTCGGCGGCACAGAGCACGACGTAATGTTGCAACCGAGGCAGCTGGGGCTGCAGCTGTTCGAGCAGGGGAATGAACTGCGGGTCGAGGAAGACCACACGATTTTGCGCATGCTCGATGATGTAGGTGATCTGTTCGGGAAACAGCCGCGGGTTGATGGTGTGGCAAATCCGCCCGGAGCAGGGGATGGCGTAGTACAGCTCGAAATGCCGATAGTCGTTCCAGGCCAGCGTGGCGACAGCCTCACCGGCGTCGATCTGCAGGTTGTCCAGGGCATTGGCTAGTTGGCGGGCACGCTTGAATGCATCGGCATAGGTATAGCGATGCTGCTGCCCGTTGCTGAGAATCGAGACGATTTCCACGTCGGCCGCGATCTGCTCGGCGTACTCCATGATCATGGTGATATTGAGTTGGTCGGCCATCATCAGGTCTTGCATCGGAACCTCACAGCAATGGGGCTCGTGCCGCTGAGTGGCACGAGCGAGGGAGTCTGATACGCAAGAGTGCGCATATCTCCCCTGGATAAACTTGATAACAGGCGTCAGTAACTTGATAGGGCGCGCCTGCCTGGGCGGTAAGCGTGCTAATAGACCTATGCGTCGCGCCTATGACTGGCGCGCTCTAGGTGGGCAAGGTGGTCTGTCCCGGAACTGGTGGACAGGTAGTTAAGAGCTACTGCTCGCATAGCGCCGCTCAAATTCCATCGGACTGAGATAGCCCAACGTCGAGTGGCGACGGCGGTGATTGTAAAAGCGGATGTAGTCGAACAGGTCGGTTTTCGCTTCTTGGTAACTGGCATAGCGCGTCAGGTACACCCGTTCGGCCTTCAGCGAACGGAAGAAGCTCTCCATTGCGGCGTTGTCCCAGCAGTTCCCTGGACGTGAATGGCTGGGCACGATTCGATGGCGCCGCAGCAAGGCTTGGTAGTCGTACGCGCAGTATTGGCTGCCACGGACGCCCTTCTAAGCGTCAAGTAGCAATTTGGACTTGTCCAATTTGGCGGTTTCGTTGCCGTATCACGTGATAAACCTCTCGGGCGATATAGC
>MTEW01003902.1_pt2 | contig 25858 bp, 28 predicted proteins | sample 1042681 | NCBI WGS metagenome assembly MTEW01 (sample SAMN06185811, study PRJNA358809) | soil metagenome | isolation source: soil biostimulated with citrate as carbon source | place: India | collected 2015-05-23
CCGTCCGTCCGCTGCGCTTCTTCACTTCCGCGATCTGTTCTGCCGCTTCGATGTAGGGAGCCAGCGTTTCCTGCGTGTCGAGATTGTGCCGGGCGGTGTCGGCCTCATAGCGCTCGACATAGATGCGGATGGTGGCGCCCGACGTGCCGGTGCCGGACAGGCGCAGCACCACGCGGCCGCCTTCCGGGAAATAGATGCGGATGCCCTGATGTTCGCTGATCGAGCCGTCGACCGGATCGCGATAGGCGAAGTCGTCGGCCTTCTCGATCGTGAGGCCGTTGACCGTCGTGCCGGGCAGGGAGGCCAGCTTGCCGCGCAGGTCGGCCACCAACTGTCTGGCGATGTCGGAATCGACCGCTTCATAGTCGTGGCGGGTGTAATAATTGCGTCCGAAACGCGCCCAGTGCTCCTCGACGATTTCCTTCACGCTCTGCTTGCGCACCGCCAGAATGTTGAGCCACAGCAGCACCGCCCACAGGCCGTCCTTCTCGCGCACATGGTCGGAGCCGGTGCCGGAGCTTTCCTCGCCGCAGATCGTCACCTTGCCGTTGTCGAGCAGATTGCCGAAGAACTTCCAGCCGGTCGGCGTTTCGAACATGCCGAGCCCGAGCTTTTCCGCCACGCGGTCGGCGGCGGCGCTGGTCGGCATGGACCGGGCAATGCCCTTGATGCCGTCCTTGTAGCCGGGCGCCAGATGCGCATTGGCGGCGAGCATGGCAAGCGAATCGGACGGGGTCACGAAGATGCCGCGCCCGATAATGAGATTGCGGTCGCCGTCGCCATCGGAAGCCGCGCCGAAATCCGGCGCGTGATCGGACATCAGAAGATCGTAGAGATCCTTTGCGTAGACGAGATTCGGGTCCGGATGATGGCCGCCGAAATCCGGCAGCGGCACGAAATTGACGACGCTGCCCTTTGGTGCGCCAAGTCGCTTCTCGAAGATTTCCGTGGCGTAAGGGCCGGTCACCGCATGCATCGCGTCGAACTTCATGCGGAACCCGCCCTTGATCATGGCGCGGATGGCGTCGAAGTCGAACAGGCTCTCCATCAGTTCGGCATAATCGGTAACGGGATCGAAGATGACGACCTCGGTGTCGCCGATCCGTGTGGTGCCGATCGTGTCGATATCGACATCGGCCACATCGGCGATCCTGTACTGGTCGATCACCTTGGAGCGGGCGAAGATCGCCTCGGTGATCTTTTCCGGCGCCGGTCCGCCATTGCCGATATTGTATTTGATGCCGAAATCTTCATTCGGCCCGCCGGGATTGTGGCTGGCCGAAAGCACCATGCCGCCGAAAGCCTTGTATTTGCGGATCATGTTGGAGGCTGCAGGCGTCGAAAGAATGCCGCCCTGACCCACCATGATGCGGCCAAAACCGTTGGCGGCGGCAATCTTGATCAGCTTCTGGATCACTTCGCGATTGTAATAGCGACCGTCGCCGCCGACCACGAGCGTCTTGCCGGCAAAACCTTCCAGCACATCGAAGACCGACTGGATGAAGTTTTCAGCGTAGTTCTGCTGCTGGAACACCGGAACCTTCTTGCGCAGGCCCGAAGTGCCCGGCTGCTGATCCTGGTATGGGGTGGTCGCGATTGTCGTTACGGTCATGTTTTTCCCGGTTGATTCAATCAGTTGGTACGATACACCTTGTCGGCATTTGCGGTCATTGCAAGACAACATAGATCAAACTTATTGATTGAAAATAACAAAGCGTGTGTTTGTCGCTGGCCATGCTACAAATTCCGTCATGACGGACAATGCTCGCCCCATCGCTGGCCCGCGCGATCAGACGCGCCTGAAACGCGACGATGCCACCGGCCTCGAAGCCGTGGCGGCGCGCTTTCACAGCCACGCCTATGACATGCATTTTCACGACGAATGGCTTGTCGGGGTGACACATGCGGGCGTTCAGGATTTTTTCTGCCGGGGCAGGCGGCGGCAAAGCACGCCGGGGCGAGTGATTCTCATCGAGCCTGGCGAACGCCACGACGGGCAGGCGGTCGCGGCGGACGGCTTTGCCTATAACATGCTCTATATGCCGCAGGCGCTGATCCGCGATGCCATGGGCGGCAATGATGCGCATATCGGCTTTCGCCAGACGCTGGCCGATGACAAGGAACTCTTCCATGCGGTCGCCCGCGCCTGCGAGGCAATCTTTCTGGAAGCGCCGCGCCTGATGATCGAGGACTGCCGCGACCGGGTGACGAACCATCTTTCCCGGCATCTTTCCCCCAATCTGGGCCACGACGTGGCAGAAAAAGCGGCGGCTCCGCATCCGGTCGCAGCCCGCACCATGGATTATCTGCGCGCGCGCTTCGACGAGGAATTCGGCCTCGATGAACTGGCGGAAGCGGTGGGAGCCGCCGACCGTTTCCAGCTTTCACGCGGGTTCCGGCGCGCCTACGGCACCTCGCCGCATGCCTGTCTGGTGCAGTTGCGCCTTGCCGAAGCCCGCCGCCTGCTGCGCGAAAAAGTGCCGCCGGCGGAGGCCGCAGCACTCAGCGGCTTTGCCGACCAGAGCCATATGGGGCGCTGGTTCCGCCGCGCCTATGGCATGACGCCTGCCGCCTATCGCCGGGGGCGCACAAACGTTCCAGAAATTGCAGCCGCAAAGGGCTAGTTCTTTCCTCGAACAGAGGAAGACCCGATGATTTTTGAAACCAAAGTAGCCATTCTTGTCCTGCACGATCTGCCCGTCTGGCAGAAGTTGAACGTAACCGCCTTCATCGCGACCGGCATATCCGGCGCGGTTCCGCAGGCAATGGGCGACCCTTATGAGGATGCGGCAGGCCGCAGGCATACGCCTCTGCTCGGCCAGCCGATGCTGATCTTCTCGGCAACGCCGGACGTGCTGCAAAGGGCATGGCAGCAATCGATCCAGCGCGATCTCGTCCGTGCGCCCTATGTGCGCGCCATGTTCGAGACCGGGCACGACGTCGCCAACCGTGCTGTGTTCAAGGCCGAAAATGCCGATGCCCCCGATCTGGTCGGCCTTGCGCTTTATGGTCCAAAGAAGGATATCGACAAGGCCATAAAGGGAACTAGCTTGCATCCTTGAACAGCACGCTCTGGTCGAACAAATAGCGGTTGGAAAGCGGCAGGCTTGCCGCGCCCATCGCCTTGGCATGGACGCCAACCTTGCCCTCGATGATCTCCGGCGCCCGCAGGCCCTGCAAATCGAGGCATGAAAGCTCGACGCGGGTCGCTTCCACGATGCGGTGGCGCACATTGCCCGGCAGCCAGCCATCGATGATGGCGGCGGGAAAGTCGATGACGGAGGCGGCGGCCACTGCCGCATGCGCCAGCCCCCGTGCGGCAAGCGCCACCCATTCGTCGAGCGGCGTACCGAAATTTCGCCAGTTTTCCGGCGAAAGCCACAGATCGTCGGAGGGCAGGTGCCGCTCCTGCAACATGCGTTCGAGGACGAACAGCGAGGCCGTGTCGATAAGCTGCAAGGTTTCGCCGCGTTCCCACGTGCCGCGCATGCGCATCGGCATGGAGCCGAGCGCGCCCGCATTGCCGGTGCGCCCCGGATAGAGCGTGTTGTTCAGCACCACGCCGCCGCCGATGAACGACCCGATGAAGAAATAGACGAAATCGGTGAATTCTGGTCCGCGGCCAAAAGTCAGTTCTGCGCCGCAGGCCGCCGTTCCGTCATTCTGGATGAAGACCGGAAACGAGAAAGCATGGGCGAAATCGCTGACCAGATCGGCGCCAAGCCATGCATCAAGATCTTCGGCTGGCGCACCCACTTCCTCGACCCAGTTCCACAGTTCAAAGGGGAGGGCAATGCCAAGCCCGGCGATGCGGTCGCGCCTGGCCGGTTCCAGCGCGGCTGTGAAGGCGTTGACGCTGTCGATGGTGAAGCTGCGGATTTCGTCCGGCACCGGCCAGCGATAGGTGATGTGCCGCCGCTCGCGAATCGCGCCCAGAAAATCCATCAAAATGATTTCCGCGCTGCGCCGCCCGATCTTGAGGCCGAAGGAGAAAACCCCGTCGGCGGCAAGGCGCATCGGCATGGAAGGCTGGCCGACACGGCCGCGCACCCGTTCGCCCTGCGTGATGAGGCCGTCTTTTTCCAGCGCACGAATGATGACGGAAACCGTCTGCGCCGAAAGCCCGGTCAGGCGCGCAATGTCGGCGCGGGCAAGCGCGCCGTGCCTGCGCACCAGCGCCAGAACCAGCCGCTCATTATAGGCGCGCACGCCGATCTGGTTTGAACCGCGATTGACGTTCGCGCCGGGCCCGGCGAATTGCTGCATGGCGGGGCCCGGCGTTCCTGAAAGCGTTCCCGAAATTGTGCCGGAAGGCGTTGCGGGAACGCTTTCGGCTGATCCGCTGTCCGGCTCGCGCTCAACTTTATGCCTGACCATAGCCTCTCCCAGATTCCGGCCCATGGGATGCAATCGGAATGCGGCCATGGCGTGCGGGAATTCCTAAACCAAACATCGAAGGAGAAAAACCCCTGACGTGCGGGACATCAAATAAAACAATCGCTTAAGATAGGCGCGGATAAAGCTGGCAGCCTGTCGCCCGCTCGTTTCGCGCTTTCTCCTCCGCCAGTCAGAGTGACACAGCACATTAATAAATCAAGTGGATTTATTAATTGACTCTGTTTTAAAGCCGTGTTTTGCTTCTCCGGTGCCGGGAAGAGGAACCGGCTGCAATCTGGGAGGAGTCCATGAAGAAGACAGTTCTGTCGGCAGCCTTTGCTGCCTTCGCGCTTGGCGCTGCCGCCATTCCATTGAGTTCGGCCAACGCCGCCGATGCCGGCGCGTGCCTCATCACCAAGACCGACACCAACCCGTTCTTCGTCAAGATGAAGGAAGGCGCTGTCGCCAAGGCCAAGGAGCTTGGCGTCAATCTCAAGACCTATGCGGGCAAGATCGACGGCGATTCCGAAAGCCAGGTCGCGGCCATCGAAACCTGCATCGCCGATGGCGCCAAGGGCATTCTGATCACCGCGTCCGACACCAAGGGCATCGTGCCGTCGCTGCAGAAGGCGCGCGAGGCGGGCATGCTCATCATCGCGCTCGATACGCCGCTTGAGCCAGCCGACGCGGCGGACGCAACCTTCGCCACCGACAATTTCCTCGCCGGTGAGCTGGTCGGCAAATGGGCGGCGGCGACGCTTGGCGACAAGGCCAAGGACGCGCATGTGGCTTTCCTCAACCTCACCGCATCGCAGCCGAGCGTCGACGTGCTGCGCGATCAGGGTTTTGCCACCGGTTTCGGCATCGATCCGAAGGACAAGACCAAGCTCGGCGACGAGGACGATCCGCGCATTGCCGGTCGCGACCTGACCGACGGCAACGAGGAGGGCGGACGCCGCGCGATGGAGAATCTTCTCCAGAAGGACCCGAACATCAATGTCGTCCACACCATCAACGAACCTGCCGCCGCCGGTGCCTATGAGGCGCTGAAGGCCGTCGGACGCGAAAAGGATGTGCTGATCGTCTCCATCGATGGCGGCTGCCCCGGCGTGAAGAATGTCGAGGCTGGCGTGATCGGCGCGACCTCGCAGCAATATCCGCTGCAGATGGCGGCGCTCGGCATCGAAGCGATCAAGAAGTTTGCCGATACGGGCGAAAAGCCGAAGCCGACCGAAGGCAAGGATTTTGTCGATACGGGCGTGTCGCTCGTCACCGACAAGCCGGTCGAAGGCGTTCCGTCGATCGATACCAAGACCGCGCTCGGCAAGTGCTGGGGCTGACAGGCTCTTTGGGTTCTGGTTCGGCGGATCGGAAGGTCCGCCGGGCCAGGTTGAAGGCAGGAGACAGAGATGAGTGAGCCACAGGCGGCTTCCGCTGCACAAAAACCGTCCATGCAGGACTATGAAAAGACGCTTTCGCAGAGCGCGGCGGAAGTCGCCTCCTTCGATGCGGGCGACCGGTCGCTGCTTTATCGGATGCGGAGTTTCCTGCATCACAATCCCGCTGCCGTGCCGTTGATCGTGCTCGTCCTGTCGCTGCTGATCTTCGGCGTCACGCTGGGCGGCAAGTTCTTCTCCGCCTTCTCGCTGACGCTTATACTGCAGCAGGTCGCCATTACCGGCATTGTCGCGGCGGCGCAGACGCTGGTGATCCTCACCGCCGGCATCGACCTTTCGGTCGGCGCCATCATGGTGCTGTCCTCGGTGGTGATGGGCCAGTTCACCTTCCGCTACGGTCTGCCCGCCGAGCTTGCCGTTCTCTGCGGCTTTGCCACCGGCGCGCTCTGCGGCTTCATCAACGGCTTTCTGGTCGCCTATGTGCGCCTGCCGCCCTTCATCGTGACGCTCGGCATGTGGCAGGTGATCCTCGCCACCAACTTCCTTTATTCCGCTAACGAGACCATCCGCGCGCAGGAAATCACGGCGGAAGCGCCGATCCTGCAATTCTTCGGCGAGAGTGTGCGCATTGGCGGCGCGGTCTTCACCTATGGCGTCATCGCCATGGTGCTTCTGGTGCTGCTGCTCTGGTATGTGCTGAACCACACCGCATGGGGACGGCACGTCTATGCCATCGGCGACGATCCGGAGGCGGCGCAGCTTTCCGGCGTCTCGGTCAAGCCCATCCTCATGTCGGTCTATGTGCTGGCGGGTATCATCTGCGCGCTGGCGGGCTGGGCGATGATCGGCCGTCTCGGCTCCGTGTCGCCGACTGCGGGCCAGTTCGCCAATATCGAATCCATCACCGCCGTGGTGATCGGCGGCATATCGCTCTTCGGCGGGCGCGGCTCCATCCTCGGCACCATGTTCGGCGCGCTGATCGTCGGCGTGTTTTCGCTGGGCCTGCGCCTGTGGGGCACCGATCCGCAATGGACCTATCTCCTGATCGGCGTTCTCATCATTGCCGCCGTCGCCATCGACCAGTGGATCAGAAAGGCTGCCGCATGAAAACGAACACCACGCCTGTTCTTTCCGCCAAGGGGCTGGTCAAGCGCTATGGTCGCGTCACGGCGCTCGACCATGCCGATTTCGACCTCTATCCCGGCGAAATCCTCGCGGTCATCGGCGATAATGGCGCGGGCAAGTCCTCGCTCATCAAGGCGCTGTCCGGCGCGATCAAGCCGGACGAGGGCGAAATCCTGCTCGACGGCAAGCCGGTCAGCTTTCATTCGCCGATGGAAGCGCGGCAGGCGGGCATCGAGACGGTCTATCAGAACCTTGCCTTGTCGCCAGCACTTTCCATCGCCGACAACCTGTTTCTCGGCCGCGAAATCCGCCGCAAGGGGCCGCTCGGCTCGCTGTTCCGCATGCTGGATCGCGGGGCGATGGAAAAGATCGCCCGAGAAAAACTCTCCGAACTGGGCCTGATGACCATCCAGAACATCGGCCAGGCGGTGGAAACCCTTTCGGGCGGCCAGCGTCAGGGCGTTGCGGTGGCGCGTGCCGCCGCCTTCGGCTCCAAGGTGGTCATCATGGACGAGCCGACTGCGGCGCTCGGCGTCAAGGAATCGCGCCGCGTGCTGGAACTCATTCAGGACGTGAAGCGGCGCGGCATGCCCATCGTGCTCATCTCGCACAACATGCCGCATGTGTTCGAGGTCGCCGACCGCATCCACATTCACCGGCTGGGACGCCGCCTGACGGTCATCGACCCCAAGGAATATTCCATGTCGGACGCCGTGGCGCTGATGACCGGCGCGATGAGGCCGAAGGAAGCGGCTTGAGCTTCTGATATGCTGGCGGGACGAATCACGGAAACCGGACATGACGCCTATCGAGCGCGAAGCCCTGCCTTCGGAAATTCTTGCGCGGCTGGCGGAAACTGACGGACGCCTGATCGTGGCCGTTGCAGGCCCGCCGGGAGCCGGAAAATCCACCATGTCCGACTATCTGCTCCATGCCATCAACAAGGGCGGCGATGCGCCGTCCATCGTCGTGCCCATGGACGGATTTCACCTCGACGACGCCATTCTCGACAGGCGCGGATTGTTGAGCCGCAAGGGTTCGCCGCCAACCTTCGACTGCGCCGGGTTTGCGGTGCTGCTGCAACGGCTGAAACAGGCGGACGGCGAAGTCTTCATCCCGGTCTTCGACCGCTCGCTGGAGCTTTCCCGCGCCGCCGCATCCGTGGTCGGGCCGGAGCATCGCGTGCTTCTGGTGGAAGGCAATTACCTGCTGCTCGATCAGCAGCCATGGGCGCAGCTTGCTCCCTTCTTCGATCTCACGATCTATCTGGACGTGCCTTTCGACGAACTGGAGCGCCGCCTCACCGATCGCTGGCTTGGCTTCGGCTTCGATGCCGAAACCGCCCGGAACCGCGCCCTTTCCAACGATATTCCCAATGCCGAACTCGTGGTCGCGCAATCGCGCAAGGCGGATTTTGTCGTGGTCTCGGACGGGCGATAACAGGGAATTGCGTCTTTCAAGGGTTGCGGCGACGCGCTTGCGTCTGCATGATGGGAAAATCGCTTCATCAGTTTCCGACCGGAATAGTTCCCCATGACGACATATGTTTTTGCGCCGCCTCCGCAGCCGTTTCTGCCGGTGAAGGGAACGGACGCGCTCTTTCCCGTGCATCGCATCTATTGCGTCGGCCAGAACTATGCCGATCACGCCATTGAAATGGGCGGCGATCCGACCCGCAACCCGCCTTTCTTCTTCCAGAAGAACCCGGACAGCCTGGTGATCGGGGGCGGCGACTTCCCCTATCCGCCGAAGACCGAGGACGTGCATCACGAGATCGAACTCGTGGTGGCGCTGAAGACCGGCGGCACCGACATTTCCGTCGAAAAGGCGCTGGGCCATGTTTATGGCTATGCCGTCGGCATCGACATGACGCGCCGCGACCTGCAGGCCGTGGCCAAGAAGGCGGGCCGCCCGTGGGAAGTGGCGAAGGCTTTCGAGCACTCCGCGCCCTGTTCGGCCCTCGTGCCGGTGTCGGAAATCGGCCACCCGGAAAAGGCGGCGATTTCGCTTTCCATCAATGGCGAGACGCGCCAGTCGGGCGACCTCAACCAGATGATCTGGAAGGTGGCGGAGACCATTTCCTACCTGTCGTCGCTCTTTGAGCTGCGCCCCGGCGATCTTATCTTTACGGGTACGCCTGCGGGCGTTGGCCCGGTCAAGCGCGGCGACCGTCTGGAAGGCAAGGTGGATGGTGTGGGGGAACTGTCCGTAACCGTAGTGTGAAGATATGCGGAGGAGCATGAATGAGCACCTATCTTCCCGATGACGTGCACGACGCTCTGGAGCGCTTCATCGCCGAAAGGCATCCCGGTCTCAACCAGACCGAGGCGATGACGCTTATCCTGCGCAAATGGCTGGTGCGCGAGGGCTATCTGTCGGCGGAGCCCGAACACGGCACCCCGCCGGAGGAACTGAACGCGACCAATGACGATTGAACAAGGCAGCAAGTGACTATGGCCAAACAGCCGCCGGAAGGAGCGGGCCGCAAGGCCGCGCTCGGGCGACGCCTTTTGATTCTGACAATTCTGGCAATTCTGCTCGTGATCGCGCTCGTCTGGACGAGCATTTATCTGTTCGATCCCCATGGCGGTCTGGACTTCGACGATCTTGCTATTTTTGCGTTTAATTTCAATGCGGTAGATATGGTGCTGCACCGCCTTGCGTGAGCGCGTTAATATTTTTGTTACCATTTGAAATATTCATTTTGGCCGCGCCCTGACGTTTAGCGCTTCCGTTTGCCGCCTTTTGCATGGTACACGACTGTCATCGACCGAAAGAATATTGACTGAAACGGGTGTCCCGCGATGCCCGCAAAGCCAAGAGGATCTGGATGGCATTCGAGGACATCAAGGCGGAAATTGCGCTGCTTTTCGAGCAAATGGTGAATCAGCCGCAAGACGCTCATGAAATCCGCGAAACGGTTCGCGAGAAGCTCAATGCGCTGCGCGCAAGCGGCTTGCCTCTGCCGGCCGATCTGGTCGAGCTTGAAAAACGCATCGAACAAGATTTCGATTCCTGAGAACGGGTCCGGTCATGCGTCTCCAGCTTTCTTCTTCTTCCGCTGATATGGTCCGCAAGGGCATTCTGCTTCTGGGTTGCGCCGTGGCGCTCAGCGCCTGCAACACCACCGATGGCGGCAAGCCGGTGAAAACCGCGCTGATCACGCAGACCGATACATCCGGCACGACCGTTGCCGCCGCAGGCGGCGCCGCCGGTGCCACAGCAGATGCCGCAGGCACGGCGACAGCCGATGCGGGCGCTGCCGCCGCTGCTGCTGGAACGCAGACCGTCGCGGCGGTGACCGATCCTTCCGATCCCGTCCTGCCCGCCGTCGTTCCCATTCCCGGCATTCGCGGCCAGTCCGAACCGATGATGGCCTATGCCGGTGCGCAGGCCGCCGCTTCTCCGGCATCCGTTGCTGCCAACATGGCGTTTGAGACGCCGGACAGCGCGCCTAAGGATCTGGACACGCTCATCACCAAATATTCCGTCGCCTATGACGTGCCGGAACGCCTTGTGCGCCGGGTCGTGCATCGTGAAAGCCGGTTCAATCCGGGTGCGCGCAACGGTCCTTATTGGGGCCTGATGCAGATCAGCCATCCGACCGCGCGCGGCATGGGGTATACGGGCGCGGCCAAGGGCCTGCTCGATGCGGAAACCAATCTGAAATATGCGGTGCGCTATCTGTCCGGCGCCTACAAGGTGGCGGGCGGCGACGAAAGCCAGGCGGTCCGCTATTATGCGCGCGGCTATTATTACGATGCCAAGCGCAAGGGGCTGTTGCAGGAAACGGGCCTTGACGGCAGCTGGAAGCGCAGCGGCCCGACCCGTGAGGCAGCCGCGTCCATCCAGCCCGCATCATTGCCGGAAGGTGCCGCCGCACCGCTTCCGGGCGTGGCTCCCATCCAGGCTTCCTACACACCGGCGGCTCAATAGAGCGCACCCGAAAAGTGGAGTCCGGTTTTCGGGATAAGGTGCGCGTCAGAAGAAATGCTCATTGAGCTAACTGTCATCTTGACGCTGCAATCTAATGGCAGTTTCCTGTTGAGAGCGCATTTCGATCTGATCTGATCGGACCGGCGCTCTATCTCCATGTTTCACGCGCATCTTTTCCGAAAACCGTTCCACACTTTCGCGATGCGCTCTGGAACCGACGACAGGAAGACCGCATGAATGTGAGATTGCCGCACCCCATCAAGTGGAAATATGACCGGGCCGAATTGTGGGCCGATGGCGTCATCCATGTTCTGGGTGTGGGGCTGGCGCTTGTCGGCGCGGTTGCCATGCTGGTCCATTTCCTGCCGAACATGCCGGCAGTGACCTCGATCTCGTCGGGCGTCTATCTCGTAAGCCTTCTGGTGGCGCTCGGAATTTCGGCTGTCTACAATATCTGGCCGGTTTCCCCGACCAAATGGTTCCTGCGCCGTTTCGACCATTCGGCGATCTACCTGCTGATTGCCGGAACCTACACGCCCTTTGCCATGCATATGGGCGACCGTGCGCTGCCGCTGCTGCTTTTCGTGTGGAGCGTGGCTTCGGTCGGCATCACGCTGAAACTGTTCATGCCGGGGCGTTTCGACCGGCTGTCGATCCTGCTTTATCTAGCGCTCGGCTGGAGTGGCGTCATGGTTTATGACACCATGGTGCAGTCGCTGCCGCCAGCGGTCTTCTGGCTGATTGCAGCCGGCGGCATAATCTATTCGCTGGGCGTGATCTTCCATGTCTGGGAGCGGCTGCGGTTCCAGAATGCCATCTGGCACGGCTTTGTCGTGGTGGGCGCGGCGCTGCATTATTGTGCTGTGTTCGTTGTCGGCACATGGAACTGAAGTCCGGTCTATTTCGGCTCTGACGGCCTGCAAATGGCACACTTCTGCGCTTCCGGTGCTCATGTGCTTTTCGTTGGCGCGTGGAACTAACGAAAAGGGCGGCATCCCGGATTCAGCTTATGACGTGCCGAAAATGGTGTTTTGCGAGAACCGGAGCGGAGTGTACTTTAAGGTACATGAGCACCGGAAGCGCAGCAAAGCGCCATTTGCAGGCCGTCAGAAGCTGAATCCTAATGGAAGTCCCGTGAGTTCGGCATGATTTTTACATTTCGCGGATGATGCGCCATCTGGGATGGGGCGACGAGGCGCTGCGCTTCGCGCCCGCTCATCTCGATCAGCGCTGCCGAACGGTCCTGCAATTTCGCCGCCACCAGATGCACCACCCCTTCGGGGCTGCGCTGGATGCGGCCTTCGATATGGATCAGCCGCGCCCCCATCACTTCGCGGCGAAACGCCTTCATGATCTTCGGCCAGACGACGATATTGGCGATGCCGGTTTCATCCTCGATGGTGAGGAACACCACGCCCTTGGCGCTGCCGGGGCGCTGGCGCACGGTGACGACGCCCGCCACTTTCATGCGGCGTCCGTCGGCGCCTTCCTGCACGGCGCGGCAGGTGGAAACGCCTTCCGTCGCAAGCCCCTCGCGCAGATATTGCAGCGGATGCCCTTTCAGCGAAAGCCGCGTCGTCTCGTAATCGGCAATCACATGCTCGGATGCCGCCATTTCGGGAAGTTTTGTGCGCGGTTCCTCCGCCAGCTCGCTGGTCGCTGCGGCGCGGAACAGCGGCAGCGTTTCGTCATTGGGCAGGCGGCGCACGGCCCACAATGCGGCGCGGCGGTCGATATCGAGCGAGCCGAAGGCATCGGCATCGGCCAGAAGAGTGAAGGCGCGCCGGTCGAGCCGCAGCCGCCGGTGCATGTCCTCGATAGTGCTGTAGGGCTCCTGCCGGTCGGCAATCAGGAGTTCGGTGTCCCGTTTGGAAAAACCGTCGATCTGGCGGAAGCCGAGCCGCAGCGCCAGGCGAATATCGGGCGTTTCCTCCAGAATATTATCCCATTGGCTGAAATTCACATCGACGGGCAGCACCGTCACGCCATGCTCGCGGGCATCGCGCACGATCTGGGCGGGCGCGTAAAAACCCATGGGCTGGGAATTGAGAAGGGCGGCGGCGAACACTTCCGGATGGTGGCATTTGAGCCATGCGGAAATATAGACCAGATGCGCAAAGCTCGCCGCATGGCTTTCGGGAAAGCCATATTCGCCGAAGCCCTTGATCTGATTGAAGCAGTTTTCGGCAAAGGTCCGCTCGTAGCCGCGCCTGACCATGCCTTCGATCATCTTTTGCTCCATCGTATGGATGGTGCCCATCTTGCGGAAGGTGGCCATGGCGCGGCGCAGCTGGTTGGCCTCATCGGGGGTGAATTTTGCGGCCTCCATGGCAATGCGCATCGCCTGTTCCTGAAAAAGCGGGACGCCCATCGTCTTGCCGAGAATCTGCCGCAGCTCGTCCGGCGGGCCGTGCTCCGGCGCGGGCGAAGGCAAGGTGGAGGGCTCCTGTCCGTTTCGCCGGCGCAGGTAAGGATGCACCATGTCGCCCTGAATGGGGCCGGGGCGCACAATGGCGACCTCGATGACGAGATCGTAGAACTCACGCGGTTTCAGGCGTGGCAGCATGTTCATCTGGGCGCGGCTTTCCACCTGAAACACGCCGAGCGAATCGCCCGTGCACAGCATGTCGTAGACGCGCTTGTCTTCGCGCGGCAGATTGGCCAGCGTCAGCTTTTCGCCGCCATAAAGCTGCGGCTTGTGCTGGTGAATGAGGTCCAATGCCTTGCGGATGCAGGTGAGCATGCCGAGCGACAGAACATCGACCTTCATCAGCCCCACCTCGTCGATATCGTCCTTGTCCCATTCGATGAAGGAGCGGTCCTTCATTGCCGCCGGGCCGATGGGCACGGTCTCGTCCAGCCGGTCGCGGGTGAGCACGAAACCGCCGACATGCTGCGACAGATGACGCGGAAAGCCGATCAGCGTGATGGCGAGTTCCACCGCGCGCCGGATGATGGGGTTCTCGGGATCAAGGCCCGCCTGTCTTATATGCTGCTTGTCGATGCCGCCGCCCGATATGCCCCACACCGTATTGGCGAGCGCCGCCGTCACGTCTTCGGTCAGGCCCAGCGCCTTGCCGACATCGCGAATGGCGCTGCGGGACCGATAGCTGATGACGGTCGCGACAATGGCGGCGCGGTCCCTTGAGTAGCGGTCATAGACATATTGCATCACCTCTTCGCGGCGCTCATGCTCGAAATCGACATCGATATCCGGCGGTTCCTGCCGCTCGGCGGAGATGAAGCGCTCGAACAGGAGGTCCACTTCCGTCGGGTTCACGCCGGTAATGCCGAGGCAGAAACAGACGACGGAATTGGCCGCCGAGCCGCGCCCCTGACACAGAATCTCTTCTTTGCGGGCATAGTTCACAATGTCATAGACGGTGAGAAAATAGGGTTCGTATTGAAGCTGGGCAATCAGCGCCAGCTCCTTGTTGATCAGCGCCTGCACCTTGGGCGGGATCGTGTCCGCGCCGTAATGGCGGGCAGCGCCTTCCCAGGTGAGATCATGAAGATGCTGCCGTGCCGTCTTGCCGGGCGGAATGGGTTCATCGGGATAGGCATATTTCAGCTCGTCAAGCCGGAAGGTGATGGGCGCCGCGAAATCGGCGGTCGCCGCGACGGCTTCGGGATAATCGCGGAACAGCCGCAGCATTTCCTTCGGCGGTTTCAGATGACGTTCGGCATTCTTTTCCAGAAGCCGCCCGGCTGCAAAAACAGTCGTGTAGTGGCGGGTTGCCGTCAGCACGTCCTGAAGCGCGCGGCGGTCGGGATGATGATAGAGCACGTCATTGGTGGCGATCAGTGGCACATTGGCTTCGGCTGCGAAACGGGCGATGCGTTCCGCGCGGCGCCCGTCGTGCCCCTGATGCGGCATGGCGAGAGCCAGCCAGACGGAGCCGGGGGCGGCCTTGGCGATATCCGCCAGGCGGTCGGCAAAGTCCGGCCTGTCGTCCTCGGGAGGAAAGACCGCGATCTGGAATTGCCGGGCGCGAAACAGCAGGTCGCTCCATTCGAGATGGCATTCCCCCTTGGCGGCGGCGCGGGTCTTGCCTTCGGTCAGCAGGCGGCACAATTGCCCATAGGCGGCGCGATCACGCGGATAGACGACCATGTCCGGCGTTCCGTCGGTGAAGGACAGGCGGCAGCCGATGAACAGCCGGAAATCGCTCTTGTCGCGAAATTCCTTCCATGCCGCATGGGCGCGCACCACACCGGCGAGCGTGTTGCGGTCGGCAATGCCTATGCCGGACAGGCCAAGCGCATGGGCTTGCAAAACCAGTTCCTGCGGATGCGATGCGCCGCAAAGGAAGGAAAAATTGCTGGCAGTAGCCATTTCAAAAAATTGTGCCATCACGCAAACAACCCATGCAGAAACCAGCGCGGATGATTGAGACCGTCATAAAGCCCCTCGCGAAAAATCCAGAAACGCTGGCCGTTTTCGTCCTCCACCCGGTAATAATCACGCAGTTCCGGCACGTTCTGGCCGATTGCACGCCACCATTCCGGCTCGATCCGTTCCGGCCCTTCGGCAAGGCGCACCTGATGGCGCACCCGCCGCCACAGGAAGAAGGAAGGCGGACTGTCAGGCACTTCCGCCACGCTTTCGATCAATTGCGGCGGGCGAAACAGTTTTATGGGGCGCGCGGGCGGATCGCCGGGAAGCACTGGGGAAAGCGCCGGGGGAAGCCCTGAGGGAAGCATCGGAACGCTTTCATGACCGGCTTCGCCCTTGCCGTCCGTATGGAGGGCAGGGCGCAGGCCGAAGGCGCGTTCGGGAATATGGGTGTTGCGCGAAAAGGAAACGAGAACGCGGTCCTGTCCAAGCCGCGCCGAAAGCCGGTCGACAAGCTGGCTGAAACCCGCTTCATCCTCCTCATGCTGGTCGAGCCCCGTCTGGCGCTGGGCGACGGGTGCGCAGCGCAACGCCGCCAGCCGGATCATGTCGAAGCCGAAACCGGCGTCGAGGGGAGAGGTCAAGGCGTTGAGCCTTTCGCGGGCAAGGCGCAGAAAAACCCTGTCGTCGCGCAAGGGCTGGCCGGTTTCGATATGGATATGGCGCACGTCGCCATCGACACGGAAGAAGGAGGCCTCGATCAGCAGCGCGCCCTTGCCCTCCGGTTCAAGCTGCGCAAAAAGCGCCTGCGCCAGTTCCTGCAATATGTGTTCGACCAGCTCCATCCCCGTGACGGGTTCCGACAGGCGGCGTTCGGCGGTGCGGAGCGGCAGGATGCGCAAGGGGGAAATCGGCGCCCGCTCGCGTCGCGCCAGCCGGTCGAGCCGGGTCGCAAGATCGGTGCCGAAACGGGCGGTGAGCGCGGCGCGCGGAAGCCCCATCACATCGCCGATGCGTTTCAGCCCGGCGCGCTTGAGTCCGGTTTCGGCGGCTTGCGTCAGTTCAAGCGCGGAAAGCGGCAGGCGGGGAAGCTGCCGGTCGGCCTCCGCCTTGCTAAAGACACCGCCCTTCGTTCCCCGTGCCAGAAGCCGTGCGGCAAAACTGTTGTCGGCAATCGCTGCCTGCACCTTCAGCCCGGCGCGTTCGATGCGGCCGATGGCGTCGGCGCGCATGGCGGCGAGCCCGCCGAACAGATGCGCGCAGCCGGTTATGTCGAGCATCAGCCCATGCGGCTCATCATAGGCGACGAGCGGAGTGTAGCGCTCGCACCAATGGGCAAGGCGCTTGAGCAATGCCGCATCCTGTTCTGGTGCTGCGGCCGCCACTTCCAGCCTTTCCACGCGGGCGCGGGCATCCGTCAGCGCCATGCCGGGGAAAAGACCGAGCCTTGCCGCCGCCGCATCCACCGCCGTCAGGCGCAGCGCATTGGCCGTGCGCTCGGTCACCACCAGGGGCGGGCGCTCCCTGCCGTCATGCGGAACGGCGCGGCGAAGCCGGTCGGTCGGCAGAAACGGAAACCACAGGGCGAGAAACAAGCGTTCTGCCGTCCCGTTCTCGTGCACCAAATTCAAGGGTTTCATTGTTCCATTCCATGATCCATTGTCCGCATGTGCCGTGGCGGTTGCGCTCCAGCACGGCGGAAAAGGCGGGCTTTCCCGGCGCACTCGCTCCGCTTGAACGCGATGGCGCGGGCGCCACCCGCCAGCGGCTGACGGCAGCGCTTTGCACCGCCGTCCGGTGGCTCCTGAGCAGGATGACGGGCAGCTGCGCGGTTTCTGTTGCAAGAAGCAGGCGGCGCGAGGCGGTGAGGTCGAGACATTTCGGCTGGCCTGTCACCGAGGCGACGACGCCGGAAACAAGATGCGAGGCCTTGCCGCCGCTGCCCGCTTCCAGCGCATCGTTTGCCGCTTTCAGCACATCCTGCGCCGTGGGGCAGCGCACGATCAGAAGCCGCGACGGATCGATGCCGAAGGCATGGAGCCCCGGCGGATAAAGCCCGCCATATTCGCTTGCAGCCTTTTCCTCCTCGATCCAGATGATGGGGCGCCGATATTGTGTGGAGCGCTCGGCCGCGCGGGCGGCAAAGGCGAGCGCAAAGCCGGTCGCCGCCATATGCGCGCCCGGATTTTCGGCAAAGACCTCGTGCAGCGCATCGCCCGCCAGACCATGCGGAAAGGCGGCATCGGCCCCGGCAAGGCCAAGCGTGAAACTGCGGGCGCGCGCAAAACCGCACCTGTCCTCGCTTCCTGTCCTGCTGGCAAAACTGCCTTGCGGATCATTGCCTGCAATGGCCGTAACCATGCGCCGCAACGCCGCGATGTCGATGCCGCTCACGTTCGATTCCTGTCAAATTGTTCTCTATTTGTTCTAGTATTGAATCGAGCGAGGCAAGAGTCAAGCGGGATCCGTCGGCGGGATCAGTCGGCGGGATCAGCCGGGAGCATGTGTGGATAAGAAAAATCCCTCCCTGGAGCGCCCTGCGTCCATTGGGACGCACAAAGGTCGCTCTGAGAGGAAGCATTTATCGTCATGCGATCAGCTGGCACCCCAGTTGCAAATTCGTCGGGCCGTGGCGAAAGAGTGACTTTCGAGTACCGGAGCGGTGCGTATTTGAAGGTAGGCGGGCCCCGGAAGGCAGACAAGGCGCTCTTTCAGCCCCGGCCTCACGAAGAATGCAACTGTAGTATCAGGCAGCTTCACGGAAAGGCACGCCTGCCAGTTGCTCCAGATGACCGGGCAGGTCCGTGCCAGCGCCAGCCGCATTGATCGTGTCGAAATAATCATGCCAGCCGGTGGCGGTGATTCCGGCAATCAGCATGTCGAGGGCTGCTTCGTCCGGGAAACGCCAGATGGCGAAGAAATTCTGACCGGGTGCAAAAGGCTTTGTCGCGTCGACAGGCCCCAACGCCAAAGCCTCGATACCGAGCGCCGCAAGTCCGCCCATGCCCGCGCCGACTTTCTCGAAGAAGGCCTGCCGGCCTTCAGCATCGAGTGCGTGCCAGCTCGATTTCGGGGAATAAAGCTCGGCGAGGTAATAGGTCATGTCATATCCCTTAGGGTTTCATTGATCTTGAAGGAGCGACCGGCATCGGTGCGGCTCCAGATGCGGCGCAGCAAGGTGCTGAGAAGCTGCTGTTCGCCTGACGAGAGATCGCTCATCAGGCTTGCAATCCATGCGGTATGTTGTTCGAAAAGCTGTTGCGCCAGCAGCACTCCTTCGGATGTCAGCCGGACAGTCAGCTTGCGGCGGTCCGCGCTATCCGCGTGGCGCTTGAGGAAACCGTCGCGCTCCAGCCCGTCCAGCAGGCCGGTGATGGTGGCGCGCGTGACGCCTGCGCGTTCCGAAAGCGCGTGCGGCGAGAGGCCCTCGGGCGCATCGTGCAGCAGAAACAGCAGGACGAACTTGCCCTCAGAAAGCTTGTGCGGCGCCAGTCGGCTGGCGCAATCCCGGTCAATGGCCGCAGCAAGCGACAAGACTTCAAAACAGGCTTTCAGCGCGTCGGTGGACGGGCTGTGCCGGCGTTCCATTTCGCCCAGAAGGGCACGGTGCTTTTGCTCGATAATTTCCATACGGCACCTTATAGTAAGGTACCGTATTAAATGCAAATGATTTGATTGGCTGAGGAGAAAGAGTAGAAAGCTTGAACGATGCGCATATACGGTTTATATATGGTTCGTATATCAAACGCTTATTCTGGACACTGTTATGGGTATCGTAAAGATCGGTGACGAGCTGCATGAAGAACTGCGCAAGGCGAGCGACGTCATGTGCCGTTCGATCAATGCGCAGGCTGAATACTGGATGAAGATCGGCATGCTGGCGCAGGCCCATCCCGACCTGTCGTTCAACGAGATCGTGCAGATGCAGTTGCGCGCAGCGCAGGTTGAGCTGCCGGTTCTGCCGGTGCTGGAAGTGCAGCCGTCATGACCAAGACGCCGGCCGAAGTGGAAAAGATGGCGGCATCCGGCGCGCTGCTCGCCTCGGTTTTTGCCCTTCTCGACCGTACCCCGCTGGCGGGCATGACCACGATGCAGGTCAACGATCTGGTCGAGGACTACATCACCCGCGAATTGCAGGCGCGGCCTGCCAGCAAGGGGCAATATGACTATCCTTATGTGCTGAACAGCTCCAGGAACGAGGTCGTCTGCCATGGCATGCCGTCGAATGACGAGATCATTCAAAACGGCGAGATCATCAACTTCGACATCACGCTGGAAAAGGACGGCTATATCGCCGATTCCAGCAAGACCTACATGGTGGGCGAAGTTGCGCCCTTTGCCTCGCGGCTGGTCCGCGTGACCTATGAGGCGCTGTGGAAGGGAATTGCCGCCGTGCGCCCCGGCGCGACGCTCGGCGATATCGGCCATGCCATCGAACGCCACGCCAAGCGGCATGATTACAGCATCGTGCGGGAATATTGCGGCCATGGCATCGGTCGCGAAATGCACGAGGAACCGCAGGTCCTGCATTTCGGCAAGCCCGGCACCGGGGTTCGCCTGCGCGAAGGCATGGTGTTCACCATCGAGCCGATGCTCAATCAGGGTACGGCCAAGGTGAAGCAGGAAAAGGACGGCTGGACGGTGGTGACGCGTGACGGCAAACTGTCAGCGCAGTTCGAGCACACGGTCGCCGTCACGGCCAATGGCGTGCGGGTGCTGACCTTGCGTCCCGGTGAGGAAAAGATGCTGGCGGCAATCAAGAACGCAGTCTGACATCATCAAATTTTGCCGGCCATCCAGAGCAGAAAGACAATCGTCCCGCCCACGCTCATTCCAGCGGCAAGAATGGTTCCAGCGATGACGGGCGCGAGTTTCAGGACCGAAACATGGGGCGTTATTTCCAGCCGGAAATTCGCCCTGATCTTTTCAGGGGTCAGGCAGGTGATTTCGTAATCCCCGGCTGTCATGCAGTCGAAATATCCCAAGGCATGGGAAGCATTGCCGCGCATATCCGTCCGCCGGACGCTCAACAGAAAGCGGCTTGTGGAATGATAGGCAATCGGCGCGCCGGTCGCGCGCGACTTGATGGCAAACTGCGTTGAGAAATAGGCTGTGCCGGGGAAAATGGTAAACGGCGGAAACACGATGCTGATCGCGTATCGCCCGGCGTTTGGCAAATGAAAGACGTGTGGCCGGGCGTTGCCCGCAAACTGGTGGCGGACCTCAGGCGCAATGATTTTCCATAGAATGGAAATGCAGCGGACCAGCAGATAAATGCCAAGCAGAATGCAGGCAGGCAGGGCCAGATAGACAGACAAGATTCACGTCCTGCTCTAAAAACAAAAAGCCCGCCGGGAAGGCGGGCTTTTGTCCGGGTTGGATATGCTTATTTGCGATCACGCGCGGCGAGCGTGCGCAGACGCAGCGCATTGAGCTTGATGAAGCCTGCGGCGTCCTTCTGGTCGTAGGCGCCCTGATCGTCTTCGAAGGTGACGAGCTTGTCGGAATAGAGCGACTTTTCCGATTCACGGCCGATCACCATCACATTGCCCTTGTAGAGCTTGAGCGTGACTTCGCCTTCGACATGGCGCTGGCTGTGATCGATTGCCGCCTGCAGCATTTCGCGTTCCGGCGAGAACCAGAAGCCGTAATAGATGAGTTCCGCATAGCGCGGCATCAGTTCGTCTTTCAGGTGCGCCGCACCACGGTCGAGCGTGATGGATTCGATGGCGCGGTGTGCGGCAAGCAGGATCGTGCCGCCCGGCGTTTCGTAGACGCCGCGGGACTTCATGCCGACGAAGCGGTTTTCCACGAGGTCGAGACGGCCGATGCCGTTGTCGCGGCCATAGTCGTTGAGCTTGGCAAGCAGTGTCGCAGGCGACAGGCGCTCGCCGTTGATCGAAACGGCGTCGCCCTTTTCAAAGCCAATCTTGATGATCGTTGCCTTGTCGGGCGCGGTTTCCGGCGAAATGGTGCGCATATGCACATATTCGGGAGCCTCGACAGCCGGATCTTCCAGAACCTTGCCCTCGGACGAGGAGTGCAGCAGGTTGGCGTCGACGGAGAACGGCGCTTCGCCCTTCTTGTCCTTGGCGACGGGGATCTGATGCTGTTCGGCGAATTCCAGCAGATGGGTGCGGCTCTTGAACGACCAGTCGCGCCACGGGGCGATGATCTTGATGTCCGGGTTCAGCGCGTAAGCGGAAAGCTCGAAACGAACCTGGTCGTTGCCCTTGCCGGTCGCGCCATGCGCGATGGCGTCGGCGCCGGTCTTCCTGGCGATGTCGATCAGGTGCTTGGAGATCAGCGGGCGGGCAATCGAGGTGCCGAGCAGGTAGACGCCTTCATAGACGGCATTGGCGCGGAACATCGGGAAGACGAAATCGCGCACGAATTCTTCGCGCACGTCCTCGATGAAGATTTCCTTGATGCCCAGCATTTCCGCCTTCTTGCGGGCCGGTTCAAGTTCTTCGCCCTGGCCCAGATCGGCGGTAAAGGTCACGACTTCCGCGCCCAGTTCCGTCTGAAGCCACTTCAGGATGATCGAGGTGTCGAGGCCGCCCGAATAGGCGAGAACGACTTTCTTAACGTCTTTCCACTTGCTCATAATTCACTTCCGTCTGATGCGGTGGCGGTTGGAGCGGAACTCCAACAGATATATCCGCAAGTCTTTTACCAGTTGCCAAGCCGCGTGCAAGCCGACGAACTGCGACTTATCGCGAAAACTCATGCGTATTACGTGATCTGTGGTTCGCCAACTTCATAAATGACGAGATTGCGGTCGCTGATGCCAAGCTCGGGCCATGTCGCGCGCCATGCGGCGATATGGGGGGAGGCGAAATGACGGTCGAGCGAGGCTCTGTCGCGCCAGAATTCCTTGACGTGGATCAGGCCGGGCTCCAGCACGTCCTCGGCATAGCCATAGTCCACGCAGCCATCCTCCGCGCGGCTGGCCGCGATCATGACCCGCATGGCTTCGCGCGCCCGCTCGAGGTTTTCCGGCGGCAGGCGGACGGTCCCCACGATCAGCAGCATTCCGGTCTCCATTCCACTGTTCCCTTTGCCGGGAAATTATTCTAGCGTGCGCCATCTCTTGGAGCACATTTCGATGTCTTTTCTGACGAACCTGACCTTCATCCCCGAATGGACGATCTTTGTCCAGTTCGCGATAGCAACCGCGATCCTTTCCATCACGCCCGGCCCCGACATGACGCTGTTCGTCGGGCGCGCCCTGTCCGAAGGCAAGGCCGCGGGCTTTGCCTGCATGGCTGGCGCCAGCACCGGCATCGTCATCCACACCACCATGGTGGCGCTCGGCCTTTCGGCGCTGATCATCGCTTCTCCGGCTGCCTTCACGGCGCTGAAAATCGTAGGCGCGGGCTATCTGGTCTTTCTGGCCGTGCAGGCGATCCGCAAGGGATCGGCCTTCTCGCCGGAAAAGAATGGCGGCAAGAAGCATACGCTGTTCCAGAACTGGCTGACGGGGCTTGGCATCAACCTGCTCAATCCGAAGATCATCCTGTTCAACATGACCTTCCTGCCGCAGTTCGTCTCGGCCCATGACCCGCATGCCATGGGCAAATTGTTCTTCCTCGGCCTGTCGTTCATTCCGATGGCGCTGCCCTTCACCATTCCGATGGTGGTGGCAGCGGACCGTTTCGCCGGGCTCCTGAAAAAGAACCCGACCGTGACGCGCATCGTGGACTGGATGTTTGCGGGCGTATTCTCGGCCTTCGCGCTGAAGATCATCACCGCACAGGCGAAGTAAAAATCAGTTGGTCGGGCGGGATAGAAGCCGTCCGGCATTGCGGCCAGCGAGCAGCCAGTAGACGAAGCTGCCGACGACGCCGGCGCCTGCTATGGCTGCAATCCAGAGCGAGCTTTCCTGTACGCTCCGGTTATCGCTGAACGGAAGCGATGCGCTAGCTGCCGCAAGCCCGATCAGTGCGCCCGCAACGCAGTAGAACAGCGACGACTTGTAACCGCGCGCTTCCGCCAGGATGATCAGGATGAGGGCGGGCAGGAAGCTGAACCCGCCGGCCAGTACCGCAAGCGCGAAACCGCTGACGAACACGGCGCTCCAGAAGCTGGTGGCCGCGAAGAACGAACCGGCATCCGTATCGCTCGCCATCATGACGAAATCGTTCATGAAGGAATCGATGCCGAGGGTACGGAACAGGATGGCGGCCAGAAACCAGCCTGCCGCCAGTACAGCGCAGCAATAGCCGAACACGACGACGACGAAGCGCATGATATAGTCGAGAGTATCGTTCAAGCGCGCTCCCCCATCGGACTGTTATTCACCATGCCCGGCGATCATCATGGCTTCGAGCGCAAGGCGCTCGCTCTTGCGCATGCGCTCGGATTCCGACTTGAGCTGGCCGCAGGCGGCGAGAATGTCGCGGCCGCGCGGCGTGCGGATCGGCGATGCGTAGCCAGCCGCATTCACATAATCGGCAAATTTCTCGATCTGCTCCCATTCCGAGCACTGGTAATTGGTGCCAGGCCACGGATTGAACGGGATCAGGTTGATCTTGGCCGGAATGCCCTGCAACAGCTTCACCAGAAGCTTGGCGTCCTCAAGGCTGTCATTGATGTCCTTGAGCATCACATATTCGAAGGTGATGCGCTTGGCATTGGACAGGCCCGGATATTCGCGGCAGGCCTTGATGAGCTGTTCCAGCGGATACTTCTTGTTGATCGGCACCAGAATGTCGCGCAACTCGTCGCGCACTGCGTGCAGCGAAATGGCGAGCATGACGCCGATCTCGTCGCCGGTGCGATAGATTTCCGGCACGACGCCGGAGGTCGAAAGCGTGATGCGGCGCTTGGAAAGGGACAGGCCGTCGCCATCGGAGGCGATCAGCAGGGCCTTCTTCACTTCCTCGAAATTATAGAGCGGCTCGCCCATGCCCATCATCACGATATTGGTGATCTTGCGCCCTTCGGCAGGCACCATTGCGCCGTCCGGCGTATCCTTGTCAGGAAAATCGCCAAGCCGGTCACGGGCGGTCAAAAGCTGCGCCAGAATTTCTTCCGAGGTGAGGTTGCGCACCAGCTTCTGCGTGCCGGTATGGCAGAACGAGCAGGTGAGCGTGCAGCCGACCTGGCTGGAAATGCACAGCGTGCCGCGGCCTTCCTCAGGGATATAGACGCTTTCGATTTCGACGGGGCGGCCAGCGCCGCGCGGCGGAAAGCGGAACAGCCACTTGCGGGTGCCATCCTGCGAAATCTGTTCCTCGACCACTTCGGGCCGCGCAATGGTGAAATGCTGCGCCAGCAGGGCGCGCAAATCCTTGGAAATATTGCGCATGTCGGCGAAGTCGGAAACGCCGCGCACATAGAGCCAGTGCCACAGCTGGCTGATACGCATTTTCGTCTGGCGTTCCGGCACGCCGACCTTGATCAGCGCTTGCGCCATTTCCTCGCGTGACATGCCGATAAGCGACGGCTTTGCCTCCAGGCTGGCGCGCGCATGGCGGGCAAGCTGGTCGCGCGTATCATCAATGGTAAGGTCGAACGAAATGGACATCTGTTTTCAACTGTTGGAGACGACCGCCGGAAGCGCGCCGATAAGCTTCGCCAGACAATCTGGCCCGAATTCATGGATAAATAGGGTCCGGCACCTGGCTTTTCGACCCTTGTTGCGCGCGCTCTTAGCACACAATATCGCATTCGTCATCCTACATGGAGTCTTGTCTGCCATGCACGGCTGCGGGAATAGCAGCGCCAAACCAAAAAGCCGGGCACATGGCCCGGCTTCTGAACTCTATCCGATCGTCTGGATCATTTGCACTTCTGGATGGCTTTCAGCGCATCCGAAATGCCCTTCAGCGAATAGGTGTAGTTGGTCTTGGTGCCCCGCTTCGACTGCGCCTGCACCTTCATCTCCGAACCGCCGCGCATGGCTGCGATGAGCTGCGGCTCTTCGGCTGCATTTTCCATCCAGCCCGACTTGCCGTTGACGAACATGTTGAAACTGCGGTTGCCGATGGAGACGACGACCTTGGCATTGGTGTTGAGGTCGTAACCGGCCATGAATTGCGGTTCGAACGAGATGTTCTGGCCGGGCTTCTGGCTCACGAGGAAGAAGTTGTCACCGTGATCGACACTGGCCGGAGCCTTCTGGGTCGGTACGGAGAGGACATAGCAGACCTTGCCGTTGCCCGACTGATAGCTGTAGGCGCCCCAGGCATTGAACTGGCTGATCTGGCTCGGGGTCTGGGCGAGTGCCGAGCCCGCCATCCCAATCATGAACACAGAAGCCGCGACGATCGATTTTCCAAGCATTGGTTTTTACCGGTTCTCTTTCGTTTGCTTCAAACTTGAATATCGGGATGCCGCCGTTCATCACGCCGTCCCGCTCAGTTGCCGATTAAAGTGCCTTAATCTGGGTTACCAAACGGTGAAGTTTCGAAAGAAAACTTTTGAATGAGCAGCCAAGTCGCCCCGCCATCCCTTGATTCAGTTGAATGAAAAGAAAGCGGCGTGAGTAAGGCAGTCGGCTAAGGCAATAAGGCAGTAGGGCAGTAAGGCAGTATGTTAAGGGAATAGGGGAATAAGGGAGTAGGGGAATATGTTTTGTTGCGGACGACCTCAACGCACATATCCTTCTCTGCCCTACTGCCCTACTGCCCTACTGCCCTACTGCCCTACTGCCCTACTGCCCTACTGCCCTACTGCCCTA
>MTEW01003783.1_pt1 | contig 25127 bp, 21 predicted proteins | sample 1042681 | NCBI WGS metagenome assembly MTEW01 (sample SAMN06185811, study PRJNA358809) | soil metagenome | isolation source: soil biostimulated with citrate as carbon source | place: India | collected 2015-05-23
CACCAAAGATCTGCACCGCGCGGTCGGCCACGCGGCCGCACATTTCCGAGGCGAACATCTTGCAGCACGAGGCTTCCATGGAGACGTCCTGCCTGAGGTCGCGCTTGCGTGCCGCGTCGAGCACCATGCAGCGGGCGGCGTAAATGTCCGCCTGGCTGTCGGCGAGCATCGCCTGGATCAGCTGGAACTCCGCCAGGGCCTGGCCGAACTGCTTGCGTTCCAGGGCGTAGGCCAAGGCATCGTTGAGCATGCGTTCGGCCGCGCCCACGCAAATGGCCGCGATGTGCAGGCGGCCTTTGTCGAGCACGCGCATGGCGGTCTTGAAGCCGACACCTTCGACTCCGCCAATGAGATTGGCTGCGGGAATCCTGCAGTCCTGGAAGATCACGTCGCACGTGTGGGCGCCTTTCTGCCCCATCTTCTGGTCGATCTTGCCCAGGCTGACGCCGGGTGTACCGGCTTCGACCACGAATGCGGAAATGCCACCGGCGCCCTTGATCGTCGGATCGGTGCGCGCCATGACCGTGAAGATGCCGGCCTCGGGCGCGTTGGTGATGAAGCGCTTGGTACCGTTGAGCACATAGCTGTCGCCGTCGCGGACGGCGGTGCTGCGCAGCGAGGCAGCGTCGGAGCCGGAGTCCGGCTCGGTAAGGGCGAAGGAACCGATCAGCTCGCCGGCGGCCATGCGCGGCAGGTAGCGGCGCTTCTGCTCCTCGGTGCCATCGATGATCAGGCCCTGGGAGCCGATGCCGTTGTTGGTGCCGATCAACGAGCGGAAAGCCGGTGAAGTCTTGCCAAGCTCGAAGGCGACCAGGACTTCCTCTTCCATGCTCAGGCCAAGCCCGTCGTACTCCTGCGGAATGCACAGGCCGAACAGGCCAAGCGCTTTCATTTCATCGACGATATGCCCGGGAATCCGGTCGGACTCCGCTACCTCGGCCTCGTTGGGCACCAGGCGTTCGCGGACGAAGCGCGACAGGTTTTCGAGCAGCAGGTTGAGTGTTTCCTGATCGTTGATCATTGCGGTCCTCTTATTGGAATTGTCGGCCCAGGTTGGCTCCGACGTTGCGTACCAGGTGGGCCAGGCGAGGTCCGACATCGTCTTCCAGCATGTGCTGGCGCAGCACGAAGGCCGGGCCCCCGCAACTGAAGGCAACGACGCCGGAACCGTCCGGCTGGATGAGGGGAACGCCGACGGCGTTGATGTCTTTCTGCCAATCGCCGCAGGAGAGGCAGTAGCCGTGGTCCTGGTAATGGCGGAAGGCTTTGTCCAGTTGCTCGCGGGTGGTGGCCCAGTCGTCGTCGCGGGCCTTCAACTGGTCGAGCAGCAGGTCGCGCTCGGCGTCGGGCAGGGCCGCGAGGTAGGCGCGGCCCATGGCGGTGCTGGTCATGGGAATGCGCGATCCCACGTCCAGGCGCAGGCTCAGCGGGCCGGGCCCCTGGCAATTCTCGATGTAGACCATGCTCAGGCGGTCACGGGCGCCGAGGGAAACCGAACACTGCGTCTGGTCAGCGAACTCCTGCATGAGGGGACGGGCCTGCTTGCGGATATCCAGTCCGTTGAGGTGGGCATAGCCGAGGGCGAGCACGCCGGTATCCAGGGCGTATTTACCCAGGCTTTCCACGTACTGCAGGTAGCCCAGACGGGTCAGGGTGTAGGTCAGCCGCGAGACGGTCGCCTTGGGCAGGCCGCTGCGCTTGACCAATTCCTGGTTGCCCAGCAGCCGCTCGCCGGGGCGGAAGCAGCGCAGCAACTCCAGGCCACGGGCCAGGGCCGTGACGAACTGGCGATCCTGCTCCAGGTCCTGGCTGTCGAGTTCGGTGTCGATACGTCCACGCTTTTCCATCGTCGTTCCTCATGCGTCGGGAGGCTCCCCGAAGCGCCGGCCGGATGCTGGCACAGGAAAAATCGGGGAGTCAACAAAATCAAAACGCAGTTTCGCACAGCGGAACTTGTGATTCCAAGTGAAAATCACCTGTCATTCGATCCAAGCCCGATGCTTGCTGGTTTTCGGCGGAATATGCCTTGGGCGAGGAATCGCCAGCGATTTACAACGGTAAGCGGAATTGCTTAGGCTGGATTGCAATGCAAAACACAGTTCCGCACTGCGGAACAAATAAGGTGCAAGCCATGAGTGAATCCCTTGTCGAACGGCCGCTACCCGGCGTGGCCGTCATCCGTCTCAACCGCCCCGAGGCCCGCAACGCCTTGAACCAGGCCGTGCGTGAACAACTGGCGGCCCACTTCACCGAACTCTCCAGCGATAGGCAGGTGCGCTGCATCGTGCTGACCGGGGGCGAACAGGTCTTCGCCGCCGGTGCCGATATTCGCGACATGGCCGAGCGCGGCGCCATGGAGATGTTCCAGCGCCAGACCCATCGACTGTGGGCGGCCATTGCCCAATGCCCGAAACCGGTGATCGCGGCGGTGAATGGATTCGCGCTGGGCGGCGGCTGCGAGCTGGCGATGCATGCCGACCTGATCGTGGCGGGCGAGGGCGCCAGCTTCGGTCAGCCGGAAGTCCGCGTCGGCATCATGCCGGGAGCGGGCGGTACCCAGCGCCTGACCCGTGCGGTGGGCAAGTTCCAGGCGATGCGCATGCTCCTCACCGGCCTCCCGGTCAAAGCCCCCGAGGCGTTGCGCATGGGGCTGGCCAGCGAGGTGGTGGCCGACGATCAGGTGCAATCGCGTGCCCTGGAACTGGCGGAGATGATCGCCGGCATGCCGCCGCTGGCGGTCATGCAGATCAAGGAGGTGCTCCTGGCGGGCCAGGACGCCTCGCTGGACACGGCGCTGATGCTGGAGCGCAAGGCCTTCCAGTTGCTGTTCGATTCCGCCGACCAGAAAGAGGGCATGCGTGCCTTCCTGGAAAAGCGCAAGCCAGTCTATTCGGGGAACTGAACCATGAACGTTCGTGAAATCCGCAGCATGGCGGTGGTTGGCGCCGGCGTGATGGGCGCCGGCATTGCCCAGATCGCGGCCGTGGCAGGGCTGACCGTGTACCTCTTTGATGCCCGCGAGGGCGCAGCCGAAAGCGCGCGCCAGGGCCTGGTGGCGACCTTCGACAAGCTGGTGGCCAAGGGCAAGCTCGACAGCGCCATGGCGCAGGCCGCCGCCGCCCGCCTACGGCCGGTAAACACCATCGCGGAACTGGCCGACTGCCAGTTGGTGGTGGAAGCCATCGTCGAGCGGCTCGATGCCAAGCGTGCGCTGTTCGCCGAACTGGAAAGCGTGGTGGCTGACGATTGCATCCTGGCCACCAATACCTCGTCGCTCTCGGTCACCGCCATCGCGGCTGGCTGCCGGTTGCCGGGACGGGTAGGGGGCTTCCACTTCTTCAATCCCGTTCCGCTGATGAAGATCGTCGAAGTGATCGACGGCCTTCAGGGCGATGCCTGGGTCGGCGAAACACTGCTCGCGCTGGGCGAGCGTTTCGGTCATGTGGCGGTTCGCGCCAAGGACACGCCCGGCTTCATCGTCAACCACGGCGGGCGCGGCTATGGCACGGAGGCGATGCGCATTCTCGGCGAGTCGATCACCGACGAAGCCGGCCTGGACCGCATCCTTCGCGAGCATGCGGGCTTCCGCATGGGGCCATGCGAGCTGTTCGACCTCACTGGGCTGGATGTTTCCCATCCGGTGACCGAATCGATCTACGCGCAGTACTACCAGGAGCCACGCTACCGGCCTTCGGTCATCACCCGCCAACGGCTGGATGCCGGTCTCCTCGGGCGCAAGAGCGGGCAGGGCTTCTATCGCTACGCGGATGGCGTCCAGCAGATTCCCGAAGAAGCGGCGGTGCCGGTCGTGGCAGGCCTGCCGCCTGTCTGGGTCAGCCATGTGCGCCCGGCGTACAGGGCGAACGTGGTGGCGCTGCTGGAAAACCTCGGCGCGACCGTGGAGCCGGGCCTGCGTCCCAGTGACGAGGCGCTGTGCGTGGTATTGCCATTGGGCGGCGATGCCACCAGCAGTGCCAAGGCGGAAGGACTGGACCCGTTGCGCACGCTGGCGCTGGACATCCTGCTGCCGCTGGATCGGCGCCGTGTGCTGATGACCACGCCGGTCACCGGGCCGGGCTGGCGCGACGCCGCTCGCGCGCTGTTTGCCGCCGACGGGGTGCCTGTCAGCCTGATCCATGACAGTGCGGGCTTCGTCTCCCAGCGGGTGCTCGCACAGATCATCAACATCGCCTGCGACATGGCCCAACAGCGGGTCGCCACGCCGGGCGATATCGACCGCGCCATCCGTCTTGGCCTGGGCTATCCGCAGGGACCGCTGAGCTGGGGCGACGCCCTGGGCGCCGAGACCGTTCTCCAGGTGCTGGACAACCTGCACAGCTTCTACCGCGATCCGCGCTACCGCCCGAGTCCCTGGCTGATCCGCCGGGCCATGCTCGGCCTGTCGCTGCTCACCCCCGACAATTGAATTCCAAGGAAATCCCGATGCTCGATGCCTACATCTACGACGGCCTGCGCACACCTTTCGGCCGCCACGGCGGTGGCCTGGCCGCCATCCGTCCCGACGACCTTGCCGCGCAACTGATGCGTGCCCTGGTGGAGCGCTCGCCCTTTGCTGCGGAGCAGATCGAGGACGTGATCCTCGGCTGCACCAATCAGGCGGGTGAGGACAGCCGCAACGTTGCACGCAACGCGTTGCTGGCGGCTGGCTTCCCCGTCACGGTGGCCGGGCAGACGGTCAACCGCCTCTGCGCCAGCGGTCTGGCGGCGGTGCTGGATGCTGCCCGTGCGGTGAGTTGCGGTGAGGGTGGCCTGTACCTGGCCGGGGGCGTGGAAAGCATGAGCCGCGCGCCGTTCGTGCTGGCCAAGGCGGAGTCGGCCTATAGCCGCGAAGCGAAGATCTTCGACACCACCCTGGGCGCGCGCTTCCCCAACCCGAAGGTGAATGCCCAGTTCGGCGCTGACAGCATGCCGGAGACCGCCGACAACGTGGCCCGCGACTACGGCATCGACCGCACCCAGGCGGATGCCTTCGCCCTGGCCTCGCAGCAGCGCTACGCCAGCGCGCTGGAATGCGGATTTTTCGCCGAGGAGATTCTCCCCGTCGAGGTGCCGGCCGGTCGCAAAGGGACCCTCACCATCAGCGTTGACGAACATCCGCGTCCGGATGCCAGCGCCGAGGGCCTGGCCAAACTGCGTCCCCTATTCGAGGGCGGGGTGGTCACTGCGGGCAACGCCTCCGGTATTAACGATGGCGCAGCAGCCCTGCTGATCGGCACGCGTGAAGTCGGGGAGCGCGTCGGTGCAGTGCCGCGTGCACGCATCCTCGCGGGTGCCGCCGCCGGAGTCGCGCCGAGGGTCATGGGCATCGGCCCGGCCTACGCCATTCCCAAGGCTTTGGAGCGTGCCGGGCTGACCCTGGCCGACATGGATCTGATCGAGATCAACGAAGCCTTCGCCGGCCAGGTCCTGGGTTGCCTGACGTTGCTCGATCTCAAGCATGACGACCCGCGCGTCAACCCCAACGGCGGCGCCATTGCCCTCGGGCATCCCCTCGGCGCATCCGGTGCGCGCCTGGTGCTTACAGCACTGCGTCAGCTGGAACGCACGGGTGGGCGCTATGCGGTGGTCAGCCTGTGCATCGGTGTCGGCCAGGGCCTGGCTGTCGTGATCGAGCGTCTTTGAGGAGAACCCCATGGCTACCTATCAGGCTCCACTGCGGGACATGCGTTTTGTGCTGGAGGAAATGCTCGAACTCTCCAGCCATGCCGACCTGCCGGGGTTCGCCGATGCCACGCCCGACGTGGTGGCGGCAATCCTCGAAGAAGGCGCGAAACTAGCTGGCGAGGTGCTGGCACCGCTGAATGCGGTGGGTGATCACCAGGGCTGCACGTTGGAGGCGGGCGAAGTCCGCACTGCCCCGGGCTTCCGCGAGGCCTACCGGCTGTATGCCGAAGGCGGCTGGAGCGGACTGACTGCGTTGCCCGAGTACGGCGGCCAGGGTCTGCCCCACGTGCTGGGGATCGTCATTCGCGAGATCATGACCAGCGCGAACCTGGCCTTTTCCATGTTCGCCGGCCTGACCCATGGCGCGGCCAATGCCATCGCCAACGGTGGCACGGAGCAGCAGAAGGCGCTGTACCTGCCACCGATGATCGAAGGCCGCTGGACCGGCACCATGAACCTTACCGAGCCGCACTGCGGCACTGACCTCGGCCTGCTGCGCAGCCGCGCCGAGCCTCAGGCCGACGGCAGCTACCGGATCACCGGCACCAAGATTTTCATCTCCGCCGGTGAACATGACCTGGCGGAAAACATCGTGCACCTCGTGCTTGCACGTCTGCCCGATGCGCCTCCCGGCGTGAAGGGCATCAGCTTGTTCATCGTGCCGAAGTTCCTGGTCAACGCCGATGGCACCCTGGGCGAACGCAACGCCGTACGCTGTGGTTCCCTGGAAGAGAAAATGGGCATCCACGGCAATCCCACCTGCGTGATGAACTACGACGGTGCCAGCGGCTACCTGATCGGCCAGCCGCACCAGGGCCTGCGGGTGATGTTCGTGATGATGAACAGCGCGCGACTGGCCGTCGGGGTGCAGGGGCTGAGCCTGGCCAGCGTCGCCTACCAGAATGCCGCCAGCTATACCCGCGAGCGCCTGCAGGGCCGGGCGCCGGGCGGAGCGGTGGCGCCGGAACTGGCCGCCGATCCGATCGTCGCCCACCCTGACGTACGCCGGATGCTGCTGAGCCAGCGCGCCTTCGTCGAGGGTGGTCGTGCGCTGGCGTACTGGGCCGGTCTGCAGGTGGACCTGGCGCACAAGCACCCCGAGGCCCAGGTGCGCGAGGAGGCCAACGACCTGCTGGGACTCCTGACGCCGATGATCAAGGCCTACTGCACCGACAAGGCGGTGGACAGCACCAATCTGGCGATGCAGTGCTTCGGCGGCCACGGCTACATCCGTGAATGGGGCATGGAGCAGTTCGTCCGCGATGCGCGCATCACGCCGCTGTACGAAGGCACCAATGGTGTCCAGGCGATGGACCTGGCGGTGCGCAAGCTGCCGCTGGAAGGCGGCCGGGCGGTGCGCCGTTTCATCGGCCTGATCGGGGCATTCTGCAATGGCCACGCCGACGAGCTGGACGAGTTCGTGGGGCCGCTACGCGAGGCCCTTGGGCACCTGCAGGAAGCTACCGACCGGTTGCTGCAGGATTCGGCGCCGGCGCAGACCGCGGCCGCTGCGGTGGACTACCTGCACCTCACCGCGCTAGTGGCTTTCGCCCACCAGTGGGCGCGCATGGCGCTGATCGCCCAGCACCGTCTCGCCGAGAGCTTCGATGACGCGGCGTTCTACCGCGCCAAGCAGCACACCGCGCGCTTCTTCTTCCAGCACATGCTGCCGGAGACGGCGATACACTTGCAGCGTATCCAGGCGGGGGCCGGCGTGTTGCTGGCCTTCGATCCCGAGCAGTTCTAAGGCGTCACGCCAGGGGAAACGGCCATGAAACGAGCGGCGTCCAGAGTGGAGGAAAAGTCCTTCCCGCTGGGCGCGCTCATTTCCCTTTCGGCCGTACTGGAGGAGCGGGGCGTCGATCCCTGGCCGTTGCTGGCCAGTTTTGGCGTTTCCCGCACGTCCTTCAACCAGCCCCTGACGCCGCTGCCCATCGTCGACCATGGCCGCATCCTCGAAGCGGCCGCGGAACTGTCCGGTTGTGATCATCTCGGCCTGCTGCTCGGCCAGCGCGCCAACCTGGAGAACGCCGGTCCGCTGCGCTTCCTGGTGCTCAACGCACCGACGGTACGTGACGCCACGGAAAGCCTGATCCGCTTCTGCGGCCTCTGGTATCGCGGCTTGCATGTGCGACTGACAGAAGAGCAGGGTTATGCCGGTATTCGCCTGTCCCTCGATGCCCGGATGCCAGGTTGCGACCAGTTGCTCACCGCCTACCTGACCGCCACGGTCAGCATCCTCGAAATGATCCTCGGCCATGCCTGGCGGCCTGCGCTGGTGCGTATTGCCTACCGCAAACCGAAGTCGTCGGCGCTTTACGAGCGGCACTTCCGCTGCCCGGTGTGGTTCGGCCAGTCGCAGCACGAGGTGCTGTTCCCCCAGGTGCTGCTGGACAAGCCCAGATCCGGGCATGACAGCCAACTGGACAGCTTTCTCCGCCAGCATCTCAACGATCTCCAGGCCCAGGAGCAAATGGAGCTGGCAGCACAGGTGCGACAGGTCATCGAAGGCCTGTTGCAACGGGGCGACTGCTCGGCCGAGCGGGTGGCCGAGTTCTTCGCCGTGCACCGCTTCACCCTCTATCGCTACCTCAGCGAAGAGCACACCAGCTTCGAGATTCTCCTGGAGGAAACGCGCCGGGAGCTGGCCATCAAGTATTTGGGCGATGCGACGCTGCCGGTGGCCGAAGTCGCCAGCCGCCTGGGCTATGAGACCCAGGGCAATTTCACCCGCGCGTTCAAGCGCTGGTACGGCCAGTCCCCCCGCGACTGGCGCAAGGCCGAGACGCCGCCCGCTTCCATCGGCGCGCGCCTGGCCGGCGGCCGGCGCTGAGCGCACGCGATCCCCCCTGTAGGAGCGAGCAAGCTCGCTCCTACACCAGAGTTGCAGCCCGCCTCGCAATCCCTTCCTCACCTGTGACGAAATGATAAAAAACTGCGCCAGGATGATAAAAATCCAGATCGGCACAGCGGTAGTTTCTCCCTCAGTTCAGAGGCGCTTTGCGCCCACGTTCAATAACGACAAGACGGACGGAGAAACACCATGCATTTCCTCGACGACAGCCTGTTCCCGGAAAACCAGGAAAAACTGGTGATCCAGGTCGCCCCCTACGGCCCGCAGTGGCTGCCGAGCGATTCTGACGACATTCCGGTGAGCATGGATGACCAGATCCAGAAAGCCATCGATTGCTACAACGCCGGTGCCACCGTGCTCCACGTGCATGTGCGCGAAGAGGACGGCAAGGGCTCCAAGCGCCTGAGCAAGTTCAACGAAATGCTCGGCCTGCTGCGCCAGGCGGTGCCGGATATGGTGCTGCAGGTTGGCGGCTCCATTTCCTTCGCGCCCGAAAGCGAGGGCCAGGCCGCCCAGTGGCTGGACTACGATACCCGCCACATGCTGGCCGATCTCGATCCCAAGCCGGACCAGGTCACCATCGCGATCAACACCAGCCAGATGAACATCTGCGAAATGCTGACGCCTGATGATGTGGTCGGCACCATTCTTGAGCGCCCCGAATACTTCAAGGCGTATCAGGAGATGGTCTCCGATTCGCGTCCGTCCTTCTTCATCGAGCACCTCAAGCGCCTGCAGGCCGCCGGCATCCAGCCGCACTTCATGCTCGGTCACGTGCACCAGCTGGAAACCGTCGAGCGCCTGATCCGCAAGGGCCTGTACACCGGTCCGCTGATCCTCAACTACGTCGCCATTGGCGGCGGCGCGGCGGGCCTGGATCCGTCCGACATGATCGAATTCGTCAAGCGCACGCCGCCGGGCTCCGTCCTCACCATGGAGAGCGCCATGCGCGCCGTACTGCCGATGAACGCCATGGCCATCGCGCTGGGCCTGCACGTTCGCGTCGGCATCGAGGACACCCTCTGGGGCCGCAAAGGCGAGCGCATGACCTCCGTGCAGCAGATCGAGCAGACCGTGCGCGTCGCCCGTGAGCTGGGTCGCGATATCGCCAACGGCCAGGAGGCCCGCCGCATCTACCAGATCGGCGAGACCTACGGCAGCGCCGAAGAGACCATCGCCCGCCTGGGCATGGCGCCCAATCGCAAACCGGGACAACGCGGCTTCACCGTACCGGGCATGGGCTAAGCGGCGCAGCCGGCCCCCATGAAAGGAGCCGGTGGCCGCAAGGCGACCGGCTTCCCCGAGCGAATTTGCCGAGAGGTGCATCCATGAGTCTGCAAGGAAAAGTCGTGCTGGTGACCGGCGTCGGTCCCGGCCTGGGCAAGGCCTGCGCCGAAGCCTTCGCCAAGGTGGGCGCGCGGTTGGTGATCTGCGATGTCAGCGAGCAGTCGTTGGCCGAGGCCCAGGCTGCTGTAGAAGCCCACGGCGCCGAATGCCTGACGCTGCGCTGCGATGTGTCGTCCAGTGCCGAGGTGCGTGCCCTGTTCGAACGCATCGTCGAGCGTTTCGGCACCCTGCACGTGCTGGTCAACAATGCCGCGCTGACCCCCAACCGGGACATCGACACCCAGCGTCGCAGTGCGCTGTACCGCTACATCTCCACGCCCGAGCCGCGTCGCTCGCTGGGTTTCACCCGCGAGATCAGTGACGAGGAATGGCACCGTTACTGGGGCGTGAATGTCCACGGGGTGTTCTATTGCACCCGCGAGGCGCTGAAGCTCATGGAGCCGCAGCGCGACGGCAAGATCGTCAACATCGCCTCCATCGCCGGCCTGTCCACCAAGAGTGCCCACAGCCCGCATTACTGCGCGACCAAGGGCGCGGTGATCGCGTTCACCCGTTCGGTTGCCTATGAAGTGGCGGGGGCGAACATCTTCGTCAATGCCATGGCACCGGGCGGCGTGGCGACGCCAGCGTTCAATGCCTACCTCGACCAGATCGGTGAGGAAGGCCGCAACCGCCTCTGGCAGGGCTGCCCGTTGGGCCGGTTCGGCACGGTGGAGGAATACGCCGGAACCGTGCTCTACCTCGCCGGCGATCACTACCTGGTGGGCCAGGTGATCAGCCCCAACGGCGGCTCGGTGGTCTGAGTCGCCATTCTTGGCAGGAAATCACAAGAACATGAACGAAACCCCGAATTACAACGCCCTGCGCGCTGCCGGCCTGTTCGATGCGTCCCTCGACCGCCTGGCGGAATGGGCGCCGGACTGGACCGAGAATGTCATGGCGCTGGTGCAAGACAGCCAGACCAATGATGTGCTCGATCCCAAGCTGGTTGCGCTGATCCGCCTGAACATCGACGTTACCGCGACCCACCTGTACGCCCCCGGCGTGCGCCGCCATGTGCGCGACGCCCTGCGTCTGGGTGCGACCCGTGCGGAAATCCTCGAAGTATTCAAGCTGGCCAGCGTGGTGGGCATCCATGCCTGCGCCCTGGGTGTGCCGATCCTCGCCGAGGAACTGGCCCATGCCGGGCTGCCCGATGAAGCAGTGGAGCCGGGTGTCACGCCGGTCTGCGACGCGGTTCGCGCCAACGGCATGTTCAATCCGCTCTGGGAAACCATCTACCGCTGGGATGCCCAGTACCTGGAGAAATTCCTCGGCATGGGCTTCGGCCTGTGGAAGGACGGCATCCTGCCGCCGCTGTGGATCGAGTTCCTCTGCATCTCCGGCGATGCGGCGATCACTCACCTGTACGGCCACGGCACCCGTCGGCATATCCAGGCGGCGCTGCAATTGGGCGCCAGCCGCGAGCAGGTGCTGGAGGTGCTGAAGCTCGTCAGCCTGCAAGGCATCGAGGCCTGCGAACTGGGTGTGCCAATGCTGGACGAAGAAATCCGCGCACTGGCGGAAAAAGGTTGAGGGACGGCAGGGGACGCCCGTCGTCCACTGCCTCGCCGAAGCCACCACATGAACAAGAATAAGAAGATCCCACGCAGCCAATCGCTGCAGGAGGTATGGCCATGAGTTCCGTGGCTGAGCAAGGTCAATTGCTGACCGCTGCACAGACTGCCCATGAGGTGAAGCTGACCTATCGCAAGGTGATCTGGCGGCTGTTGCCGTTCCTGTTCCTGGCGTATGTGATCAACGCCATCGACCGCATCAACATTTCCTTCGCCAAGCTGCGCATGGCCGAGGACCTGGTCCTCAGTGATGCCGCCTACGGGCTGGGCGCCGCCGCGTTCTTCGTCGGCTATATCCTCTTCGAGGTGCCGAGCAACCTGTACATGCAGCGCGTCGGTGCGCGCGCCACCCTCACCCGGATCATGGTGCTCTGGGGCCTGGTGACGATCAGTACCAGCCTGGTGGAAACCGCCACCGGTCTCTACGTGGTGCGCTTCCTGCTGGGTGTCGCCGAGGCCGGATTCTTCCCCGGGGTGATCCTGTACCTGACCTACTGGTTTCCGGCTTCGCGTCGCGGCCGCATCACCTCGATCTTCCTCATGGCCGGCATTGTTGCGGGCATCGTCAGCGGCCCGTTGGCCGGCTGGATCATGACCCACTTCCACGGTTGGGCGGGCTTGAAGGACTGGCAGGCACTGTTCGTCCTCGAGGGTATTCCCGCTGTGCTGCTCGGCCTGTTCGCCTGGTTCTGGCTGGACGACAAGCCGCAACAGGTGAAGTGGCTCAGTGAACGCGAGAAGCAGATCGTCCAGGACGCCCTGGCGGCCGAGCACAGGGAGGCCGGGGCAGGGCATGGCTCATTCCTGCACCTGCTGCGTGACCCGCGCGTATTCATGTGCGGCCTGGTGTTCTTCTGCATCTATTCGGGTACCAACACGGTGGCCTACTGGATGCCCACGCTGATCCAGGGCTTCGGCCTCGCGGACATCCGCCAGATCGGCCTGGTCAGCAGCCTGCCCTATGCCGTGGCGCTCGTGGCGATGTACCTGCTGGGCCGCAGTTCCGACCGCCACCTTGAGCGTCGTTGGCATCTGGCCCTGACCATGCTCACCGGTGCCGGCAGCTTCGTCCTGCTCGGGCTGTTCCAGGGCAACCTGATGCTGTCGGTGCTGTTCATGAGCCTGGGCGCCGCCGCCTGCCTGTCTGCCGTGCCGCTGTTCTGGACCATCCCGCCGACCTACCTCTCCGGCGCGAGCGCCGCGGGTGGCATCGCCCTGATCAGCAGCCTGGGTGGTATCGCGGCGATGGTCAGTCCGGTGCTGGTGGGCGGTATCAAGACCCAGACCGGCAGCCTTTACCTGGCTTTCGACGTGATCGCCGGCCTGCTGGTGATAGGCGCCAGCGTCCTGCTGCTGGCGATTCCCGCCCGAGTGCTGCGCGGCCACCGAGCCTGACCTTCCCGAACCCTCCGTTCGCCCACCCACATTGGGGCCGCCAAGGCCCCGATGCGGGAGCGATTCACCACTAAAACAACAAAAGGTGATCTGCATGACACACGCTGAACCCCATCTGCGCCCGGCAAGGCATCGCCGCTTCGCGCCCAGCCTCCTGGCTGCCGCTGTTGCCCTGGCGGCCCTGGGCAGCCCCTCGGCCAAGGCGCTGACCTTCGACATCCATGACGATTGGAAGCTGTCCACCAATACGACCCTGACCCTGGGTTCGAGTTGGGCGCTGCGCAACGCCGACCCGGACCTGGTCTACGCACCGGATGCCCGCAGCATCGGCAAGCCGGGCAATGGCGTCGACACCAACGGCGACGACGGCCGGCTGAACTTCGACAAGCACGATCCCATCTCCCAGGTGTTCAAGGGGCTCACCGAGTTCGACCTGAACGATGGCGGGCAGGGCGCATTCCTGCGCTTCAAGTACTGGTACGACCACGCCCTGGAAACCGGCAACGGCGACTTCAAGAAGTTCGACGACTCCGGCTGGGACGATCTGGCGAAGTTCAAGGGCTTCGAAGTGCTCGACGCCTACGTCTGGAAGGACTTCGAGATCGGCAACGGCATGCCGCTCAACGTCAAGCTCGGCAAGCAGGTGCTGACCTGGGGCGAGGCGCTGTTCTTCCAGAACGGGATCAACGCCATCAACCCCCTCGACGTCTCCGCCTTCAACCGTCCCGGCGTGGAGCTGAAGGAAGGCCAACTGCCGGTGGAGATGCTCAGCTTCAACCTCGGCCTGAGCGACACCCTCAGCCTGGAAGGCTTCTACCAGTACAACTTCCGGCCTTCGGTGCTGGATGGTTGCGGGACCTTCTTCCAGACGGCGGACTTCGCGCCCGAAGGCTGCAGCCCGATCATCGCGGCGGTCACCGGCAACCGGACCACCGCCAATGCCCTGGCCTCCGGCACCTTCATCCCGAGAAGCGATACCCGCTGGGCGGACGACTACGGCCAATACGGCATCGCCCTGCGCAAGGTGCTGGAAGACCTCAACGACGCCGAGCTGGGCCTGTACTACGCGAACTACCACAGCCGTTTCGCGGCGTACAACGGCACTGCGGTGAAGGCCGCGGGAGTCGCCAATTTCAACACCGCCCGCTACAACTCGATCTACCCGGAAGACATCCGCCTCTACGGCATCAGCCTCAGTGGCGTGGTGGGTGGCACCGCCGTATTCGGTGAGCTGAGCTATCGGCCCAACCAGCCGCTGGGCTTCAACGGCACCGATACCGTCCAGTTCCTGCTGCGCAGCCCCAACACCCCCTTCACCAATCCGGGCGTGGCGCCTGCTTTCGGCGCACCCATCGAAGGCTACGAGCGCAAGCCGGTGTCCCAGTTCAGCCTGGGCGCCACCGACACCATCTCCAACGTGCTGGGCGCCACGCGCTTCGCCTGGGCCGCCGAAGCCGCGGTCAACCATGTCGCCGACCTCGGTGACGAACGCTTCGGTCGCAGCGCCGCATACGGTCGCAGCGAGCTGAGCACCGGCGGCTACAACCCGGCCGCGCCCGCGAGCTACTGCATCACCCCTGGCACCGCCAACCTGCCGCTGGCGCAGATCCAGTCGATGAACGCCCGCTACTGCAACGACAACCGGGGCTTCTTCAACGACTGGTCCTGGGGCTATCGCCTGCGTGGCGCACTCAGCTACGAGGGCATCCTGCCGGCGACCGTGGTCACCCCGAGCATCAATTTCCGCCATGACGTGGATGGCTATGGCCCGAACTTCCAGGAAGGACAGAAAGCAGTGGGCCTCTCGCTGCTGTTCGAGTACCGCAACGATTACTCGCTGGAGCTTGCCTACAACGATTTCTTCGGCTCGAACACATTCACCACCCTCGATGATCGCGACTTCGCATCGGTCAACTTAAAGGTGAGCTTCTGATGAACCGTACCCTGAAAAAACTGCCCCTCGCCCTGACCCTGTTTGCCCTGTGCATGCAGACTTCCGCCTTCGCCAAGAGCACCGATGCCGGTGAGTTCGACAGCAAGCTCAACCCCATGGGAGGAATGCTGGCCGCCAATGCAGACGGCACCATCCCGGCCTGGGATGGTGGCCTGAAACCCGGCAGCCTGGGCGCCGAAGCCAACGGTAACTACCCGGACCCGTACGCCTCTGAAAAACCGCTGTATGTGATCACTGCTGCCAACGCCGCGCAGTATCAGGAACTGCTGACACCGGCCCAGCTGGCCATGCTCAAGCGCTTCCCCAGCTATGAGATGAACGTCTACCCGACGCACCGCACCGCGCGCCTGCCGGAGAAGGTGAACGAGTCGACCCGCGCCAACCTCAGCCAGGTCAAGCTGGCGGACAAGGGTTACGGCGTGATCGGCTATAGCCAAGGCGTTCCCTTCCCGGAACCCACCGAAGCGCTGGAAGTCATGTGGAACCACATGGCGCGCTACGTCGGCAGCTCCCTGGATCGGGAGATGGCCTCCGCCACCGTGCAGGAGAACGGCACCGCCACCGTGGTCAACTACCAGCAGGCCGTGCACTGGCGTTCGGCCCTCGGCGACCTGGCACCGGAGGAAAACGTCCTCTACTACAGCATCATCCGCGCCCTCAGCCCGTCCCGTGTCGCCGGTGAAATCACCATGGTCCACGAGCCGCTGAACCAGGTGCTGGAGCCACGTGGTGCCTGGCAGTACATCCCCGGCCAGCGCCGTGTGCGTCGTGCGCCGACCGTGGCCTACGACAGCAGCGCCCGCTACAGCTACGGCCAACTCACCAGCGATGGCGTGGGTGGTTTCAACGGCGCGCCCGATCGCTACGAGTGGAAGCTGGTGGGCAAGCAGGAGCGGCTGATTCCGTACAACAGCTACAAACTGGCGAGCAAGTCGCTCAAGTACGCCGACATCCTCAAGCCGAACCACATCGACCCGAGCCTGGTGCGCTATGAGAAGCACCGGGTCTGGGTGGTCGAGGCGACCCTGAAAGGTGATGCACGGCATGTGTATGGCAAGCGCCGCTTCTACGTCGACGAAGACATCTGGCAAATCGCCTCTTCGGAGATGTACGACAATCGCGGCGAACTGTGGCGCATGTACGAGAACTACCCGATGCAGTTGGCTGATATCGAGGTCCCGTTCCCGGCAATGGACGCCACCTACGACCTGATTTCCGGACGCTACACCACCAACTTCATGACCAACGAGTACCAGAAGAAGATGGTCTTCAACGAGCCTGGCATGAAGGCGGACTACAGCCCGTCGGCCCTGCGCCGCTGGGGCAAGTAGGGTTCGTCGCTCCTTTGGATTTCATCGACGCCCGTTCCCTTGACGGCTTGGTCCAAACCGCTGCTTCGGTAGCGGTTTTTTTGTGCTGGCGAAGCAGGACTGCGTCCCGCCCAGCGATTGAAATCGCCCCCACAGGATTGCGCCGAAGCTGAGCCGGGAGTCACTCCTCTCCCGCCTGCGGGAGAGGGGCCGGGGCGGGCCGCGTTCGGATGAGGGTGCCACCGGCTAGCTCGGTGCTAGGCCATTTCGGGAATGAATTCCCTCCCACTAAGACGGGCAGGACTGCGTCCTGCTTGGCGAATGAATTCGCCCCTACAGGATTGCGCCAAAGATGGGCCGAGAGTCACCCCTCTCCCGCTTGCGGGAGAGGGGCCGGGGGAGAGGGTATTGCCCTACAGAAAATCCAGGAAACGCCTGAGGCCACGAGTCGGCTGTTTGTCCTGGTGGATGGCGCGATAGAACATGCGTTTCAGCGGGCCGCTGGGAGAGGGCAGGGTGCACAGCTGTCCCAGCGCGAGCTCGCCACGGACCATGAGTCGCGAAACGCAGGCGATGCCCGCACCGGCGATCACGCAGCGCTTGATCGCCTCGCCGTCGGAAACCTCCAGCAGCTGGCGCGGGCTGCCCAGCCAGGGGCCGATCAGGTGTTCCAGCATGCTCCGGGTGCCCGAACCGGGCTCGCGCATGATCCAGCGTGTGCTCGCCAGCTCCTCGGCTGTTGGCGCCTTCAACCTCGACAACGGATGACTCGGCGCCGCGATCAGCACCAGTTCGTCCTCCAGCCAGGGTCGCACCTCGATGTCCGGGTGTTGCACCGGTCCTTCCACGAAGGCCACGTCCACCGTGAAGTTGCACAGCGACTCGACGATGCGTTCGGTGTTCTCCACCTTCAGTTCGAGGCGGCTGTCCGGCTCGGCCTCGAGAAAGGCCGCCAGCTTCTCCGGCAGCAGGTAGCCGCCGATGGTGGTGCTGGCACCAATGCGCAGATGGCAGGCGAGTTGCTGCTGGAAGAGCGATTCCACCTCCTGGGCGCCTTCCAGGGTCGCTTGCGCACGGGGGTACAGGCGACGCCCGTGCTCATTCAGCACCAGGCGCTTGCCGTGGCGATCGAACAGCCGCGTGCCGAGCTGATGTTCCAGGTCCTGCAGGGACATGCTCGCCGCCGACTGGGTGAGGCTGAGTTCCTTGCTGGCGCGCGTGACGCTGCCGAGATCGGCGATGGCGATGAACGTGGCGAGTTGGCGGAGGGTGATGCGGCATTGCATATCAGCATTCCTGATATGACCAATAAGAATAGGTCGCTTCGTTTAGGTTATATGCCGCGGCAAGCTTGCGCTACCACAAGCGAGGTATCGCCATGCTAGTCCTGAGTCGCACCGAACGTTCGCCTTTCGTCCTCCTCGCCGGGGTCGGTGTCAGCTTCCTGCTGGCCGGCCTGGCGCTCTGGTTTTCCACGACTTCGGCCCTGCAGGGAATGGGCCTTGGCGCGCTGACCCTGGCCATGCTGCTGGGACTGCTGGCCGGCAACCTGTCTTCCGGGCGTATCCACGACGCACTCGGCGCCGGCCTGCAATTCTGCAAGCAACCGGTCCTGCGATTCGGCGTCGCGCTCTACGGCCTGCGCCTGACGGTCCAGCAGGTCCAGGCATTGGGCGTACAGGCCTTCGTCATCGATGCGGTGCTGATCCTTTCCACCATCACCCTGGCGATCTGGTTGGGCACAAGGGTGCTGCGCCTGGAGCGCGAGACCGCGATCCTGATCGGTGCCGGCCATGCCATCTGTGGGGCCGCCGCTGTGCTTGCCAGTGCCGGGATGGTGAAGGGGCGCAATGACCAGGTGGCCATTGCCATCGCCTGCGTGGTGCTTTTCGGCACCGTGGGCATGCTGCTCTACCCCTGGGTGTTCACCCTCGCGCCGACGCTGTTGGGAGACAGCCGTGGCTTCGGCGTATTCACCGGGGCGACCCTGCATGAAGTGGCCCAGGTGGTCGCCGCCGGCCAGGCCATGGACCCGCAGGCAGCCGAAGCGGCCATCGTCGCCAAACTGATTCGCGTCCTGCTGCTGGCCCCTTTCCTGTTGGGCCTGGGGGTCTGGTTGTCCCGCAGCAGCGCGCCGGGCCACGCGGTGGCTCCGGTCAAGGTGCCGCTGTTCGTCATCGGTTTCGTGGTCTGCATGCTGCTCAACTCCTGGCTGCCCTTGCCGCAGGACCTGCACCAAATAGCGGTCGGAGCGGATGACCTGCTGCTCGCCGCCGCCATGGGCGCGCTCGGATTCAGTACCCGCCTCAGCGACCTGCGCAAGGCCGGTCTCAAGCCCCTGTTGCTGGCCTTCGCCCTGACCGCGCAACTGATGATCGTCGGTGGTGTGCTGAGCCTGATCTGACCTCGCGGCAACTAGCCCAGGGAATCCATGCGAAGGACGCGCGCACTTGAAGTAATGAGGTAGAAATCGTGACACGTCGTCTTTCCGTTCTGGCCGGTCGCATGCGCAAGCTGGATGGCGGCAGCATGTTCGGCAGCCTGCCGCGCCAGCATTGGGCGGAGTGGACCGAGCCCGACCCGGACAACCAGATCGCCCTTGCCGCGCGCGTTCTGCTGGTGCAGGAGGCCGGGCGGAATGTGCTGATCATGGCCGGCAGCGAACCCTTGCTCGCGCCGCTTCCCAGGACCTGCCGCTGCCAGCCGCAGCCGCTGGGCCTGCTCGATAGCCTGGCGCAGCGGGGGTTGGACGAGGACGACATCGATACGGTGATCCTGTGCCATGTGCAGGCGCTGCTGCCGCCTGACGTGCGCAGCGCCTTCCAGGCCGGGGACCCGCCCCGGTTGCTGTTCCCCCGGGCGACTTACGTCACCGGCGCACGCCAATGGTCCCGTGCGCTGCGTCCGCATCCCCGCGACCGCATCTGGTTCGTGCCGCAAATCCTCGATCAGCTCGAATCGAGCGGTCGTCTGGAACTGGTCGAGGACTACGCCTGCGACGTGATGGGGGAGGGCTGGAAGTTCCATGTCAGCGACGGTTACACGCCGGGACAGCTGCTCCCGGAATTGGAGATGCCCGGCGGGCCGGTAGTTTTCGCGGGTGACCTCATTCCCGGTTTGCATTGGCTGGACCTGGACATGGCCAGCGCCTTCGACCGCAATCCCGAATGCCTGGTCGAAGAGAAGGAAAGTCTGCTGGACCACGTGGTGGCTGCGGGCGGCCGTCTGATGTTGGCGCGCGACCCGGCTGTCGCCCTGGCGAAAGTCGCCCGAGACCGCCAGTCACGTTACTGCACGTTCGATCACCATCGTTGCCTGGACCGGTGCGAGACCTGAGCGCCGGCTGCTTCCACGAGGACTGGCCCGATCAGCCCCGCAGCGCCTGCGTCTGCTCCAGCAACCAGTCGCGGAGTATCTGCATTTCCATCGAGCCGGCCAGGTCGCGGCGGCAGACGAAGTAGTGGCGGCGGTCGTTGGCAAGCAAGGTCTCGCGGGTCGGTCGTACCAGCTTGCCGGCGTCGAGCTGTGGCTGGACGAGATGGCGCCAGGCGAGGCCGACACCCACTTCCTCCTGCACGGCGTCCAGCAGCATCGAGAAGTGGCTGAAGTCCATGGTCTCCTTGCTCATCGACGCGTCGGCGCCGAACTGCTTGAACCAGAATGCCCAATCCACCGGGGCCCAGAGCCTCGCTTTCCAGTGGCTGGCGCTGAGGTTCAGCAGCGTGACGCTCATCAGCCCCTCCAGGCTGGTGATCTGCGGGTTCTGCGCGAGGAATCCCGGCGTGCAGACCGGGAATATCTCCTCCGAGAAGAGGTACTCGGCCACATACTGCGGATGCTCTTCGAGACCCAGTGTCACTGCGGCGCCGAAGCGCTCCTGATAGTCCGGGTTGGCGTCGGAGCTGATCAGGTGCAACTGAAGCTCAGGATGCTCGGCGCGCAGTTGTTTCAGGCGTGGCATCAGCCATAGCTGGGCGAAGGCGGTGGTGGTGATCAGCGCCAGATAATCCAGGCTGTTGCGCCGCAGCAGTTCGCGGGAAGTGGTCGCGATGTGCTGCAGGGCAGAGGAAGCCGCCAGGAACAGCGAGTGACCTTCGCTGGTGAGCTGGACCTTGCGGTTGCCACGCAGGAAAAGCTTCAAACCGTAGAAGTCTTCCAGCGTCTGTATCTGGCGGCTGACCGCCGCCTGCGTCACGCAGAGTTCCTCCGCTGCCATCTTGAAACTGCCATGGCGGGCGGCCGCTTCGAAGGTTCGCAACGCGTTCAGGGGCGGAAGGACCTGTCTGAGGTTTTTCATGGGCGAAGATGCCGGGCTGGATGCTTGAAGCAGTTAACCAAAGCGCAATCGAGAATGACAGATGCCCGCCAACTAACTTGCGGATGCATTGGCAGTGATCCTCGTGCTCGATTAACAAAAAGCTAAGCGAAGCCCACGCAAAACTCGTTTGTCAGCGGCTTGCCGTCTATCGATGATCGACCCCGGATCAACCAGTAGATGGGAGCAAGCCATGCGGTTCGAAAACAAAGTTGTCGTGATCACCGGCGGTGCCGGTGGCGTCGGTCAGGCCCTGGTGAAACTGTTCGCTGCAGAGGGCGCACGCGTGATGATCTCGGACCTGAATGCCGAGGGTTGCCAGGCGATGGTCGAGCAGGCTCGCCAGCTCGGCGCCGAGGCTGACTGCCTGGCAGGCAATCTGCGGGAGAAGGAGTACTGCGAAGCGGTCATCGCGCGAACGGTGGAGCGTTTCGGCGGCGTCGACATCCTGCTCAACAATGCTGGAATCATTCCTCGCGGCACGATCGAAGAGACCACCGACGACATGTGGTTCACCGCGATGGACGTCAACCTCAATGCGGTGTTCTTCCTCTGCCGCGCCGCGATCCCCCATATGAAACAGCGCGGAGGTGGCGCCATCGTCAACACTTCCTCGGTCTGGGGCACCTATCCCGGGCCTGGCCACGTTGCCTACTGCACCAGCAAGGGCGCGGTGGCGGCACTGTCGAAGAACCTGGGCCGGGACTGCGCGCCCCTGGGCATCCGCGTCAATGCCGTGTGCCCGCATGAAATCAACACGCCAATGATCCGCAGCGGCTTCGAGCGCCGTGGCCTGGACCCGGACAAGGCCATCGAGGAACTGAACAAGACCGTGCCGCTGGGACGCATCGCCGAGCCGGAGGATATCGCCGATGTGATTGCCTTCCTGGCATCCGACCAGGCTCGTTACATCGCCGGCGAGACGGTGGAAGTCACCGGCGCCAAACCGGTTTCAGGCTGAGGAATTTCCATGATGCTGAACAACAAGGTGGCCGTCGTGACCGGCGGCGGACGTGGGATCGGTCGCGGGATTACCGAGAAACTGCTGCACGCCGGTGCCCGGGTGCTGGTCGCGCAGCGCCAACCGCTGGAGGACAGCCTGGCTGCCAACCCGCAGGTGGCCTGGGTTGAGGTCGACCTGGCCGAGCGCACCGCGCCCTTGATCGTTGCGCGTGCCGTCGAGGATCGATTCGGTGGCGCGGATATCCTGGTCAACAACGCCGGATTCATGTTCGAGCGCTCGCTCGACGAGATGGACGAAGACGACTGGGACCGGATGATGGCCGTCAACCTCCGCGCGCCGGTCTTCCTGGCCAAGGCACTGCTGCCACAGTTGCGCGTGCGGGGCGGCAGCATCGTCAACATCGGCTCCATCGAAGGCCTAGGCGCCAATCCCTGGCACACCGCCTACTGCGGCTCCAAGGCCGGCGTCCATGGCTTCACCCGCGCCATGGCCGTCGATCTGGGACGCGACGGCATCCGCTGCAACGCCATCGCCCCCGGATGGATCAACTCGGACCTCAGCCACGCCTACATCGACGCACAGCCCGACCCGGCGCAAGCCCGTGCCGGCCTGCTCAAGCTGCACCCGGTTGGGCGTACCGGCGAGCCGGAGGACATCGGCAACGTCGTCGTCTTCCTGGCCAGCGAGGCGGCGGCTTTCATCACCGGCCAGGTCATAGTCGTCGACGGGGGACGAACCGCGAAGTTGCCGTTGCCGTTCTGAGTTCGTCTGAGCGGCGCGCTGCGGCGGCCCCTTCATAAGGTGGAGGGGCCGTCGTGCGTATCAGTTCGGGTTCATTGCTGCCGGTTTGCAACTCGCCATGCACACCCATTCATTCCGCGATTGCCGCAGGTCGTCCAGGCCGCGCATCAAGTCATCTGTGCTCAATCGCGACAGGGCCTCGCGCAGATGCTGCAGGCCGGGTACCTGGCCACCTTTGCAGGCTTGCCATTGCTGTTCAGCGGCCTGGCGGGGGTCGTCGAATTGGGTGCTGAGCTGGGCGATGCCGTGTCGTAGCGTCAGTGGTTTCAGCGTTGCCAGCGGCTCTGAAAAGGCGGCGAGGAAGTGCTCGATCAGGTGGAGCAATTCCTCCGGTGGGATGGAGGGCGACTGCAGCCCGAAGAGGATGCCGGGCCGTCCACGTATTCGCCGATAGCCTGACAGGACGCCATAGCCCAATTGCAGCTCGGTGCGCATGCGCTGGAAGAAGGCGGGCTCGATGAGTTGCGCGAGCGCGCGCCAGGTCGCCTCGGTGAGTGTGTCCTGGCCGGGTTGGGCGCAGAACAGCAACAGGGCGTGTTGCGGGTCGGCGGTTTCGAAGGGCGTCCAGCATCCGCCGGGATTGGGGCCAGTCAAGGGAAGCGGACCGGTGGATCGACCAGGCAGCGCACGGGTCTGGGCGATTACCTGGGCCTGCGTGCGGTCATCCAGTCCGAACGCGAGCCCATCCCAGGCAGCCGACTGCCAGAAGTCATGCCAGGCAGACTCCAATTCCTGGCCGGTGAATGGGGCGTCCGCTTCGGTGTCCTGATTCAGGCTGTGGAACATCTGCTGGATGAGGATGCCCTTGGCGTTCCCTGTCACGGGCAGCACCGGCGTCCGCTTCGGCATGACCTGGAGGCGTTCGAGCACCGCTTGCAGTGCCGGTGGAATCACGCGAGCGATGCCACTGAAGGCGATCTCCCAATCCGTTTGTTGCTGGCCCAGGCGGATTTCCAGTCCGGCTTGCCGCGCTTCGCCAACGACTGGTGCGAGCCTGCTGCGCAGCATCGCCAGCAATCGGTGTTGCGCAGGGATGGCCGAAGCGGGGCGCCAACGCAGGAACAGGGCGCCCTGACCGCCGGGGCCGGGTGGATCAGGTGCAATCCGCAGGCTGGCTGGTGCGTGCTCGGTTGGGTCGGCGGGCGCAATGCGGGGCCATTCCTCCTCGCGCAGGAAACGGTTGGCTGGCGGGACTTGCCATTGCCGGGGCGCGGACGCGCTGGGGGCGCGTGCAAGGCCGCCGCGCAGATGCACCAGCTGCGCCGGCTTCAGTTGTGCCAGCACGGCGGGGAGGGCGGCCAGTATCTTGCGGCCGGAACCGGGCAACTGCCGGTCATTGCACAGCCAGTGCCGCGCCACTGCCAATGGCCCCATGGATTCCAACTGACGCAGTTGCACACGAGCGTACTCACTCAACAAGGCGTCCTTGTCCTGCAGGCCGGCAAAGAATTCCAGCCAGCTGAACAGCAGCGCCACGGCATCCGGCTGGTCGGCGGATGGCGCTCGGGCCAGTTGCAGGTCGAGCTGCAGGATGGCCTGGCGGTCTCCGACCTTTGACGGCTTGAGGTCCAGCCGCTCTGCAATCCCGGCCTCGCGGAGATGGCCGAACCAAGTGCCCGGTCCCTCATGAGCCAGCCAGAAGGCGACGAAGTCGAGGGCCATTTCGGCGTCCCGCGGCAGGCGGTCGAGAACAAAGGCCAGGCTCAGGTCGGAGTCGGAAGGCGCGGGTGCATGGCCTTGCCGCAGGGGCAGGAGGGCGGGTGTCGCCGGACGCGTCGGCAGCGGGGCACTGCCAAGCTGGGACGCGTGGCGCTGAGCAAGCCAGTGCAGTTCATGAAGCGGTTGCGGCCCCGCCAGCACCAGGGTCTTCTGGCCGCCTCGATAGAAATGGCGATGGTGTTCGTGCAGGGCCGCCTGGAAGGCCGGCTGGCGGATCGGCAGGCTGTAGCGATTGCCGGCATGGAAACGCGCAGAGGGATGGTTCCGGGGCAGGCTGGCCGCCAGTGGCAGGGCGCTGCGCCCGTCGGCGCGTGACCAGCCGAGGAATTCGGCATGCAGCACCTCGCGCTCCCGCTCCTGGCTGGTCAGGGTCAGCGCTGGGGTGGCGATCATGTCGCAGAGCCGCGCCAGCCCGCCATCGAAGGCGCTACGCGGCAGCTCGAAGAAGAAGTCGGTATGGCGCTCACGGGTGGTCGCATTGACCTCGCCGCCCTGGGCCAGGACAAAGGGAATCAGGCCCTGTCCCGAGGGAAAGTGGGCGCTGCCGAGAAAAACCAGGTGTTCGAGGAAGTGCGCCAAGCCGGGATAGGCCTGCGGGGCATCATGGCTGCCGGCATGTATCCGCAGGGCGGCAGCGGCCCGTCCAAGGCCGGGCTGGTGGAGCAGAATCAGCTCCAGGCCGTTGTCCAGGCGGGTACGCAAAGGGCTGGGTGCAGCGTGTCGGCTGTTCATGGTTTCAGCGGCTGGTGGCGATGAGCCGGCCATTCTTCTCGTTGCGGTAGGTCAGTTGTTCCAGCGGCTTGGCAGCATGCTCCGCCTCTTCGCGGGCCGCCAGTATCTGGCCATGGTGACGCGACTTGGAACAGACCGGGTCGGCGTTGCTGGCGTCGCCGGTGAGCAGGAAGGCCTGGCAGCGACAGCCGCCGAAGTCCTTTTCTTTCTCGTCGCACGAGCGGCACGGCTCGGGCATCCAGTCATAGCCGCGGAAGCGGTTGAAGCCGAACGACTCGTACCAGATGTGCCGCAGCGAGTGCTCCTTCACATTGGGGAACTGCACCGGCAACTGGCGCGCACTGTGGCAGGGCAGCGCGGTGCCGTCCGGGGTGATGTCGAGGAACAGGCTGCCCCAGCCGTTCATGCAGGCCTTGGGGCGTTCCTCGTAGTAGT
>MTEW01003369.1_pt9 | contig 24856 bp, 21 predicted proteins | sample 1042681 | NCBI WGS metagenome assembly MTEW01 (sample SAMN06185811, study PRJNA358809) | soil metagenome | isolation source: soil biostimulated with citrate as carbon source | place: India | collected 2015-05-23
GGGCGGCATGGAGAACATGAGCCTGGCGCCCTACGTGCTGCCGAAAGCCCGCACCGGCCTGCGCATGGGCCACGCTCAGCTACAGGACAGCATGATCCTCGACGGCCTGTGGGATGCCTTCAACGACTACCACATGGGTATCACCGCCGAGAACCTGGTGGAGAAATACGGCATCAGCCGTGAAGCCCAGGACGCCTTCGCTGCCGCCTCGCAGCAGAAGGCCGTGGCCGCCATCGAGTCCGGTCGTTTCGACACAGAAATCACCCCGGTACTGATTCCGCAGCGCAAGGGCGACCCCATCGCCTTCGCCCGTGACGAGCAGCCACGCGCCGGCACCACCGCCGAATCCCTGGCCAAGCTGAAACCGGCATTCAAAAAGGACGGCAGCGTCACCGCCGGCAACGCCTCCAGCCTCAACGACGGCGCCGCTGCCGTGCTGCTGATGAGCGCGAGCAAGGCGCAATCGCTCGGCCTGCCGGTGCTGGCGAAGATTGCCGGCTACGCCAATGCCGGCGTCGACCCGGCGATCATGGGTATCGCCCCGGTGTCGGCCACCCGCCGCTGCCTGGACAAGGCCGGCTGGAGTCTGGCCGATCTGGACCTGATCGAAGCCAACGAGGCCTTCGCCGCCCAGGCGCTGGCGGTCGGCCAAGAGCTGGGTTGGGATGCCGACAAGGTCAACGTCAACGGCGGCGCCATTGCCCTGGGCCATCCCATCGGCGCCTCGGGCTGCCGCGTGCTGGTGACCCTGCTGCACGAGATGATCCACCGCGACGCGAAGAAAGGTCTGGCCACGCTGTGCATCGGCGGCGGCCAGGGTGTGGCACTGGCCATCGAACGCAACTAAGCAACCCGAACACCGTAGCCCGGATGCAATCCGGGGAGCCCATCCCAGGTTCCACCCGGATTGCATCCGGATTGCATCCGGGCTACCTCATGGTGCTGAGGCGACCAGTTTTCTTGATAAACTGCCGGCCTTCCTTTCTCCGAGACGCCGCGCATGCCCTCTCTTGACCAGGCGCTGCGCGCCGCCCTTGACGCCCGCCAGAATCTTCTGGCCGAACTGCACGCCCAGGGTACCGACTGCTACCGACTGTTCCATGGCAGCCAGGAAGGTGCGCCAGGCCTGACCGTCGACCGCTACGGCCCGCAGCTGCTGATACAGAGCTTTCATCAGCCGTTGCAGGCAGATGACCTGCACAGCATCACCAGCAGCGTCGAAGCCCATCTAGGGCACAGCCTGCTGCCGGTCTACAACGACCGCTCCCAGGGCAACTCGCGCATCGACCGCGATCCGGCGCTATTTCTGGCCAGCGATGCCGCCCTCGAAGACCTGGTCGGCCACGAGTGGGGGCTGAACTACCGCGTGCGCGGCCGCCATGCCGGACAGGATCCGCTGCTGTTTCTCGACCTGCGCAACGCCCGCGGCTGGGTCAAGGCCAACAGCGCCGGCAAGTCCGTGCTCAACCTGTTCGCCTACACCTGCGGCGTCGGCCTGTGCGCCGCGGCTGGCGGCGCACGCGAGGTGATCAACCTCGACTTCGCCCAGGGCAACCTGGCCGTGGGTCGCGAGAACGGCGCGCTGAATCCCGAATTGCCGAGCATGCAGTTCATTCAATCCGACTACTTCCCGGCCATCCGTCAGTTGGCCGATCTGCCGATCACCAGCCGCCGCGGGCAGAAGCTGCCGAGCTATCCGCGCCTGCAACCACGCCAGTTCGATCTGGTTTTCCTCGACCCGCCGGCCTGGGCCAAGAGCGCCTTCGGCACCGTCGACCTGCTGCGCGACTACCAGAGCCTGCTCAAACCGGCGCTGCTGGCCACCGCAGAGGGCGGCACCCTGGTGTGCTGCAACAACCTGGCGAAGGTGGCGCTGGAGGACTGGCGCCAGCAGGTGCTGCGCTGCGCGGAGAAACTCGGCCGCCCGGTACGCGACTGCCAGGTGCTGACACCCGCCGCCGATTTCCCATCCACGGACGCCAGGCCGCCGCTGAAAACCCTGATCCTGAGGCTCTAGCCAGGCGCCGCCGGAGAAAAATGCGCGGGGTGCGGCACGCCCGGAACCGAACCGCCGTGCCATACTCCAAGGCATCTCTTCGTCTGGATAGATGACGCCCCGCCATGCCCAAAGGACTGAAGCGCGCGCTGAGCGCCCTGTTGATCACCCTTTTCCTCTACAGCCTGATCGGCTTTCTGATTCTGCCGGGCGTGGCCCTGCGCATCGCCAATCAGCAACTGGCGCAGCTCGCCACGGTGCCCGCGTCGCTGCAGCGACTGCAGCTCAACCCGTTCAGCCTCGAACTCAGCCTCTGGGGCCTGCGCATCGGTGATGCCGAGCAGGAACATCTGGGCTTCCAGCGTCTGTACGCCAATCTCGAGCTGGACAGCCTGTGGAGCGGCGCACTGCACCTGGCGCAGGTGGAACTCGATGGCGCCCGCACCGAGGTGCTGTTCGCCAAGGACGGCACGCTGAACCTGACGCAGCTGTTCCGCCTGCCGGAAAGCTCGGCGCAGAACGAGGACAGCGACAGCGAGCCTTTCCCGCTGCGCATCGACAACCTTCACCTGCGCGAGAAGGCGCTGCACTTCCAGGACCTGCGCCCCAGCGAGCCGGTGGAATTCGCCTACGATGCGCTGGATATGGAGCTGCACAACCTCAGCACCCTGGCTGGCGACAACGCCAGGATGACGCTCACCGCACGTGGCCCGTACGGCGGGCATGTCGACTGGCAGGGGCAGGTCAGCCTGAGCCCGCTCACCTCCAGCGGCAGCCTGCAGATCACCGACGGCCGCCTGCGCGCCTTCTGGCCCTACGTGCGCGACGCCCTGCCGCTGGTACTCAAGGAGGGTGAGGTCGATCTCAGCAGCGACTACCGTCTGGACCTGTCCAAGGGCACCGAACTGCAGCTGAGCAAGATCAAGGTGCAGTTGGCCCCCTTCGCCATCGACGATCCGTCGGGCAAGCCGCTGGTACGCCTGCAACGCCTGGATATCGACAACAGCAGCCTCGATCTGGCCAAACAACAGGTGGTGATCGGCCAGGTACGCAGCCAGGGCCTGGAGGCCTGGGCGGCACGTGAGGCCGACGGCCAGCTGGACTGGCAGAAGCTGTTCGCCAAACCCGACGCCGCCGAGAGCGAAGCGCCCAAGCCCGCTGCGCCGCCCGGCGAGAGCAAGCCCTGGCAGGTGCTGCTGCAGGATGTACAGCTGCGTGACTACAAGGCCCACCTGGCCGACCGCGTACCGGAGCAGGAAGTGGCCGTGGATGTCGGCCCGCTGAACCTCGACCTGAAGAACTTCGACAGCCTCGGCGACAAGCCTTTCGAGCTCAGGCTCGATAGCGGCCTCGGCAGGCAGGGCAAATTGCAGGCGTCGGGTACGGTGCAACTGAGCCCGACCAGCGCACAGCTCAAGGTCGCCACCCAGGATATCGACCTGCGCCTGGCGCAGGCCTATCTGAGCCCCTTCATTCGCCTCGAGCTGCGCAGCGGCCTGCTCGGCAGCGACCTCGACGTGCAGCTCAAGAGCACCGAGCCCTTGGCGCTCAGCGTCAGCGGCAACGCCAGGGTCGATCAGCTGCACACCCTCGATACCCTGCGCGAACGCGATTTCGTGCGCTGGAAGCAGGTGCGAGTCAACGGTCTCGACTATCGCCATGGCCAAAGTCTGGCCATCGAGCGTGTCGAACTGGATCAGCCTTACGCGCGCTTCGTGATCAACGAGAACCTGACCACCAACGTCAGCGAACTGATCGTGCCGCAACCGGCGACGCCGAACGAGAGCAAGGCGGATGCCGGCAAGCCTTTGGCGATCCGCATCGGCGGCGTGGCCATCAATGACGGCTCGGCCAACTTCGCCGACTTCAGCCTGACGCCCAGCTTCGCCACCGCCATTCAGCAGATGAACGGGCGCATCGGCGTGCTCGACAACCAGAAGCCGCAAGCGGCCAGCGTGGACATTCAGGGCAAGGTGGACCGCTACGCGCCGATGAGCATCAAGGGCAAGCTGACGCCTTTCGATCCGCTCAACAGCCTGGATATCGCCACCAGCTTCAAGAACGTCGAGCTGACCACCATCACCCCCTATTCCGGCAAGTTCGCCGGCTACCGCATCCGCAAGGGTCGTCTCAACCTGGACCTGCACTACCGTATCGAGAAGGGCCAGCTCAACGCCGAGAACAAGGTGCTGGTGGAAAACCTGCAGCTGGGCGAGCGAGTCGACAGCCCGGACGCGGTCGATCTGCCGATTCGCCTGGCGGTCGCCCTGCTCAAGGACACCCAGGGCCGCATATCCATCGAACTGCCGGTACAGGGCGACCTCAACAACCCCGAATTCAGCGTCATGCCCATCGTCTGGCAGACGCTGCGCAACCTCGTGCTGCGCGCCGCGCAGGCGCCATTCAAGTTCATCGCCGGCCTGGTTGGCGGCAGCGACGTCGACCTCAGCACCGTGCCCTTCTCGGCCGGCTCGGCGCAGTTGGAAGGCGACGCCCGCCAGGCCCTCGACACCCTGGCCAAGGCGCTGCAGGAACGCCCGAATCTGCGTCTGGAGGTGGAAGGCCAGAGCGCACAGGGCGCCGACGGCCCGCTGCTGGCCGAACAGCGCCTGCAACGCGAATTCCGCGAGGGCTGGTACAAGGTGCTGCAGCGCCGTGGCGACAAGGTTCCGGCCAGCCCCGACGAACTGGAAGTGGGCGAAGACGAGCAGGCCGCCCTGCTCGAAGGCATCTACCGCACTCGCCTCAAGCAGCAGCCGCCGGCCGAGTGGGCCGCGCTCGGCGAAGAGCAGCGCGCGCAGAACATGCGCGAGGCGGTGCTGGACTCCTGGGCGCAGAGCAAGCTGCTGCTGCGCCAACTGGCTCAGCAACGCGCTGCAACCATCAAGGATTACCTGGTCGAGCAGGGTGGGCTGTACGATGAGCGCATCTACCTGATCGACGTCAACCTGGGTGAGCCCGAAGCCGATGGGCGCGTACTCACCGCTCTGCATCTGGACAGCCAATGAACATGCGCAGCCTGCTCGTCATTCCATTCGCAGCCCTGTTCAGCACGGCTCTGTGGGCCGACACCCTGCGCTGCGGCAGCCAGCTGGTCAGCCTGGGGGATCGCAAGTTCGAGGTCGAGCGCAAATGCGGCGCCCCCGTGCATCAGGATCCCATCGGTTATACGCTGGGCTCCTACGATCGCCGCGAGTTCATGATCGAAGAGTGGGTCTACGGCCCGAGCAACGGCATGCTCAGCATCCTGCGCTTCGAGGGCAATCGCCTGGTCGCCATCGAGCGGCGGCGTGAACGCTGAGCGGGAGAATCCCATGCGCAAACTGAACTACCTGATGTTGCTGCTGTGCCTGCCGCTGGCGGCCCAGGCATCCTCTACCTATCGCTGCGGCAGCGCCCTGGTCAGCAAGACGGCGCCCACCAGCGAAGTGCTGAGCAAGTGTGGAGAGCCTTCCAGCCGCGACTTTCTCGGCTACAAGGAAGTGGTCGATGCCTATGGTTTCCGTAACGAGGTAAACGTCGAGGAATGGGTATACGGGCCGAACAACGGCATGTACCACTTCCTGCGCTTCGAAGGTGGCAGGCTCAGCGAGATACGCAGCAAGCGCGGCTCGTGAGCCCCGCCCCGCATGCCCGGCCACAAAAACCAAGGCCCCGCCGGTCACACCGGCGGGGCCTTTGAGCATCCATGCCTTGGCTATCCATGCTGATCGGCTTCCGTACCTGCAGCCATCCGTGCTGGTGCGGCATCCCTACCAGGCTATCCGAGCTCAGAGCTTGTCGCTGAAATCGCGCAGCTCTTGCTGGGCCTTTTCCTTGGTCCAGCCATAGCGTTCCTGCAGCTTGCCGGCGAGATAGTCGCTGTGACCGTCGGCGACGTTCAGATCGTCGTCGGTGAGGTTGCCCCAGCGCTCCTTGATGCGGCCACTGAGCTGCTTCCATTTACCTTTGATGATGTCGCTGTTCATGGTCTTTCTCCCGGTGACGGGGAAGCGGCCGGGGCGAGCCGGCCACTTCGTGGATTAGTCAGCCGCTTTCAGGGCATCGGCGGAAACGTCACGCACGCCTTCGATTTCCTTGGCCTTGGCGATGGCCAGGTCGCGCTCGGCATCGGTGGCAACCGTACCGGACAGGGACACAACGCCCTGATTGGTCTCGACCTTGATGTCCAGCCCGCTCAGATTCTGGTCAGCGATGAAGGTCGACTTCACCTTGCTGGTGATCCAGGTATCGGAGACCGCTTGCCCGGCACTGTCCATAGTGTCGTTGGCTGCGAGCATGGTCGGCTGGGCAAGCGCGGCCGAGGCGAGCGGCAGGCTCAGTACGGCGGCGGTCAGGGTGGCAGCGGCAAAACGGTTGATTGGCTGTTTCATGGATTGGACTCCTGTACTTTCCAGACAATCTGCAAGCCAGCTCCTGGCTGCAGGTTCACCAGTACTATCGCAAGCGCTGTGCCAGTTTTCGGAAAAGGAATAAATCCTTATAAAACAGTATCTTATAGATATGGCAAAACCGGCTTTTGATTGCATTTCGCCGAGTTGGGGAAAATCTCTCGGGCAATTTGCATGATTTATTCGGTACTACCGTACCTGAATGCGAACACCGGGTGACGAATCGCCTGGGCAATGAAATCCCGAGCACCGTCGGCATGCCACTCCCGCTTCGGTAATAGCCGAACACAAGCAGCGCCAGGCCTGGCGATCAGGCACAAAAAAGGGCCCCCGCAGGAGCCCTTCTCGTTCAAACCGGCGAACCGTGCTTAGACCCCGGAGGCCTCGGCAGCAGCTACGTCCTTGATCGACAGCTTGATACGGCCGCGGTTGTCCACGTCCAGTACCAGTACCTTCACTTCCTGACCTTCCTTCAGGACGTCGGTGACCTTCTCCACGCGCTGATCGCTCAGCATGGAGATGTGCACCAGACCGTCCTTGCCCGGCAGGATGTTGACGAAGGCGCCGAAGTCGACGATGCGCTCGACCTTGCCGACGTAGATCTTGCCGATCTCGGCTTCGGCGGTGATGGCCAGCACGCGCTGCTTGGCAGCCTCGGCGGCATCCTTGGTTTCGCCGAAGATCTTGATCGAGCCGTCGTCTTCGATGTCGATCGAAGCCTTGGTCTCTTCGCAGATCGCGCGGATGGTGGCACCACCCTTGCCGATGACGTCGCGGATCTTGTCCTGATCGATCTTCATCGCCAGCATGGTCGGCGCGTTGGCCGACAGCTCGGTGCGCGACTGGGAAATGACCTGGTTCATCTGACCGAGGATGTTCAGGCGAGCTTCCAGCGCCTGCTCCAGGGCCTGCTCCATGATCTCTTCGGTGATGCCCTGGATCTTGATGTCCATCTGCAGCGCGGTGACGCCCTTGGCGGTACCGGCTACCTTGAAGTCCATGTCGCCCAGGTGGTCTTCGTCACCGAGAATGTCGGTCAGAACGGCGAACTTCTCGCCCTCCAGCACCAGACCCATGGCGATACCGGCCACCGGCGCCTTCATCGGCACGCCGGCGTCCATCAGGGCCAGGGAGGCACCGCAGACCGAAGCCATGGAGGAAGAACCGTTGGACTCGGTGATCTCCGACACCACGCGGATGGTGTACGGGAACTCGTCGTCCTTCGGCAGCATGGCGGCAACGCCACGACGGGCCAGACGGCCGTGGCCGATTTCGCGGCGACCGGCGCCCCCCATGCGGCCACACTCACCGACCGAGAACGGCGGGAAGTTGTAGTGCAGCATGAAGGGGTCTTTCTTCTCGCCTTCCAGGGTGTCGAGCAGCTGCGCATCGCGGGCGGTGCCGAGGGTGGCGACGACCAGAGCCTGGGTTTCGCCACGGGTGAACAGCGCCGAGCCGTGGGTCTTGTCGAGCACGCCGACTTCGATCTTCAGCGGGCGTACGGTGCGGGTGTCGCGACCGTCGATACGCGGCTTGCCGTCGACGATGTTCTGACGCACGGTGCGGTACTCGATCTCACCGAAAGCGGCCTTGACCTCGTCGGCAGCGAACTTGCCTTCGCCTTCGCCGGCCAGGGCAGCGATGACCTGCTCACGCAGCTCATCCAGACGGTTGTAGCGATCCTGCTTGATGGTGATGGTGTAGGCCTGGCTGATGGCCTCGCCGAACTGGCTGCGGATGGCGTCCAGCAGCGGCGTGTTGGCGGCCGGAGCCTGCCAGTTCCAGGTCGGCTTGCCAGCTTCGGCAGCGAATTCCTTGACGGCCTGGATCACGGCCTGGAATTCCTGGTGGGCGAACAGCACGGCGCCGAGCATCTGGTCTTCGGTCAGCTCGTCAGCTTCGGACTCCACCATCAGCACGGCGGTCTCGGTACCGGCGACGACCATGTCCAGGCTGGAGGCCTTGAGCTGCTCGTAGTTCGGGTTCAGCAGGTAGCCGGTGTCCGGGTGGAAGGCCACGCGGGCGGCACCGATCGGGCCGTTAAACGGGATGCCGGAAACGGCCAGGGCAGCGGAGGTACCGATCATCGAAGCGATGTCCGGATCGGTCTTCTTGCTGGTGGAAACGACGGTGCAGACGACCTGCACTTCGTTCATGAAACCTTCGGGGAACAGCGGGCGGATCGGACGGTCGATCAGGCGCGAGGTCAGGGTTTCCTTCTCGCTCGGACGGCCTTCACGCTTGAAGAAACCGCCAGGAATCTTGCCGGCAGCGTAGGTCTTTTCCTGGTAGTGCACGGACAGCGGGAAGAAGCCCTTGCTCGGGTCGGCGGTCTTGGCACCGACCACGGTGACCAGCACGGTGACGTCGTTGTCGACGGTCACCAGCACGGCACCGCTGGCCTGACGGGCGATGCGGCCGGTCTCGAGGGTTACGGTCGATTGACCGAACTTGAACTGTTTGATTACCGGGTTCACGGTGTTTTCCTTCTCTTTGTTGCCTTTGGGGGAAATCTGAAAGCGGCATGGGAGTCGGACCCGATGCATCCTTCGAAAAGCCAAAAGCTGGAAGCCCGCAGCCGCACTCCGGGGTAAGCCCCGAGGTGCCGCTGCGAACTTCCAGCTTCCAACTTGTGCAGCTCGCGTCTATTAACGACGCAGGCCCAGGCGACCGATCAGGGCGCTGTAACGAGTGGTGTCCTTGCCCTTCAGGTAGTCCAGCAGCTTACGACGCTGGTTAACCATGCGGATCAGACCACGACGGCTGTGGTGGTCCTTACCGTTGGCCTTGAAGTGGCCTTGCAGCTTGTTGATGTTGGCGGTCAGCAGGGCTACCTGCACTTCCGGGCTACCGGTGTCGCCTTCAGCTTGCTTGTACTCGTTTACGATCTGGGCTTTTTCTTCAACGCTGAGTGCCATGTTGGCTTCCTCTCATCTGGAAACTGCCGAAGCAGTCTCAATAGGCCGGGAATCGCTTCCCGTGTTTTAAAAAGAGGCATGACCGTGCCTACTAACAGCCACCCTCGCAATCCTGACGCTGGTATCGCCAGCCTCAGGTTTCGACCTCTCGGCCGAACCGTTCGGTGCTACGCACCGGTATAAATCAATCGACGCGGGGCAATACGCCCATCGTCGCTCACTTCACCGATGCCGATGAAGCGACCATTGTGATCCTGCACGCGCACCATGCCGAACTTCGGCGCTTCCGGTGCCCGTACCGGTTGCCCCTGCAACCAGTAGAACGCGCTGTGCTCGGAAAACTGCAGCAGCGGCCAATCCTGCAAACCGCTGTCGACCGGCTGCAGGAAGCGATCGAGCGCTTCGCTGCCACCTTCGGCGTGCACCGCCTCCAGCTCTTCCAGGGTCACAGTACGCGCCAGTTCGAAGGGACCGGCCTTGGTTCGACGCAGTTCGGCGACGTGTGCGCCACAACCGAGCAATTGGCCGAGGTCCTCGACCAGGGTACGAATGTAGGTCCCCTTGCTGCAGTCCACGGACAGACGCGCCTGCTCGCCTTCGAGGGCCAGCAATTCCAGGCGCGCAATAGTAACAGAACGCGCTTCGCGCTCCACTACTTCGCCTGCACGGGCCAGCTTGTACAGCGGCTGGCCGTCCTTCTTCAGGGCCGAGTACATTGGAGGTATCTGTTTGATTTCTCCACGAAAACGCGGCAGCAGGGCCTCGATTTCGCTGCGACCAACGGTCACCGGGCGACGTTCGAGCACCTCACCTTCGGCGTCGCCGGTGGTGGTGGTCACGCCCAATTGCGCCACGGTCTCGTAGCCCTTGTCGGCATCGAGCAGGTACTGGGAGAACTTGGTCGCCTCGCCGAAACACAGCGGCAACACGCCGGTTGCCAGAGGGTCGAGGCTGCCGGTATGCCCGGCCTTCTCGGCATTGAGCAACCAGCGCACCTTCTGCAATGCCGCGTTGGAGGTAAAGCCGCGCGGCTTGTCGAGCAGGATGATGCCATCGACCTTGCGGCGAATACGTTTGACCTGCGCCACGCTTATTCCTCGCTGCCGTCCTGGTGCTTGCGATCTTCCGCCACCGCACGCTCGATCAGCGCCGACAGCTCGGCGCCGCGGCGGATGCTGGCGTCGTAGTGGAAGTGCAGCTGGGGGATGGTACGCACCTTCATCGACTTGCCCAGCAGCATGCGCAGATAACCGGCCGCCTCGCCGAGAATCTCCAGGTTGAGCTTGATCTGCTCGGCATCGTCGTCCTTGCCCATCACGGTGATGAACACCTTGGCGTGGGACAGATCGCGGCTCACGTCGACCGCAGTGATGGTTACCAGACCCAGGCGCGGGTCCTTGATCTCGCGCTGGATCAGCACTGCCAGCTCGCGCTGCATCTGATCACCGATACGCTGGGTACGGCTGTAATCTTTGGCCATTTCTTACTTACCTTTCCTTCGCCCGCATGCCTTGGCGGCAGCGGACGTAAAAGCGGCAAACGCCCGGCCGCGCATGAGCGGGGCCGGGCGTTGCGTGATCGGGATGCCGCGCTTACAGGCTGCGCGCCACCTGGACCTTCTCGAACACTTCGATCTTGTCGCCGACCTTGACGTCGTTGTAGCTCTTCACGCCGATACCGCACTCCATGCCGTTACGCACTTCGGCGACGTCGTCCTTGAAGCGACGCAGCGATTCCAGCTCGCCTTCGAAGATCACCACGTCCTCGCGCAGTACGCGGATCGGACGGTTGCGGTACACGGTACCCTCGATGACCATGCAGCCAGCGACGGCGCCGAACTTCGGCGAACGGAACACGTCACGCACTTCCGCGGTGCCCAGGATGTTCTCGCGAACATCGCTGCCGAGCATACCGGTGAGGGCCTTCTTGACGTCTTCGATGATGTCGTAGATGACGTTGTAGTAGCGCATGTCGAGGCCTTCGGACTCGACGATCTTGCGCGCACCGGCGTCAGCACGGACGTTGAAGCCGAACAGCACGGCATTGGAAGCCAGCGCCAGGTTGGCATCGGACTCGGTGATACCACCGACGCCGCCACCGACCACACGCACCTGCACTTCGTCGTTGCCCAGGGTGCTGAGCGAGCCTTGCAGAGCTTCCAGAGAACCACGCACGTCGGCCTTGAGGACGATGTTGAGGGTCTTCTTCTCTTCCTGGCCCATGCTCTCGAAGATGTTTTCCAGCTTGCCGGCGTGGGCGCGAGCCAGTTTGACCTCGCGGAACTTGCCCTGACGGAACAGCGCGACTTCGCGGGCCTTCTTCTCGTCGGCCACCACCATCATCTCGTCACCGGCATCCGGCGTGCCATCCAGGCCGAGGATCTCGACCGGAATCGACGGACCGGCTTCCTTGATCGGCTTGCCGTTCTCGTCGAGCATGGCACGCACGCGGCCGTAGTTGACGCCGACCAGGACCATGTCGCCCTGACGCAGGGTACCGTCCTGAACCAGCACGGTAGCCACCGGGCCACGGCCCTTGTCCAGGCGCGACTCGACCACCACACCACGACCAGGCGCGGTCGGAGTGGCCTTCAGTTCGAGAACCTCGGCCTGCAGCAGCACGGCTTCGAGCAGCTCGTCGATACCGGTACCGGCCTTGGCGGAAACCGGTACGAACGGTGCGTCGCCGCCCCACTCTTCCGGAATCACGTCCAGCGCGGCCAGGCCGTTCTTGATGTTGTCCGGGTTGGCTTCCGGCTTGTCCATCTTGTTCACCGCAACCACGATCGGCACGCCAGCCGCTTTCGCGTGCTGTACGGCTTCCTGGGTCTGCGGCATCACGCCGTCATCGGCTGCGACGACGAGAATGACGATGTCGGTGGCCTTCGCACCACGGGCACGCATCGCGGTGAACGCGGCGTGACCCGGGGTGTCGAGGAAGGTCACCATGCCGCGGTCGGTTTCCACGTGGTAGGCGCCGATGTGCTGGGTGATGCCTCCCGCCTCACCGGAAGCCACCTTGGCACGACGGATATAGTCGAGCAGCGAGGTCTTACCGTGGTCGACGTGACCCATCACGGTCACCACCGGCGCGCGGGACATGGCCTCGCCTTCGAACTTCAGCGACTCAGCCAGTTGTTCTTCCAGCGCGTTGTCGCTGACCAGCTTGACCTTGTGACCGAACTCTTCGGCGACCAGTTGAGCGGTCTCCTGGTCCAGCACCTGGTTGATGGTCACCGGGGTGCCCATCTTGAACATGAACTTGATGACTTCGGCGGCCTTGATCGACATCTGCTGGGCCAGGTCGGCCACGGTGATGGTTTCGCCAATGGCCACATCGCGCACCACCGGACCGGCCGGAGCCTGGAAGCCGTGCTGGTTGCGCTTCTTCATCTTGGCCTTGCCGCGACCGCCACGACGGAAGCCGTCGCTCTCTTCGTCGACGCTGCGCGGTGCGACACGCGGAGCCGGCGCCTTCTCCTTGAGGGTCGGGCGATGCTGCGCGTGCTTGCGGTCACGACGCTCGTCTTCGTCGCTGCGCGCCTTCTCGGGGCGACGCACTTCCTCTTTCTTGCGCTCGACTTCGACGACCGGCGCCGCAACCACCGGCTCGCTCAGCGGAGCCGGTGCTGCTGCCGGTGCCGGTGCTTCGCTCGTAGCGGCAGCAGCCTGACGCTTGGCCTCTTCTTCGGCCTTGCGCTTGGCTTCTTCCTCGGCCTTCAGGCGCTCGGCCTCGGCTTCGGCACGCTGAGCCTCGAGCTCGCGCTGCTTCTCGGCCTCGAGCTCTTCCGGGCTGCGCTTGACGAAGGTCTTCTTCTTGCGCACTTCAACGCTGATGGTCTTGCTACCAGCCACCCGCAGGGTGCTGGTGGTCTTGCGCTGCAAGGTAATCTTGCGCGGCTCTTCGACCTTGTCGCCGTGACTGCTCTTGAGATGGGCCAACAGGGCCTGTTTCTCACTATCGGTCACTACTTGTTCGGCATTGTCGTGGGACAAGCCGGCTTCACGCATCTGCTGCAGCAGGCGCTCTACCGGGGTGTCGACCACTTTGGCCAGTTCTTTCACCGTGACTTGCGTCATGCATCTTTCTCCTCAGGCCGCAACCGCTTATTCGAACCAGTGGGCTCGAGCGGCCATGATCAGCTTGCCGGCACGTTCTTCGTCGATGCCGTCGATGTCGAGCAGGTCGTCGATCGACTGCTCGGCCAGGTCTTCACGGGTAATCACGCCGCGCAGCGCAAGCTCTAGAGCCAGCGCCTTGTCCATGCCTTCCAGTTCCAGCAAATCATCTGCCGGATGGGCATCGGCCAACTTCTCCTCGTTGGCGATCGCCTTGGTCAGCAGACGATCCTTGGCCCGTGCACGCAGCTCGTTGACGATCTCCTCGTCGAAGCCATCGATGCTGAGCATTTCTTCCATGGGTACGTAGGCAATCTCTTCGAGACTGGTGAAACCCTCTTCGACCAGGACTTGAGCCAGCTCTTCGTCGACTTCCAGCTCGTCGATGAAGGACTGCATGATGTCGCCGGTTTCCGCCTGCTGCTTGGCCTGGATGTCCGCTTCGGTCATCACGTTCAGGGTCCAGCCGGTCAGCTGGCTGGCCAGGCGTACGTTCTGACCGCCACGGCCGATGGCCTGAGCCAGGTTGTCTTCGGCGACGGCGATGTCCATGGCATGGGCATCTTCGTCGACGATGATCGCTGCCACCTCGGCCGGCGACATGGCGTTGATGACGAACTGTGCGGGGTTGTCGTCCCACAGCACGATATCCACGCGCTCACCGCCCAGCTCGCCGGAAACGGCCTGCACGCGCGAACCGCGCATGCCGATGCAGGCGCCTTGCGGGTCGATGCGCTTGTCCTTGGAGCGCACGGCGATCTTGGCGCGCGAACCCGGATCACGGGAGGCGGCCTTGACGTCGATCAGCCCTTCGGCGATTTCAGGTACTTCGATGCGGAACAGCTCGATCAGCATTTCCGGTGCGGTACGCGACAGGATCAGCTGCGGGCCGCGGTTCTCGGTACGGATTTCCTTGAGCAGGGCACGCAGGCGCACACCGACGCGGAAAGTCTCGCGCGGGATGATGTCTTCGCGGGCCAGCAGCGCCTCGGCATTGTTGCCCAGGTCGACGATGACGTTGTCGCGGGTGACCTTCTTCACGGTACCCGAGATGATCTCGCCCAGACGCTCGCGGTAGGCATCGACCACCTGGGCGCGCTCGGCTTCGCGCACCTTCTGCACGATGACCTGCTTGGCGGTTTGCGCAGCGATGCGACCGAACTCGATGGACTCGACCTTCTCTTCGAGCACATCGCCGATCTTGGCCTTGGCTTCAACGGCCTGCGGCATGTCCTCGGTCAGCTGATAGGCCGGATCTTCGAACTCGGACTCGTCGACCACGGTCCAGCGACGGAAGGTTTCGTAGCTACCGTTCTGACGATTGATCGACACACGCAGATCGACCTCGTCTTCGAAACGCTTCTTGGTGGCGGTCGCCAGAGCCAGCTCCAGCGCCTCGAAAATCACGCCGGCCGGTACACCCTTCTCGTTGGATACCGACTCAACAACCAGCAGTACTTCTTTGCTCATCGTACGCCTCGCCTTTCGCAATCCATTGGTTCTGCGCAATCCGCGTCACGTTCACGCCATTGGCGCTACACCCGTGCGCTGCCGCGCTACCTTCGCGCCATCTGTGTCGCTCGTGCTGCACCGATAGTCGGCAGCCCGGCAGCGACGCAGAATCCGCATCTCAATCAAATCGGGGGATGATATTGGCCTTGTCGATCAGATCGATCGGCAACAGATACTCGTGGTCATCCACCTGTACCACCACGTCCTGCTCCTCCACGCCGCGGAGGAGGCCCTGGAAATTGCGACGCCCCTCGAAGGGCGAGCGCAACTTGATCTTCACCTGCTCACCGACATGCGCCGCGAACTGCTCAAGCGTGAACAACGGTCTATCCATGCCAGGAGAAGAAACTTCCAGCGTGTACTCCGAGGAAATCGGGTCCTCGACGTCGAGCACACCACTGAGCTGACGGCTGACGATCTCGCAATCGTCGATCAGGATGCCATCGGCCTTATCGATATAGACACGCAGCAGCGAATGACGCCCCTGCGACAGGAACTCGATGCCCCAACACTGATAACCGAGCGCTTCGATTACCGGGGCCAACAAGGCCTGCAACTGTTCTAGCTTGCTCGACACTTAACGGCCCTCGTGCATGCTGTGCAAATAAAAAATGGGCGAAACGCCCATCCCTTCAACCCACCGGAAATACCGGCGGACATTGTCTTTCAGCTAACAAAAAGCCCCTGAAAAGGGGCCTGCTGAAACTGGTTGCGGGGGCAGGATTTGAACCTACGACCTTCGGGTTATGAGCCCGACGAGCTACCAGACTGCTCCACCCCGCGTCAAAGCTGGGCCGGAATTATACGGCCACCCCCTGGCGAGGGTCAACCAAACACTCCAGCAACAAGAAAGCCCGCGAACTGCGGGCCTTCTTGAGTATGGTACCGAGGAGGGGACTCGAACCCCTACAGCCTATGGCCACTACCACCTCAAGGTAGCGTGTCTACCAATTCCACCACCTCGGCAAAACTGTTACTGCTCTGGAGCCTCCGGCACATCCGAAGCATCGGATGCTGGAGCCTGCTCTTCGAGCACCGGCACGTCTTCGACTGCCGGCTTTTGCTGGACTTCCAGAACCGCTGGATCTGGCAGACCAACCTGACTCAGTGCATCAGCTTTCTCTTTAGCAAAGAACGCTAAGCCCAAGCTAGTAATGAAAAAACCGGTGGCGAGTATAGCAGTAAACTTACTCAGAAAGGTAGCGGAACCTTGGCTTCCGAAAACAGTTGCCGAAGCACCCGCACCGAAAGAGGCGCCAGCATCAGCACCCTTGCCCTGCTGCAACAGCACCAGAACCACTACACCGATCGCACCCAGCAGGTGCAGAACAACAATGACTGTTTCCAGCATTCTTCAGTTTCCTGCAGCGCGACAGATCGCACCGAATTCATCCGCATTCAGAGAGGCGCCACCTACAAGCCCCCCATCGATATCCTGCATGCCGAACAACTCGGCTGCACTGGCGGCCTTTACACTGCCGCCATAAAGAATTCTCAGCTCATTAGCCACCTGCGCATCCAGCTGCGCGACCTGCGCGCGGATAGCCGCATGGACTTCCTGAGCCTGCTCGGGCGTAGCGGTCAACCCGGTGCCAATGGCCCAGACAGGCTCATAAGCAACAACGGCGTTGTTCAGGGCCTGGACGCCAAGAGCGTCTATCACCGCAGCCAACTGACCACCCACCACACCCAGCGTCGCATTCGCTTCACGCTGCTCACGGGTCTCACCGACGCAGAGCACAGGGGTCAGCCCCGCCTTCTGCACCGCCGCAAACTTGCTAACGACCACCTCGTCACTTTCACCCAGAATCAGGCGACGCTCGGAGTGGCCGACCAGCACCAGTTCGCAACCGCCATCGACCAACTGACTCACTGCCAGCTCACCGGTCAAGGCGCCCTGCTCCACCTGCGCTGCGCAATCTTGCGCCCCAACTTTCACTGCCTTGCCTGCCAGGCCTTCTACGACCTGCGCGACATGCAGACTGGAGGGAAACACCGCGACATCCACCTCGACAGGCAACTCCTGCCGACGCAACCCTTCGATCAGCTCTGCGACGCTGGCGCGGGTACCGTGCATTTTCCAGTTACCGGCGACCAAGGGGCGACGCATGTTTTACCTCGTCGATCAAAGAGGGCGCAGATGTTACCCAAGAGCACCCTCGGTAGCAAGCTCAATCAAGCACAGACTTCGGCAACAATCTTAGCCAATTCATCGGCATAGCTGCGCACGCTGCTTTCTTCGTCACCTTCGACCATCACTCGCACCAGCGGCTCGGTACCGGACTTGCGCAGCAGCACGCGCCCGCGCCCAGCCATACGCTCGGTCACCCGAGCACAGGCCTCTTTCACCGAAGGGTGCTCGAGTGGATCGACCGCACCGGACAGGCGCACATTGACCAGCACCTGCGGGCATTTCTTCAGATCGCCGCGCGCGTCGACCAGGCTTTGCCCACGACGCTTGAGCGCCATCAGCACCTGCAGCGCGGCGATGATCGCATCGCCCGTGGTGGTGTGCTGGAAGCACACCAGATGCCCGGAATTTTCCCCACCCAGCTGCCAGTTGCGCGCCAGCAGCTCGGCGATCACGTAACGATCCCCAACCTTGGCGCGAACGAAGGGAATGTTCAGCTCGGCAAGAGCCAGCTCCAGCCCCAGGTTGCTCATCAGCGTGCCAACCACGCCACCGCGCAGCCGCCCACGCTCCTGCAGGTCGCGAGCGATGATGAACAGCAGTTCGTCACCATCGACCACCGCACCATATTGATCGACCATCAGTACGCGGTCGGCGTCGCCGTCGAAGGCGATACCCAGATCGGCCTGCTGCGCCACCACTTCGGCCTGAAGCGCGGCGATATGCGTGGAGCCGCAACCGTCGTTGATGTTCAGCCCGTCGGGCTGCGCCGAGATAACCCGCACCTCGGCACCCAGCTCGCGAAACACGCTTGGCGCGACCTTGTAGGCAGCGCCATGGGCGCAATCGATGACGATCTTCAGCCCCTTGAAGCTGGTACCGCTGGGCACGCTGCCCTTGCAGAACTCGATATAGCGACCGGAAGCATCGTTGATCCGCGAAGCCTTGCCGATCCCGGCAGACTCGACCACCGTCATTGGTTGGTCGAGCAGCTCTTCGATCATCGCCTCGACGTCATCCGGCAGCTTGGTGCCTTCACCGGAGAAGAACTTGATGCCGTTGTCGTCATGCGGATTGTGCGAGGCACTGATGACGATACCGGCATCGGCCTGGAAGGTCCGGGTCAGATAGGCAATGGCCGGCGTCGGCATCGGGCCGAGCAGCTGCACATCGGCACCCGCTGCAGCGAGGCCGGCCTCCAGGGCCGACTCGAACATGTAGCCGGAAATGCGCGTGTCCTTGCCGATCAGGATGCGGCACTTGCCTTCCTTGCGAAACGCCATGCCCGCTGCCCAGCCGAGCTTGAGCATGAAGTCCGGAGTGATGGGGAACTGCCCGACGCGGCCACGGATGCCATCGGTGCCGAAGTATTTTCTAGCCATAACGCTTTCCTTGTTATTGCGCTGCCTCGACCGCAGCGATCATGCGCACCACGTCTACCGTTTCGGCAACATCGTGCACACGCAGAATATTCGCGCCCTTGGTCAGGGCAAGAGCCGCCAACCCCAGGCTGCCATAGAGCCGCTCGCCGACCTCGTGACCAAGCACCTTGCCGATCATGCTCTTGCGAGAAACGCCTACCAGCAAGGGCCTCCCCAGTGCCAGGAGCTCGCCCATGTGTTTGAACAGGGCGAGATTGTGCTCCAGTGTCTTGGCAAAACCAAAGCCCGGATCGAGCACGATCCGCTCGGCGGGAATACCGGCTGTCGCGCACGCCGCCATGCGCTCGACGAGAAAATCACGCACCTCGACAACGATGTCCGGGTACTGCGGATTGTCCTGCATGGTCCCCGGTTCGCCGCGCATGTGCATCAGACACACAGGCAGACCAGTGTCTGCCGCAGCATCCAGCGCGCCGTCACGCTGCAGCGAGCGTACGTCATTGATCAGCCCGGCCCCAAGCCTCGCGCTTTCGCGCATGACGGCCGGCGTCGAGGTATCCACGGAAATGATCACGTCGAGCTCACGAGCGATGGCTTCGACCATCGGCGCCACGCGCTCCAGTTCCTCGGTCGGCGAAACGCTGCGCGCCCCAGGACGGGTGGACTCCCCCCCGATATCGATCAGCCTCGCACCAGCGACGACCATCGCCTCGGCATGGCGCAGCGCAGCGTCACGGGCAACGAAGCGACCACCGTCAGAGAATGAATCGGGCGTGACATTGAGGATGCCCATCACTTGCGGACGGGACAAATCAAGAAGCCGGCTGCCACAGGGCAGCCGGCTCGGGTATTGCCGTTCGAACATAGACGACCTTAGTGCTCGGCCGCCGGCCCGCCAATGGGCTTCTCGGGACGATCAACCTCGTCGACCTTGGCCTGTGGGGCACCGGAGTCGCCGCCACCGTCCCAACCACGCGGTTCGCGCGGCTCGCGACCGTTCATGATGTCGTCGATCTGCTCGGCGTCGATGGTTTCGTACTTCATCAGCGCTTCGGCCATGGCGTCGAGCTTGTCGCGGTTTTCCACCAGCAGCTTTTTGGCGGTGGCGTAGCACTCGTCGATGATGCGGCGCACCTCTTCGTCGATCTGCTTGGCGGTTTCACCAGACACATTGCTGTGCTGGCTGCCCATGCTACGCCCGAGGAACACTTCGCCCTCTTCTTCGGCATACATCAGCGGGCCGAGTTTCTCGGACAGCCCCCACTTGGTGACCATGTTCTTGGCCAGCTGCGTGGCGCGCATGATGTCGTTGGAAGCACCGGTGGTGACACCATCGAAACCCAGGGTCATTTCCTCGGCGATACGGCCACCGAACAGCGAGCAGATCTGACTGATCAGGGCGCGCTTGCTGAGGCTGTAACGATCCTCTTCCGGCAGGAACATGGTCACGCCCAGGGCACGACCGCGCGGAATGATGGAAACCTTGTAGACCGGGTCATGCTCGGGCACCAGGCGACCGACGATGGCGTGACCCGCCTCGTGGTAAGCGGTGTTGAGCTTCTCCTTGTCGGACATGACCATGGTCTTGCGCTCGGCGCCCATCATGATCTTGTCCTTGGCCAGCTCGAACTCCTTCATTTCCACCAGGCGCTTGCCGGCGCGAGCGGCGAACAGCGAGGCTTCGTTGACCAGGTTGGCCAGATCGGCGCCGGAGAAACCCGGGGTACCACGGGCGATGACCGCCGGATTAACGTCGTCGCCCATCGGCACCTTGCGCATGTGCACTTTCAGAATCTGTTCGCGACCGCGGATATCCGGCAGGCCGACCACCACCTGACGGTCGAAGCGGCCGGGACGCAGCAGCGCCGGGTCCAGAACGTCCGGACGGTTGGTGGCGGCGATGACGATGATGCCGTCGTTCATCTCGAAGCCATCCATCTCCACCAGCAGCTGGTTGAGAGTCTGCTCACGCTCGTCGTGACCGCCGCCCATGCCGGCGCCACGATGGCGACCGACGGCGTCGATCTCGTCGATGAAGATGATGCACGGCGCGTGCTTCTTGGCTTGGTCGAACATGTCGCGCACGCGGCTGGCACCAACGCCGACGAACATCTCGACGAAGTCGGAACCGGAAATGGTGAAGAACGGCACTTTCGCTTCGCCGGCCACGGCCTTGGCCAGCAGCGTCTTGCCAGTACCCGGCGAGCCGACCATCAGCACGCCACGCGGGATGCGGCCACCCAGGCGCTGGAACTTGCCCGGATCGCGGAGAAATTCCACCAGCTCGCTGACCTCTTCCTTGGCCTCGTCGCAACCGGCGACGTCGGCGAAGGTGGTCTTGACCTGGTCTTCGGAGAGCAGGCGCGCCTTGGACTTGCCGAAGCTCATCGGCCCGCCCTTGCCACCGGCACCGCCCTGCATCTGGCGCATGAAGAACATGAAGACGGCGATGATCACCAGAATCGGGAAGCTGGCGACCAGCAGCTGGGTCCAGATGCTCTGCTGCTCGGGCTGCTTGCCTTCGATGACCACGTTGTTGTCGATCAGGTCACCGATCAGGCCACCGTCCTGAATCGCCGGGCGGATGGTCTTGAAGCCTTCGCCGTCGGTGCGCTTGCCGGTGATCACGTAACCATCGACGGTGACGCGCTCGACGCGCCCTTCCTTCACCTGCTCGATGAATTGCGAGTAGCTCAGGGTCTGCGGCTCGCTCGGGCTGGAGAAGTTGTTCATCACGGTAACCAGCACCGCCGCGATGATCAGCCACAGGATCAGATTCTTTGCCATGTCGTTCAATTAGCTACCCTCTGAAGCAGGCCTCGTGGCGAAGCGGGCTTCCCATGACGACCAGTGATATACCGACTAACTTACACCAAACGCCCGCATCCCGCAGGCGCCGTCTGTAACCCTTTATGAGGTTTCTGCCACTGAGACCGACAGGGCGGACACCAGTTTCAACTCACAAGCCGCGAAAGCCACGCGCCAACAAATACTGCTCACGCGAACGATCGCGCGAGGACAGCGGTTTGCGCATCTGCACCTTGTCGAAGCTGTCGCGCACCTGCCTGTGGTAGGTGTCGAAGCCTTCACCCTGGAAAATCTTGATGAGGAAATCGCCGCCGGGGCGCAGCACGCGCCCGGCCAGATCCAGCGCCAGTTCGCACAGGTACATGGCGCGCGGCTGATCGGCCGCCCTCACCCCACTCATATTGGGGGCCATATCGGAAATAACAAGGTCGACCGGATTCTCGCCAATGGCCTCGAGAATGCGCGCGAAGACCGCATCGTCGGTGAAGTCGCCCTGAATGAAGGTGACATCGGGAATGCTGTCCATTTCCAGAATGTCCGAGGCGATCAGACGCCCCTTGTCGCCGATCACCCGACTGGTGACCTGCGACCAACCGCCCGGCGCGGCGCCGAGATCGACCACGGTCATGCCTGGACGCAGGATGCGATCCTTCTCCTGGATTTCCAGCAGCTTGTAGCTGGCGCGCGAGCGATAGCCGTCCTTCTGCGCCATCTTCACGTATGGATCGTCGAAATGTTCTTTCAGCCAACGCTGGCTGGTCTTGGAACGTGCCACTGAAACCTCGAACTCAACGGGCCATGAATAACTGCGCGGGCTCGGGTAAGATAGGCGCCGTTTTCCAGACCGAATTAGGTACTAACGATTATGCCGCTCACTCAAGAGCAGAAGAAACAATTCAAATCTATCGGCCACCACCTGAAACCTGTATTGATCGTGGCGGACAATGGTTTGACCGAGGGCGTGCTGGCCGAACTGGACCGCGCACTCAACGACCACGAGCTGATCAAGGTACAGCTGCGCCTCGCCGAACGCGAGGATCGTCAGGCCGCCATCACCGCCCTGTGCGAAGCCGGCCGCGCCGAACTGGTGCAGTCGATCGGCAAGGTCGCCCTGCTCTATCGCAAGAACCCCAAGCCCAATCGCAACCTGTCCAACGTGATTCGTTATCAGGGCTGAGCAGGCGCGGGGGCGGACTCATTCGCGGCTGGGCAGGCATCAAACCCAGCCCTGATCGCGAATGACTCGCTCCTGCACAGGCTGCTAGCGCCTGAGTGGCGCGCCTGGCACCGGCTGCAGCACCAGCAACAACCCGCAGAAAGCCATCACCAGATAGCTGAAGCGTAGCCAGTACTGGGCCTCGGGCCAGTAGTGCAGCGTCACGAAGTAACTCAGGGCCATGACCGCAACGGTCAGCAGCAACTGCCCGCGCATATCCCGCAGCAGACTCGGCAACCCCTCGCTTCGTAGCAGGGCGAAGGCCTGCAGCGCAACGCAGACTGCCGCCAGGCCGACCAGCAGCGGCATCAGGCGCTCGGCTATCTCCTGTACCAGCAGGGGCGCCAGGCCCGTCTGGCCGATGGCAGGCAGAATGACGAACTGCAACAACCACAAGCCGCCGACCCAGAGGGTCTGGGCCAGCTGCCAACTGACGGCAGCGGCCCGCGACGGCTGTTGCGGCTTAAATGTGGCGGACTTCGACAATCTCGTACTCGACCAGGCCACTTGGAGTCTGCACGCCGACCACGTCACCCTCGCTCTTGCCCACCAGGGCACGGGCAATGGGCGAACCGACGGAGATCTTGCCCTGCTTGATGTCGGCTTCGTCTTCGCCAACGATCTGGTAGATCACGCTTTCGTCAGTTTCGACGTTGGCGATTTCCACCGTGGTGCCGAAGATCACCTTGCCGGTGTGCTCGATGCTGGTGACATCGATGATCACCGCATTCTGCAGGCGACCTTCGATATCACGCACGCGCGCCTCGACCATGCCCTGCTCTTCACGCGCGGCATGGTATTCGGCGTTTTCCTTGAGGTCGCCCAGTTCGCGAGCCTCGGCGATCGCCTGGCTCAGTGCGGGACGACGCACCTTGGTCAGGTGCGCCAGCTCTTCTTCCAGGGCGCGAGCGCCCTGGACGGTCATGGGGTACTTGTTCATGCCTTGATTCCTGCATGCAGATCCTGCAGCCGGCGCACGGTCTTCTCGGGACCGAACTTGAGCGCCTCACAGACCGCCTGACCCGCCGCGATGGTGGTGGTGCAGTAGATCTTGTGCTGCAGAGCGTTACGACGGATCGAGTAGGAGTCAGCGATGGATTGACGCCCCTCGGTGGTATTGATGATCAGGGTGACTTCGTCGTTCTTGATCATGTCGACCACGTGCGGACGACCTTCGGTCACCTTGTTCACGCGGCGTACCGGCAGACCGGCAGCCTCGATCACCTTGGCGGTACCGGCAGTGGCGACGACCTCGAAGCCCAGGCTGACCAGATCGCGCGCGACCTGAACGGCCTCGGCCTTGTCGTCCTCACGCACGCTGATGAAGGCGCAACCGGAGTTCGGCAGGATCTCGCTGGCACCCAGCTGGGCCTTGGCGAAGGCTTCGCCGAAGCTGTCGCCGACGCCCATGACTTCACCGGTGGACTTCATCTCCGGGCCGAGGATCGGGTCGACGCCCGGGAACTTGGCGAAGGGGAACACCGCTTCCTTGACACTGAAGAACGGCGGGATGATTTCCTTGGTGTAGCCGACTTCGGCCAGGGTCTTGCCGGCCATGACGCGCGCCGCCACCTTGGCCAGCGACTCGCCGACGCACTTGGAGACGAACGGCACGGTACGCGAGGCGCGCGGGTTCACTTCGATGACGTAGATGTCCTCGCCCTGTACGGCCATCTGCACGTTCATCAGGCCGATCACGCCGAGCTCCAGAGCCATCTTCTTGACCTGCTCGCGAATCTCGTCCTGGATGTGCGCCGGCAGCGAGTACGGCGGCAGCGAGCAGGCGGAGTCACCGGAGTGCACGCCGGCCTGTTCGATATGCTGCATGATCGCACCGATCACCACGGTCTCGCCGTCGCTGACCGCGTCCACGTCCACCTCGATGGCGCAGTTGAGGAAGCGATCCAGCAGCACCGGGCTGTCGTTGGACACCTTCACCGCTTCGCGCATGTAGCGCTTGAGCTCTTCTTCCTGGTAGACGATTTCCATCGCCCGGCCGCCCAGCACATAGGACGGACGCACCACCATCGGGTAGCCGATGCCCTTGGACAGGGCCAGGGCTTCGTCCTCGCTGCGTGCAGTGGCGTTGGCCGGCTGACGCAGGTTCAGGCGCTGCACCATCTGCTGGAAGCGCTCGCGGTCTTCGGCGCGGTCGATGGCCTCGGGGCTGGTGCCGATGATCGGCACGCCAGCTTCTTCCAGCGCACGGCAGATCTTCAGCGGGGTCTGGCCGCCATACTGCACGATCACGCCCTTGGGCTGCTCGACGCGGACGATTTCCAGCACGTCTTCCAGGGTCACCGGCTCGAAGTACAGGCGGTCGGAGGTGTCGTAGTCGGTGGAGACGGTTTCCGGGTTGCAGTTGACCATGATGGTCTCGTAAC
>MTEW01000006.1_pt2 | contig 24830 bp, 23 predicted proteins | sample 1042681 | NCBI WGS metagenome assembly MTEW01 (sample SAMN06185811, study PRJNA358809) | soil metagenome | isolation source: soil biostimulated with citrate as carbon source | place: India | collected 2015-05-23
GGCGACGACGCTAAGTCAACACCCTGCTTGAATTTTTTCTGGAAAAAGCGGTTTTCCAGCGCCGCCCCGAGGCGGCGCCGCCTCAATCCATTTCCCCGCACAGCTCGGCGGCGCGTAGCAGCGCGGCGGTCAGGCTGTGGCGCTCCCAGTCGGCCAGGGCGGCGAAGCGCCGGTTGAACTCCGGCGGCAACAGCGACGGCGCCTGCTGGATCAGCTCGCGGCCGGCATCGCTGATCAGCAGCCACTGGCGGCGGCGATCCTGGTCGTCGCGCTGACGCTGCAGCAGGCCGCGTTCCTCCAGGCGGTCGAGCATGCCGGACAGGGTCGCCGCGGTCAGGCTGACCCGCCCGCTGAGGGCGCTGGCGGTCAGGCGCGTCTCGCTGGCCAGCACCTGCAGGATCAGCAGCTGCATGGGCGTCAGCCCGCCGAAACGGGCCAGGCGCTTGGCGTGCACCTCGCCCGCCTGCTGCAGCCGTCGCAAGGCCTGGAACAGGGGCATTTCGAAGGCCAGCACGGATGACAAATCTATTTCAGTAGGAACTTTTTTATCGCTCATACATACCTATATATCGCACCATAAACTTTGACATAAAAGCATTTTTTTGTTTTGGTGTAAAAGGCTCGGCCACCACCGAGCCCCTCCCCAACGGCAATACCGGTAAGGAAAATATGTGCGGAATAGCTGGAGAACTACGTTTTGATCGACGCCCAGCGGACCTCGCGGCCGTCGAGCGCATCACCCATCACCTGGCCCCTCGCGGCCCCGACGCCCACGGTTTCCACAGCCAGGGCCCCGTCGCCCTCGGCCACCGCCGCCTGAAGATCATGGACCTGGCCGAAGCCTCCGGCCAGCCGATGATCGACAGCGACCTGGGCCTGTCCATGGTGTTCAACGGCGCCATCTACAACTACCCCGAGCTGCGCGCCGAACTGCAAGAGCTGGGCTACCGCTTCTTCTCCGGCGGCGACACCGAGGTGCTGCTCAAGGGCTACCACGCCTGGGGCGAAAAACTGCTGCCCAAGCTCAACGGCATGTTCGCCTTCGCCGTGTGGGAGCGCGACAAGCAGAGTCTGTTCATCGCTCGCGACCGCCTCGGCGTCAAGCCGCTGTACCTGTCGCGCACCGGCGAGCGCCTGCGCTTCGCCTCCTCGCTGCCCGCCCTGCTGCAGGGCGGCGATATCGCCAGGACCCTCGATCCCGTGGCGCTCAACCATTACCTCAACTTCCACGCGGTGGTGCCGGCGCCGCGCACCATCCTCGCCGGCGTGGAGAAGCTGCCGCCGGCCACCTGGCTGCGCATCGACGCCGACGGCAACTGCCAGCAGCAGAGCTGGTGGCAGCTGGAGTTCGGCCCGCAGCGCGAGGAAATCCCCTTCACCCTGGAAGACTGGCGCGAGCGCGTGCTCGACGGCATGCGCGAGGCGGTGTCGATCCGCCAGCGCGCCGCGGTGGATGTCGGCGTGCTGCTGTCCGGCGGCGTCGACTCCAGCCTGCTGGTCGGCCTGCTGCGCGAGGCCGGGGTAGAGAATCTGCTGACCTTCTCCATCGGCTTCCAGGATGCCGGCGGCGAGCGTGGCGACGAGTTCCAGTACTCGGACCTGATCGCCGAGCGCTTCGCCACCCGCCACCACCAGCTGCGCATCGACGAGCACGAGATCATCGAGCAGTTGCCGGCGGCCTTCCGCGCCATGAGCGAGCCGATGGTCAGCCACGACTGCATCGCCTTCTACCTGCTGTCGCGCGAGGTGGCCAAGCACTGCAAGGTGGTGCAGAGCGGCCAGGGCGCCGACGAGCTGTTCGCCGGCTACCACTGGTACCCGCAGGTGGACGGCGCCGACGACGCCTTCGCCGCCTACCGCGCGGCCTTCTTCGACCGCGACTACGACGAGTACGCCGCCTGCGTGCAGCCGCAGTGGCTGACCGGCGACATGGCCGGCGAATTCGTCCGCCAGCACTTCGCCGCCCCCGGCGCCGCCGCGCCGGTGGACAAGGCGCTGCGCCTGGACAGCACGGTGATGCTGGTCGACGACCCGGTCAAGCGGGTGGACAACATGACCATGGCCTGGGGCCTGGAGGCGCGCACGCCGTTCCTCGACTACCGCCTGGTGGAACTGTCGGCGCGTATTCCGGCGCGCTTCAAGCTACCGGACGGTGGCAAGCACGTGCTCAAGGAGGCGGCGCGCCAGGTGATCCCCGGCGAGGTGATCGACCGGCCCAAGGGCTACTTCCCGGTGCCCGGACTCAAGCACCTGGAGGGCGCCACCCTGGGCTGGGTGCGCGACCTGCTGCTCGACCCCAGCCAAGATCGCGGCCTGTTCAACCCGGCCATGCTCGACCAGCTGCTGACCGACCCGCAGGGCCAGCTGACGCCGCTGCGCGGCTCCAAGCTGTGGCAGCTGGCGGCGCTCAACCTGTGGTTGAGCGAGCAAGGCCTGTAAACGCGTAGGGTGGAAAACCGCGAAGCGTTTTCCACCGACAGGGTGGATGTGAAAAGCGACATCCACCCTACGCTCCGGCACAGCCGTAGCCCGGATGCAATCCGGGGTTGTCACGACTCCCTTCACGCCCGGATCCGATCCGGGCGTTGCAGACAGCAAAGGACCATTCCAATGCGCACCACTGCCTACAACCAACGCCTGCTGCGCGGCCAGACGCCCTCCTACGAACGCCTGCAGGCGCGTCTGGCCGAGGATCACAACGCCTCGCCCAGCCAGCCGCTGGCCGTGCACTGCGGCTGGGGCCGCCTGCTGATCGGCCACACCTACCCGGATGCCGGCGAACTGGCCGCCGCGCTGCTCGACGAGCAGCCCGGCGAGCGTGATATCGCCCTGTACGTCGCCGCTCCGCACCAGGTGTTGGCGCAGGCGCCGCAGCAGCTGTTCCTCGACCCCTCCGACACCCTGCGCCTGTGGTTCACCGACTACCGGCCGGCGCGCCGCGGCTTTCGCGGTTACCGCATCCGCCGCGCGCAGAACGAGGCCGACTGGCAGGCGATCAACTGCCTGTACCAGATGCGCGGCATGCTGCCGATCGAGCCGGGGAAACTCACCCCCTACAACGAAGGAGGGCCCACCTACTGGCTGGCCGAGGACGAGGGCAGCGGCGCGGTGATCGGCAGCGTCATGGGCCTCAACCACCAGCGCGCCTTCCACGACCCGGAAAACGGCAGCAGCCTCTGGTGCCTGGCGGTGGACCCGCAGTGCAGCCGCCCCGGCGTCGGCGAGGTGCTGGTGCGCCACCTGATCGAGCACTTTATGAGCCGCGGGCTCAGTTATCTCGATCTTTCCGTCCTGCACGACAACCGCCAGGCCAAGCAGCTCTACGCCAAGCTGGGTTTCCGCGAGCTGCAGACCTTCAGTCTCAAGCGCAAGAACGGCATCAACCAGCCGCTGTTCCTCGGCCCCGGCCCGCAGGCCGAGCTCAACCCCTATGCGCGCATCATCGTCGACGAGGCACTGCGCCGCGGCATCGAGGTGCAGGTGGACGACGCCGAGGCCGGGCTGTTCACCTTGAGCCAGGGCGGCCGGCGCATCCGCTGCCGCGAATCGCTGACCGACCTGACCAGCGCGGTGAGCATGACCCTGTGCCAGGACAAGCGCCTGACCCACCGCGCCCTGTCGCGCGCCGGCCTCGACGTACCGGCACAGCGCCTGGCCGGCAGCGCCGAGGACAACGCCGCCTTTCTCGCCGAACACGGCGCCCTAGTGGTCAAGCCGGTGGACGGCGAGCAGGGCCAAGGCGTGGCGGTCGACCTGCGCACGCCGGGCGAGGTGCAGGACGCCATCGAGCGCGCCCGCGTGTTCGACCAGCGCGTGCTGCTGGAAAGCTTCCACCAAGGCCACGACCTGCGCGTGCTGGTGATCGGCTACGAGGTGGTCGCCGCGGCCATCCGCCGCCCGGCCGAGATCATCGGCGACGGCCGCCACAGCGTCGGCGCGCTGATCGACGCGCAGAGCCGCCGGCGCCAGGCCGCCACCGGCGGCGAAAGCCGCATTCCCAAGGACGCCGAAACCCTGCGCACCCTGCACGGCGCCGGCCTCGACTACGCCAGCGTGCTGCCGGCGGGTCAGCGCCTGGCCGTGCGCAAGACCGCCAACCTGCACACCGGCGGCACCCTGGAGGACGTCACCGCGATCCTCCACCCGAGCCTGCGCGAGGCGGCGATCAAGGCCGCGCGCGCCCTGGAGATCCCGGTGGTCGGCCTCGACCTGCTGGTGCCGGCCGCCGACCAGCCGCAACATGTGTTCATCGAGGCCAACGAACGCGCCGGCCTGGCCAACCACGAACCGCAGCCGACCGCCGAACGCTTCGTCGACCTGCTGTTCCCGCTGAGCCAGGTGATCAGCTGAGCGCTGATCGGTAGCCCTCTCCCCCGCCCCCCTCTCCCGTAAACGGGCGAGGGGCAATGGCAACGCCGAGGAGTCCATATGCCGCAACTACCCGAACCCGACCTCGACTACCTGCAGAAGGTGCTGCTGGAGATGCTCGCCATCCCCAGCCCCACCGGCTTCACCGACACCATAGTGCGCTACGTCGCCGAGCGCCTGAACGACCTCGACATCCCCTTCGAGCTGACCCGCCGCGGCACCATCCGCGCCACCCTCAAGGGCCGCCAGAGCGATTGCGAGCGCTGCGACCGCGCGGTGTCGGCGCACCTCGACACCATCGGCGCCATCGTCCGCGAGGTGCAGGACAACGGCCGCCTCGGCCTGGCCCCGGTGGGCTGCTGGTCGAGCCGCTTCGCCGAGGGCAGCCGGGTCAGCGTGTTCACCGACCAGGGCGTGCTGCGCGGCAGCGTGCTGCCGCTGATGGCCTCCGGACACGCCTTCAACACCGCGGTGGACAACCTGCCGATCAGCTGGGACCACATCGAGCTGCGCCTCGACGCCTACACCACCACCCGCGCCGACTGCGAGTCGCTGGGCATCTCGGTGGGCGATTTCGTCGCCTTCGACCCGCTGCCGGAATTCACCGAGAGCGGCCATATCAGCGCCCGACACCTCGACGACAAGGCCGGCGTCGCCGCCCTGCTGGCCTCGCTGAAGACCATCAAGGAGCACGGCCTGCAGCCGGAAATCGACTGCCACCCGCTGTTCACCATCACCGAGGAGGTCGGCTCCGGCGCCGCCGCCGCGCTGCCCTGGGACGTCAGCGAGTTCGTCGGCATCGACATCGCCCCGGTGGCGCCCGGCCAGCAGTCCAGCGAACACGCGGTCAGCGTGGCCATGCAGGACTCCGGCGGCCCCTACGACTATCACCTGTCGCGCCAGCTGCTGCGCCTGGGCGCCGAGCAGGAAATCCCGGTGCGCCGCGACCTGTTCCGCTACTACCACAGCGACGCGCAGTCGGCAGTCACCGCCGGCCACGACATCCGCACCGCGCTGCTGGCCTTCGGCTGCGACGCCACCCACGGCTACGAGCGCACCCATATCGACAGCCTCAAGGCGCTCAGCCGCCTGCTCACCGCCTACCTGCTCAGCCCGCCGGTGTTCGCCAGCGACGCGCAGCCGGCGCAGGGCTCGCTGGAGCGTTTCAGCCACCAACTCGAACACGACGCGCAGATGGAAAGCGAGACGCGCGTCCCGCCGGTGGACAGCCTGCTCGGCCAGCACGACAAGGACGCTTGAAGGGGCCCGCGCATCCGGGCAAAGTGGCGCGAAAGAACCCCGGGGGCCGCGAGCGCCCCCGCTGCAACCGCCAGCCATCCCTGGCGGTCACCCTTCGGGCCGTCGCGACGCGACGTTGGACATGATTCCCGGCCATTGTTGGTGGCCTACTGAGGTTTCCGGATGCCTCGTCTGTGCCTGGCTTTGCTGCTGTTCTGGCTGACGTCCCCGAGCTGGGCCCTGCCACCCGCGCCGCTGGATAGCGACGACCTGCGCCTTTCCCTCGGCCCCTACACCGGCTACTACGAGGACGTCGGCGGCCAGCTGAGCGTCGACCAGGTACTGGCGCTGGACGACGACGCCTTCCGCCGCATCGAGGGCGAGCATGCCAACAAGGGCAAGAACGCCTCGGTGTGGTGGTTCAAGGTGCGCCTGGTCAACGGCCTGACGCGGGAGCTGGGCGGCTACCTGGAGGTCAACTACCCGCTGCTCGACCACCTGCAGGTGTTCCTCGTCGGCCCCGACGGCCGCCGCCTGGAACAGGAAAGTGGCGACCGCTACGCCTTCTCCCAGCGCCCGGTGCAGGTGCGCAACTTCTGGTTCCCGCTGCAGCTGGAGCCCGGCGTCAGCACCCTGCTGGTGCGCGTCGACACCACCAGCACGGTGTTCGTGCCGCTGTTCTTCAGCACCTACGGCGCCAGCGCGGTGGCCCAGGAAAACCTCATGGGCTTCAACGGCGCGTTCTACGGCGTGCTGTTCGCCATGTTCTGCTACAACCTGTTCCTCTACCTGTCGCTGCGTGAAGCCGCCTACCTCTGGTACCTGGCCTACAACCTCAACGTCGGCCTGCTCGCCGCCTGCTTCGACGGCATGCTGTTCAAGCTGCTGCCCGAGCACGTGGCCTTCCAGTCGGTGAGCATCTACATCCTGATGTACCTGCACTGCCTGACCGCCATCCAGTTCAGCCGCCACTTCCTCCACGCGCGCCAGTACTTCCCGCGCCTGGACACCGGCCTGCGCCTGCTGATGCTGGCCTGCGCCGGCATCCTGCTGTCGGCACCGCTGATCGGCCTTTCCGCCTGGAACATCCTGGCCAGCGTCACCGTCTCGCTGGTGTCGCTGATCCTGTTGCTCACCGGCGTCTACGTCTGGCGCCGCGGCGTGCGCTACGGCTCCTACTACACCCTGGCCTGGGCCATCCTGCTGTTCGCCTTCATCCAGGCCACCACCGGCTCGCTGGGCCTGGAAGTGTTCGGCGTGTTCGGCGCCACGGTGGTGAAGATCGGCGTGACCATCGAGCTGATCACCCTGTCCATCGGCCTGGCCGACCGCATCAACCTGCTCAAGGAGGAAGGCTTCCGCTCGCGCCGCGCCGCCGAACAGGCCGAGTTCGAGAGCCAGGCCAAGAGCCGCTTCCTGGCCAAGATGAGCCACGAGATCCGCACCCCGCTCAATGGCGTGCTGGGCATGCTGCAGCTGCTGCGCGAGACGCCGCTGGATCGCAGCCAGCGCTTCTACGTCGACACCATCTGCAGCTCCGGCAGCTCGCTGATGGCGGTGATCAACGATATCCTCGACTACGCCCGCATCGAGTCCGGCAAGCTCAGCCTGGAGCAGATCGAGTTCGACCTGGAAGACCTGATCTCCGAGACCCTCAGCCTGTTCACCGGCCAGGCTCTGGACAAGCGCCTGCGCCTCTACGTCAGCCTCGAAGGCGGCGTGCCGCGGCGTATCCAGGGCGACCCGACGCGGCTCAAGCAGGTGCTGATGAACCTGCTCAGCAACGCCCTGAAATTCACCGCCGAGGGCCACGTGGCGATCAGCGTCAGCCGCCGCAGCGACAGCCACGGCCAGCCGCACCTGGTGTTCGCCGTCAGCGACAGCGGCATCGGCATCAGCGAGCAGGCCCTGGCCCAGCTGTTCGAATCCTTCGCCCAGGGCGACTCCAGCACCACCCGTCGCTATGGCGGCAGCGGCCTGGGCCTGGCCATCAGCAAGGAGCTGGTGGAGATGATGGACGGCCGCATCGAGGTGCAGAGCACCCCCGGCCAGGGCACCCGCTTCGCCTTCGACATTCCGCTGCTGAGCGCGGCCGAGGCGCCCGACGAACTCGGCCGCCTGCTGGCCGGGCGCACCGCCCTGCTCGCCTCGCTCGACGGCCTCGGCCTGGACGCCGCCAGCCGCCTGCTCGGGCGCTGGGGCATGCGCACCGAACGCTGCCAGACCCCGGAACGCCTGCAGGATTACCTGGAGGATTTCGCCGCGCCGCCGCTGCTGGTGCTGATGGCACCCTGGCCGGGCAGCGTCAACCACTGGCTCGACTCGCTGCGGCCCAAGCTGCAGCCACAGCAGCGCGTGCTGCTGGTCTGCCCGCCCGAAGCCTGCCAGCAGCTGCCGGCCAGCCAGGGCCTGCGCCTGCAGCACCTGGCCCAGCCGATGGCGGTCAACGCCCTGCGCCAGGCGCTGGGCGAACTCTACGAAGAACCCCGCGCACAGGTACATCAGTTGCTCAGAGAGATACGCAGCGACAACCACGACGCCCCCTGCATCCTGGTGGCCGAGGACAACCCGGTGAACCAGCTGGTGGTCCAGGGTTTCCTGAAGAAACGCGGCTACAGCGTGCGCCTGGTCACCGACGGCCAGGCCGCGGTCGCCGAATACGGCCGCGACCCCGGCGCCATCCAGCTGATCCTGATGGACTGCGAGATGCCGCTGATGGACGGCTTCGAGGCCACCCGGCAAATCCGCCGCCTGGAGCGCAGCCAGCAGCTGGCGGCGGTGCCGATCGTCGCGCTGACCGCGCATATCCTCGACGAACACCGCCAGCACGGCCTGGACGCCGGGATGGACGACTTTCTCGGCAAACCGCTGGACAGCGGCCTGCTCTACAGCACCCTGGAGCGCTTTCTGCGGGTGCACAGTACCTGACGCGCGCGCTAGCATGGGCACCGTTTGACTGGAGCCTTCCTGCCGTGCTGATTCCCGCTCACCTGCTGCAAGCCGATACCCTCACCGCGCTGATCGAGGACTTCGTCACCCGCGAGGGCACCGACAACGGCGACGAAACCCCGTTGGAAACCCGCGTGCAACGGGTGCGCCGCGCCCTCGACAAGGGCGAGGCGGTGATCGTCTTCGACCCCGACAGCCAGCAGTGCCAGCTCGCGCTCAAGCGCGACGTGCCCAAGGAATGGCTGGTCGAACTACGCCAGGAGTAAGTTGGCGCCGAGCGCAGCGAAGCCCGACCATCGCCGCCCCGGATTGCACCCGGGCTAGGCCCCGCCGTCGATCCGCGCCCGCCGCCGCCAGCGCCGCGCCAGCCAGTAATCCAGGCTCAGCCAGCGCCCCGCCCCGCCGAAGAACAGCGCCAGCAGCATCGCCAGGTAGGTGGCGGCGAACTCGATGCCGTTGTTCAGCACCACGAACTGGCCGCTGCCGGTCAGCCACTGGTAGTTGCCGTGCTCGCGCAGCAGCGCCCGTGCCCGCTGCAGTTTCTCCGCCGCCGCCAGCACCCGCTCGTTGGCGAAGGGCGCCGTGGGGTCGGCGATGGCCTGCCAGCCATAGGGCCAGTGCACGGCGAAGATCGCCACCAGCATGGTCACCATCAGCGGAATGCTCACCCAGCGCACCGCCAGGCCGAACAGCAGCAGAATCGCCCCGCCCGCCTCGCTCAGCGCCGCGGCCCAGGCCAGCAGCTCGGGAAACGGCAGGCCCAGGCCCCAGTCCGGGTTGCCGAACCAGGTGGCGGTGGCGTCGATATCCTGGAGTTTCCGCGTACCGGCCATCCAGAACACCGGCACCAGGTACAGGCGCAGCAGCAGCGGGCCGAGAAAATCCAGGCGGCGGGTGGCATCCAGGGCATCCTGGCATCGATTGAGCACGGCGAGCATGAGAGTCAGTCCTCGGTGGAAGGAAACCAGATGGCGCGCCGCTGCCAGTCGTCCAGCAGCGCGCGGGCGTTATCGAGGTAGTCGCCGGCGGCGACCAGGCCATGCTCGGCGGCCAGGGCCGCGAGCGCGGCAGCGGGCGCCTCGCCGGCCTGCAGACGCAGCGCCAGGCGGTAGGCGAACGGCGCCAGCTGCATGAAGCGCACCCTGTCCTGGCCGTCGCGCCAGGCCAGCAGGCAGCTGGGTTCGGCCGGCGGCGTCTCGGGGCGGTAGTCGCGGCCGATGCGCTGCACCGGCCAGGCATAGGCCAGCGGCCAGGCCAGGGGCGACCAGCCGCGGGCCGGCAGCTCGGCCTCGCTGACGTCCAGCGCCAGCTCCACCCATTCGTAGTGCGCCAGCTCGAGGATGAACGGCGGATCGCCCGCCTGCGCCCGGTAGCCCTGCTGCAGCCAGGCGAGAAACTCCTGGCTGATCGCAAGAAAGTAGGGCGTCGTCGCCCGGTGAGCGGCGATAAAGGCGCGCAGCAACGAGCGCCAGCGCGCCTCGTCGAACAGCGAACGCAGCACCGGGAAGGCGCCGCTGACGAAACCCTCGATATTGTTGAAAAACAGCTCTTCATAGACCGCCATGCGCTCGGCCGCGATGCCGGGCAGCAGGGGCTCGGCCTCGGGCTGGCGGATGCGCGCGGCAAAGGCGCGCTGATGGTCGACGCCATTCATGTGCCGTACCTGCGCGCGCCCGCGGCCGCGGCCTGCAGGCGGCGGATCTGCGCCAGCTCGGCGTACAGCTCGGCCAGCGGCGGGAAGTTGAAGTCGCGCTCCAGCAGCGTCGGGCGCACGCCGTGACGCGCGTAGGCATGCGCCAGCAAGGCCCACACCGGGTCGATCACCGGCGCGCCGTGGGTGTCGATCTTGAGATCGGCGGCCTGATCGTAGTGCCCGGCCACATGCAGGTAGGCGATGCGCTCGCTCGGCAGCGCGGCGATATAAGCCTGGGCATCGAAGTTGAAATTGATGCTGTTGACATAGAGGTTGTTGACGTCCAGCAGCAGCTGGCAATCGGCGCGCTGCAGCACCGCGCGGACGAAGCTCGCCTCGTCCAGCTCGCCCGGCAGCTGCGCGTAGGCCGAGACGTTCTCGATGATCAGCGGCCGCTCCAGCAGGTCCTGAACGATGCGCACGCGCTCGGCGATGCGCACCACCGACTCCTCGGAGAACGGCAGCGGCATCAGGTCGTAGAGCTGGCCGTGGTCGGCGCAGGCCGACAGGTGCTCGCTGTAGCCGAGCACGCCATGGGCATCGAGAAATGCCTTGATGGCCCGCAACAGCTCCAGGTCCAGCGGCGCGAAGCCGCCGAGATTGAGGGACAGGCCATGGCAGAGCAGTGGCCGGCGTTCGCTGAGCGCGCGCAGTTGCCTGCCCAGGCGCCCACCGACGCCGATCCAGTTCTCCGGCGCCACTTCGAGAAAGTCCGCACCGCTCGCCCCGTCCTCCTGCAAGGCGGCGAGCAGGCCGCGACGCAAGCCTAGGCCGGCGCCGCTGACGAAACGAGCCTGCATGATCCGTCCCCCGTTCCCTGCCTTATTCGCTCTTCTCGGCGCCGCACTTGCCCTCGCCGCATTTGCCTTCGCCGTCGGCTTTCATCTCGCCGCCACATTTGCCCTCGCCACACTTGCCCTCGCCTTCGGCCTTCATCTCGCCGCCGCACTTGCCTTCGCCGCAGCTGCCCTCATGGCCCTTCTCGTGCGCGGCCAGGCTGTAGCCGCTGGCGAGTTCCTCGGCGGCGAAGGGATTGCCCGCCGCCTGGGCGGTGAAGGCGACGGACGTGAGCAGCGCGGCGCCCAGGGTGGCGGTCAGGGTATTGAGCTGTTTCATGGCAATTCTCCGGAAGTTTTCCTGCGTGGGGCCGGATTGGCACCCTCGCTGAAATGGACGGGGCGGCCTGCCTGGCGTTACAGCGCCGCCGGCTCTTTTTTTCGGGGCCCATGCAGGAAACGCCGCTTGCGGCACGCCGGGACTATCGGCCGGGCCCTGCACCACCAGGGTGCGCCGCCGCGTGCAGAAAAAATCCATGGACCTTTTGTCGATAAATTTACTTCTTATATTTCAATAGCTTAATTAATTACCCTGCTATTCATTGGCGTACTTCCTGCTTGCCATCACCGGCACAGTCCCCTAGGGTAGTTCGCCATGTGGTCCCTGATTGCCCCCATCGGCTCGTTGCTGAGCGGGGTCGCGTTACTCCTGCTCGGCAATGGCCTGCTCAACACCCTACTGACCCTGCGTGGCGTCGCCGAAGGCTACTCCACCACGATGCTCGGTCTGATCATGTCCGGGTACTTCGTCGGGTTCCTCCTCGGCACCTGGCTGGCGACGCCGCTGGTCAGACGCATCGGGCATATCCGCGCGTTCGCCTGTTGCGCCGCCCTGGCCGCCATCGCCGCCCTGCTCCACCTGCTGCTGATCGATCCCTGGGTCTGGCTATTCTTACGCGTGCTCTACGGCCTGGCCCTGGTGACGCTGTACATGGTCATCGAGAGCTGGCTCAACGCCCAGGCGCCCAGCGAGCAGCGCGGCCAGGTGTTCGCTGTGTACATGGCGGTCAACCTCGGCGCCCTGGCCCTGGCCCAGCAGTTGCTGCACCTGGCCGACCCGGTGCAGTTCACCCTGTTCGCCCTCGCCGCCATCCTGATCAGCGCGGCGCTGATGCCCATTACCCTGACCCGCCAGGCCCAGCCGAGCCTGCCGGAAGCGCCGCCGAGCAACCTGCGCCAGCTGTGGGCCGTCGCGCCGCTGGCCATAGTCGCGGCGGGCCTGTCCGGCCTGGCGCTCGGCGCCTTCTGGGGCATGGCGCCGGTGTACGCCAGCCTGGCCGGCTTCGATACGCCCGGCGTCGGCCTGCTGATGACCGCGACCATCCTCGGCGGCGCCCTGCTGCAATGGCCCATCGGCCTCTACTCGGACCGCCACGACCGCCGTCGGGTGCTGCTCTGGGTGGTGCTGCTGGCCGTGGCCCTGGCGCTGGTCATGAGCCTGCTGCCGGCCGGCCCGTTGCTGCTCGGCGCGATCTTCGTCTGGGGCGGCCTGGCCTTCGCCATCTACCCCATCGCCGTAGCGCAGCTGATCGACCAGTTGCACAGCGACGAGATCCTCTCCGGCTCCGCCAGCCTGCTGATGGTCAACGGCATCGGCTCGGTGTGCGGGCCGCTGCTGGCCGGCGTACTGATGGAGCAACTCGGCGCCGGTGCGCTGCCGCTGTACTTCGCCTGCACCCTGGGCCTGCTGGCCGCCTACGCCTTCTACCGGCTGCGCCATGTCAGCGACCTGGTCAGCGGCGACGCCGCCCACTTCGTGCCCATGCTGCGCACCAGCCCCACGGTGCTGGAACTGATGCCCGATGCACCGCCCCATGATTCGACGGAGGAGACGACCACGTCCTGAAGTCATGCCACCGGCTGTTTCGGCAAGGCCCCGAGCCTACCCCAAGCAGCCAGAACCCCGGCCCGTCGGCCGCGCGCATTCGCGCCGAGCCGTACCGGCCACTTCTGGAGAAACCACGATGCTACTTGCTACCGACCTGGATGGAACCTTTCTCGCTGGCGACCCCGAAGATCGCCTGAGCCTTTATCAGACCATCGCCGCCCACCCCGAGATCAAGCTCGCCTACGTCACCGGGCGCAGCCTGGAGGCGGTGCTGCCGCTGCTGGCCGACCCGACGTTGCCGCAGCCGGACTACATCATCGCCGACGTCGGCGCGACCCTGGTGCATGGCGACAGCCTGCAACCTATCCAGCCGCTGCAAAGCGCAGTCGATGCCCGCTGGCCCGGCGAAACCCAGGTGGCCAGCGCCATCGAGCCGTTCGCCCTGGAGCGTCAGGACGTGCCGCAGGCGCGCCGCTGTTCCTACTTCTGCACGCCCGAGCAGGCGGCCAACCCGGCGCTGCGCGAGATCGCCGACGCGCTGGGCTGCGACCTGCTCTACTCCGCCGAGCTGTACCTGGACTTCCTGCCCAAGGGCGTGAACAAGGGCAGCAGCCTCGAGGCCCTGGCCGACTGGCTGGAGCTGGACCACGACCAGGTGCTGGCTGCTGGCGACACCCTCAACGACCTGTCCATGCTCAGCGCCAGCTTCCACGGCGTCTGCGTCGGCCAGTCGGAAACCGCACTGCTGGAAGCCACCGCCAACCACTCGCGCACCCTGCACGCCAGCCGACCGGGCTGCGGCGGCATCCTCGAAGCCTTCGCCCACTTCGGCTTTCTCGGCGAGCACGGCATCGCCGCCGAACGCCGCCAGGCCGCGCAACCGGGCAAGGCCGAGCTGGTGATGGTCTACCACCGCCTGCCCTACGAGGAATACCGCAACGCCGCCGGCAAGCTGCAACGCCGCCGCCCGACCTCGCCCAACGGCATCATCCCCACCCTGCTGAGCTTCTTCGGCGACGGCCGCCCCGGCTCCTGGGTGGCCTGGGCCGTGCACGAGGACGACGCCGAGCCCTTCGACAGCCACACCACGGTGGATGCCGAGCGCTATCCCAAGCTCACCGCCGCGCGGGTCAAGCTGAGCAAGGAAGAAGTGGACATCTTCTACAAGCGCTTCTCCAAGGAAGCCTTCTGGCCGACCCTGCACACCTTCTGGGAGCGCGCCACCTTCAACGAGGACGACTGGCAGGTGTTCTGCAAGGTCAACCGCGCCTTCGCCGCGCGCACCGCGCTGGAGGCCGCCGAGGGCGCCATCGTCTGGCTGCACGACTACAACCTGTGGATGGTGCCGGCCTACCTGCGCGAGCTGCGCCCGGACCTGCGCATCGCCTTCTTCCACCACACCTACTTCCCCTCGGCGGACGCGTTCAACGTGCTGCCCTGGCGCCGGCAGATCGTCGGCAGCCTGCTGCAGTGCGACTACATCGGCTTTCACATCCCACGCCAGGTGGAAAACTTCGTCGACGTCGCCCGCGGCGTATTCCCGCTGCAGACCCTGAGCCGGCAGAACTGTGCACCGCGCTTCATCACCTACGGCTGCGCCGTGGGTCTGGAGCGTATGACCACCGCGCTGGACACCGGCACCCGCCAGGTCAAGCTCGGCGCCCACCCGGTCGGGCTGGACATCGACCGCGTGCGCAGCGCCCTGGAAGCGCCGAAGATCAAGGAGCTGATGGCGCACCTGCGCGAGGAGATGCAGGGCGTGAAGCTGATCCTCTCGGTGGAGCGCCTCGACTACACCAAGGGCATCCTGGAAAAACTCAACGCCTACGAACGCCTGCTGGCCGATAACCCCGAGCTGATCGGCAAGGTCACCCTGGTCAGCGTGTGCGTGCCGGCAGCCAAGGAAATGACCATCTACGACGAGCTGCAGACGCAGATCGAACAGGCGGTGGGCCGCATCAACGGCCGTTTCGCCCGCATCGGCTGGACGCCGCTGCAGTTCTTCTTCCGCAGCCTGCCGTTCGAGGAAGTCAGCGCCTGGTACGCCATGGCCGACGTGATGTGGATCACCCCGCTGCGCGACGGTCTGAACCTGGTGGCCAAGGAGTTCGTCGCAGCGCAAGGCCTGCTCGGTGGGCGCGGCGTGCTGGTGCTGTCGGAATTCGCCGGCGCCGCGGCCGAACTCAAGGGCGCGCTGCTGACCAACCCGCACGACCCGGCCGATCTGGCGCAGACCTGCTACCTGGCGCTGAACCTGCCCGCGAGCGAGGCCCAGGCGCGCCTGCGCGAGCTGTTCGATATCGTCTGCTTCAACGACATCCGCCGCTGGGGCGAGGAGTTTCTCGCCGGGGTCGAACCGTTGCAGGAAAGCGAGGTGCTGGAGCTGGCCGGTTGAATCCGTTGCTGCGCACGGCCCAGGCGGCCGCGCGCCACCCTACGGATGGTCGACACCCTCCGTAGGATGCGCCGGCAAACGCGCGCCTCCCCGGCTCAGTACCCCCCACCGCCGCGGCCGCGTCCCGGCTTGCCGTACTTCTTGTTCAGGCCAGGCGGCACGCCTTTGGGTCCCTTGGCCCAGGGGCCGTCGTGCCGGCCGGAGGAATACCAGTGGTTGTCGTGCCAGCGGTAATAGATGTGGTCGCGGTAGTACAGGTGCGGCCAGCCGATGACCACATAGGCGTCGATACCCGGATCCCATCGCCACTCGACGTGAGGTGGCGGCGCATAGTACGGAGGCGGACGGTGCCCGCCGACGTGCACGCTGCAGGCCGTCAGCGGCACCGCCAGGCCCACCAGCAGCAGATAGCGCAGTTTCATCGCGAAGCCCTCTTGCCGGCCCTGTCTTGAGCTTAGACCTCGGCTGCTTCGCGTGGTTTTCAGGCGACCTGGGGGCCAGGCGGGCAGCGCGCCCCGCGACATGCGCGGGCCGACACCGCCCGAGGCGGTCCGGCTCAACCCTGCTGGCTATCCACCGCGCAGTTGATCATCCAGGACACACCGAAACGGTCGGTGAGCATGGCGAAACGCGTGGCCCAGAAGGTGGCCTGCAACTCCATCTGCACCGAACCGCCAGCCGACAGCGCGGCATACAGGCGCTCGGCCTCGGGCACGTTGTCCACCTGCAGGGAAACGGAACAGCCCTTGATGCCCTCATAGGGGTACTGCGGCAGATTGTCGGAGGCCATCAGCAGCTGGTCGCCGACCGTCAGGCACACGTGCATGATGCGTTGCTGGTACTCGGCCGGAACCTCCATATCCTCCGGGCTGTCGGCGTAGCGCATCATTTCCAGCTGGCCGCCGAAAACTTCCGCGTAGCGGTTGAAGGCGGCCTCGCACTGGCCGTCGAACATCAGATAGGCATGAATCTTCATCACAGCACTCTCCTTAGTTTTCAATGCCGATGCGCGCGCGAATGCGGTCTTCCTGCTCACGCAATTCGGGGGTGAACTCTTCGCCGAAATCCTCGGCCTCGAAGATCTGGCGGATCTCGATCTCGGAATCGCCGGGCATCGGGTTGGGGCAGCGCTTGACCCACTCGATGCATTCGGCGAGCGAGGCCACCCGGAAGATCCAGAAGCCGGCGATCAGCTCCTTGGTTTCCGCGAAGGGGCCGTCGATCACCGTGCGCTGACTGCCGGCAAAGCGCACCCGCGCGCCCTTGCTGCTGGGCTGCAGGCCTTCGCCGGCGAGCATCACGCCGGCCTCCACCAGTTCCTCGTTGTAGCGCCCCATCGCCGCCAGCAGCTCCTCGCTAGGCATCACACCGGCTTCGGAATCCGCGGTGGCCTTGACTATCACCATGAAACGCATCGCCTTTCTCCTTGCTCGAGTCGAAGTAGCGCAGGGTCTCCCTACGGCTGACACTGAACCCATGGCTGGGGTTCTGAAGACTAGTCGAGCGGGCGATGGACGATTCGACAGGGGGCGGGAAATTTTTTCAGGTTAGCTGCAAGACGCGCTTCACCGCGGCGAGAAAGGCCTGCGGCCGCTCCAGCATCGGCAGGTGACCGGCGTCGGCGATCTGCGTCTGGCTGGCGGCGGCCTGCTCGGCCCAGGCCGGCACGTGCCAGCCGGCGCGCGAACGGGCACCGGCCAGCAGATGCACGGGATGGCTGGCGAAGACCCGGCGCAGGCCGTCGCGATAGCCGTCCGGGGCGGTCAGCGCCACCACCGAACGGGCCATGGCCTGCAGCGTGCTGGCCGGCTGCTGGGCCAGCCAGCGCTCGGCGATACCCAGGCTACGGGCATCGACGGCGACCCCGGCACGCGCCAGCCAGGCGCCCGGATCGGCGCGAAAACCATCGAGCATGGTCTCGGCTTCGTGCGCCGACATACGCGCCACCGCCGCCGACCAGAAGGCGTCGTCCAGGCTGAAATTGCCCTCCACGCTGACCAGGCTGCGCACCCGCTCGCCATGGGCCTGGGCGAACATCATGGCGACCGCCCCGCCCACCGAATGACCGACCAGATGCACCGCCTCGCCGGGAAACTGCTCCTCGATCACGCGATACAGATGCTCGACCTGCGCCGGCAGATCGATGGCCTCGGCCGGCACCTGGCGCTGCGCGCCGTAGCCGAGCAGATCGGGCGCCAACGCCCGCCCCGGGGCGAAGGCGGCGCACATGTCGGGAAACTGCAGGGTGCCGATCAGGCCGTGGATGAATACGACGGGGGCGTGCATGGCGAAATCCTTTCCGAGCCATCAACAAAGCGCCGAGCATAACCCCTTGGGGTGCGCTGCGCGCACCGATGCGTTGTTTGGGGCAGGGCGGCTAGGTTCGAACCTGGCGCACGAGGACGTTGGCAACGCGCGGGCAATCTTGGCCATCCGCCCCGGCGGTCGACAGGAGCCATCATCAAGGGCCGGAACCGCCCGATATCATTCGGTCGCGGCGGGCAACAATCGGCCAGGAGCGGACACTCGGATGTGCTACGAAACCAGGAGGGGGATTCAGCTGATCATTGGGATTCTTTGTGGAATCGGCTTTTGATGTCGATCCCGAAAGGCACGGAGAAATCTTTCGAGAGCACTACGAGGTGATTCGCCGAGCCCACAGCACCCGCTTTGAACCCATCCAATGGAGCGGTGGTGAACTGCGGGGCGCAGACCTTGTTCCGAAACCCACAACCCAATTCATTCCAATGCTCGTGACCGGGAATAGTCGCCAGTCGCTGGATTGGATCGCGCGCGAAAGCACCGGATGGATCAACTATCCACGTATACCGAACATGCAGCGACTGATCATGGAAGATTGGCGGCAGGAGGTCGTGAAGCAGTGCGGCTCCGCTTACAAGCCCTTCACTCAGTCGCTTTACATCGACCTCGATGAGAACCCGTCCACGCAGCCCACGCGCATTCATTTGGGGTTCAGACTCGGACGCTACCACCTCCGTTTTTTGTTGGAGTCGCTTGAGGAGATGGGGGTGGACCACGTTATTCTGAACCTCAAGTACGGAACGCGCCCTGCCGCGCAAGTCATTGAGGACCTGGGTACTCACCTCACTCCGGAATTCGGTGTACAGCCGCATCCGCGAGCGAATTGATGCGCCGGCTGCTTTCACGCCGGCCCAGGTGATGCGGCTCAACAGGTTGAATGATCAGGCCGATACCTGCTCAAGGAATATCAGTTGCAACGGCTCTTTCAGCAGATCATCTGCCTTGGCGGCAAAGCGCTGAAAGTAAGGCATCGCAACATGCGCATCCAGCGCCGCCTGATCCCTGAAGGCCTCGCGCATGTAGAACGTGCCCTGCTCGTCACGCTGCTCGAACAACACATAATCGAGATTGCCCGGCTCTGCGCGGGTCGGCTCTATCAGCGCCAGCAATTCTTGTTTCAACGCCAGTTCTTTGCCTGCCTTGGCCTTGAGCACGGCAATCGATACCAACACGTTACTGGACGTATTCATCGTCAACTCTCCAACATAAAAAACGCCGCGGGCGGTTCAACGGGCCCGCAGGCGAGCCCGTCATGAGTGAATTCAGAAACCTTCGAGAACGATCTTGCCCCGGGCCTTGCCGCTTTCGATCAGCGCATGGGCACGACGCATGTTTGCCGCATTGATCGCACCAAAGTGCTCGCCCACGGTAGTTTGCAGAACACCTTGGTCAATCAGGGCGCTGATCCGATTGAGCAGGTGATGCTGATTAATCATGTCCGGGGTTTCGTACAGCGAGCGGGTGAACATCAGTTCCCAATGCAATGACAGCGACTTGCGCTTGAGCGGCATCACATCGAGGCTCTCGGGATCGTCAATCACACCCAGACGCCCCTGCGGCTTGAGCACGTCGATCAGTTGTGCAAAGTGCTGCCCGGTGTGGGTCAGGCTGGCGACATAGTCGATCTCCGGTACGCCGAGCGCTTGCAACTGTGCGAGCAGTGGCTGGCTGTGATCGATCACGTGATGCGCGCCCAACTGCCGCACCCAATCAGCGGTTTCCTGGCGTGAGGCGGTACCGATGACGGTAAGACGGGTCAACTGTCGGGCCAGTTGCACCAGTATCGAACCGACGCCGCCAGCCGCTCCAGTGATCAACAGGCACTTGCCTTCCCCCGAACCCTCGACGACACCGAGCCGATCAAACAACAACTCCCAGGCCGTGATCGAGGTCAACGGCAACGCTGCCGCATCGGCGGCACTCAATGAATGAGGCTTGTGCCCGACGATCCGCTCATCGACCAAATGAAATTCGCTGTAGCTGCCGGTGCGGGCAATCGAGCCGGCATAGAACACTTCATCTCCCGGCTGAAACAGCGTCACTGCAGAGCCGACCTCGCGGACAATGCCCGTGGCGTCCCAGCCGAGGATTTTCGGTTCTTTTGTGAAAGTTCCAGCGCGCACCTTGGTATCGACCGGATTCACTGATACCGCGCGAACTTCGACCAGCAAATCCCGAGGGCCAGGCGTGGGCAGCGGGAGACTGATGTCGATCAATGCTTGTGGATCGTCGATGGGCAAAGCGTGTTGGGTAAAGCTGATGGCTTTCATGGAGACTCACTGTCGAAGGGTTGATGCATTCACTTGCGGCAATCTTCGACTTCCCATGGGTAAAGAAAAACAAGCAGAATGCGCCAACACTTTCACTTCAGGAGTGAAAATGATCCGCATCGATGATCTTGGTTTATTCGTCCGCAGCGCCGCGCTGGGCAGTTTCACCGCAGCGGCGCTGGAGGCTGATCTGCTGCCGGGTCAGGTCGCCGCCGCCATCAAACGTCTGGAGCGCGAACTGGACGTGCGCCTGTTCGCCCGTACTACTCGCAGCCTGCGATTGACTGCCGAGGGCGAGCAATACCTGCCTACCGCCCACTCAGTGCTAGAGACGCTGAAGCAAGGCAAGGAAAACCTGCGTGGCGAGAACGCCACACTGCGGGGCGTGCTGCAAGTGACAGCACCGTCCGATCTAGGGCGCAACATACTGCTGCCGTGGCTGACGCTGTTCCGCCGTCAGCATCCTGAATTGACCTTGCGTTTTTTCCTGTCGGACCAAATGGCCAATCTGTTTCGCGACCCGGTGGACGTGGCGATTCGATACGGTCCGAATGAAGACGCCAACTACGTGGCACTGCCGCTTGCACCCTGGAACCAGCGGGTGCTGGTTGCCTCGCCGGAGTATGTGCAGCGCTGCGGTTCTCCCCAAACGCCGGATGACTTGAGCAAGCATGCCTGCCTGCTCTATCTGCAAAATGGCCGGGTCTACGACAAGTGGAACCTGGGCGGGCAAACCGTGCAGGTTTCGGGGCCACTGTTCAGCGATGACGCCGATGTCGTGCGGCGCTGGTCATTGGAGGGTGAAGGTATTGCCTACAAATCCTGGCTGGATGTCAGTGCAGATATCGCCGCAGAGCGTCTGCTTGTGCTGCTACCGGACTATCCGGGCGAAGCGTCACCGTTGAGTCTGGTGTGCCCGCATCGCAAGCAGATCAGCCCTGCGGTTTCTCAGCTTCACACGTGGCTGCGTAGCCAGTTCTCTGCTCTGCAGCACAGTTGAACCGATACGGTGATTGATGCTCACTGAGCATCCCGCGCTTCATGGTTCGGCGGTTCGATACGCTCGATGTTTCCCAGTACCAACGCTCGCCCGGACTTGGGCCAATACCCGAAACAGCGGATTGAGCAGCCACAATCCGATGGCCGCCAGTGCGCCCAAGGACAGGGCGGCGGTACCTATGCGCTGCCAAAGGGGAGAAGTGGGCTCGTACACCAATTCAGTGGGCGCCAGAAATGCCACCACCGCCAATAACGGCACTATCAACAGGTCTTCAAACAGCAAAATGGACACGATGCGCTGCCCCCCTCGGCTCGGTTATGTCACCGCGTTCCGAGAGGACTTGCATAACCAAGGCCGTGGATGTGGGTACAAAACCGGCCGCAGCTTCTCCCTCTCCGCACCGCAAAGGGCCGCTAGTCATCCTTTCATTTGCACCGATGGCGTGGGCATGGCTTGAATCCTGGCAATCGTAGCGCCACGCGGCCCCACCGACTTCGCCTTAAGTACAAGCGCTTTAATGGATAACCCTCAAATACACCTGATACGGTTTTCTTTCGATCAACTGAGCCTTTTTCGCCAGACAACAGTCTATAAAATTTATTCCCAATGCTCTTTCGAATAACAAAAAATCAGCCAACTAACTTTGGCTCTTGGGCGCATTGACGCGCTCAAGAACTTAGACCATCCCAGGATCAACAATAGAACCCTATTTATCAGAAATATATGAGGCAAGTAGTTTTTCACTTGACTTGGAGATGGTACCGTGCGAAAGCTTGGCTTGGGCTTCCTGGTAACTGGCGTTCTTGGGCAGCTATCAGCGCTACTTTGGACCTACACCTCCACAGAACCAACTTGTCAAAATAACGTCGACAATTCATACGCCCAGCAAAAAGTGACAGAGCTCGAACAATCGCTCGATGACACCGCTAATAAAGTTGCGACAGCGCTCGATAGAAAAGCTTTCGACGGGCTCGCGCTGCTTGTGGAAAACGAGTCCCCCATACCCGACTCAACGGCGGCTGACGCCGTACAGTTTATGATCGAACCAGGCGAAGACCCAGTACCCGCGCTGTCTTTGCTGCCCACACATGCACACAAATGGATGATTATTTTCAGCGGTCTGGTCACGTTTACCGGCCTGCTCCTGGCGGCATACACCCGCAAAAAAAGCACTGACCCGCAATGGCACGTCTTTCGCGCGGCGCCGGGCTCGCTGGTCACGCTGGACCGCCCGTGTTTGACATGCGGAGGTTTAATTCCCCACGTTGCAAACGACTCTTCAGCCACGCCTGCATCGGGCCTGTGGGTGATCGAAATAGCGCTGAACGCCCCCAGCCGTCATCGCGTCACAAAAGCCATTAAGCAACTGGAATTGCGGGTAGCACGAAAAGAAAACAACTTTGTCGTCGTCGGCCCGTATAAACAGAAGCAAGACGCCGCTCGAGTCGTAAAAGAGTTGAGTGAACGTCATGGCATTAGAGGATGGATGATGGAGGGCGATTGACATTGCCCAATTGAGCCCCAGGCCGAGCCCGAACAAACGAGTAATTTTTTATGGCAGAGGAATGCATTCATGTTAGCGACGAAGCTTAGAGCGGAACGCGCTCTGCAGAATTTCCTGGCTGCCAACTTATGGCTTCAACTTGAACTCAACAAGCTGAACTACCGTCTCGCTGAAAACTTCGGATTATCGCTGGAAGAATATCGCCTGAAACTTCTGCAGGCAGCATTTGAAGCAGAAGCAGACGCTCGCGGCTGCGATTACTGGGATTTTATTCTGCAGTGGGCTGCCGACACTAAGGAAGAGCTTGAACTGATGCGCGAAGAACGCATGAAGGAAATTTACGACCTTCTGGGCGATTAATATACGCTAAAACCTTCGTAGCCTATGCGAGCCGCTAACGTCAATATAAAACCAACGTCATCGACAGGATGACTGCCCCAATACCTCCGCCCTCTTCTCGGTTCAAATCGCCGCGTAACAATCCATTACACGACAATACTGCCTGGGTGAAGCTCCGATGTGCGGACGCGCAAATCGTGTGAAATGACCTTGCTCGGAGAAGCCGAGACTCTCCGACAACAGCTCCAAGGCTCCACTGCGCTCTCAAGCCAGGCGGCCAGATAGCGGCTCTCAGCGATCACCACGGCCACCGGCTCTCCAACGTAGCGCACCTTATCGACGGCGACGCACCAGTGCTCCATCGGCTGACGTACACCCACCGGAATCGGCAGCGCCCAGCGTTTGACCTCTTCACCGACCGGCATGCCGTGCGCGCCTTTCATCAGCAGCGCTGTGGAAACGTCCACCGAGGTGATCCGTGCATGAGCGCGGGGTGATCGGATGATCGCCGCGTGTAGCGTTCCAGGAGGGATCTTCGCGTCATCGGCATAGCAGCCGAGGCCGCGCAACAATGCAGCGTACTCGACACGGGCCTGGCGGGCGCCGATGTGGCCGGCCGGGCTTTCGATAGCGGGCTAGAAGCCAGTCATTTTCCCGGCTCGTGTTGTTTTGCAACAAGATAGCGTTAGAGCCGAGTGGGTGAGGAAGGCACAGGGAGCGCCTTGCCGAAGGAGACGGGGTTCCGCGCTGAGATCTGAAAATTGCCTTAGCGTCTGATTTTCAGGACTGGGCCCCGACAGAATTGCCGATCCGGGATGGAACGCCGGAATGGCTCAGGAAAGCTTCGATTTCTGCAAAAGGCATCGGTTTGGCAAAGTAATATCCCTGAAAAATATCGCAGCGACTGCCCTTCAGGAACCCCACCTGAGCAGCCGTCTCCACGCCTTCGGCGACCACCGTCAGGCTGAGGTGATGGGCCATGGAAATGATCCCCTGGGTGATCGCTGCATCGTGATGGTCGGTGGCGATTTCCTGGATGAACGAGCGGTCAATCTTGATCTTGTGGATGGGCAAACGCTTGAGATAACTGAGGCTGGAAAAACCGGTGCCGAAATCATCGAGCGCAATGCGCACCCCCAACGCCTTGAGCCGGTGCAACGTATCGATCGCCTGTTCAGCGTTATGCAGCAGAATCGACTCAGTGATCTCCAGCTCAAGCTGCCAGGCGCTAAGTCCATGTTTGCTCAGCACTGCTTGGATACACTCGACGAACTGGCCACGCTGAAAATGCATCGGCGAAATATTCACCGCCATCGAGATGCCGGTGATGCCCTGCTCACCCAGCTGGCGTAGCTGCGCGCAGGCCGTATCGAGTACCCAAAGGCTTAGCGGGATGATCTGACCACTGTCCTCTGCCACCGGTACAAATACCGCGGGTGAGATAAATCCTTTTTCCGGATGCTCCCAGCGCAGCAACGCTTCGATCCCGACCACCCGACCGGTGCACGCATCTATCTGCGGTTGATAGTGCAGCTTGAACGACCGAGTTTCGATAGCCTTTTGCAGGTCATTGCGCAGGCTCGCGTGCTCGCAAACACGCTGATTAAGATCGCTGGTGTACCACTGAAAGTTGTTGCGTCCTTGCTGTTTGGCTTTGTACATGGCCATGTCAGCCTGCTGGATCAGTTGCATCGGCTGCTCGATGTGACCATCGCTCAGGGTGATGCCGACACTTGCACTCACGTGCAGGTCAATGCCCTGGATGCAGTAGGGTCTGGCAATGCTGACCATCAATCGCTCGGCTACTGGTACAACGTCCTCATCACGAAGCAGGTCCGGCAGCAGCACGATAAATTCGTCACCGCCCATGCGCACGATGGTATCGCCGGGACGAACCTGCTGGGTCATACGCTGCGCCACCTCAATCAGCACCTGATCGCCGAAGTAGTGCCCGATCGAATCGTTGATGGATTTGAATCCATCCAGATCAATGCACTGAATCGACCCTAGTTTCGTAGACACCTTCAAGCCTCATAATGAGGCCCATCAGGAGGTGCCATGAGCAACCAGCGTTACCCCGAAGAATT
>MTEW01001803.1_pt1 | contig 24827 bp, 14 predicted proteins | sample 1042681 | NCBI WGS metagenome assembly MTEW01 (sample SAMN06185811, study PRJNA358809) | soil metagenome | isolation source: soil biostimulated with citrate as carbon source | place: India | collected 2015-05-23
AAAGGGCTGACTGAGATCATCAAGCAGATCAAGCTGGGTGAGAGCGGGTACCTGATGCTCATCGAGGATAACGGCAACGTTATGGTCGATCCCCGTGATGCCAGCCACAACTTCAAGCCGTTGGCGGGCTTTGGGCCGGGCTATGCCGAGCTTGCGAGCGCCAGGCGAGGGTTGGTCGAGCTCGAGATCGATGGCGAGCGCTACATGGCGAACGTCTACCCCGCTCCGAAGCTGGGTTGGACCTTCATAGGCCTGATTCGCAAGGGTGAGGTCATGCAGTCGGCCTCTAACCTGACCTGGTTGATCATGGCTATCACCTTGTCACTAGCGGCGTTGTTCGCTGTGGTTGGAGCAGCCTTCGCCGGCTTGATCGTGCAGCCAATCCGAGGTGTAAGCGAGGGTCTTGAACAGATCGCCCAAGGGGAGGGTGACCTGACTGCAAGCCTGCACGTGCGTGGCCGAGACGAAACCGCACAGTTGGCAGGCTGGTTCAACCAGTTCCTGGGCTCAATCCGTGCACTCATCCAGCAGATCGGGTCGGCTGCCGGCAGAATCCTTGCGACCTCGGTCAGTTCTACACGGGTCTCATCGGACATGGCCGATGCCGCCGACCGGCAGCGTGAGGCCGTTGAACTGGTGTCGACGGCCTTTCAAGAAATGGTCGCCACGGCTAACGAGGTGGCGCGTTCGTGTAGCCAGGCGGCACAGTCGGCCGACAATAGTCAGCAACAGGCACGGGAAGGGCAGCAGCAGATCGACGCTGCGGTTTCCAGTGTCGAGCGTTTGAGCAAGGAGATTGATCGGTCGGTGCAGTCGATCCAGCAACTTGAGCGCGATAGCAGTGCTATCCAGTCGATTCTTGGTACCATCCGTTCAATTGCCGAACAGACCAACCTGTTGGCTCTCAATGCCGCCATCGAGGCCGCTCGGGCGGGGGAGCAAGGACGCGGTTTCGCGGTGGTGGCCGATGAAGTGCGGGCCTTGGCCAAGCGTACTGCGGAATCGACCGCCGAGATCGATGGCCTCTTGTGCAATTTGGCAGGGCGCACCGCCGAAGTGGCTGGGCAGATGCACGCGAGCCTACAGGTGTCGGCGCAGTCGGTGAATCGTATCGGCCAGGCCCGTGACAGCTTCGGTCACATCCGGGCATCGGTCGACATCATTCGCGACATGAACAATCAGATTGCCACGGCGGCTGAAGAGCAGCATCAGGTGGCCGAGGATATCAATCAGCACATCGCTTGTATCCATGGCGACGCGCAGCGGGTAGCTGAATTGGCGCAATCGGCACGGGAGGACTCGCAGAGTCTCGCAGGTTTGTCCGATGAACTGGATGGTCTGGTGCGCCGTTTCTGTACGTGATCCGCCAGAAACAAGATCGCCCGCTACTAAGCGGGCGATGTTGATACGCAGTCAAACAGAGCAAGACTGCGGGTCAGGCGGGTTCGAGCTGGGCCACTTGTGGGAGGGTGGTTGGCGCTGAAGATGTGCTTTCAGTTAGGAACAACCAGGTCTCGATTACCGAATCCGGATTTAGCGACACGCTGTCGATGCCTTGCTCCATCAGCCACTTGGCCAGGTCCGGGTGGTCCGACGGGCCTTGGCCGCAGATGCCGATGTACTTGCCGGCCTTGTTGCACGCCTGGATGGCGTTCGCCAGCAGCTTCTTCACTGCCGGGTTACGTTCGTCGAACAGGTGGGCAATGATACCCGAGTCACGGTCCAGGCCCAGGGTCAGCTGGGTCAGGTCGTTGGAGCCAATCGAGAAGCCGTCGAAGTACTCGAGGAACTCTTCGGCAAGGATCGCATTGGACGGCAGCTCGCACATCATGATCACGCGCAGGCCGTTGTCGCCACGGGTCAGGCCGTTTTCGGCAAGCAGGTCGACGACCTGGCTGGCCTCGCCCAGGGTGCGCACGAACGGCACCATGATTTCGACGTTGGTCAGGCCCATTTCGTTGCGCACGCGCTTCAGCGCACGGCACTCGAGTTCGAAGCAGTCACGGAACGATTCGCTGATGTAGCGCGAGGCACCGCGGAAGCCCAGCATCGGGTTTTCTTCTTCCGGCTCGTACAGCTTGCCGCCGATCAGGTTGGCGTACTCGTTGGACTTGAAGTCCGACAGGCGCACGATGACCTTTTTCGGGTAGAAGGCTGCAGCCAGGGTGCTGATGCCTTCGACCAGTTTCTCGACATAGAAGCCGACCGGGTCGCTGTAACCGGCGATGCGCTTGTCGACGCTTTCTTTCAGGTCGGCTGGCAAGCCGGCGTAGTTCAGCAGCGCCTTGGGGTGCACACCGATCATGCGGTTGATGATGAACTCCAGGCGCGCCAGGCCGACACCGGCGTTGGGCAGCTGGGCGAAGTCGAAGGCGCGGTCCGGGTTGCCGACGTTCATCATGATCTTGAACGGCAGCTCTGGCATGGCATCTACCGAGTTCTGCTTGACGTCGAAGCCCAGCTCGCCCTCGAAGATGAAACCGGTATCGCCTTCGGCGCAGGAGACGGTCACGCCCTGGCCGTCCTTGAGCACCTGGGTGGCGTTGCCGCAACCGACCACGGCCGGAATGCCCAGCTCACGGGCGATGATCGCCGCGTGGCAGGTACGCCCGCCGCGGTTGGTGACGATGGCGGCAGCACGTTTCATGACCGGCTCCCAGTCCGGGTCGGTCATGTCGGAAACCAGCACGTCACCTGGCTGTACCTTGTCCATTTCGGACACGTCGTTGATCACACGGACCTTGCCGGCGCCGATGCGCTGGCCGATGGCACGACCTTCGACCAGTACGGTGCCCTTCTCCTTGAGCAGGTAGCGCTCCATGACGTTGGCGCTGGCGCGGCTCTTCACGGTCTCGGGGCGAGCCTGGACGATGTACAGCTTGCCGTCGTCACCGTCCTTGGCCCACTCGATGTCCATCGGGCGCTGGTAGTGCTGCTCGATGATCATGGCCTGCTTGGCCAGCTCGTTGACTTCGTCGTCGCTCAGGCAGAAGCGGGCGCGATCGGCGCGGTCCACTTCGACGGTCTTGACCGAGCGGCCGGCCTTGGCTTCGTCGCCGTAGACCATCTTGATCGCCTTGCTGCCCAGGTTGCGGCGCAGGATGGCCGGACGGCCGGCCTGCAGGGTGTTCTTGTGCACGTAGAATTCGTCAGGGTTGACCGCACCCTGTACCACGGTTTCGCCCAGGCCGTAGGCGCCGGTGATGAACACCACGTCGCGGAAGCCCGATTCGGTATCGAGGGTGAACATCACGCCGGCGGTGCCGGTTTCGGAACGGACCATGCGCTGCACGCCAGCGGACAGCGCCACCAGCTTGTGGTCGAAGCCCTGGTGCACCCGGTAGGCGATGGCACGGTCGTTGAACAGCGAGGCGAACACTTCCTTGGCCGCGCGGATCACGTTGTCGACGCCACGGATGTTGAGGAAGGTTTCCTGCTGGCCAGCGAACGAGGCGTCCGGCAAGTCTTCGGCGGTGGCCGAGGAGCGCACGGCCACGGCCATGTTGTCGTTGCCCTTGGACATCTCGGCGAAGGCCGTGCGGATTTGCGCATCCAGACGCGCCGGGAACTCGGCTTCCATGACCCACTGGCGAATCTGCGCGCCGGTCTTGGCCAGGGCGTTGACGTCGTCCACGTCCAGGGCATCAAGCGCGGCGTGAATCTTGTCGTTCAGGCCACTCTGTTCGAGAAAGTCACGGTACGCCTGAGCCGTAGTGGCAAAGCCGCCCGGCACCGACACGCCGGCACCGGCGAGGTTACTGATCATCTCGCCCAGGGATGCGTTCTTGCCCCCCACATGCTCCACATCATGGACGCCGAGCTTATCGAGGGAAACTACGTACTCAACCACGTTTGAATCTCCAGTGGACATAGCAGACACGCTCATCGCTCAGATAGCGCAGCATGTTGTTCGTGATTCAGGGCGCCTGTGGCGTGCGACCTTCTCTGGTGGATCAGGCCAAGGCAGATGATCATCACGGCCAGTAGGCCGGTAGCAGTGATCTCGGAGCGATAGGCCGGGATGAAGAACATGCCGATCAGCGCACCGCTGATGAACAGAATCACAGCCCAGGTCAGCCACGGGAATAGCCACATGCGAAACGCCGGCAGTTCGCCTTCGGCCATCAACTTCTTGCGCAGACACAGCTGCGAGATCGCGATAACCAGGTAGACGAGCAGGGCGACTGCGCCGGACGTCGACAGCAGGAACTTGAATACGTTTTCAGGGGCGAAGTAGTTGATGAAGGTTGCCACTATGCCAATCACTGTCGAGCCCACCACTGCCGCGAGCGGAACATTCGCTTCAGTGGTGTACTTGTATATCCGCGGTGCATCACCACGTTTAGCCAGCGAATAGAGCATGCGAGACGCAGTGTATACTTGGGAGTTCATGCAGCTGGCGACCGCCAGCAAGACGACGATGTCGATCACCAGGTTGGCGTTAGGGATGTTCATGATCTCCAGCGCGCGCTGGAACGAGCCAACCTCTGGCAGACGCGGATCGTTCCAGGGGACGACGGACAGGATCATCAGGATCGACAGCAGGTAGAAGACACAGATACGCCATACCACCGAGTTGGTGGCGCGCGTGATCTGGCGTGCGGGGTTCTTCGACTCTGCGGCCGCGATGGTTACCACCTCGGCGCCGATGAAGCTGAACATGGTCGTCAGCATCGCACCGATGATCGCAGACAAACCGTTAGGTGCGAAGCCGCCGTGCTCTGCCATGAGCTGGCTGATGCCGCTGAGCTCTCGATCAGGCAGCCAGCCCATCAATGCAGCCGCGCAGAGCGCAATGAAGGCAATGATGGCGACAATCTTGATCAGGCCGAACCAGAACTCAAATTCTCCGTAGCGGGCGACACTGAACAAGTTGGAGCAGGTCAGCAGCAAAATAACGGCTAAAGCAGTGACCCAAGTGTCGATGGCTGGCACCCAGGCATGAATGATATTGGCTGCAGCAATGGCTTCCAATGGAATGGCAAGCACCCAAAACCACCAGTACAGCCAGCCGATGCTGAATCCGGCCCAAGGGCCGATGGCCCGGTCTGCATAGGTTGAAAACGAACCGGTATCCGGTGATGCGACCGCCATTTCGCCCAGCATGCGCATGACCAGCACCACCAATGCACCAGTAAAGATGTAGGCCAGGATAACGGCGGGGCCGGCTTTGGCAATGGCATGCCCTGAGAAAACGAACAGGCCTGCACCGATGACGCCGGCGATCGACAGCATGGTGACGTGCCGCTGCTTCAAGCCGGGAGCGAGTGATGTATTTGACATGGATAGACTCATTATTTGTTCTTGGAGCGTTCTAATCCGTACAGCAGGCAAGTCCCCGGCGCTCTGGGAGAGATCGAGCGGTGGGGTAAAGCGCTAGCGCAGGCTTGCCTTTTGGAACGGGCACTCTGGTGACAGTGCCAAAGTGTCTGGGTCATGGCCGAGCAGCTCGCAGAGCGCCTCGACGATGATTTGGTGATCTTTCCGATCAGGTAAGCCGGAAACCGTTACCGAGCCGATGACACCTGAGCCTCGGACAATGATCGGGAAGCCGCCGCCGACGCTTGCGTAGTCGGCCGGTGAAAGGAAGTAGCGCTCGCTGATATCCAGGCCTTCCAGGGCCAGCTGGTAGCGGATTCGATAGGAGCTGCGCAGGAAACGCTGAACGGTGTTGTTCTTACGGGCCACCCACGCGAGGTTGTCAGAGGTGATGCCGGGCCTTGCGGCATAGAACAGGGGGCGGTCGAAACGCCTCACATCAATTACCAGCGGCCACGATTTGTCCCCTGCCTGGTGGTACAGCAGGCTGCCCAGTTGCCAAGCCGTTTCCTCGTCAAAACGAGGGAATTGGAGGGTTTCTTCCTGGCGAATCAAAAGCGCCAGTTCATCATTCAGGTTCATGGTCGACCTCCATTCAGCGGTCCGCCGCTCGTGCGGACCCAACAGACCACAAAAGCTTGGAGCGAAAGCATTGTTGAGTTAAATCCATTTTTTCTCACGCTATGTTTCGAAAAATATCACCCATTATCAGCGAGGGTATTGACTGCTCTGGCGTTTGCTGGCGCAGATCAAAGAAGAGATTGCGATTCCTAAATCACTATAGTGAGAGGCTGTTGACAGCTTCTATCATAATTTTTATTGTGAATGCAGTCATGCACACAAAATCGCATGCAGCACGTGCCGTACCTTCCTGCCAAAAAACAATGAATATCAGTGAGGTGTGAAATGGTTCTTCCGGTCCCGTCGTATCTGAAAAGTTTTTTCGTTGGCGCCAGCCTGTGTGGTGCACTGTTGGCTCAGTCCGCCGCCCAGGCTGCAGAAACCTCTATTTGGAAAGATATTCAGAAGGCAGGCGAGTTGCGCTGCGGTGCGGCCGTGGCCGCACCCTATGTGATGCGCGACGCCAAGACAGGTCAGTACAGCGGCTACTTCGTTGATTTGTGCCGCGATTTCGGGGAGAAGGTGCTGAAGGTGAAGGTGTCGTTCGTCGACACCAACTGGGACAATCTGGTGGCTGGGCTACAAAGCAACAAGTGGGACTTGGCCATGGCGCTGAACCAAACCCCCGAGCGCGCCTTGGCCGTTGCTTTCACGGTGCCTGCCACCGATTACCAGGTGTCGTTGCTGGTGAACAAGGAAAACCCCAAGGTAGCGGATGTGACAGAGGACATTTCGGCTCTCGACAAGCCCGAAGTGACATTCGCTGTCATGTCGGGTACGGCCCAGGACAAAGCCATTTCCTCGGTGATCCATAACGGCAAGATCATGCGATTGCCAGGCATGGATGAAGCTCGCCTTGCGGTCATGTCAAAACGCGCTGACGTGCTGGTAGACGCCAGTGATACCAACCACTTGTTTGCAATGGCCAACCCTACCTGGACGCGTGAGATTTTGCCCAAGCCGGCCTTAGCCAAGCAGGGCGTATCGTTCGGCGTGCGGCGCGATATTTCGCCTGCCGACCTGGAAGTGCTGAATATCTACCTGCGCCAAAAGCGCGATACCGGCGATATCCAGCAACTGGTCGACAAGGCCTCGAACGAGGCCAATGCTGCCAAATAGGATTCCCTGGCATGCTGTCCGCGATTGTGGTGCGGGCAGCATTTTTCCGTTCTTGAACCAAGAAGGTGATAACTGATGTGTGACCCGACACGCCCCCTGGCAGGACAAACCGTATTGGTGACCGGTGCCTCTGGTGGTATTGGTGCCGCGATCGTCGAGCAGTTGGCGGCCGAGGGTGCGCGCCCGATCATTCATTACAGCCGTGACGAGCAGGGCGCCCGCGCATTGCTCGAGCGCATCGGCGGTAAGGGTTGGATCGTACAGGGCGACCTGAGTCATGAGGCCGGGCCAGAGCAGCTTTGGCAGGCCGCACTTGAGTTGAGCGGTGGCCGTATCCATGGTCTTGTGAACAACGCCGGTATCCGCACTGAAATTGGCCTGGAGGCCGACTCGGCACAGTGGCGCGCGGCTTGGCGCCGTGAGTTTCAGGTCAACTTCTTCGCTGCCGCCGATCTCAGCCGCGAAGCTGTCCAGCACTACCGTGCCCACGGTGGCGGACGAATCATCAACATGGCCAGTCGTGCGGCCCAGCGCGGCTACGCTGCCGATGCCTTGCCTTATGGCACCAGTAAAGCTGCGTTGATCAACCTTACAAAGTCCCTTGCCCGTAGCGTGGCTGCTGATGGTGTGGTTGCGGTGGCTATTGCGCCGGGTTGGGTGCGTACCGACATGGCTGAGCAGTTTGTCGCACAACATGGTGAGACGGCGGCGGTGAGCGACATTCCTGTTGGTCGGATGGCGAGCCCGTCGGAGATCGCCGAGTTGGTCGCGTTCACCTTACGGCCCTCGCAGGCGTCCCTGAATGGTGCAACGCTGGACGTCAATGGCGGTAGTTACATTCGCTGAGGCTCCGCCATCGACAGGGCTCGAGTTACGACGTGGCCCTGTTGATGGGCGAAGTATCAGAAAACCAAGTTTTGAATGACGAGAGTGTCGTAGGAGTTGCTCGAGTGGTTTATGGTTTCATTGGCACGGGAACTATTGCTGAAGCCATCATTGACGGGTTGATGGCTTCAGCACTTGGGGCCACCTCGTCAGTGATCGTTTCGCCCAGGAATGAACAAGTTTCCTCTCGACTTCGCGCTCGATACCCAAAGGTAACCGTGGCGCAGAGTAATCAGCAAGTAGTAGATGGATGCGAAATTTTGGTGTTGGCAGTTCGCTGGCAGGTTGCCCATGAGGTGCTTCGTGAGGTCTTGATCCCAGCCAATACCACGGTCATCAGTGTGATTGCGGCCACGGACCATGACGCCCTGGCGCGCTGGACAGGCGTCAGGGTTGAACGGATTGTGAGAGCTATTCCGCTCCCGTTTGTTGCGCAGCGCGAGGGTGTGACAGCAATTTATCCACGTGATCAGGCCGCCAGCGAGCTGTTTGATGCCATGGGTACTGCGGTGTGTTGCGACAGTAAGGCCGAGTTCGATCAGTTGGCGGTGGCGAGCGCCTTGATGGGTACCTATTTTGGCGTCCTTGAGCTAGTAGCCAGCTGGCTGGAGGCCAAGGGAATGTCTAGTGCAAAAGCTCAGAGTTATTTGAAGCCACTTTTTGCAAGCTTGGGTAATTTCGCACGCGAATCGGCCGGGGTGGGTTTCACCGGTTTACGCGGGGAGTTCTCCACGAAAGGTGGTTTGAATGAACAGGTTTTTCGTGACTTTGAAAATCAAGGCGGAGGTGCGGCGCTGCTGGCAGCTTTGGACAATGTGCTGAACAAAATCGAGGGCTGATCGACTGGGCTGTCAGCATGTCAAAGGTGCACGCAACCGTAGAGGCCGAGAGTGGCGAAAGATCTCAAATCGTCGTATCAGAATACTGGCATTAATCACGCCATCGCAAAGGGCCAGTCCACACAACGAGTGACTAAGGTCGAGGATGTGGCGGTAAAGACCAGCCTGATCGGCGTAAACATTTCACTGGGCATGTTGCCTATGGCTGGCTCGCTCAGGAGTCCTCAACATTTTTAAAAGCTGGTCAGGTGTCTTCCTTGCACAAGTTGCTTAATTTTGCAGATCTAATGCTGAACCCCTCCAGTCGTGAAGTGGCATGTGGCGCTCGTTGCGTCACCGTGAAACCGAAGTCGTTCAAGATACTGGAGTTTTTGGTGCGGCATGCCGAACAGCTTGTCACTCGAGAGCTCATATTCAGTCATGTGTGGGGATACAGCTTCGACCCAGGCACAAAAGTGCTGGAGGTTCAACTCAGCTATATCAGGCGCATACTGATTGGACTTGGGTGTGCTGTAAAAATTGACACTCACCGAGGCCGGGGGCTCAGGCTTCGAGCTTGTGATTCGTGAGCGTAGCTTGCTAAAAGGATGCTTTCAAGACGATCCCCAAGCATGTTCCATGCCTCAGTTTTTTCCTTAGCATAGTCATAATGCAGATAGTGTCGACGCACCCTTGAGCCACCCAACAAGTGATTCTGGCATCGATCAATGATCTCAAGTGTCACACCCAGTTCTTGCATCATGGTCGCGCCTGTACGACGCAAATCATGCGGAGTCCATTCGCCCTTGTTACCTTGGCTTAGGACCAGTGAGTCATCGTGATGGCGGCCAGATAAAGGCTTGCTGCGATTTTTGAAACAGCATTGGCGGTCTCCGATCAGCTTGCTGACGGTTTTGGTATCAACGTGATTGTTTTCGTCCTTGCCGGGAAAGCAGAAGGGTGTGTGGCCGGTTTCTTCTCTAAGACGTTTGAATTGAGCCAGGGCGAAATTCGATAGGAATATATGGTGATCCTGCCGTTTGCCCTTATGCCCTTTGGTGGCTTCTGCTGGGACGAACCAGGTGCCTTTCTCCAGGTCGAGATGTCGCCATTCGGATTTCAGGAGTTCGCCAATGCGACAAAGTGTGCTGAGGCAGATCCAGACTGCGCACTGCACGCGGGCGTTCACAGGTCGGATGCCGGAGTACTTCTGGCCAGCGGGCACGGCATCATAATCTCGCGCCAGGCAGGTGAAAATCTGTTGCAGTTCTTGGATTTCCCCTGTGGACAGAACGCGATCACGTTGCACTTGATAGTCCTGATCGAGCAGTTTGTTGACGTCAATCAGGTCGGCAGGGTTGCCGTCAACCATCAAGGTGCGCCACGGTTTGCGTTTCTCGGCCCATCGCAGCATCTGACCTATGTCTTTGCTGCGAATAACAACAGTACGGTTTAGGCCTCGGTCTTTGACGGCGCGCAGGACGGTGAGCAGATCTTTTTCATTTACGGTGCGGAGTGGTTTACCGCCAATAACTGGAAGCACGTCTTTTGAGAAACTACGACGCAGTTCTGCGTTGCCGTCCTGACGAGACACTCCGTCGAGCAACCACGCTTCAAAGAGTGCGGCGAATGTCTTGTTTTCTGAATCCTTGCGTTCGGCCTCAGCAATGGTGGCGGCAACTGCAGCTTGAGCTTCGATCTTCGCTGCCTTTAGCGCTGTGGCAGGTTCTATACCTTTATTGACGATTGCTTTCATTTCGTCTCGCTCGGCACGAATCTGCGCTAACGATTTTTTTGGCCAACTGCCCAGGCGGTGATCGCGTTTAGCTCCACCCATTTTGAACTCATAGCGGAACAGCGCTGTTACGCCTCGCACGCCAGCACGAACTTTGGCTGTCAGGCCACCCTCTTCGCGTAGAGTTTTGCCATCGTCGGCGGGGGTGAGTGCTTCGAGTTGCTTCACTGTGATCTTCGCCAATCTCTACCCCTAGCCAAGGTCGATCACCTTGTAATTTTGCCCCGCTTTTGCCCCACCGAGTGGCTTGGCTATGGGTGGATGCTGGTGGACCCGAATAGAGCTAAATATAGCCTGAAGGCCAAGTATTTGCTAGCTTTCAGGTGGTCCGGTCCGGCCTATTGAGTTCCAAGGAAATCTAATAATTAAGCGCATGGGGTGCAAGGGGTCGAGTGTTCGAATCACTCCGTCCCGACCAATAATCCCAATGACTTAGGCCATTTCCGCAAGGAGTGGCCTTTTTCATGCGTGTGACTTTTGCGTGACTCAGGTTTTTTACGCCTGCTCCTCTTCAGAATTGTCGGCACCGGTTCACGCGACTCCGACACAGATATTTTTGTGGCTTCATCGGTCAGTTTCCCAGCTCCGCCGTTGAGTAGTTACTGTGATGCTGCCGTTTCTTGTGTCCCAGCAGGGGCCGTCTGTCTTCCTCGGTGTCGCCGCTCGCCCTAAACGCTCTTCCGTAGGTTTGCTATAGGTCGCGCACGCGGATCTAGGAGAATCCCATTGGTGTCAGTCGCAGGAGTCATTCTTGGTGTTTCTGCCACCCTGATCCGAACCTTCTTTCAAGCGGGATCCTTCATTCGATAAGCCGGTGTCGCCTTACAATAGTAGTCGACTGCACTCAGCACTGGGCTATCGTTCACCAAACGAGTATTCAAGAGCCCTCAGGCGGCTGGCTCGATAGCCAGCTTCTCGGCGTCCGCCGGCACGGACAGCCCCATAAATGCGTTCAGCATGTTGATGAAATGGCGGGTCCGGAGGAGCGATGGTCATGCGAGGGCTCGAGCGTAATGCCGGTGCGTTCACGGCGTTGGCTCGGGTTTCTTCGGGGCTATCCCAAACGCTATCCAGAATGATCACTTTGATGCAGGCCTTTTGCCTTCATATGTTATAGGATATCGCCTCGAAGGGCCGTTGTGAGCTGATCTCGCGGCCGCCAATAAGATCCAGTGCTGTCGGAACGTGGGAGGCGGCTCTTGCTCCTAGCAAAAAGTGATTCGGCTGATTCAAGGAATTTTTTGGCCATGGATATTGCTGAAAGTGCTCTGATGGAGTTTGACTGGGATGCAGATCAACTCCGAGTGATCGAGAAAGATCCCAATTCCCGGATTATCGTAGAGGCGGGCCCAGGAACCGGAAAGACGGCCGTCGCCTGCGCCCGCCTGGCGTATCTGATCAATGAGGAGGACATTGAGCCCAGCAATACATGGATGATCAGTTTCACGAGGACCGCAGTAGCAGAAATCCGTGCACGACTACATTCGTACGTCGGTGATACGTCTTTTGCTATCCGGATTGCGACCATCGATTCACATGCATGGTCCATCCACTCCGGACATGATCCGAATGCCAGTCTGACCGGCTCCTACGAAGAGAATATTACGCGAGTCATTGAGCTGTTGAGGAACGATGAGGATGTAGCAGATGAGCTGCTGCAGATCGAGCACGTCGTTATTGATGAAGCGCAGGATCTCGTCGGACAGCGTGCTGACCTCATCGAAACTCTAGTGGAGCGGCTGCCGTCGGACTGTGGTATCACGGTGTTCGCCGATGAGGCCCAGGCAATTTATGGCTTCTCTGACAACAGTATTGGGAGTTGCGGAAAAGAGGCAGAGTGCAAATCCGATTTACCCTTGCTTGGTCGTTTGCAGACTGGAGAAAAATTGGGGTTCACTAAGCTGGCCCTGAAGGAGATCTATCGCACGTCCTCTCCCGGTCTTAAGAAGATCTTTTCGGAGTTGCGGCAGGATATTCTCGACAAAAAAAAGCATGGCAGCGGATTGCACGCCGAGGCAGCGCAAAGAATTCGAGATTTAGCCGATAAGAGCGGATTAAAGTGGACTGACATGAAAGTTGCTAACTTTACCAGCGACGACCTTCTGCTTTTCAGAACGCGTGCCGAAGTGCTCATGGCGTCTCAGTTCTGTGATCTTCCCTATCGGTTGCGCGTGTCAGGGTATGGTGTAACCCTGCCAGCATGGCTGGCGATCTGTTTCTGGGACTTTGTCGAACCCTTCCTCGTAGAGCGGTACTTTCTCGACCTCTGGGCGGCGCGTATAGAAAACAAGGCCGCGCCTCCCTATGGGCCAGCTGAAGCTTGGCAGCATCTCATGCGTGTTGCAGGGCGCCAGGATGGCTCCATCGATATGCAGAAGCTCAGGCGGCGGTTGGGCCGGGCTCGCCCCCCGGTCGAGCTAACTCTCCCAGAATATGGTTTGCATGGACCGATAGTTGGGACTATTCACGCGAGCAAAGGACGCGAGGCGAGCAATGTTGTTCTCATCCTGCCGAGCGTTTCGGAGTTCGAGAACGTCGAGGATGAGATTGAGGAGGCTCGCGTACTGTTTGTCGGCGCCACTCGCGCGCGCGCATCTTTAATCGTCGGAGAGCGTGGTCCTTTTAGAGCATCAACCTTGGCATCAGGTAGGGCTCATCGCTCAACTAGGAAAGGCCAATCAACGATGGTCGAGATTGGTCGTAGCGGTGATATCACAGCACGTGGTCTTGTCGGTCACAGCGAGTTTCGTGAAGCCGATGCTTTGGCAGGGCAGGCTTTTCTGACCAAGGTCGTTGATATAGTCACCACCTATAGGCTGGAAGCCGATCCCGACCTAGATTGGCGCTACAGGATTTATGCCGGTCACGAAGGGCTCTGCGTTGGTGTGCTATCGCGCAAACTTACCTACGACCTCTGGGAGATACTCGAGAACAGGAACCAGAAGCGCAGCCACAAGCCACCAACCTACGTGAATTATGTGAGAGGTCAGGGGAGTGCAACGATCGTACTAAGCCCGGATGACAACGAGCTTGGGACACTTAATGAGCCTTGGGCTTCCTCCGGTTTCGTTCTGACACCCAGAATTGTGGCGTTCCCTCCCTTCAACTTTTTTGGCCGGAGTTAGTCCAATGCAGGATAAATCACTCGATAGGGATATTGTCGCCTGTCGGCTCTTTGAGGACCTGATCGGACCACGTGTAGAGAATGAGGAGCTGACCGCGCGCCCATCCGATGTCTATCTCACCGGCATCCTTTGGCCCCAGCGTACGGAGATGGCGGGGGAGGACGATGATCGCCTCGGAACCGCGGGAGCGAGTTCGGCAGAGGGCAGCGACAGCGAGGGCGATGCAGTCAGAACCGGATCGATTCAGAAACCATCTGTAGCAGGCATCTCGTTCAGTGCTACATCCTCCGGCGTACCGCAAGTACAGGTTATCTGCAGCTTTGCTACGTACCGGATGGAACAACGCGCCGGTGGTGACATCTGGATTCGCCAACCATACAGAATAGAAATTCCGGTCCTTGACCTGTCAGCCGGACCGTCTCGCCAGATTGCGCTTGCGATATACGGTAAAAGTCTCCCCAACGTTTTACTCAGTGTCCGATGCATAAATGCTGGCGGGGCCGTTTTGGTTACTCTTTCGCTCGTGAATTCGATAGTTCCGCAGCAGAATCGAAATGAGATTGAGGCCGCGTCGCTTTTCCAGACATCGCTTCGCGTACAGCCATGTAAAGGCACATTGCTGGTTCCGAAGCCTTCCCGTCGTGGGCTTTTGAGACACCAAGATGAAGCCAATGGGAGCGCCTCGATCAGCGATGAGGAGAGCGGGGCCCTGCTGTATAGAAATGTGGCAGAGTTTGCTGTTGGGCATGTCTGCTCCGCCGAATGGGAAACCTCCGAACAGGTGGCAGGGCCTCTTTCCACTGCGCGTTGGGTTGGTACGACATGGCTGCCATCAGCCATTGTTGAGGGTGTTGACCCGAATGGCCATGTTTTTTTCTCTGAGCTGGGCAATGAGAGCGGCGGGTTCGATCCTCTCTCGGCCGAGGAATTGGCCTTGGCCGATACAGCGTCTCTCCAAAAGGCCTTGCAACTTTTCTGCGACGCCTACGATCGGTGGGTACAGTTACAGCTAAAGCGGCTTGATGACATGACGGAGGTGAGCCGTGAGCTTAAGTACATCGCTGAGATACATCTAGTCCGCTGCGAAGAGGCGCTCGGACGTATGCGGGCATCAGTCCTTGAGCTTCTCGCGAATCCGCGGTTCCTGCGAGCCTTTCAGCTGGCGAACTTCGCCATGCACCTGCAGCACTCATGGGATAGTTCCAAGAGCCGCCACGGTCCTCTGCGGTGGAGGCCGTTCCAGCTGGGATTCCTGCTTCTGAGCGCTCCGTCATCAGTGGCACGTGATCACGAGCATAGAGGGGTCATGGACCTCCTTTGGTTCCCCACTGGTGGTGGCAAAACCGAAGCATACCTTGCGCTGATCGCATGCACCGCCGTCTATCGCCGCCTCTCCGATGATACGAATGAGCACGGGGGGGTCTGCGCCTTGATGCGCTACACGCTTCGCTTGCTAACCACCCAGCAATTTGCACGGTCTGCCGCAATGATCATGGCCTTGGAAGCGATACGATCCGGGAGAATATCTTCTCCCGCTGGCCTACCCTTGCGAGGGGATGAGCCGTTTTCGATCGGGCTTTGGGTGGGTGGAGACGCTACACCGAACAAGCGTGCGGTTGCCTTCGCCTCACTTCAAGGGACTTTGGAGGTTTCATCTCCGAAACAGCTCTCCCGGTGCCCGGTCTGTGGCAAGACACTGAAATGGTCGATGGCAAGCGCGATCTCACCTGTTGATGTTGAATGCACAAACAGGTCATGCAAGATGTGCGGGGTTTTGCCCGTCTTCACCGTCGACGAGGATGTCTACGACAACCGGCCGACCCTGCTTATAGGGACGGCCGACAAGTTTGCCCAGGTCATCCGCGAGAAAAGAACTAATAGCCTATTCGGTGTTTGGGATGGCGCTCCGCCTGATCTTATCATCCAGGATGAGCTGCATCTCATCTCGGGTCCCTTGGGAACAATCGCTGGAACCTATGAAGCGGCATTTGACCTGATGTTTGCTGCGCGCGGGCATCAGGCGAAGATTATCGGCTCGACAGCGACGATCCGCAGAGCGTCGGAGCAGGTGTTGGCTCTTTTTGATCGCGAAGCATTCCAGTTCCCTCCGCCAGCGATCGATCACGACGACTCTGGTTTTGCGGTTCGTGATCGGCGACCGAAGGCAGTGGGAAGGCGATATCTCGGTGTCACGACGGCGGGTCGATCGGCAAAGTTTACCCTGCAGGCCGTCGCAGGTTCCCTGCTGCAAACGGCTTTTGGGGCATTCAGCGACGATGTTCGTCGAGACGCCTACTGGACGCTCGTTGGATACTTCAACTCACTTCGCGAGCTTGGCGGAGCGCTAGTCCTCATGCAGGACGACGTCACCGACAGTATTGCGCTCTATGCTGATGCTCGCTCTGAAGAAAGAAGGCCTCTAAACAACGTTGAGGAGCTCACATCCCGAAGAACACAGGAAGAAATCCGCGGGATGCTCGACCTTCTCGACATCAAAGTCGGGCTTCCTGGATCTGTCGACGCTGTTCTTGCAACCAATATGGTCAGCGTCGGTGTGGACATTTCCCGATTGGGTCTCATGTTGGTCAATGGACAACCCAAGACTATCGCAGAGTACATCCAATCGACTAGCCGCGTCGGGCGGGGAGATGTTAGCGGCCTTGTTGTTCCGGTCCTCAACAACGCCAAGGCTCGTGATCGTTCGCGTTTCGAAACGTTCTGCGGCTGGCACCGCACCCTTTACAGGGACGTTGAAGCAACTAGCGTTACTCCCTTCGCATCACGGGCTCGAGACCGGGCGCTGCATGCGGCGCTGGTGGCTGCAGTACGTCACCTTGTGCCAGGCATGCTCGACTCTCCACAAATGGATGACGACGCAGAGGATCTGGCGATGGATCTCATCGACCGAATCGTCGAGCGTGCAGATCGGATCGATCCTGAAGAAATAGCTGTTCGGGAAGAGCTTGAACGTCGTCTCGACACATGGAAGGCAAGATCCCCTACTTTCTACTGGAGCGACTACAAGGGAGGGAAATCCCTTCTTCAGAGCGCCGAGCGTGCAGCCGCTCGCCGAGCTGCTGGCCGCGAAACCGGCGCAGCATGGCCGACCCTCAACTCCATGCGGACTGTTGAGGCTGGAACCCCTTTCAGGATGGCCCCTGCCCTCAGGGCAAAGGATAATACACATGAAGAATGACCTTCAGGATCTGCGGCGCAGTGCAGTTGTTTCGACATTTGGTCCTGGCTCGGTAGTAGATTTCCGGGCGGGGGGCGGAGCCGTCTCTGGAATCGCAGCGGGACTTGAGGAATGGGATCGCTCCTTTCCTCCTGCTGGTTTGGCCCATCCACAGGTCATACGTGAGGCGCGCTTGCAGAAGAAGCTTGGTGTTAAGGGCTTCAGAACGCCCCCTGTGACACTGGAGCGTAGGAAAGATGATGATCCGGATAATCGACGTCTCGTTGCTGTGCGCTTCCCAAAATGGCTGCAATGTCCTGGCTGCGACGCCATCAAGCCGGAACGGCGTTGGAAGAACGATCCGGGTCATGCCTATCGTTACTGTCCGACATGCACGGAAAATGCCCCTGGCAACAGCAAAGTTTTCGTCATTCCCGTCCGCTTCGTCATGGCCTGTAAGCATGGCCATGTAGACGAGTTTCCTTGGGACTGGTGGGTGGGGCACAAACCTGAGTGCCGGGTAGGGCAGCGTGAGAACGTAGAGCGTCACTCTGGGCTGATGCTGCAATCCGAGAGTCCCGGTCTCGCTGGGCTTATCCTCAGTTGCCCGAAATGCGGTGCACGCCGGTCAATGGACGGAGTTTTCTCAAAGAAGACTTGGGAGCATGGACCGAAATGCCGGGGGTATCGACCGTGGCTAGCCGACGGCGATGAAGTCTGTGGCAAGGAACAGAACGCGGTCCAGCGCGGCGCATCCAACTTGTACTTCGCGGTGACGGAGTCAGCACTCAGCATCCCCCCGTGGTCTGACCGTCTACAGGAAGCCTTGGGCGATTGGTGGAGCTCTCTCACGAATCTCGATGATTTATCAAAGTTGGAGGACTACATCACCTTTCTTGCGAAAGGTGATCTGGAAAACATTTTGAAGGACCTGGAAATGTCGCCAGCGGACCTGGCAGAGGCGATCAGAAACCGCCTTGCATCGTATGGGCAGCTCCGAACCGACGATTTGCGCCCGGCAGAGTATCGACAGTTCGTCACCGAGCCAGGCCGTAGTCGGATTCCAGACATCGACTTCGAAACCCGAAGAGAAGTCGTATCTCCAGAAATCGCTTCATGGATCTTTCGAGTTGTACGAGCGGTCCGTCTTCGGGAAGTTCGCGCCATTAAAGGATTCACTCGGATCAATCCGCCTGGTGATCCCGACTCGCCCGAGGTAGCGCGCCTTTCAAAGGCGCCACTTGAATGGCTACCTGCTATCGACGTTCGTGGCGAGGGAATCTTTCTCGCTTTGAACGAAGAGCGGCTATCAATTTGGGAAAACCGTGCTGATGTCATTGCTCGTGCCTCCGAGTGCGAGATTCGGCATCAGGCGGACTGGAAGGAACGGTACGGCGACAACACCGAGCCACTGCAAGCGATCACTCCTCGATACATGCTGTGCCACACTCTTGCGCATGCACTCATGCGCCAACTTACGCTGGAATGTGGATACTCGTCAGCATCCCTTCAAGAGAGGATCTATGCTGGGAGTGGCGATGAGCAAATGGCCGGGCTTCTGATTTACACGGCGACACCCGATTCGGACGGAACGCTTGGCGGGCTTCAGCGGCAGGGAAAGACAGGACGTATAGAGGGCATTCTTCAGCGCGCGATTGAGGCGATCGAGTGGTGTTCATCCGACCCGCTTTGCATCACAGACATGATGGCAGCGATCAACAGTTACTCGCACTCAGTTTGCCATGCTTGCTGCCTTGCTCCAGAGACTTCATGCGAAGCTTTCAATTGCTTCTTAGACCGTGCCCTTTTGACCGGTGACGGTACAGGCTCAGGACTCGGATATTTCGAAGATATGCTTAGGAGAGACTGATGGCAGTGCTCTGGCCAAGGAAACTGCCACGATCGGTATTGGATGACCCGAGGCGCCGCGCTGAGGTTCGTGTCTACAACCGCTTGGCAGAGGTTCTCAACGATACGTTTCATGTCTTCTACTCAAGTCCTTGGCTGGGTACCGACAGGCTGGGAGGCGAGAAAGATGGCGAATGCGATTTTCTCGTTGCACATCCTGATCACGGTATCCTTGCGATTGAGGTCAAAGGGGGGAAGGAGATTTCCTTCGATCCAAAGGACTCTCAGTGGCGCAGCACTGATCACGGCAATTTTGTCCACAAAATCAAGGATCCAGTGGCGCAGGCCCGAAGCGCTAAGCATGAGATCCTCAGTCGCCTTAATAGGTCAGCCAGATGGCCAAAGCGTTTCATACATGCCGCTCATGGTGTGATCTTCCCGAGTGCCGGTTCTCCCCGGGGTGATCTCGGCGCTGATCGCCCGGCCTGGTTGTTCTGCTGCTCACTTCAGTTTGAGCAGAGGCTGGGCGAATGGATCTCCGACCGATTGAAGGCGGGACATAGGCCTAACAACTGCCAACCGCTTGGTCGTGACGGCATCGTGGCGCTGGAAAGACTCCTGGCGTACCCCTTCACCCTTAGTTTCCGGATTGGCGCTGCTCTAGCGGAAGCCGATGCTGAGTTTCTCGTACTTGAACCGTCCCAGTACCATGTATTGGACATTATCCGTGATATACCGCGAGCTCTAATCCGAGGCGGGGCAGGGACCGGCAAGACTGTGGTGGCGATCGAGGAAGCGCTCAGGTCCGCCGCAGCGGGTCGCAGGACTCTACTTACTTGCCATAGTCGCCCATTGGCAACAAATCTTGAGCGAAAACTGAAAGACGTAGAAAATCTAACAGTTGCAGGATTTCATGCGCTGTGCGGGCGCATCTCGCGTCAGGCGGGAGTTCCGACACCGTCCGATACCTGTGAGCAGGATCTCTATGAGAGCGCTCTTCCAAACGCGCTCTATTGCGCGATGGAGATCCAACCTGCCCTAAAGTGGGATACCATTATTGTCGATGAAGGCCAAGATTTCCGTGCTGAATGGTGGATCGCGATCGACGCCTGTCTCACTAGCAGTGGGAGTCTTCGCGTTTTCTTGGATAGTAATCAGAAAGTTTACGACAGCGCCGGAAATGGTGTTCATGATCTGAGCTTGGTTCCGGTTAGGCTTTCTCGCAATCTTCGCAACACGAAGAACATCCATCAGGCCGCTTCGACACACTATTCGGGCCCTGAGATAATAGCCGATGGCCCCGATGGCCTTGAGGTCTCTTGGCTCAACGCTGATAGCCTTGACTCGAAAATCGCGGCTGCCTATAGAGAGCTTCGACGACTTGTACACAACGAGGAAGTAGCTCCTAGTGATATTGCAGTCCTTGTCAATGGCGCCTTGGTCCGGACAAGCTTTCTTGAGAAAAGTATTGGGACAACCATTCCGCTTACAGACGCAGAATCCATGGTGCTCGAAGACGTTGTTGTAGATACCGTACGGCGGTTCAAGGGGCTGGAGCGGTCCGCAATAATTTTCATCGTAAGCGGCGAGGAAATGGAGCGGCGTGAGCTTGCCTATGTCGCGCTTTCAAGAGCTCGGGCCTACTTGTGTATCGTGTGTTCCGAAGAGGATGAGCGATGGCTTTCAGGTAAGGTTAATCGCGACACTTGATACGTTCCCAGTCCACTATTGTAGTGGTATTACGGAACAGCCCTATTTCTTCTTTCAGTAACCAAGGCTATTAGGAAGGTGCGTGCAGCCTTAGACTCTATAGGTGTATTGGTGTATTCGCTGTGGCCGATTTTCCTGAGCGACAGGGAGCTGAAGTCGATAGTCAGTAGGCTCATGTTTCTCTTGTTTAGCGGCTTGCTCTGTTTTACTTGCTGGTCTGGGTTCTGTACGAAGTCCAGAGAAACTTAATCGGTGCCCTTCGGAGGCTGAAATTTTGTAGGTCTCACTTATTTACGGAATGGAATTCTGCTATAGCAAAGCGTTACGAAACCTCGGAGGAGCCCTAGACTGTGGGTGTCGATCTCTTCGCTGATACCCATGGCCGGTACGGTCCCGTCTGAGCGACCGCTTGATGTTTGATGCTGTGCTCCGGGTCCTCTTCTCTGGTGTTGCGTGGCGAGATATGCCGGAACTCTTCGGCTTGTGGTCAACGGTATATCAAGGGTTTAGGGGTTGGCGAAACCAACGTACATTGGAGCAGATGCTCAAGTGCTTGCTCGACAGGTTGGTTCAGAGAGAACCGCGGGGTCTTGACGCGCTTTGACAATCTTGCGAAACGCCATGACGCAATGGTTTCACTGGCTTGTTCCATGCGGTATTTGCGGCATCTCTTTCTTACAGAGCTCACGCTGCGTCCGACAACGGCAAACAATGGTCCGAAGATCGAAGTGGAGGCAGGAGAACCGCTTGCGGAAAAGAGGGCGTCTTGGTATCGAAAAGAGTTTTGTTCGTTGTATTGTAACTTTTTAAAGTATTGACCAATTCTAAGGAGTAAGAACTATGGCGCAGAGAGTGAATCTGGATGCGATGATTCCACGTGAGGATTTCGAGGTGGCAGACGAGGAAGCTTTTGAGTTGGGGCTGCTTGCGGACTTCCCAATTACAAGTCTGACAAGTGAGTCTCCAGTCTTGCGTCTGCTTCGAAAGCCGGACTTTCAGCGTGAGACAAATCACTGGACTCCTGAACAGGTCGCGGTTTTTATTGCAAGCTTTCTTGATAACGAGGTAATACCTTCGTTGATTTTATGGAAGTCTCCAACCTATATATTTGTTATCGACGGCGGTCATCGTTTGAGTGCGCTGCGAGCGTGGATTCATAACGATTATGGTGATGGAGTTATTTCGCGAGAATTCTATAATGGCGAAATTTCTCGTGAGCAGCGGAGAGTGGCGGAACGTACTAGAAAGCTAGTGGAGGCTAAAGTTGGTAGATATGCGAGTTTGAAAGACTTAGTGGGGAAGAAGATTGATGGCGATCAATTGTCGGTGCGAAGAGGTAATCGACTATTTACTCGCTCGCTTACGTTGCAATGGATTCAGGGTAATGCAAGTGTGGCCGAAACCTCGTTCTTCAAGATTAATTCACAAGGTACTCCACTTGATGATGTAGAGGAGATGCTCATAAAAAACAGAAGAAAGCCTTATGCAATAGCTGCTAGGGCTATTCTTAGATCCGGAACTGGGCACGAGTACTGGTCATCTTTTGCGGGTGAGAACAAAGAGAAAATAAAAGAGTTAGCATTGGAGTTTCATGATCTGCTATTCGACCCGGAATCAGAGTCGCCTCTTAGAACCCTTGAAATACCTCTTGGCGGTTCGGCATCTCCTGTCGATGCTTTGGCTCTTTTGATTGACTTTCTTACGCTGGCTTCTTCTAGAGGCCCTGAACCTACAATGATAGATCAATACGAGGATGACGAAAGCGGTGAGATGACTATCTCTGTGATGAAGCGCTCTCTCGAAATATTGCAACGTATTACAGGCAACTCTCCAGGTAGTTTGGGTTTGCATCCGGTGATCTATTTCTATAATGAAAGGGGTAAATATAGTCGATTCCTATTTTTAGGGATGGTTCGTTTGATTACTTCGCGAGTTTCTAATAATGACAAGGAGTTTTTTCAAAAATTTGTGAGGGCTCGAAGATATGTCGAAGGTTTCTTGGTTGGTCATAAGAATATTATAACGCTTGTGCTTCAAAACTTGAGCAAGAAGCAACGAGTTCCAAAGATGGCAGAGCTATTTTCCCACCTTATATATGTTGGGGGAGGACGTGATGAGGCCGTTATCTGGCGGGACTTGGAATTTTCGCGGGTGGGTGAAAGTATCGGATTATCAGGGCGGATTTTAGATATGGGGGAATCCGAAGAGGCATCTCGATTTAGTGATGAGGCTAAGTCCTCAATGTTTGTTAGGGAGGCACTTCCTAGTATTCCAAAGTGCCCAGTCTGTCAGGGGTTTTTGAATGTTAGGAAATCAGTTTCCTATGATCATGTGATCCCGGTCAGAGAAGGTGGAAAAGGAGGTGTGAGTAATGGTCAGCTAGTTCACCCTTATTGCAATACTGCGGTTAAATGTTGATAAAAATTTGTTTGTGTAATAAGGGGCTGTGGTGAGATGACGATAGGGCGCCTCCGAGAAAGTGTGTGAAATGGAATGGTGTAGCTGTTGCTATAATGTTAGTGTTCTTTTCGGTGAGGTTGTTGCTGGTGAATTTTTCTTCTGGTTTACACAAGTAAGGGTGAGCATATTGGTTCTGGTGAAAAGGTGGTGCGGCTCCAGAAGTATCTAAGTTTTGTTTCTTGTCGTAGCTTTTCTGGTGCGGTGACCAAAGATAAAAAAGGCTCATGGATATGAGCCTCTGTCGCGTTAAGTTGTCTTCTTAATTATTTTATAAGTGGGCTTCTTGGTTTTTTATATTGATGTTTTTGTCATGTTTTTTTATTCTATCGAAGAGAATGCGAAATACGACTTTTGCTATTTGGAAGGCAAGTAGCGGGGGTACTGCATTGCCAACTTGGTGAAACTGCTCAGTCCTGTTTCCTTGGAAGAAGTAATTGTCAGGGAATGTTTGAAGTCGTGCGGCTTCGCGTACGGAGAGGCTGCGGCACTGCGTTGGATCATAATGGATGAAATAGTGCCCATCTTTTGAGATGTGACTAGTGATTGTTGTTGCCGGTGAGTTTTCGGCTTGCACTCGGAAACGATCGCTAAAAACACCGCTTTTCCAGTTGGCGTGATCGGGGGCAAGGCCTTTTAGGTTAAAACCTTTGTGTCCTTTCGGGGAAACTCCATGGAGCTTCGCATAGGAGGATGCGAAAACATATCGGCGTAGATCTGTTAGCATGTGTCCACGGACTTCATGGTTAAGCCAGTAATCAAGGCTTTCATCACGGTACCACTTGTCTAGTTGAACGTTGCCCGTCTTGCCATCAGTTCTGTTAGCGTCTCTCTTGACGCGCCTGCCACCTGCAGTTTCAGGGGGGGTAAAGTCCCGTGTTACGTCTCCAAGAACTCGCCACATTTCATCAGATACATCAATTTGTTCGCGTAGATACTTAATTTGCTCTTGTACAACAGTGGCCCAGCCCTCTTGGCTGTCTACCATTTTAGTAAGGCTACTACGCAATTTCGGTAGGCTTTTCAATACCTGTCCAACGGTTGCGCCGGGGCTGTTAGTGCTCATTTTTACTTGTTCTGGGCTCTCCGGAAGACAGTCTTCGGAGATCCCTAAGAGAATAACACGATGCCTAGCTTGAGGTATTCCATAATTTTCGGCTCGAATTATGAAAGCCCGTGGATCTATTTTGTCCACATTATCGCCGGGAGCAAAGTGCGCGCCAGTTACTAGAGAGTAAATATGATAGCGCTTTCCTGTACCTCCTTCGTGCAGGGCTTGGTGTGGGTCGGATAGGTCGCGTAATATGCTTGAGAATATCCGTTCGCCGTTAATTTTTGATGATAGAATGCCTTTGACATTTTCCATTACGAAAACTGTTGGTTGTTTTTCTCTAATTATTCTAAGGTATTCTTTATATAAAAAATGACGGTGGTCTTCCTCGGCCTTGTAGTCAGCTTTTGCTTGATTTCTAGCCCTTCCGACAACTGAGTAAGCTTGGCAGGGAGGTCCGCCAATTAGTACCCAGGGGCGCTTTTCATTAAGGCCTTTTTCCTTGTGGTTTAGTGCGTTATCTAAGGCTTGATTGCCCGTTTCATTTCCTAGTGTAATGCACTTGGCCTCATCTGCGGCTTCATTCCATAGTTCTTTTGTTTCATCGGACGGTATAAATTCACCGCTCGCAGCTGGATTGTTGCAATAGTTATAGTACTCGAATAGATGCGTCGGTTTTTTCTGCTTCAATAGGCGGAAAAAAGCTCTTAGCCTCAATGTTTGCCATGCTTTAGAATCTTTTTCAGCTGAAACAACGATCTTGAAACGTTGACCATCGCCGAACGAAGTGAAGCCTTCTCCTAAGCCCCCTGGTCCAGCGAAGAGATCAACCACTTGGATTGGGTAATCGAGCTCACCTGCGGGTTCTACGGGTGTAGACTCGGGGAGAAAGGTCATTTGGTCT
>MTEW01000815.1_pt4 | contig 24649 bp, 21 predicted proteins | sample 1042681 | NCBI WGS metagenome assembly MTEW01 (sample SAMN06185811, study PRJNA358809) | soil metagenome | isolation source: soil biostimulated with citrate as carbon source | place: India | collected 2015-05-23
TCGCCGCCAACTGGACGAAGTCTCCGCCGTACGATTGCAGTCGCGTTTCCTCTTCGAGCCCACGGCAGTCATGGCCCTGCTGCGCTCGCGCATCGTCGGCCAGGACGCGGTGCTGGCGCAGGTCGAGGCCATGCTCAAGGTGGTCAAGGCCGATATCGGTGAGCGTGAGCGACCGCTGGCGGTCAACCTGTTCATGGGCCCGACCGGCGTCGGCAAGACCGAGATCGTGCGCCTGCTGGCCCAGGCTATCCATGGTCGCGCCGATGCCCTGTGCCGCATCGATATGCATACCCTGGCCCAGGAACACTACGCCGCCGCGTTGACCGGTGCGCCGCCCGGCTATGTTGGCAGCAAGGAAGGCAGCACGCTGTTCGATGCCGAGGCCATCGCCGGCAGTTTCGGCAGGCCCGGCATCGTGCTGTTCGACGAACTGGAGAAGGCCAGCCCCGAAGTGCTGCGCAGCCTGCTCGGCATTCTCGAGCATGGTCGGCTGACCCTGACCGCCGGCAGCCGCACCCTGGATTTTCGCAACAGCCTGATCTTCATGACCAGCAACCTCGGCGCGCAGCAGGCGCAGCGCTATCGCGAGCGTTTTGCCCGTGGCTGGCGCCGAGAGGCGAGGCTGCGTTGCTGGAGCAGGTGTTGCACGAGCGCTTCGAACCGGAATGGCTCAATCGCCTCGACCGCGTTCTGGTGTTCGAGCGCATCGACGCGCAGTGGCTGGACGCCTTGCTGAACATCGAACTGGACAAGCTCAACCAGCGCCTGGGGCGTCAGGGCCGTTCGCTGCAGGTGGAGCACAGCGCCCGCGCCTGGCTGTGCCGCGAGCATGACATCCGCTTCGGTGCCCGCGCCCTGGCGCGCCGTATACGCACCGAGCTGGAGCCGGCAATCGCCGAGCATCTGCTGGCCGATCCAGCAACGACGCGACTGCTCTGCACCTGCGAGCACGATGGCCTGCAGGTAAGGCCACGCTCTTCGTAGGAGCCGGCTTGCCGGCGATGCTTCTTGGTCCGTCATGATCGCCGGCAAGCCGGCTCCTACAGGACAGGCACTACAGCCAGATCGCGTCCCAGTGGGGATAGTTTCCGACGCGTTGTACCAATCCGGCACGCAGCGGGTTGGCGACGATATAGCGTGCCGTTGCAGTCAGGTCTTCTTCCTTGCGCAGGGCATGATCGTGAAAACCTTTCTGCCAGGAAGGGCCGCTAGTGCCACGAGCTTTGTTGATGGCGATGGCGCTGCGGGATTTGAGTTGCAACACCAGTTTTGACAGTGGCATCGCCTGCAGTTGGACGAGCCAGTGCAGGTGATCGGGCATTACTACCCAGGCGAGGGAGTGGACGAGTTGCTGATCATGCAGGCGGCGCATTTCTGCAATCAGCAGCCTTGCCAGACGCCAGTCCTGAAAGGTGGGACGTCGTTGATAGGTGACTGTAGTCAGGAGGTAGGCGCGATTCGCTTCGGAAACGCGGCCGGAGCGTAGGGCATGGCCACGATGGCTAAAGTTGGAGTCCATTCCATATATCTCTCGTAGGAGCCCGCTTGCGGGCGATCTGTTTTGAGCAGAAAGCATCGCCGGCAAGCCGGCTCCTACAGAGAGTAGTCGTGCGGGCCTTTAATGATGCTCGCGAGTCGCGCGGAACTTGATCTCCGGCCAGCGCTCTTCCATCAGGCTGAGGTTGACGCGGGTCGGGGCCAGGTAGGTGAGGTGGCCGCCGCCGTCCACGGCGAGGTTCTCGTAGGCCTTGTCCTTGAATTCCTTGAGCTTCTTCTCGTCGCTGCACTCGATCCAGCGCGCCGACCAGACGTTGATCGCCTCGTAGGCGCACTCCACCTTGTATTCCTCCTTCAGGCGGCTGGCGACCACGTCGAACTGCAGCACGCCGACGGCGCCGAGCACGATGTCGTTGTTGCGTTCGGGGAAGAACACCTGGGTGGCGCCTTCCTCGGCCAGCTCCTGCAGGCCCTGGCGCAGCTGCTTGGATTTCAGCGGATCCTTCAGGCGCACGCGGCGGAACAGTTCCGGGGCGAAGTGCGGGATGCCGGTGAAACCCAGGTTCTCGCCTTCGGTGAAGGTGTCGCCGATCTGGATGGTGCCGTGGTTGTGCAGGCCGATGATGTCGCCGGCGTAGGCTTCTTCCAGGTGCTCACGCTCGCTGGAGAAGAAGGTCAGGGCGTCGCCGACGCGCACATCCTTGCCCAGGCGCGCGTGGCGCATCTTCATACCCTGGGTGTACTTGCCCGAGCAGATGCGCATGAAGGCGATGCGGTCGCGGTGCTTCGGGTCCATGTTCGCCTGGATCTTGAACACGAAGCCAGAGAACTTCTCCTCGGTCGGCTCCACGGTGCGCTCGTTGGCTGCGCGTGGCAGTGGGCGCGGCGCCCAGTCGACCACGGCGTCGAGCACATGATCGACACCGAAGTTGCCCAGCGCGGTGCCGAAGAACACCGGGGTCATTTCGCCCTTGAGGAAGGCTTCGGGCTCGAATTCATGGCAGGCACCCTGCACCAGCTCCAGCTCCTCGACGAAGCGCTCGTACATGTCACCCAGGTGGTCGCGGGCTTCGTCGGAATCCAGCTTCTGGATGATCTTGGCTTCGGTGCGCTCGTGACCATGGCCCGGGGTGTAGACCACGATGTAGTCGCCGCTCAGGTGGTAGACGCCCTTGAAGTCCTTGTAGCAGCCAATCGGCCAGGTGATCGGCGCGGCCCTGATCTTCAGCACCGCCTCGATCTCGTCGAGCAGTTCGATGGGGTCGCGGATGTCGCGGTCGAGCTTGTTGATAAAGCTGACGATGGGCGTGTCGCGCAGGCGGCACACGTCCATCAGGGCGATGGTGCGTGGCTCGACGCCCTTACCGCCGTCGAGCACCATCAGCGCACTGTCCACCGCCGTCAGGGTGCGGTAGGTGTCTTCGGAGAAGTCCTCGTGGCCGGGGGTGTCGAGCAGATTGACGATGTGCTCGCGGTAGGGGAACTGCATCACCGAGGTGGTGATGGAGATGCCGCGCTGTTTCTCCATCTCCATCCAGTCGGAGGTGGCATGACGGTCGGATTTGCGCGACTTCACGGTGCCGGCCACTTCGATGGCCTTGCCCATCAGCAGCAGCTTCTCGGTGATGGTGGTCTTACCGGCGTCCGGGTGAGAAATGATGGCGAAGGTACGGCGCTTGGCGACTTCGGCGGCCTGGGTGGTCATGAATATGTGCCTGGATGGAAGCGTTGAAGGCACCTTGGTGCCTGGAAAACTGGCGATTATACCGATAACTGCAGGCGCTGGCCGAGGGGCGACCATCGGGTTTCTCAAGCGCGCCGGGCGTTGCCTCTCGGCACCTGCGCAGATGCGTAAATAACGCGTAAATGAATGGTTATGAAAATTATTCCCATATAGAGTAGCCGCCCGTCGCAGTGGGTCAGGGCAGGGGTTGCTCCGTCGTGTTCAAGAAAATCATCTTCCAGTTGCACTGGTTCTTCGGCATCAGCGCCGGCCTGGTGCTGGCCATCATGGGGATCACGGGAGCCCTTTACAGTTTCGAGGGCGAGATCACCCGGGCCCTGAATGCCGAGCGCTGGCAAATCCAGCGCAGCGAGCAGGGCTGGCTCGAGCCCGCCGAACTGGTCGCCAGGATCGAGTCGGTCAGCGCCGACCGGGTCGCCAGCCTGTGGCTCGATAGCCGCCACGATGGCCCCGGCACTGCCTTTCTCGCGCCGCCGCCGGGCGAGCGGCGCGGGCCGCGCGTGACCTTCGACCCCTACACCGGGCAGATACTGGCTGAGCCCATCGGTCAGCAGTTCTTCGGCCTGATGCTGCAGCTGCACCGCTTCCTGGCCATGGGCGAGGTGGGCAAGCAGATCACCGCGGCCAGCACCCTGGCGCTGCTGTTCTTCTGTCTGTCCGGCCTGTATCTGCGCTGGCCGCGCCAGGCGCTGAACTGGCGCACCTGGCTGACCCTGGACTGGAAGAAGAAGGGTCGCAGCTTCAACTGGGACCTGCATGCCGTGGCCGGTACCTGGGCGCTGCTGTTCTACCTCTGCGCCGGGCTCACCGGCCTGTACTGGTCCTACGACTGGTACCGCGAAGGCCTGACGCGCCTGCTCTCGGACAATCCGCCCGAACAGCGTAGCGAAGGGCGGTCGCGCGCTGGACGTGATGCGAGCGCCGGGCCTGCACTGCAGGTCGATCACTCGGCCATCTGGCAGGGCGTGCAACAGGCCGCCGGGCCCAGGCTGGTCGCCTGGAACCTGCGCTTGCCGCCGGTGGCGGGGCAGCCGGCGACGGTCTTCTATGTGCTCGACGACGCCGAGCATGTGCGTGCCTTCAACCAGTTGCAGATCGACCCCGCTACCGGCGTCGTCAGCCGCCATGAGCGCTACGCCGACAAGAGCTTCAAGGCGCAATTGCTGACCAGCGTCTATGCCCTGCATGTCGGCGAATACTTCGGCCTGACCGGGCGCATCCTCATGATGCTGGCCACGGCGGCCATGCCGCTGTTCTTCGTCACCGGCTGGCTGCTGTACCTGAATCGCCGACGCAAGAAGCGCGCGGCAGCGGCTGCGCGCGGTGCGCTGAAAACGCATGACTCCGGTGAAGGCTGGCTGGTCGGCTTCGCCAGCCAGAGCGGCTTTGCCGAGCAACTGGCCTGGCAGAGCGCCGGGCAATTGCAGGCCGCCGGCATCCCGGTGCGGGTCGAGCCGCTGTCGCGCCTCGATGCCGACAGCCTGCGCCGGACGCACAAGGCGCTGTTCGTGGTCAGCACCTTCGGTGACGGCGAGGCGCCCGATGCCGCGCTGGGTTTCGAGCGCAGGGTGCTGGGCGGCTCGCTGCCGCTCGAACAGCTGAGCTACGCCGTGCTGGCGCTGGGCGACCGGCAGTACCAGCACTTCTGCGGCTTCGCCCGGCGCATCAACGACTGGTTGGGTTTGCAGGGCGCGCAGCGCCTGTTCGACAGCGTCGAGGTCGATGGCGCTGACCAGGCCGCGCTGCAGCGCTGGCAACAGCAGCTGAGCGAGCTGACCGGCGCCGCGCCGATGCGCTTCGAACAGGCGCCCTGGCAGAGCTGGACGCTGGCCGAACGACGCCTGCTCAACCCCGGCAGTCAGGGTGCGCCGGTGTTCTTCCTCGGCCTGACGCCGCCTGCGCAGAGCACCTGGCAGGCCGGCGACATCCTGGAGATTCGTCCGCGTCATGCGCCGGCTGCGGTGCAGGCCTGGCTGCAGCACTCCGGCTGCGACGGCCTCGAGCCGGTGACCCTCGATGGCCATTCGCTGAGCCTTTGCGAAGCCCTGGCCGAACGCCAGTTGCCGGAAAGCCTCGCGCACCTGGTCGGCCTGCATGCCCAGGCGCTGGTCGATGCCCTGGCGCCGCTGGGTTCGCGTGAATACTCCATCGCCTCGGTGGCGGCCGATGGCGTGCTGCAACTGATCGTACGCCAGGCCGTGCAGGCCGACGGCAGCCTCGGCCTGGGCTCCGGCTGGCTGACCGAGCATCTGCCAGCCGGCGGGCAATTGCTGGCGCGGGTGCGGCGCAACAGCGGCTTCCACCTGCCGGACGACGACCGCCCGCTGGTCCTGATCGGCAATGGCACCGGCCTGGCCGGGCTGCGCTCGCTGCTGCGCGCGCGGGCACTGGCCGGGCAGGGGCGCAACTGGCTGCTGTTCGGCGAGCGCAACCGCGCCTGCGACTTCTTCTGTGGCGACGAGCTGCAGGCGGCGCTGGCCGCAGGCGAGCTGCAGCATCTGGATCTGGCGTTCTCCCGCGACCAGGTCGACAAGCGCTACGTGCAGGACCTGCTGCGCGAGCAGCGCGAGCGTCTGTATGCCTGGCTGGCCGAGGGCGCGGCGATCTACGTTTGCGGCAGCCTGCAGGGCATGGCCGGCGGCGTGGATGCGGCATTGCGCGAGCTGCTCGGCGACGAGATGGTGGATGATCTGATCGAGGAAGGGCGCTATCGCCGCGACGTGTATTGAGCCGGTGGGCGAGCGGTGCAAGCCGCTCGCCGCGAGGTGCTGCAATGGCACTGAAACACGGGTGCGCGAAACTGGCTGAAAGCCCCGCCTGTTCAGCATTCCAGGACGTTTTGTGTGATATCCGGAACGTGCTGAAATTAGGCAGAATTTCCGGTTGATCTGCGCGGCGCATGGTCTTAAAGTCCGCGCCCGAACGTCCATGCTGGAAACGATCCATCCGGCTCAAGTACTGACGACGAGAGGTTGCCGGCCGGCGAATGGTCGGTACCGGTGATGCTCGGCGACATGCCTTGGGAAGTAGGCGAACCAAAGTGGGGAAACTGTCAGACGTTCAGGCCGGCGTGTTGCGCGGCCAGCCCCGACACGTGGTGGAACCTGTAAGCGGTTCTGCTGCCCGAATCAATGTGTTCCCGGTTTTGCCATTGGAGTCACCAGCATGTCGATCAAGGTCGAAGACTATTACGCACCCGCCACTTTTGCCCGCATGAAGGCGTTCGCCGATCAGCACGAAACCCCGTTTGTGGTGATCGACCGGCAGATCATCAGTGACGCCTACGATCAGTTGGGCAACTGCTTCCCCTTCGCCAAGATCTACTACGCGGTCAAGGCCAACCCCGCCGTCGAGATCATCGAACTGCTGCGCGACAAGGGTTCGAGCTTCGACATCGCCTCGATCTACGAGCTGGACAAGGTCATGGCCACCGGTGTCGGCCCGGAGCGCATCAGCTACGGCAACACCATCAAGAAGTCGCGCGACATCCGTTATTTCTTCGACAAGGGCGTGCGCCTGTTCGCCACCGACTCCGAGGCCGACCTGCGCAACATCGCCAAGGCCGCGCCGGGCTCGAAGATCTACGTGCGCATCCTCACCGAAGGCTCCACCAGCGCCGACTGGCCGCTGAGCCGCAAGTTCGGCTGCCAGCCGGACATGGCCCTGGACCTGCTGATCCTGGCCAAGCAGCTGGGCCTGGTGCCCTACGGCATCTCCTTCCACGTCGGCAGCCAGCAGCGCGATATCGATGTGTGGGACGCCGCCATCGCCAAGGTCAAGGTGATCTTCGAGCGCCTGCGCGAGGAAGACGGCATCACCCTGCAGATGATCAACATGGGCGGCGGCTTCCCGGCCAACTACATCCAGCGCACCAATGACCTGGAAACCTATGCCGAGGAAATCACCCGCTTCCTCAAGGAAGACTTCGGTGACGATCTGCCGGAGATCATCCTCGAGCCGGGCCGCTCGCTGATCGCCAACGCCGGCGTGCTGGTGTCCGAAGTGGTGCTGGTGGCGCGCAAGTCGCGCACCGCGGTCGAGCGCTGGGTGTATGCCGATGTCGGCAAGTTCAGCGGCCTGATCGAAACCATGGACGAGTCGATCAAGTTCCCCATCTGGACCGAGAAGAAGGGCGAGATGGAAGAGGTGGTGATCGCCGGCCCGACCTGCGACAGCGCCGACATCATGTACGAGCACTACAAGTACGGCCTGCCGCTGAACCTGGCCAGCGGTGACCGCCTGTACTGGCTGTCCACCGGCGCCTACACCACCAGCTACAGCGCGGTGGAGTTCAACGGCTTCCCGCCGCTGAAGTCCTACTACCTGTAAGACCGCCGCGTAGGTTGCGCCTGCCCGCCAGTTGCGGTGCGCATGGCGCACCCTGCCGGTGATGTCACGGTTGCTCGATCAACGCCCACCTTGTGTGGGCGTTGTCGTTTCTGCCGACCAGAGCCGGCTGATTCCGGTTGTTCAGCGTTCCAGAGCGGTCCGCCAGATGGAGCGAAAGGGCGCAGACAATTTTGTTACAAATAAGTTTCCTGTAAATCATTCGTAAAGATTGATTACGATTGAATCTCAAATACTATCGCGCGCAGTTTTCATCTGGAGTGATTCTCGTGAGCGATAAACATAACAAGCGTGCACCCTTTCCCCAGCGGCATCTGCTGGCCTCGGCCGTCGGCCTGGCCCTGCTGTCCGGCTTTGCCGTGGCGAAGGAGTCGGCAGTCGAACTGGGCGATGTAACCGTCCAGGGGCAGCAGGAGAACGGGCTCAAGGTCGACAAGGCGTCCTCGCCGAAACAGACCGCCGCATTGCTCGATACGCCGCAAACGGTCAACGTCATTCCGGAAACCCTGTTCCGTCAGCAGAACGCCCGCACCCTGACCGATGTGCTGAAGAACACCCCCGGCATCAGCTTCAACGCCGGCGAAAACGGCTTTGCCAGCGGCACCAACAACTTCAGCCTGCGCGGTTTCGATACCAGCGGCAGCATTTTCGTCGATGGTGCGCGTGACAACGGCAGCTATACCCGCGACGTGTTCAACGTCGAGCAGGTCGAGGTGTTCAAAGGCCCGGCAGCCGACAACGGCCGCGGTGGCGCCGGTGGCTACGTCAACCAGGTGACCAAGACGCCGACGCTGGAAAGCTTTATCGCCGGTGGCGCCAGCTTCGGCTTTGATCAGTACGACTCCGAGCCGCGCCGCCGTGCCACGCTCGACACCAACCAGATCATCAACGACAGCACCGCGTTGCGCCTCAACCTGCTGATCGAGGACAGCGGCGTCGCCGGCCGTGAGCATGCCGAGAAGAACAGCTGGGGTTTTGCGCCGTCGCTGGCCTTCGGCCTGGGTACGGAAACTCGCGCCATCCTCGCTTACGAGCATGTCGAGATGAACGACCGCCCGGACTGGGGCGTCTCGGGTGCCTCGGTCAAGGGCATGAAGGGCGACACTCCCTACAATCCGGCGCTCTCCGGGGTCGACCGCGATGAGTTCTACGGCCTCAAATCGGACTTCGACGACACCACCAGCGACGCGCTGCTGGTACGTCTGGAGCACGATCTGTCCACCGGCATGACCCTGAGCAACCAGACCCGCTGGGCCCGCGTCGACCGTCAGGCGCGCTACACCGTACCCTTCCAGTATCTGGGCGGTACGCAGCTGCGCACCGATACCCAGTTCTACGACCGGGTCAACACCAGCCTGAGCAACCTGACCAACCTTTCGGCGCAGTTCGCCACCGGTTCGATCAAGCACAACCTTGCGGCCGGTCTCGAACTCACTCGTGAGGAGGCGGAGGCGGGGACCTATGCCGAGGTCAACCCAGGCAACACCAACATCTTCGACCCGGACTGGGAGCGCAGCGGGCCGGTCTCCAAGCGCAGCCGTCTGCGTGAGCGCAGCGACGTAAACGTCGATACCGTAGCGCTGTACGTCTACGACACCCTGGAGTTCACGCCGCAGTGGCAGCTGACCGGCGGCCTGCGTCTGGAGCAGTACGACGTGGACATTCGCAGCCGTAACGTTCAGACAGGCGCGGCCGTCGGTGCCGATGGCTTCGATGACCGTGAGTTCAGCATCGGCGGCAAGCTCGGTCTGGTCTACAAACCGGCGCAGAACGGCAGTGTCTATGCAGCTTATGGCGTCTCCACCCAGCCCCCAGGCTCTTACCTGTCCAACCCGGACATTTCGCGGGTAAACGGCCAGGCCTTCCCCGGGTTTGTCGATGGAGCCGATCCGGTGCGTGCGCACAACTACGAGATCGGGACCAAGTGGGACTTCTTCGACAAGCGCCTGTCTACCACCGCGGCGCTGTTCTACACGGAGAAGAAGAAGGTCGCCATCACCGGTCGTGACGTCGGCGAGACCAGCGACAGCCTCAAGGGTTACGGCGAGCAGGTGGTCAAAGGGCTGGAGCTCGGCGCCAGCGGCAAGATCACCGACAACTGGGATGTCTTCGCCGGCATCGTGTTCATGGACAGCGAGCGCAAGCACAGTGCCTACCTGGACGAGGTGCGTCGTCGCGCCAATCCGGGCGACTACGGCACCGCCCAGCGTACCGATGGCGACGAGCTGGCCTTCACGCCCAAGGTTTCCGGCAACCTGTGGACCACCTACCGTCTGCCGGTGGGGCTGACCCTGGGTCTGGGTGCGCAGCATGTCGGTTCGTCCTACCTCGGACGTCCGGATGACGCCAGCCGCATCGTCGCCAATGGTCTGTACGGCAAGCTGCCGAGCTATACCACCTTCGCCGCGATGGCCAGCTACGAGGTCAACCAGAATGTCGACGTGCGCCTGAACATCGACAACCTGACCAACGAGGAATACGCCGTGTCCAGCAACTGGAACGGGCGTCGCGTGATGCTCGGCGATCCACGTACCTTCACCCTGAGCACCAACTTCCACTTCTAAGCACGCTGTGCCCAGACGCCCCGATTGCAACGCAGTCGGGGCGTTTTCATTGGGTGGCAGCCGATCGGACTTCTTTCCGAGTGCGGCTGCCCTTTAGAATCATTCGCAACGGCGCTTGCCCTGGAGAACCCCGAACATGATGCTGAGCATTCCCGACGTGCTGAATGCCGAACAACTGCAGCAGTGCCGCGCCGCGCTCGAGGGCGGCAACTGGCAGGACGGTCGGCTCACCGCCGGGCATCAGGCGGTGAACGTCAAGGCCAATCAGCAGCTGGCCCAGGATGACCCGCTGACGCAGCAGCTGGGCGATTTCATCCTGGCCTGCCTGGCCCAGCATCCGCGTTTCATGGCCGCCGCGTTGCCGCTGAAGGTGGTGCCGCCGCGCTTCAATCGCTATGCCGAGGGCGGCACCTATGGTGACCATATCGACAATGCGGTGTTCAGCGTGCCGGGCACGCCGCATCGGATTCGCGCCGACCTCTCGGCCACCCTGTTCTTCAGCGAGCCGGACGAGTACGAAGGCGGCGAGCTGGTGGTGCAGGACAAACGCATCAAGCTGCCGGCCGGCCATCTGATTCTCTATTCCAGCGGCAGCCTGCATCGGGTCGAGCCGGTGACCCGTGGCGCGCGTCTGGCTTCGTTCTTCTGGGTGCAGAGCCTGGTGCGTCAGGACGAGCAGCGCAGCGTGCTGCTGGAGCTGGACGACAGCATCCAGGCGCTGCGCCAGCAGGTGCCGGACAGCCCCGAACTGGTTCGGCTGACCGGGATCTACCACAACCTGTTGCGGCAATGGACGCAGACCTGAGTCTGACCTGCGCCAACTGCGCTGCATGCCCCGGATTGCATCCGGGCTACGAATCAACGATGACAATGCGCCGAGAAACGCCATGGCCTTGCCCAAACTGCAGCAGATTCCACCGACCATCGCCGCCGTCGCCGACTACGAACCCTATGCCCGCGAGCGCATGAGCGAGCAGGCCTGGGCCTATCTGGCCGGCGGCGCCGCCGACGAGCTGAGCCTGGCCGACAATCGCGCTGCGTTCGAGCGGCTGCGCCTGCGTGGCCGGGTGCTGCAGGACCTGAGCGGCGGCAATACGCGCCTGCGCCTGTTCGGCCAGGATTTCGCCCATCCGGTCTTTCTCGCGCCGGTGGCCTATCAGAAGCTGGCGCATCCTGACGGAGAGCTGGCCAGCGTGCTCGCGGCTTCTGCGCTGGGCGCCGGCATGGTGGTCAGCACCCAGGCCAGCGTCGAGCTGGAGGCCATTGCGGCGCAGGCGCAGACACCCCTGTGGTTCCAGCTGTATATCCAGCCTGATCGCGAGTTCACTGCGGCCTTGATCCGCCGTGCAGAAAGCGCCGGCTACCAGGCGCTGGTGCTGACCGTGGACGCCCCCGTCAATGGCGTGCGCAATCGCGAGCAGCGCGCCGGCTTCGCCCTGCCGGCAGGCGTCGAGGCGGTCAATCTGCGCGGAATGCGGCCACTGCAGGCGCAGGCCGAGCCGCACAACGGCAGTCTGCTGCTGGGTGGCCCGCTGCTGGCCGCGGCGCCGACCTGGGCCGACCTCACCTGGCTGCGTGAGCAGACGCGCTTGCCAATCCTGCTCAAGGGCATCATGAGCGGCGCCGACGCCGAACAGGCGCTGGCGGCGGGGATGGACGGGCTGATCGTCTCCAACCATGGCGGGCGCACGCTTGATGGTCTGCCTGCGACCATCGACGTGCTGCCCGAAGTCGCCGCCGCTGTGCAGGGGCGCGTGCCGCTGCTGCTCGATGGCGGTATCCGGCGTGGCAGCGACATCCTCAAGGCGCTGGCGCTGGGCGCGGACGCCGTGCTGGTGGGCAGGCCCTACGTCTTCGCTCTGGCGACCGCCGGGGCTATAGGCGTGGCGCATGTGCTGCAACTGCTACGGGCCGAGCTGGAAGTGGCCATGGCCCTGACCGGCTGCGCCGATCTGGCCAGTATCGGGCCGCAGGTCATCTGGCGTTCGACGCTACGCTAAACCGCCTGCCATCGACCAGCAGGACCGCCGCCAACCCCTGGGGCACGGATCCTGTGCGCGGCATGCGCGTAAGCGTGCAAGGTTGTTGCTGATTATTTCATGCGGATGATATAGATTTGCATTTAGCTGCAGGCCGCTTCGCCGTGCCTGCGCGACCCGCTGCTCGTGACCCCCGGATATCCAGGGCAACGTACGAGTATTTATGTAAATAATTATCAATAGTCTAAGGTAGCAATTATCAAATGCGCACCAAGAACTGCCAACGCTCCCTGCCTTCCAAGCGCCTGCTGGCCACTGCCGTCGGTCTTGCGGTCGCCTCGCTGACCCTGCCCGCTCTGGCTGACGACGCCGTGCAGCTGGACAATCTGACCGTCAAGGCAAAGAGGGACAGCGGCTACAAGACGGAGAGCTCCGCATCGGCCAAGTACGTCAAACCGCTGCTCGATACGCCGCAGACCATCAATGTGGTGCCGGCCGAGGTGATTCGTGAGCAGCAGGCGCTGAGCCTGCGCCAGGTGCTGTCCAACGTATCCGGCATTACCTTCAACGCCGGGGAGGGCGGTGGCGGCTCGGGTGACAGCATCAACATCCGAGGTTTCTCCGCCAACGCCAACCTGCAGATCGACGGCCTGCGCGACAGCGCCCAGACCAGCCGCACCGATACCTTCAATATCGAGCAGGTCGAGGTCATCAAGGGCCCCAATTCGGTATTCGGGGGCGCAGGTACCACGGGCGGCAGCATCAACATCATCAGCAAGCAGCCGCTGCAGCGAGACTTCACCGAAATCGGCGCCGGCCTCGGCACCGACAACTACCACCGCCTGACCCTGGACACCAACCAGACCCTCGATGGCGTGGGTGTCGGCAGCGCCGTACGCCTGAACCTGATGGCGCACGAGAACGATGTCCCCGGGCGTGACCAGATCGACCGTGAGCGCTGGGGCATCGCGCCTTCGCTGGCGCTGGGCCTGAGCGAGGCGACTCGCCTGACCCTGAGCTATTTCCACCAGAGCGATGACAACCTGCCCGACTACGGCGTGCCCGCGCTGGATGGCAAGAAGCTGGCCGGCGTCAGCCGCGAGGATTACTTCGGCTGGAAGAACCTGGACAAGGAGCGCATCGAGCAGGATGCGTTCACCGTCAACCTCGAGCACGACATCAACGACGCGCTGCGCCTGCAGAACCTGACCCGTTACAGCCGTGTGGATCGCGAGACGGTGGTTTCCGCGTCGCATGTGAACCTGACCGGCGTGCCGGCGGGTAATTATCGTCCGGCCGGCCCGCAGGGTTATGGGCGTGACGTCACCACCGAAATGTGGATCAACCAGACCAACCTGCGCGCCAGCTTCGACACGTCCGGGCTGGCCCACGAGCTGGTCACCGGTGTCGAGGTGTCGCGCGAGAATCTCGACCTCAAGACCTACAACCATGGCCTGGGCATTGCCGTGTATCCGGGCAGCGGTTTCGATCTGTCCAACCCGCCCGGTCGCTGGAACGGCCCGATCAACAAGACCACCACCGGTTACACCGAGAACCAGCTGGATAACCGTGCGCTGTACGTCTTCGACAGCATCGCGCTGAGCCCGCAGTGGGACCTGAACCTGGGGCTGCGTTATGACTGGTTCGATGCCGAGAGCGAGTCCTTCTCCGCCAGTCATGTGCGCACCGGCCGCTTCACCTCCACCGATGAAGAGCTCAGCAGCCGTGCCGGCCTGGTCTACAAACCGGCCGAAAATGGCCGCATCTACGTCGCCTGGGGCACCTCCTTCAACCCCTCGGCGGAGAACGTCGCTTCCAACGGCGGTGGCTTGAACGCCGCGACCCAGAGCCTCAATCCGGAGAAGAACGAGACCTGGGAGCTGGGCACCAAGTGGGAGTTGTTCGACGGCCGCCTGATGCTCGATGGCGCGCTGTTCCGTGTCGACAAGACCGATGCGCGCGAGCAGCTGGCCGATGGCAGCTATATCCTGGCGGGCGAGCAGCGCGTGCAGGGTGTCGAGCTGGGGGCCACCGGCAAGCTGAGCGAGCGCTGGGACGTCTACGCCAACTACACCTTCCTCGACAGCGAGACCCTCAAGTCCACCATCGACCCGAACCGCGAGGGCCAGGCGCTGGGCAACACCCCGCCGCACTCGTTCAACCTGTGGACCACCTACGAGGTCGCTCAGGGCTGGACGCTGGGTTATGGCGCCCGTTACGTCAGCGAGCGCAACGTCAGTGCCAGCACCCAGGCCAAACTCGACGCCTACTGGCTGCACAACGCGATGATCGGCTACAAGGTCAATCGCAACCTCGACCTGCAGCTGAACGTCAACAACCTGTTCGACAAGGATTACGTCGAGCGTGTGCGGCAAAACATCGGTACCACCGCCCGCTCCTCGGCCATCGAGTATGGCGATGCGCGCTCGGCGATCCTGTCGGCGACCTACAGTTTCTGAGTGCCGCTGCGGCTTCCCTGGAAGTCGCCAGAAAGCAAAACGCCAGCCCCGGGGGCTGGCGTTTTGCATTGCAGTGGCGTGGATCAGAACTCGATGACGGTGGACAGCCAGAGGCGGCGACCTTCCTCCAGGGTGCCGGTGGTCGACTGGCCGATCTGCGTGTAGTCGGACGCCCATGCGGTGGAACCGGTGTTGGTGGTGTAGTAGCTGCCGCTGGTGAAGTCCTTGTCGAACAGGTTGTAGATCGTGGCGCTGAAGGTCAGGTTCTCGGTGGCCTTGAACGAACCCCCGAGGTGGAAGACTTCATAAGCCTTCAGATCACCGACGGCATCGTAAAGGGCCTTGTTCGCGGCGGTCAGGTTGGCGTAACGATCGGTGAAGCGGGCACGCTCACCGCGATACTCCCCCTTGAACCACAGGGTCAGGCGGTCATTGGCAGCCCAGCTCAGGCGCGCATGGGCCATGTGCTCCGGCGTATTGGTGAGGGGCGCGCCTTTGTTGATGCCGCTTTTCTGTTCGCTGTCGGTGTAGGTGTAGTTGACGGCCAGCGCCCAGGCCGGTGCGAACTGCCAGCGACCCGCTACTTCCACGCCCTTGGTCACGGCTTCGCCGATGTTCACGCTCTGGGCGAAGTTCTCCTGAGTGAAGCCCGGGCCATAGCTCACGCAGCCTGGCTGGTTCGGGTTCGCCGTGTAGAAACAGTTCGCCAGCGGTGTGCCGTCATCGATCTTGTCCTTGAACTTGTTGTGGAACAGGGTGACGTTGGCATTGAAGTTGGCGAGGTTGTCGTAGTACGCGCCGATCTCGGTGTTGGTGGTGATCTCCGGGTCGAGGTCCGGACTGCCGATGGTGATGGTCGAGCCCTGGCCGGTGACACCGTTGATGCCATCGTGCAGCTGATTGAGCGTCGGAGTCTTGTAGCCACGGCTGACGCCGCCCTTGAGTGTCCAGGCGTCAGTGGTGTTCCAGACCAGGTAGGCGCGTGGGCTGATGTGGCCGCCGAAGGCTTCATGATCTTCGTAGCGGGCGCCCAGGGTCAGCGCCAGGTTGTCGCGCAGACGCCACTCGTCTTCGGCGAACAGCGCCCAGGAAGTCTGCTGGAAATCTTCGTCGGCGATGCCGTCGGTGACCTTGGCGTCCCACCACTGAGCGCCGACGGTGGTGATGTGCGATTCGCCCACCGGAGCGACCAGCTTGGTGTCGACGACCAGATCGGTCGACTTCAGCTCGCGGTCGTCGCCGATGATGATCGAGGGGAATCCGGTGTACGAGTTGCCGATCGGGTTGCCGGGAATGGTGCGGCCGAAGGTTTCCGTGGTGTTGTGGGTGACGCTGCTTTCCAGCGTACCGAAGCTGAAACGTCCGGTATGGCTGAGGGCGAACTGATCGCGCTGGAAGCGCAGTTCATCCTTGTAACCATTGGCACGCAAGGGGGCATTGGTGGTGCAGCCGTCGGTCGCACTGCCGCCGTTCTTGCCATCGAGATTGCCCAGCTGGCAGTCGTCGTTGTTGTAGACCTGACGGCCGCGCTCGAAATCCAGCGAGAAGTCGTGGCTTTCGTTCGGGGTCAGCGTCAGGCGGCTGCCGAAGGTCGCGTTGCGGCCCTCGACCGGCGACGCGCCACGCTTGCTGACGGTACTGTCGTTGTCGAACTGCAGCTCCGACTCATCGCGGTCATAGAAGCTGCCGCGCACAGCCAGGCCCAGCAGGCCTTCGACCAGCGGGCCGCTGGCATAGAGGCTGGTGCTGCTGGTGGCGCCATAGTCGCGGTTCTCCTGAAAGGTGTGGTCCAGGCTCAGGCTGGCTCCCCATTCCTTGGCCACTTTGCGGGTAATGATGTTGACCACGCCGCCCATGGCGTCAGAGCCATACAGGGTCGACATCGGCCCACGAATCACCTCGATGCGTTCGATGGCGGACATCGGCGGCATGAAGCTGGTGGCGGTTTCGTTGAAGCCGTTGGGCGTGACGTTGCCCGCGGTGTTCTGGCGCCGACCGTCGATGAGGATCAGGGTGTAGTCGCTGGGCATGCCGCGAATGCTGATGTTCAGGCCCCCGGTCTTGCCGGTGCCCTGGCGCACGTCGATGCCTTCGACGTCTTCCAATGCCTGCGCCAGGTTGCTGTAGCGCTTCTGCTGCAACTCCTCGCGGCTGATCACACTGATGCTGGCGGGGGCTTCGGTGATCTTCTGTTCGAAGCCGGAAGCGCTGACGACCACGTCGCCCAGGGCGATCGGCTCGTTGGCCTGGGCGCCGAAGCTGGCGGCCAGCGCAACGGCGCTAGCCAGGGCGGTACGGGAATTGAGGGCGGACATCGATCTACTCCTGGCAGTATGAAAGTGCAGGCGGAACGGTTGCGAACGGCCGGGATGATAGTGATTTGCATATAGGGTTCAATCGCGGGTGAGATCGATGGCCACGGCAACGGCCTGGACGTGCCGTGGTGGCTGGGCTGCAGCCAGGTGTAAATTTTGTAAGTGCGATAAATTCTCGAATGCGCGGACAGGCTTTGCGGATGTTTTCCAGGCGCTCTAAGCTGCCGGCATGAACCGTATTCTTCTCAACTGCGACATGGGCGAGGGCTTCGGTGCCTGGCGCATGGGCGACGATGCACTGGCCATGCCGCTGATCGATCAGGCCAACCTCGCCTGCGGCTTCCATGCCGGCGATCCGCTGATCATGGCGCGCAGCGTCAACCTGGCGATGGAGCATGGCGTGCGCATCGGCGCGCATCCTTCCTATCCGGATCTGCAGGGTTTCGGCCGCCGCCATCTGCAATGCTCGGCCGAAGAGGTGCGGGCGCTGGTGCTCTATCAGATCGGCGCGCTGGATGCCTTCTGCCGCGCCGCCGGTGGCCAGTTGGCCTACGTCAAGCCGCACGGCGCGCTGTACAACGATCTGGTGCGCGACGATGCGCTGCTGATGGCGGTGCTCGATGCCTGCCACTGCTACCGCAAGGGCCTGCCGTTAATGGTGCTGGCGCTGGCCGACAACGACCGGGAGCTGCGTCTGGCCGACGAAGCGGATGTGCCGTTGATGTTCGAAGCCTTCGCCGACCGCGCCTACCTCTCGGATGGGCAGCTTGCGCCACGCCGGCTCAGTGGCGCGGTACATCAGGATCCCGAACGCATTCTAGACCAGGCGCTGGCCATCGCCCGGGGCGAGCCCTTTGCCGATATCGATGGCAAGCCGCTGCAGCTGCGCGCCGACAGCCTGTGCGTGCACGGCGACAACCCCGAGTCGCTGGCCGTGCTGCGACGCTTGCGGGCGCAGCTGGACGCGCTGTGAGGCGCGAGCCACACATTGACGTAGGGTGCGCCGTGCGCACCAGCGAGATCTTGCAATCCAGGCAGCGATTGGTACGCGCAACACCCCCTACGCAGACCGGCTAGCGGGGTGTGTTCGGCTGCCAGTCCAGGGTCAGCGCCTCTTGCCAGGCGAAACGCTCGAAATGACTGGCCACCACCTCCTGCAGGCGCTGCAGTTCTTCGCTGCCGGCGGCCTCGACCCGCAGGCGCAGCCCCTGAGCTTCGGCCTGCAGCGAGGCCAGGCCGAAGGCGAACTCGATACGGCCCTGTTGCGCGTCGAAGCTGACCGGAATCTTGTGTGCGAAGTGCTTGCACAGCCGGCCGATGTAGCGCGCGGGCGTGTCGGTGGTGACGAAAGCGCTGCTGCTCAATGTATTCATCGCTGCTCCTTGGGTGCATTGCGCACCGGGTCTGCTGGTGGCCGCCGCTCCATCGCGTAGCGGCGGCAAGTCGGTTCAATAGGCCAGGGTGAAACGCTGACGGACATGCTGCGGCTGCTCGACTTCGTCCAGCAGCGCCACGGCCAGGTCCGCCAGCGAGATGCGTCCGGGCTGGTCGCCGTCCATCAGCAACTCGTCGCCGCCGAGGCGGAACTTGCCGGTGCGCGGCCCCGGCTCGAGCAGGGCGGCGGGGGAGAGGAAGGTCCACTCCAGCTCATGCTCGTCACGCAGCATGTTCAGTGCTTGGCGTGCTCCCTCGGCGCCCTCCTTGTACTCGGCGGGGAAATTCGGCGTGTCGATCAGCTGCAGGCCGGGCGCGACATAGAGGCTGCCGGCGCCACCGACCACCAGCAGGCGCCTGACTCCGGCCTGCCTGCTCGCAGCGAGGATGGCACGACTGCCGGCGATGAACTGCTCGCGAATGTCGGCCACACCCCAGCCGGGGTTGAAGGCACTGACTGCCGCATCGTGGCCACGCAGCTGTTCGGCCAGCGCCGCGCTGTCGTGCACGTCCGCTCGCACGGCGACCAGGTTGGCATGAGCGGGTAGCTTTTCCGGATGGCGTACCAGGGCGGTAACCTGGTGGCCGCGGTTCAGGGCTTCTTGCAGCAGCGGCGCGCCGACGTAACCGCTGGCGCCGATCAGGGCGAGTTTCATGGGGAGTGCCTCGGTGTGTGAAGGTGAATACATCATCCCTATGGCTAAACGCCGGAATAACTGGCTTGATGCACTTTGATAATTAAGCAGGTCTTCATAATGGAGCAGCTCAAACGTATGGCGCTGTTCGCTACGGTGGTGCAGAAGGGCTCGATGGTCGCTGCCGCCGAGGTCCTGGGCATGAGCGCGTCGGCCGTCAGCCAGCAGATCCGCCGGCTGGAGGAGGCCACTGGCGTCAGCCTGCTGCATCGCACCACGCGCAAGTTGACCCTGAGCGAGGCGGGGGCCCAGTTCTACGAGAGTTGCCGGCAGATCGTCGAGTTGGCCGAGCAGGCCGAGCAGCGCCTGGCCGAGCAGCGTGATGCGCCGGTTGGTGAGCTGCGTATCGCCGCACCGGTCGGCTTTTCCGGGCCGGTATTGAGTGAAGCGCTGGCGCCGCTCTTGAGCGCGCATCCGGCGCTGAGCCTGCGTCTGTTTTTCCATGACGAGCAGATCGACCTGATCGAGCAGCGTATCGACCTGGCCATCCGCGTCGGCCAGCTGGATGACTCCAGCCTGGTGGCCCGGCATGTCGCGGACTGGCGCATGCTGGTCTGCGCTGCGCCGGCCTACCTGGCGCGCCACGTTTGGCCGACGCAGCCGCAGCAACTGCTCGATCTGGACTGGATCGCGCTGAACACCGAGCGCAGCCAGCATCTGCAGCTGCACGGTCCGGGCGGCGCAACGCAGCGCCTGCGTCTGGAAAGTCGCATCGCCTGCAACAACATTCTTGCGGCGCGCCAGTTCACCCTGGCGGGCATGGGCGTTTCGCTGCAGCCGGAGCCGGAAATCCGCGAGCTGCTGGCGCGCGGCGAGCTGCTGGCCCTGCTGCCGGATTGGCAGCTGGAGCCAATCGGCCTGCATATCGTCACCCCGCGTCGCGACGCGCAACCGGCCAAGGTGCGCTACGCCATCGAGGCGCTAAGGCGGCATCTGGTCAGCGCATGATGATCAACAGTCGGCATCCGTCTCTGGCTGTGCGAGGATGGCCGGCAATCAATCTCTCCGTCAGAAAGGACCCGTGATTCGCACCGATGAAGACGCCCAAACGTATTGAACCCCTGGTCGAGGATGGCCTGGTGGACGAGGTGCTGCGCCCGCTGATGAGCGGCAAGGAAGCAGCGGTCTATGTGGTGCGCTGCGGCGACGAGCTGCGCTGCGCCAAGGTCTACAAGGAAGCCAACAAGCGCAGCTTCCGCCAGGCCTCCGAGTATCAGGAAGGGCGCAAGGTGCGCGGCAGCCGCCAGGCGCGCGCCATGGCCAAAGGCAGCAAGTACGGGCGCAAGGAGCAGGAGCAGGCCTGGCAGAACGCCGAGGTCGCTGCGCTGTTTCACCTGGCCAGTGCCGGCGTGCGGGTGCCCAAGCCCTATGACTTTCTCGATGGCGTGCTGCTGATGGAACTGGTCACCGATGGCGAGGGTGACGTGGCCCCCAGGCTCAACGACGTCGACCTGCACCCGGACGACGCCCGTGAATTCCATGCCTTCATGATCCAGGAAATCGTCAAGATGCTCTGCGCCGGCCTGGTGCATGGCGACCTGTCGGAGTTCAACGTGCTGCTCGGCCCCGACGGCCCGGTGATCATCGACCTGCCGCAGGCGGTGGACGCGGCGGCGAACAACCATGCCTTCAGCATGCTCGAGCGCGACGTGCGCAACATGGCCGAGTACTTCGGCCAGTTCGCCCCCGAGCTGAGATACACCAAGTACGCCAAGGAAATGTGGGCACTCTACGAAGCCGGCAAGCTGCAGCCGAACACCCAGCTGACCGGCGAGTTCGCCGAACCTGAGGACGCTGCCGATATCGATGCGGTGATGCGCGAGATCAAGGCCGCCCTGGCCGAAGAGGCTAAGAAACAGGCACTACGCAACGCCGAAGACGAGCCCAAGGACGTCGAACCCACACCACCCTGGATGCGTTGAGAGGGTGCGCCGTGCGCGCCATCTTCACACTGTGCCCGGTGCCGCGGGTGGGACTTTATAACTGGCGCGGCCCTACGGTTGACGGTGCGACGAACACCCCGGCGCACCGCAGCCCACCCCTTCCTCCAATCCCTGCAGAATCGGACAATCCGGCCGGCTATCGCCCTGACAACTGTTGGCCAGCTCCACCAGCGTATCGCGTAACGCGCTCATCTCGGCGATCTTGCGTTCCAGTTCGGCGATATGTCCCTCGGCCAGCGCCTTCACATCGGCACTGGCGCGCTGCTTGTCCTGCCACAGGGCCAGAAGCCGGCCCACTTCCTCCAGAGAAAACCCCAGATCCCGCGCCCGCTTGATAAAGGCCAGGCGGTGCAGGTCGTTGGCGTTGTATTGCCGATAGCCACTCTCCGAGCGCCCGGCGCGCGGCAGCAGGTCGATGGACTCGTAGTAGCGGATCATCTTGGCGCTGAGGCCGGTGTGCTTGGCGGCTTGGCCGATATTCATGGATGCAGCCTTCTTGTCGGCAGAAACTCCGCGTGACTATGCCAGAGGGTTGAAACCAAAATGAATCTTGAGCTGGCCGATGATCATGCTCACCCAGAATACCGTCAGGCTGATGCAGGTGAAGTACAACCATAACGACAGGGGCAGGCTGACCCTGGGTTTGTTCAAGCCCAGGGTGTAGAGAAAGCTGTAGCGGTGCATCCGGCAGAAGCGGTCGAAGGGGCTGACGGACTCCTGCCTGGAATCAGGAAGTCTCGAAAAATATGGGTCGAGCCGACTTATCCCATGGAAGCACATGTAGATGCCGTTGAAGCCGCCGGCGACGAAAAGCAGCACCCAGACGAGGACCAGCACGATTTCCAGGGGCGATGCGTCACTCACGCCGGGATACGCCTAGGCAAAGGGGCCAATCTGTAAATACCTGCCGAGCGCCGCCAAGCCTAATGTGATCCAAATGATGGTGAGGCTGAAGAACGAGAAATACAGCCAGAGCGATAGACCCGCGCCTACAGTGGGGCGGCGTATCCCCAGCGAGTAGAGAAAACTGTACTTGTGCAATCTATAGAAACCATCGAATGGGCTCCGTGATTCCCAGCTTGGATCAGGCTTGCTGGAGAAGTACCTATCCAGCCTGCGAATCCCGAAGAAGGCAGTGTAGATATGATTGAGGGTGCCGGTCACCAGTATGAGCAATAGGGTGTTCGCCAGAACGGCCTTTATCGATAGTGTGGCGTCCATTATCGGCTCCATTCATATATTACTGTGCCTGCCTGCTCTCCCACGTCGCCGCCTCCGCTTCCTCCGTAGTAGGCCCCGACGCCTGCACCGACTAAACCAATGACAAGTAGTACTGGTGCTCCTACTGTAACTCCAAATGCCAAGGCAATACCGCCGACGATACCTGTTGCGACATTAGCTCCAATGAGCCCCCCGAGGGCGCCGCCAGCTGCACTTCCAACAAAACCACCAGTTTGTTTGTAGCTAACTTGACGGCAAGTTTCAGTATTTCCGATGGTACAGGCATCATGAATCCTGTTTAGGCGAACGCCTCCATCAATGGCTATTCCTAGGTAGCCCAGTCTGCTCGAACCCTTTGCCCATCCTGAAACCGTATTGATACGTTGCCCGAGTTGAGGAACCTGGCCCCGCTCAGCGATCTCCGAGGCATTGTGCAGAATAGATTTGGTGGATAGGCCCAGCGTGTTCTTTATGCTGTTGTACTGGCGAATATTGAGGGTCGAAAGGGTCACTCGGCCAACCGCATGATCCAGCTGGGCGAACAGCTGTTGGCGTCTGGCATAAAACTCAGGCGAGAACCGGTTGGCACTACCGGTTCTCCGTAGTTCCTCCACGTAGGCTGCATTGATCTTTTCGAGTGTACTTTTGACATCGCCCAATTGCTTGCCCGCTGCGGCGCTCAGCACACCGAGTGCGGTACTTTGGTGGGCAGCCACGGTTTCCAAGGAAATAAAGTCCAGCGCCTCAAGATGACGCTTCACCGTCATGGCTTCATCAGGCGTCAATTGCTGTATGCCTGAACTTGCAAGCCTCGCCTGCTCTTTCAGTTGTTCCAAGCGCTTGCGATCAGCCTCGGTTCGAGGTCGGTTGGAAACGATCACGATCTCGCCAGGTAGTACGGTCTCCTTCAAGTGCTCGTTGTTGCGATCAAACAGCGAGCGAAGCACGAAGTGCATCTGCGTGCCGTAGATTTCTTCATAAATGGCTTGGCGTGTCTGAACCTTGTCATTCCAGTAGAACGCCAAGTCGAACGGAGCATCGCTGCATGGGCTGTTTTGAGTTACTTGCCCCACTGCACAGCCTGCTCGTGCAGGGCCACTATTTTCGGGGATCCGCAGCGTCTGGCCCGCTTGGATCTTATTGGGGTCTTCGATCTGAGGATTGAGACGCAGTAGCGTACTTGTGGTGGTCCCGTATGTACGAGCGATCTGACCTAGGCTGTCGCCTTGTTTGATGACATATTCCATTGCTTCATCCATTCAGGCCAAGCAGGCTGGCTTCGATGGCAGCCAGGCGGTGCTCGGCAGATTCGTCCATGTTGGTGAGCTGTTTATGTACGCTTGGGCTGTCCATCGCATCAGGGAACTGGAGGGCTAATTCAACAAAGGCGAACAACTGTTGTTCGGTTTCGATACCCGCCTGCTCTGCTTGTTCGATGCGGAGCTCAATGAGCTTTTCCAGGTCGGCATGTGGCGTACTGCAGCGCTCGTCGGAAGAAAAGTGAGCAACCAATCTTTGTATGAAAAGTCTCCGCTCTTCTTCTTGCCAGCTCTTGAGTTGTTCGACGCGAAGCGAGAACCACCCCTCATCGTCTGGCGTCATTGCAGGCGCGTCATAGCTCGCACCGAAGTGCAACCATTGATCATCCTGCCCGAGTGTCCAGAGATTCTTGATAGGGCCTAGCCAGGCACTGCGTTCATCTTCCGTTAGGCTGGACAGGAATCGTGCGGTCAACGCAGGATCGTAGAATCTGCAAAACACCAACTCTCCAGACGGCAGCTTCACACTGAGCAGGCTGCGCAAATGATCTGCCAGGGCTTCCATCGCTGACTGGCTACCCAGAACAATGGCGGCTGACCGCCATCGAGCTCGGTTTTCCCACAGGTATTTCTGTTCGGAAAGCTTGTAGAGCACAGGGCTGCTTTCCACTGACGCCGCGTGGCGAGTTTCGCGATAGAGCGGTATGGCCTCTGGTTCGTCGTCATGCTGATAAACGATCTGCAGTGCAGGCAAGGCTGCGCCATCTAGGAGCAGATAGAGGCTTCCGCTTTCGAACTGAGGTTCCTCTGCCTGGTTATTCATATCCGATTGGCGTTCTTGCCACATGGGCACTCCTCCAACTGGCAAGAACCATCGGGTTGCACGCCGCACTGTTTGACCAGTAGCAGCTTGGTCATTGCTGCCTGCTGCAGTTGTCGCGCCATGTTGGTCAAGGCTGGCAGAGTCACGCCGCCCGCTGCTGCACTGGCCGCGAGCCAAGGCATCACCGGCCGCAGTATTTTCAACCCCGACCCACTACCCGGCCCGCCCCCCGAATTCATCTTGATCGTCGCCCCGCTCAGGGTCACGCCGCTCGGGTCGAGCTTGAGGAAGCTGCCGCCACCTGCGGCGGTGAGCTCCATGCCAGCGTCGATCACCACCTTGCTGCCGGCGTTGTAGTGAATCTCGTTG
>MTEW01003796.1_pt1 | contig 24341 bp, 19 predicted proteins | sample 1042681 | NCBI WGS metagenome assembly MTEW01 (sample SAMN06185811, study PRJNA358809) | soil metagenome | isolation source: soil biostimulated with citrate as carbon source | place: India | collected 2015-05-23
CGGTTCTCGATCAGACGATCGGAGCCTCCTTCGGCGACGCGGTTTTCGATCAGACGGTCGGAGCCACCTTCTGCGACGCGGTTTTCGATCAGACGATCGGAGCCACCTTCGGCGACGCGATTTTCGATCAGACGATCGGAGCCACCTTCGGCGACGCGATTTTCGATCAGACGATCAGAGCCACCTTCGGCGACTACAGGTTGGGCGGAAGAGGCGGCGAATACGTTGGCTGCCAGTACGGAGAAAGCGAAGCTGAGGATGAGTTGGCGTTTCATGATTTTGGTGCTCCAGGGGTTGTGGTTGGGTCTGGAGCAGATGTTACGCACTGGATTTTCTGAGAGAACTTCATTGGCTTGATGGTGAAAATCGATGCGCCTGATAGCTGGCGAAAGCCCCGCACTAGAGGGCTTCCCGCTGTCCGAAGAGGCGCGCCGTCAACGTTGCACAGGCTGCGCCGGACGGGATCGGACCACCGGCACATCGACGGCAGCGATAGTGATTCTGCCCTCGCGTGGCCTGAGCTATGATGCGCGCCCCCTCGGCATCCTGGCGGGTCATCATGTCCGGCAACGCCCTCTATACCGACCTGTCAGGCTATTACGACCTGATGTGTGCGGACATCGACTACGCGGCGCAGAGCCACTGCGTGCAGCGCCTGCAGCAGCTGTTCGGCAACGGCGGCAAGCGCCATCTCGATCTGGCCTGCGGCACCGGCCCGCACGTGCGCCATTTTCTCGATGCCGGCTACGCCAGCAGCGGCCTGGACATCAACCAGCCAATGCTCGACCGCGCCGCTCAGCGCTGCCCGGAGGCACGCTTCGCCCGGCTGGATATGTGCGGTTTCCAGGTCGACGAGCCGCTGGACCTGATCACCTGCTTTCTCTACTCCATCCACTACAGCGCCAGCATCGAGCGGCTCAAGGCCTGTATCGCCAGCGTGCATCGTGCCCTGGCGCCGGGCGGCGTGTTCTGCTTCAACGCCGTGGACAAGCAGCGCATCGACAACGCCTCGTTCGTTTCCCACAGCACGCAGCATGGCGAAGGGCAGTTCCGCTTCAGCTCCGGCTGGTTCTACCGCGGCGAGGGCGAACAGCAGGCGTTGCGCCTGCGCATCGAGCGCACCGTCGCCGAGCGGACCGAGGTCTGGCACGACGAGCACCCGATGGTGGCGGTGAGCTTCGCCGAGTTGCAGACCCTGCTGGCGCCGTACTTCGAGGTGCAGGTGCTGGAGCATGACTATCAGCGGCTGACACCGTGGGATGCCAGCTCCGGCAACGCGCTGTTCGCCTGCAGCAAGCGCTGAGGCGAGGCAGCGTCATCCTCAGCCTGGCCATTGCCTCACGCCGGCTCTTCGACGCGCTCGGCTTGCAATGAACGCTGCAGCTCGGCCACCAGCGCATCGACCTTGCCCAAGGCCTTTTTGACTGACTCGGCGAGCAGTTCGCCGCCCACCTCCTGACCCTCGATGGCGACCTGGTGCACGCGGGTGATGCCGATGAAACCGAGTGCGGTGATCAGGTTTGGCTCCAGATGGTTCATGTGCGCCATCTCGCCGCCCGCATCGAAACCCACACCGCCGCGGGCCGTGAGGATCACCAGATGGCGCGGCCGGTCGGCCAGCTTGGGCACGTAGGGATCGAGCGGGTTGCTTTCGTCCACCTCCACGGTGCGGCCGGGGCGCACCACCTGGTCGATCCACGCCTTGAGCGCGGCGGGCATGCCGAAGTTGTACAGCGGCGTGCCGATCACCAGGACGTCGGCGGCGATCAGTTCGTCCACCAGACGATCGCTCTCGGCCAGTGTGTCGCGCATCCAGTCCTCGCGCTGCGGCTCGGGCGTGAAGGACGAGGCGATCCAGTCATGGTTGATGATCGAGGGCGGGTTCTGGCCAATGTCGCGATAGGTGACGACGTCCTGCGGACGGCGTGCCTGCCACTGGCTGACGAAGCGATGGCTGAGGTTGCGGCTATGCGAGCCGTGTTCATCCTTGCCGGCAAGGCCGGGGCGGGCGCTGGCGTCGAGATGCAGAATATGAGTCATGTCGGATCTCCTGCTCGAATTTGTATTCATCTGTGAAAAGCTGCAGGCTCAGGCTAGGTTCAGCCCGGCAGGGCGACAAACGATCAATATTTTTCGTAATGGATGAGGAGAATTCAGCTATGAGCCGGCGCAGGCTACCGTCGCTTTCCGCCCTGCGCGCCTTCGAGGCGGCCGCGCGTCACGAGAGTGCCAAGCAGGCGGCAGAAGAGCTCTCCGTCACCGCCACGGCGATCAGCCACCAGATCCGTGCGCTGGAAGAATCCCTCGGCGTCGCACTGTTCGTACGCAAACCTCGTCAGTTGGAACTGACCATGGCCGGGCGCGAGCTGCAGCAGGTGCTGGAGAGCGCGTTCGACAGCATCGGCGCCACGGTCGAGCGGCTCAGCGCCATGCCCAGCCGGCAGGCCATCACCCTCAGCACCACCCCTGCGGTGGCGGTGCGCTGGCTGCTGTCCTGGGTATGCCTGCTGCGCGACGCGCACCCGGAGATCGATCTGCGCATCCACGCCTCGCACGAGCCGGTGGCACTCGATGGCGTCACCGCCGATATCGCCATTCGCTACGGTGACGGCCGCTGGCCCGGTCTGGTGGCCGAGAAGCTGTTCGACAACACCTTTATCCCGGCCTGCAGCCCTTTGCTGGGGCTGCACGACGCGGCCGATCTGCCCGGGCATTCGCTGATTCACTTCCGTAACCAGGCTGCGATTTCCTCGCCGCTGGACTGGGCCGTCTGGCAGAAAAAAGCGCAGGTGCCGGGGCTGGATGTCAGCGCCGGGCTGGTGTTCTCCGACGAGACCCACGCCGTCTCGGCCGCCGTCGGTGCCCAGGGTGTGGCGCTGATGAGCCGCCAGCTGATCGAGGACGAACTGCGCGAGGGGCGCCTGGTGCAGCCCTTCGGCCCGGAGCTGGAAGGCAAGCCGTTCTTTCTGGTGTACCCGGAGAGCCGCCGGAACGATCCGACCATTCTGGCGGTGCGCGAGTGGATCCTGATGGTGCCGGGTGGGTTGTGTTCGGTGTAGGTGCGTCATCCATGCCGAGATTTGCCGGTAGAGAAGCCGGTGGTGATGCCATGGACCCGGCTGTGTTCGGAAGACGAGCTTCGATCCTGCCGGTTGCTTGAAGCGCGGCGGCGCGCGCTGAGCGTGACGGGTGATGAAGGTTAAGGCCGGAACTCTTATTGATTGACGGCTTTGCACAGCACCTCCGGTAACATGGCGGTGCACCGAGCCCAGACCCAGAGCACCTTATGCCATCGCCAAAACGGAAATACTCAGGCATCGAGCGCGAGCTGATCCGCACCCTGACCCTTGCCTGTGAAACGGCGAAAAGCGAAATCGTCGGCTTCCAGTGGCTGACCCATGAGGTGGACTACGAGCGTTTTCCACAGAGCCTGCGCGTGACCTGGATGTTCGACAGCGAGGCGAGCAGGGCGCGCGCACTCGCCAGTTCGGACAAGGCGAGAATGCTGGAACTGACGCAGGCGGCGTTCGATGAAGTGGGCATCAGCGTTTCCAGCATCGCCACCCATGTCGCGTTTTCGGTCGAGTAGCCGGTAAGGGGTAAGCGTGGCCAAGGACATTGAGAATCCCTGCGTGTCGCTGTGTCAGCTCAACAGCGAGCTGTGCGTCAGTTGCGGGCGCACGCGCGAGGAAATCCGCAGGTGGCGGGGTATGAAACGGCCCGAGAAGATGGCCACCGTGCAGAAGGCGTCGGTGCGGATGAAGGCGATTGCCAGGAAGAAGGGCAAGGGTTAGTCACCTAGGGTGGATGGCGCTCTTTTCATCCACTGTAATGGCGGTTGTTCGAACTAGGTGCTGCTGATCAGCCTCGCTCAACTTCCTGCAGAAAACTCTCCAGAATCTTGCGGCTTTGCGCCAATTCGGCCGCTTTCTGATCGGCCACGCGGATCTGTTCGTGCAGAACGTCACGCAGCTCATCACATGGCTCGAAGGCGAGGCCTTCGCCTCTCACGCATGGCAAGAACTTCAAGATGGTCGCCAGGGTCATGCCGGCTGCACCCAGCAACCTGATGCGTTCGACCGTGCGCAGCTCTGCCAGGTCGTAATCGCGGTAGCCGCCGGCTGTGCGCTTGGGCTTCAGCAACCCTTCGGTTTCGTAGTAGCGGAGCATTCTCACACTCACGCCAGAACGTCTGGATAGCTCACCTATTTTCATCGCTTCCTTCGCCTTGACTCTGACAGTGCTGTCAGGGTCGATGATAGGTGCTCGATCAATCGAGCACCATCAGGAGCCGTTCTCATGGCGATTCACCCGAACCCCTATCCGTCCTACATCGATGGACACCCCGTCAGCGCCTCACCGCTGAACCCGCTGGCTTTCGCCGGTTTTGCCCACTTCACTGCGATGCAGGTCAGAAGCTCCAGAATCAAGGGGCTGGATCTTCACCTGCAGCGCCTGCGCGATGCCTCTCTGGAGCTCTTCAACCGTGCGCCTGCTGAAGCGTTGCTGCGGTCGTACATTCGTACCGCGATCGAAGAGGGCGCGAGCGACCAGTCACTCACCGTCACCGTCTTTTCACCTCACGGCGAGTTCACGGCCGCCAGCATGCAGAGTGAACCTGCCGTGTTCGTACGCACAGCTGCGCCGTCCGATGGGCCGCAAGGCCCGTTGCGCTTGAGTGTCATCGAGCATGAGAGAGCGCTGGCGGCAATCAAGCATGTCGGTGAAATCGGCAAGACCTATTACCTGCACCAGGCCATACGCGAGGGGTTCGATGATGCGGCCTTCGTCAATCGACGTGGGCACCTGAGTGAGGCCACGATCTGGAACCTGGCCTTCTGGGATGGTGAGACGGTGATCTGGCCTGAGGCCGAAATGCTCAAAGGCACCATGATGGGCATGGTTCAGCGTCAACTTGGCCGCCTCGGCGTGCCACAGCGCTGTGAAGTCGTCACGCTCGAGTGGGTGAAAGAGCTCTCTGGTGCAGCCGTGATGAACTCATGGACACCGGGGATTCCGGTCACTGCCATCGCCGCTCATACCCTCGATGAGGCAAGGCCGTTCATCGAGCTGCTGCACAAGGCCCACGAGGCTGAGCCGGCCGACTTTCCCTGAGATTGGCGCAAGACGGGCACTGGAGGGCAATCCAAGCGGTGCGCAGGGTGGATGACACTTTCTTCATCCACCGTTGGATTCAGTGTCCGGGCTACTTGCTGAGTTGTGCGATCAGATCATCTGATGACATGACCTCAGCATATTCGGCGCCCAGTATGGCCAAGGTCAGCTCGTATACGGTCGAGGCCTCCCAGCGGGTTCCGCCTGGCCCTGTTACAGGTACGGCGGTCGTGGCATCTGACGGGAGGATGATGCGGTACCCGAGCGCTTTGCCTGCGCGGATGGTGGCATCCATGCTGTTGTGGATGACAACGCCCGTCAGCACGATGCGATGTGCGTTCATGCCCTTCAGCGCGGCATCCAATTGGGTGCCTATGAACGCGCAGTTTTCATTCTTGATGATGACGGCTTCGCCCTCTATCGGCGCGACTTCCTGTTTGATGCCATTCCAGGGGCCGTGAAGGTAATAGCTGGACGTAGGCGTCTTTTCATCGTGCTTTACGTGAAGGACCGGCCAGCCATTCGAGCGCCAGAATTGCAGGAGGCGTTGGATGACGGCCAGGTAACCGGGATGACTTTTGTCATTCCAGATGGGCTGGTCGATGGCGTCCTGAACGTCGAGGATGATCAAGGGGATTGGGCTGGGCTTGTCCGGCATTTGGGGGGGCGTCTCCTTACGATGTGGGTGCAGTGTGCTGAAGTGTTTTTCTATCAACAACCATGGCAGCTCGATAGCTTCAGCGTTTCGGCTGGCGTAGGGTGGATCTCGTTTTTTTCATCCACCATTGCGGTGGTAGCCGGGTTACTTCCCTTCGGCGTGAACTCGCCGCTTCCATGTTGTTGCCGATACCGGTTCCGCCCTTACGGCGGGTCACTTCTGGCAAACGCCCCAGAAGTAACCAAGAGGGCTTGCCCCTACCATCCGGCCCGACTTCGTCGGGTTCCCTCGCTCCATCGCTGTTCCAGGGGCACGCCGCGAAGGGCCATCCTTGGCCCATCGCGGCTCTCGCGGCATCCATGCCGCTCAACCCCTTACACAACGATTCCACTCGGCCTCCTGACGGGGCGTTTGGCGTCGCCAGTGAGATTGGTGCTCCAAAAACATTAAAGAGCCAAAGCATTGCGGCCTTGCCGCAATGCTTTGGCTCTGCTTCTTGGATTTGCCTACACGGACAGCTCAGGCGACTCGGTTTCCGAAACCCGTCAGGAGGCCGAGTGGAGGTGCTGTGGAGAGGGGCGTTTGGCATGGATGCCAAACGAGGAGTGATGGGCCAGGGATGGCCCTTCGCGACGACCCTCGGAACAGCACCGGAGCGAGGGGAGTTGAGCGCAGCGAAACCCGGATGCCGGGCGCGCTTTCTCTTTGGTTACTTTCTCTTTCGCGCGAGCAAAGAGAAACGGAGCGAAGCGGAGTAACAGCCGCAGGCTGGCCCGAAGGGCGAGCGAAGCGAGTCAAGTGACTCGCCGTAAGGGCGAAACCGGTAGACGAGGGGAACGGAAAAATAAATTTGCCCCTTTTCTTCCTGATTTGCTACGACCTTTGAGCTTATTTATATTCGAGTTCTAATTGCTGATATGAAAGAGTTTTGCCATTTTTTTTAAGATTTTCTGAGGCTTTTATGAGGCGCTCTTGTATTTGAAGTTCTTCAAGGGTTTTCATTTCTTTAAATAGTTCGTAGATGGCGGGTTCTATAAATGTGCAGCCATGGCTAGAAACTTCGTAACTAATTAATTGTTCGAGGGTGTAGGTTGTGGTGCTGTTTGCTAGATATTCTGCAGTTGCTTGGGTTATGCTTTTGGCATCTTTTGAGCATAGATGCCTAAAAACCCTTACCGCAGCTCCAAGAGGATTTGGGTTCTCAAAGAGAACTATGTCCATTCGTCTTTCTTGTAGAGTAGAGAGATAGCCTTGAGGGCAGAGTATCTCCCTCGTGCGCCAATTCATTAATATGGCATCCCAGTTCAAAATTGTTGTTTCTGTAAGTGATGAGATGTTTTTGTATTTGATTAGGCCTTTGCGTATCGCCCAAGTTTCCTTGGCGTGCCAGATGTCAATCGGTCGGCCTGATATTTCAAGTCTAAATCCGCCGAATTTATTTTTCTGCGCTCCAAGAGATTGTATGTAGCTTGAGCAAGCAGGCCAGTCGCCTTCTACTACTATGTCAATGTCGGAATGAAAGCCTCTTTTTCCGAATATGGCTAGGTCTCGTAATGCTCCTCCAAATAGGAATATTTCGGTTTGTGGGGATAGGTTGGATATAAAGTCTAATAAGGAGGCTGGTGTTTTATGCTTGCCAGTTACTTGGTCTTTGCAAGTTTTGGGGTTTATAAAGTCGAGCAGAAGCTGGCGCCTAGATTTCGGGCATCTAGGGGGTTCCTTGAAGAAGCGGTCGACTCTTTCTTTGAGGTTCTGAAAGGAGTCGACTGGTTGTATCTTATAAGGAGGCATTTTCTAATGACTTGAATTCGTTGTGTTTCTTTATCAGGTATGACTCTGTCATTCCGGATAATGCGTCACAAATAAGCTGTGACTTGGCGTAGTTCGAGCTTGGTGTGCCAGCAGATATTGCATCTTTATAAACTCTCCGATAGTTCTCGGATATGGCTCCGAAAACATATCGCTCAAAGGGATGATCCCTGCTTTCTCCATTAGAGACGGCTTTCCATAGCATTGTCATCATGCTTTTTATATAATTACTTCCTTGGAGTTCTAGCTTTAGAACGTCCTTATGTTGGAAGCCATGCTGAAAGTCAAAGCTCTTTGTAATGCTGCAAAGATGGCCGCAGGATGAATTCTTGATTATCTCGAAGCCTGCAGGTATTTCGCCTGACATTATTTCTTCAGACCGCTCTACAAAAACGGTTGTGGCAGCGCTGATCATTTCGGAAATGGCAGCGACTCTAAACATTTGCATGGAAATGTCATTGAGTTCACGAGAGCTGAGGCTTTCTTTTTTGAATTCTAAGTTTTTGTTTTTGGCCGCGGTTATTACTTTTTTTACTACAGCGTCATCGGTTGAATGGCTGTCTAAATGATCGATTAAATCATAGAAAGAGGCATATCCTTTCTTAACTGTGTCCTCTGCGTCTATGATGGAGTAGGCGATGTCGTCACACGCTTCCATGATATACGCTAATGGATGTCGGTGACCTTGGCTTAATCCTGTGTTTTCCCAAACCTCTTTTACTATATATTCCTCGCTCTTAAATATCCCGAATTTTTTAAAGCCTCCTTTGTTGTCGGAGCCATAAACGCTGGGGTACTTTATTAGTGCGGCCAGAGTGGCTAGGGTTAAATTTAGTCCAAATTTATCATTTAAAACTTGGAGGCGAGTTAAAAGTCTGAAGGTCTGTGCGTTTCCATCGAACTCGCGAAAGTCGATGTCAAATGTCTCGTCAGCTTTCTCGGTGAACCATTGTTGCATGGCTAGCTCACCTTGATGGCCGAATGGAGGGTTTCCTAGATCGTGAGCTAGGCCAACGGCTGCAAGTAGTGATGGTATGTTTCTTTTTACTTGGAGCTCATCATGATTTGGACCGAATACTTTATCGGCATGCTCAAAAGCTAAGCGAATACCTATGCTTCTGGCCAGATTGCTAACTTCGTGAGAGTGAGTTAGACGTGTCCTTACTGAGTCATGTTCTTCCATAGGAAAAACTTGGGTTTTATCTGCAAGCCTACGCGTTGGGGTTGCAAAGAGAATTCTATCGTAGTCCCTTTCGATTTCTGTTCTACCTGCTGCCGTACCAATTGTTTCGCCAGAACCATGCAGTTCTTTTCTGCGAATGGGGTTCAGTAGTTTCTCCCAACTGAGCATTTGTTATTTCCTTATTTTGCAGTTTGGCTTAGATATGCAGAAACCCCGCGAGGCGGGGTTTTGTTTTTCGGCTTCTAAAACGCGTTCCTTTTAGTAAAGCTCTTTAAGTTTTCTTAAGATCTAGGGTGTCGGAATCAATCCCAGCTCAACGCCCCACCAGTCTGATACTCGATCACGCGGGTCTCGAAGAAGTTCTTCTCCTTCTTCAGGTCCATGATCTCGCTCATCCACGGGAAGGGGTTGGTGGTGCCCGGGTACTCTTCCTTCAGGCCGATCTGGGTCAGGCGGCGGTTGGCGATGAATTTGAGGTAGTCCTCCATCATCGCTGCGTTCATGCCCAGTACGCCGCGCGGCATGGTGTCTCGCGCGTATTCGATCTCCAGCTGGGTGCCCTGCAGGATCATCTGGGTGGCTTCGTCCTTCATCTGGGCATCCCACAGGTGCGGGTTCTCGATCTTGATCTGGTTGATCACGTCGATGCCGAAGTTCAGGTGCATGGACTCGTCACGCAGGATGTACTGGAACTGCTCGGCGGTGCCGGTCATCTTGTTGCGGCGGCCCATGGAGAGGATCTGGGTGAAGCCGCAGTAGAAGAAGATGCCTTCCAGTACGCAGTAGTAGGCGATCAGGTTCTTGAGGAACTGACGGTCGGTTTCCGGGGTGCCGGTGTTGAAGGTCGGGTCGGAGATCGAGCGGGTGTACTTCAGGCCCCAGGAGGCCTTCTTCGCGACGCTCGGGATCTCGTGGTACATGTTGAAGATCTCGCCTTCATCCATGCCCAGCGACTCGATGCAGTACTGGTAGGCGTGGGTGTGGATCGCTTCCTCGAAGGCCTGGCGCAGGATGTACTGGCGGCACTCGGGGTTGGTGATCAGGCGGTACACGGCCAGGACCAGGTTGTTGGCCACCAGGCTGTCGGCGGTGGAGAAGAAGCCGAGGTTGCGCATGACGATGCGGCGCTCGTCTTCGGAGAGACCGTCGGTGCTCTTCCACAGCGCGATGTCGGCGTTCATGTTCACTTCCTGCGGCATCCAGTGGTTGGCGCAACCATCCAGATACTTCTGCCAGGCCCAGTCGTACTTGAAGGGTACGAGCTGGTTGAGGTCGGCGCGGGCATTGATCATCTGCTTGTCGCCGACCTGTACGCGCGCGGCGGCGCCTTCGAGGTCGTCCAGGCCTTCTTGGATGTCGAGGTCGTTCAGGGCTTTCTTGGCGCGGGCGACGGCGTCGGAGTCGTTGGCGTCGACAGCGCGGGCCTGCTCGACCGAGCCGGCAGCTTCGCTGTCGAGCTTGTCGAAGTTGGTGCCGGCACTCTGTGCGTTGGCTTTGCTTGCGGCGCCTGCTTCTGCGCCGTCTTCCTTGTCGAATTCATCCCAGCTCAGCATGGCTTGGCTCCTGCGTGAGGGCCGGTTAGCGAACCGGCCTGTATGGATATACAGATAATTTGAATTATGTTCCGTTGCGTGATGCGCGCAAGGGTAAAACGGGTACCACTGGTCAGCAGGCGGTGGATTGCTGGCTGACCCTTGCCACTCGACCCGAAGGAGGAGGGGCGGGAATTGGGTGGGGAGGGTTGGCCCGTGTTTGTCCGTGAGGTTCGCGGCTGAAGCCGCTCCTACGGAAGAGCCTTGCCCTCTCCCTAGCCCTCGGTTCGGGCTTCCTGCTTCACCCTACCTCCTGCATCCCTGCAGTCGTCTCCCGCAAGCGGGAGAGGGGATTTACCGCTGATTTGCTTTAGAACTGCGTCAGACCTTCGAGCGTGTAGCTGAGCGAGTGAGCGCTAGGCGCCTGGTAGGTCGGAGCCCCTGAGCGTACGCATGTACGTGATGGGGGCCGGCCTACCGGGCAACGACGCGGGCGCCGCTCAGATCCACGCGCCAGCCTTACTGACAAGCCTCGCAGTCGGGCTCGTCGATGGCGCAGGCCTTCGGCACTGGCGCCGGGGCCGGAGCGGCCTGCTGGGCAGGCGCCTGGGCCTTGGCCGAGAAGCCTTCATCACCACCGGCGGAAACCGCGTTGAGCTTGCCGGTGTTGATGGTGGACTTCTCGGTGCTGGTGGCGGCCAGGGCACGGAGGTAGTAGGTGGTTTTCAGGCCACGGTACCAGGCCATGCGGTAGGTCACGTCCAGCTTCTTGCCCGAGGCGCCGGCGATGTACAGGTTCAGCGACTGAGCCTGGTCGATCCACTTCTGGCGACGGCTGGCAGCGTCGACGATCCACTTGGTTTCCACTTCGAAGGCGGTGGCGTACAGGTCTTTCAGGTCCTGCGGGATGCGCTCGATCTGCTGCACGGAGCCGTCGTAGTACTTCAGGTCGTTGACCATGACCGGGTCCCACAGGCCGCGGTTCTTCAGGTCGCGAACCAGGTAGGGGTTGATCACGGTGAATTCGCCGGAGAGGTTCGATTTCACGTACAGGTTCTGGTAGGTCGGCTCGATGGACTGCGACACGCCAATGATGTTGGAGATGGTCGCGGTCGGCGCGATGGCCATGGTGTTCGAGTTGCGAATACCTTTCTTCACGCGCTCGCGCAGCGGCGCCCAGTCCAGCGACTCGGACAGGTCGACGTCGATGTACTTCTGGCCACGGGCTTCGATCAGGATCTGCTGCGAATCCAGCGGCAGGATGCCCTTGCTCCACAGCGAGCCTTCGAAGGTGCTGTAGGCGCCGCGCTCTTCGGCCAGGTCACAGGAGGCCTGGATGGCGTAGTAGCTGATGGCTTCCATGGAGCGGTCGGCGAACTCGATGGCCGCGTCGGAGCCGTAGGCGATGTGCTGCAGGTACAGGGCGTCCTGGAAGCCCATCAGGCCGAGGCCGACCGGACGGTGCTTGAGGTTGGAGTTACGCGCCTGCGGCACGCTGTAGTAGTTGATGTCGATGACGTTATCGAGCATGCGCACGGCGGTCTTCACGGTGCGGCCGAGCTTTTCGATGTCCAGCTTGCCGTCAACGATGTGGTTGACCAGGTTGACCGAACCCAGGTTGCAGACGGCGATCTCGTCCTTGTTGGTGTTCAGGGTGATCTCGGTGCACAGGTTGGAGCTGTGCACCACGCCCACGTGCTGCTGCGGGCTGCGCAGGTTGCACGGGTCCTTGAAGGTCAGCCAGGGGTGGCCGGTCTCGAACAGCATCGAGAGCATCTTGCGCCACAGGTCCTTGGCCTGGATGGTCTTGTACAGCTTGATCTTGCCGTACTCGATCAGGGCTTCGTAGTACTCGTAGCGCTCTTCGAAGGCCTTGCCGGTCAGGTCGTGCAGGTCCGGCACTTCGGACGGGCTGAACAGGGTCCACTTGCCGTCTTCGAAGACGCGCTTCATGAACAGGTCCGGAATCCAGTTGGCGGTGTTCATGTCGTGGGTACGACGACGGTCGTCACCGGTGTTCTTGCGCAGCTCGAGGAATTCCTCGATGTCCATGTGCCAGGTTTCCAGGTAGGCGCAGACCGCGCCCTTGCGCTTGCCGCCCTGGTTGACCGCCACGGCGGTGTCGTTGACCACCTTGAGGAAGGGCACGACGCCCTGGGATTTGCCGTTGGTGCCCTTGATGTAGGAGCCCAGTGCGCGCACCGGGGTCCAGTCGTTGCCCAGGCCGCCGGCGAATTTCGACAGCATGGCGTTGTCGTGGATGGCGCTGTAGATGCCCGACAGGTCGTCCGGCACGGTGGTCAGGTAGCAGGACGACAGCTGCGGACGCAGGGTGCCGGCGTTGAACAGGGTCGGGGTGGACGCCATGTAGTCGAACGAGGACAGCAGGTTGTAGAACTCGATGGCGCGGTCTTCGCGGTTCTTCGGCTCTTCGATGGCCAGGCCCATGGCCACGCGCATGAAGAACACCTGCGGCAGTTCGAAGCGGATGCCGTCCTTGTGGATGAAGTAGCGGTCGTACAGGGTCTGCAGGCCCAGGTAGGTGAACTGCTGGTCACGCTCGTGGTTCAGCGCCTTGCCCAGCTTCTCCAGGTCGTACTCTTTCAGCTTGGGATCGAGCAGCTCGAACTCCACGCCCTTGTCGACGTAGGCCGGCAGGGCCTTGGCGTACAGGTCGACCATCTCGTGGTGGGTGGCGCTCTGGGTGATGCCCAGGAAGGTCAGGGCCTCGGCGCGGATGTTGTCCATCAGCAGGCGGGCGGTGACGTAGCTGTAGTTCGGCTCGCGCTCGACCAGGGTACGGGCGGTCATCACCAGGGCGGTGTTGACGTCCTTCTCGGCCACGCCGTCGTACAGGTTCTTCAGGGTTTCACGCTCGATCAGCGCGCCGTCCACTTCGGCCAGGCCTTCGCAGGCTTCGCGGATGATGGTCTGCAGGCGGCCCATGTCCAGCGGCTGCAGGCTGCCGTCGGCGGCGGTGATGCGGATGCTCGGGTGCGGCTGGGCGATTTCGCTGCCGGCACTGGCCTTGCGCTTGTTGGCCTGGGCTTCGCGGTAGATCACGTAGTCGCGGGCGACTTTCTGCTCGCCGGCGCGCATCAGGGCCAGTTCGACCTGGTCCTGGATCTCTTCGATGTGGATGGTGCCGCCGGACGGCATGCGGCGCTTGAAGGTGGCGGTGACCTGCTCGGTCAGGCGCGCGACGGTGTCATGGATACGCGACGAGGCGGCGGCGGTACCGCCCTCCACGGCGAGGAACGCTTTGGTGATGGCGACGGTGATCTTGTCATCGGTGTAGGGGACGACAGTGCCGTTGCGCTTGATCACGCGCAGCTGGCCGGGGGCGGTGGCCGCCAGATCCTGGGAGGAATCGGCGCCCTGCGGCGCCACGGCCTGCGGGTTCTCGCGAGTGGTGTCGGTGTGCATGGAGATCTCCGTGTTCTGTAATTTTCTGGTTGGACGTCACGACAGTAGATGTCGCCCCTTGTCCGCCGTTCATTCCATTAACAACTGATCCGCACGCGGCAGCGGGGCCGGGTACGGGGTGTCGCAAGAGCGGGCAGGGTGGGCACGACTTGAGTGCCGTCCTGGCGCAAAGTCTGGCAGGGCATTACGGCACCCCGCCTACTACATATAGTGGTCGGCTGGCGACTCGGCGCGCTGCCTGACCGGCTCGCGAAGTACCTGCAAGAGGTGCTTCGTGGCTGTAACCCAGGCCAGGCCTGGGGTGCTGCGAAACTGCTGTCTGAAAGACCGGGAAAACCCTGCGAAAGGGGCTTGCGCGATTCGTTCTTCTTGTGTCCGGTTTTTCGCTTCAACCCAATATCTGGTGGGTGGCGAGCAATGGGGATACAAGATAGTGCGCTGTTTGAGGCATTGCAAGGCGGCTTGCGAAGAATATCCTGTGGATAACTTGTGGGTCGTTTGTGGGTGACTGACCCGGTCTGTCGGGTAGCCCTCATGGGGCCTGGCTCTGACCGTTTGTCGAGGCTGGCGGGGGGCGTTGCGATGGGGGCGCCGGCGCGTCGAGGCCTGCGCAGCTTACCACTATATATAGGGGCAGTTGATCGCCGCTGCTTGGGAGGGGCACCCGGGCCCTGTGCATTGGCGGCCGACGCCCGGGAGTCATAAAAGCGGGTGCGCGCCTAGGCGGCCCCGCAACACCCGGCGCGAGGCGTATGGTCGTTCGCTGGCCTTGAACACAGCCCCTTCTCGCGGTATCGGCGGCGCGCTCTTACAATGCCTGGGTTTCCCATGGCGGCAGTCGAGAGAGGATGAGGGCGTGGAACAAGAAGCGTGGCGGATTCTGATCGTCGAGGATGACCAACGCCTGGCGCAGTTGACCCGCGAGTACCTGGAGGGCAACGGCCTGCGGGTGGCCATCGAGGCCGATGGCGCCCGCGCTGCGGCGCGCATCCTCGCCGAACAGCCGGACCTGGTGATGCTCGATCTGATGCTGCCGGGCGAGGACGGTCTGAGCATCTGCCGCAAGGTGCGCGCCGGCTACAAGGGGCCGATCCTGATGCTGACCGCCCGCACCGACGATATGGACCAGGTGCTGGGCCTGGAGATGGGCGCCGACGATTACGTCTGCAAGCCGGTGCGCCCGCGCGTGCTGCTGGCGCGCATTCGCGCGTTGCTGCGCCGCCGCGAGGGCAGCGAGGCCGAGCGCGACGAGGGCCAGCCACGGCGTCTGCAGTTCGGCCCGTTGGCCATCGACAGCGCCATGCGCGAAGCCTGGCTGGGCGAGCAGGGCATCGAGCTGACCAGCGCCGAGTTCGACCTGCTATGGCTGCTGGCGGTCAACGCCGGGCGCATCCTGTCGCGCGAGGAGATCTTCAATTCCCTGCGCGGCATCGAATACGACGGTCAGGACCGCTCCATCGACGTGCGTATCTCGCGCATCCGCCCGAAGATCGGCGACGACCCCATGCACCCGCGGCTGATCAAGACGGTGCGCAGCAAGGGCTATCTGTTCGTCGCCGAGGCGGCCGAGGCGTTGCCGCTGGGTGACGCGGCCGTGGGCGATTGACCGGCCTGCCATGAACTCCATCTTCCTGCGCATCTACGGCGGCATGCTCGCCGCACTGGTGCTGGTGGCGCTGCTGGGCGTCGGCACCCTGCATCTGGTCAACGAGGTGCGGGGCGATCAGTACCGCGAGGGGCTGGCGCGCGGCACCTTCCGCCTGATGGCCGACAACCTGGTGCCGATGAACGAGGTGGAGCGGCGTCGGGCGCTGGCGGTGTGGTCGCGCCTGCTCGGTATTCCGCTGCAGCTGCAGGCAATGAGCGACGTGCCGCTGGAAGCCGGCGAGCGCAACCGTCTGCAGCGCGGCCAGGTGCTGGTGCGCCAGACCGGCCCGCACTCGGCCAAGGTCTACGGCCTGCTCGACGGCAAGCCGGGTCTGCTGCTGACCGGCGAGATCCAGCAGATCAGCGAGCAGCTGGCGCGGGCCACCAACTACCTGCTGATCGACGAGCTGATCCGCCACCCGGTGAACGAGCAGCCGCAGCGTCTGGCCGAGCTGAAAACCGCCAAGCAGTTCGGCTTCGACCTGCAACTGGTGCAGCTCGGCGAAGCAGGGCTCGACCTCGATCAGCGGCGGCGTATCGACGAGGGGGATACGGTGATGGCGCTGGGCAAGGGCGGCGATTCCATCCATGTGTTCTCCGGCATCGTCGATACCCCCTGGGTGCTGGAAATCGGTCCGCTGTACCAGATGAACCCCTATCCGCCGCAGTTGCTGGTGGTGATCGGCGCCCTGGGGCTGAGCCTGATCGGCCTGATCGTCTACCTGCTGGTGCGCTCGCTGGAGCAGCGCCTGCGGGGGCTGGAAAGCGCGGCCACGCATATCGCCAGCGGCCGCCTGGATGCACGTGTGCCGACGCGTGGCGCCGACTCGGTCGGGCGTCTGGCCAGCAGCTTCAATGCCATGGCCGAGCACCTGCAGACCTCCCTGAGCACCCAGCGCGAGCTGGTACGCGCGGTGTCCCACGAGCTGCGCACGCCGGTGGCGCGCCTGCGCTTCGGCCTGGAGATGATCGCCGATGCACCGGACGAGGCGGGGCGGCGCAAGTACATGGAGGGCATGGACAGCGATATCCAGGACCTCGACAAGCTGGTCGACGAGATGCTGACCTACGCGCGTCTGGAGCAGGGGTCGCCGGCGCTGAATTTCCAGCAGGTGGAGCTGCGTGCGCTGATCGATCAGGTGATCGAGGAGCTGGCGCCGCTGAGCAACAAGGTGCGCGTGGAGTGTGGCGCGGTGCTCAGCGTGCAGGCCGACGGCGCCTGCTGGGTCGAGGCCGAGCCGCGCTACCTGCACCGGGCGCTGCAGAACCTGGTGAGCAACGCCATGCGTTACGCCGAAGGGCGGGTGCTGATCAGTTGCCAGGTGGGTTACAAGCGTTGCCGCATCGACGTCGAAGACGACGGGCCGGGCGTACCGGAAGAGGCCTGGGAGCGGTTGTTCAGCCCCTTCCTGCGTCTCGACGACAGCCGCACGCGGGCGTCCGGCGGGCACGGGCTGGGCCTGTCCATCGTGCGCAGGATCATCTACTGGCACGGCGGCCGCGCGCAGATCGGTCGCAGCGAAAGTCTCGGCGGCGCGCGTTTCAGCCTGGTGTGGCCGCGGCGGCAGGGGGAGTAGGGCGCGATTTCGTGTTGGACCCGGTGCGCATGGTGCACCCCGCCCCGTAGGGTGCGCCGTGCGCACCGATTTTTTGCCGGCGCTGTAGCCCGGATGCAATCCGGGGCTGACCGGCTACCTGTTCCCGGATTTCATCCGGGCTACGCCGCGCCCGCCGCCTGCTTTGTAGGGTGCGCCACGCGCAGCGGATTATCCGCATATGGCGGGGCGTAGGGTCACGCCGCCACCGCCACCAGACTCAGCACCTTGCCCTCGAACAGCACGAACTGGCCGTCCAGCTCGGCGCCTGCGCGCCAGTCCGCATGCAGATCGATCAGCAGGCGCAGGCGCGCGCTGTCCTGATCGAGCTCCAGTAGCTCGGCGTCGTGGAAATAGAAGCGCGTCAGGGTCAGCGGATAGAGCGCCTTGAACAGGCTTTCCTTGAGCGAGAAGGTGAGGCTGATGCGCGCGGCACGGGCCTCGTCGTCCAGCGCCTGCAGCCGCTGCACTTCGGCGGGGGTGAGGATCTCGCCCTGCAGACGCAGGGCGCGGTCGGCGGGCAGCAGGCGCTCCACGTCCATGCCCAGGGCGCGCCATTGGGTGTCGGGCGCGACCAGCGCCGCGGCCCAGTTGTCGCCATGGGTGATGGAGCCGACCACGCCTGGCGGCCACTGCGGCGCGCGGTCTTCACCAACTGCCGGCACGCAGGGCTCGCCGGTCACGCGGCGCAGCGCTTCGCGCGCACACAGGCGCCCGGCCAGGTATTCGGCCTGGCGCTTGGCCACGCCGCGCACCGGGGCGATGCCGCAGCGGGCGAAGTCGTCTTCGGTCACCAGGGCGGGGTCGAAGCGCGTGCTGATCAGCTGCGTGCCGGCGAGCGGGCGCGGTAGCGGGTCGTGATCGTCGAGGGGGCTGCAGCAGGCGGGATGGTAGGCATTCATGGGGCGTGATTGTGCCGCGGCCGGGACCGCCTGGTCACCCGGCGTTTACATTTCTTTGCAGGCAGGTAACAAAGCTAAACGGACGCTGCCCCTGGCTTTTGTCAGACTGCTACGGCATTCCCCAGGGAATGCAGGTGAGGTTGTAGCCGGTGCGAGGCACTGGCGTTTTCTCCGAGTTCGAGAACGGTAGCCCGATGGGCTGCCGTTTTTTTTGCGCTGCGTAAGGTGTGAGGGGCATGCCGGGAGCGTGGATTTGCTCTGGTGCGCGCGGCGCACCCTACGGGGGGCGGGCATCGTAGGGTGCGCCATGCGCACCGAGGGCTTCGGGTCGTATGTGGTGCGCGCGGCGCACCCGTGGTGTCCCCACGCTATCCTGTGATCGCCAAGATGTTCGCATTTGCCCTGTGGCTTTCGGCGGGGCAATTGCAGTCAAATGCCTGTGCGGGCAAACCCGACCCCGCGAGGACCATGGACGATGACCCAACAATCGCAATTCGCCCTGCTCGGCAAGAAGCGCTTTCTGCCGTTTTTCGTGACGCAATTGCTCGGCGCCTTCAACGACAACATCTTCAAGCAGTCGCTGATTCTCGCCATCCTCTTCAAGCTCAACACGGGCGCCGACCGCGATCTGCTGGTCAATCTCTGCGCCTTGCTGTTCATCCTGCCGTTCTTTCTGTTCTCCGCCCTCGGCGGCCAGTTTGGCGAGAAGTTCGCCAAGGACGCGCTGATCCGCAAGATCAAATTCGCCGAGATCCTGATCATGCTCGCCGGCGCCGCTGGGGTGCTGCTGGACAACCTGCCGCTGATGCTCGCCGTGCTGTTCGCCATGGGCACGCAGTCGGCGCTGTTCGGCCCGGTGAAGTATTCGATCCTGCCGCAGCACCTGAAGGAAGAAGAGCTGGTGGGGGGCAACGCCCTGGTTGAAATGGGCACCTTTCTGGCGATTCTGGCTGGCACCATCGGCGCCGGGATCATGATGGCCAGCAGCAGTTATGCGCCCATCGTCGCCGGTTCGGTGGTGGCTGTGGCGCTGCTTGGCTACCTGGCCAGCCTGGGCATTCCCAAGGCATCGGCGGCAATGCCGGAGCTGCCGCTGGACTGGAATATCTTTCGCCAGTCCTGGGCGATCCTCAAGCTTGGCCTGGGGCAGCGCCCGGCGGTGTCGCGCTCGCTGGTGGGCAACTCCTGGTTCTGGTTTCTCGGCGCGATCTACCTGACGCAGATTCCGGCTTACGCCAAGGAGTGGCTGTACGGTGACGAGAGCGTGGTGACGCTGATTCTCACCGTGTTCTCGCTGGGCATCGGCCTGGGCTCGATGCTTTGCGAGCGCATGAGCGGGCACAAGGTGGAGATCGGCCTGGTGCCGTTCGGCTCCATTGGCCTGACCCTGTTCGGCATGCTGCTGTGGTGGTTCTCCGGCGGTTTCCCGCAGGGCGCTGCGCCGCATGACTGGCTGGCGCTGCTGGGCTATGGCCAGGCCTGGTGGATTCTCGGCTGCATTCTCGGCATCGGTCTGTTCGGTGGCTTCTATATCGTGCCGCTGTATGCGCTGATCCAGTCGCGCACCGCCGAGCATGAGCGGGCGCGGGTGATCGCGGCCAACAATATCCTCAATGCGCTGTTCATGGTGGCCTCTGCCATCGTCGCGATCCTGTTCCTGAGCGTCGCCGGGCTGTCGATTCCGCAGCTGTTTTTGGCCATCTCGCTGATGAACGTGGCGGTCAACAGCTACATCTTCAAGATCGTCCCCGAATTCAGCATGCGCTTTCTCATCTGGCTGCTGGGCCATTCGATGTACCGGGTCGAGCACAAGGGCCTCGACGCCATTCCCGACGAGGGGCCGGCGGTGTTGGTGTGCAACCATGTGTCCTTCGTCGATGCGCTGCTGATCGGTGGCGCGGTGCGGCGGCCGGTGCGCTTCGTCATGTACTACAAGATCTACGACCTGCCGGTGCTCAACTTCGTCTTCCGCACTGCCGGCACCGTACCGATCGCCGGGCGCAACGAGGATCTGCTGATCTACGACGCGGCGTTCAAGAAGATCGCCGAGTACCTGCGCAATGGCGAGCTGGTGTGCATCTTCCCCGAAGGCAAGTTGACCGCTGATGGTGAGCTTGACGAGTTCAAGGCCGGCATCGAACGGATCATCGAGGAGAACCCGGTGCCGGTGATCCCCATGGCGCTGCGCGGCCTGTGGGGCAGCTTCTTCAGCCGCGACCCGCGCAAGGGCCTGTTCAAGCGCCTGTGGTCGCGGGTGTGCCTGGTGGCTGGAGCGCCGATTGCGCCGGAGCAGGCCAAGCGCGAGGCGTTGCAGGCGCAGGTGGCCGAGTTGCGTGGGGATTGGCGATAGCGAACGGTCGTGTGGGAGGGGCTTCAGCCGCGATTCGCCGCTGAAGCGCCTCCCACTAAGCTGGTTTCCGTCTTTCTCAGTGGCTCATCTTGAGCCCGATCAGCCCGCAGACGATCAGCGCCACGCTGGCCAGGCGCAGCGGCGCCGGCGGCTCGGAGAACGGCGGCAGCCAGTCCTGCTTCCAGCTGCCCGGCGCGCAGTCCAAGTACCGCCTGGGCAACGAGTGCGAGCAGTACATCGAGCTGGATCTGCGCCAGGATCTGCTGACCCTGGACGACGGTTCGGTCTTCAGCATCGAGGGCATGGCCCAGTTGTACAACCAGTACGGCCACACCCCGGAGTTCACCGGCGATTACGGCTTCGCGCGGATGAACCAGATGTACGCCGAATGGAGCAAGGTGCCGGCGCTGAACGGCGGTTCGCTGTGGGCCGGACGGCGCTTCTACAAGCGTAACGACATCCATATCAGCGACTTCTACTACTGGAACCAGAGCGCCACCGGCGCGGGTATCGAGGATTTCGAGTACGGCGGCCTGAAGTACAGCTACGCCTTCTCGCGCAAGGACAGCTACTTCCAGGAGCCCTACATCAACCGTCATGACTTCAACGTCGGCGGCTTCAAGGTCAACCCCGGCGGCGAGCTGGAGTTCGGCGTCAGCTACATCGACAAGCCCGACAGCACCGGCGCCCACAGCGGCTGGGCGGTCACCGCGCAGCACAAGCAGAGCGACTTCTTCGGCGGCAAGAACACCTTCGCCCTGCAGTACGGCCGCGGCCCCGGCACCGGCCTGGGCTATACCGGCGACGTCAGCCTGGATCGCGACAACACCAGCTGGCGCCTGGTGGAGTTCTTCGACTGGCAGGCCACGCCGCGTCTCGGCGGCCAGGTGCAGTTCGTCTACCAGAAGGACAGCCGTCCCGATGGCGACGACCAGGACTGGCTGTCGGTGGGCGGGCGCACCAGCTACGCCTTCAGCGAGCAGTTCAAGCTGGTTGGCGAACTGGGCCACGATCAGGTGGACGCCACCGATGGCACGCGCAAGCTGACCAAGTTCACCATCGCCCCTACCTGGTCGCCGGCCGGCCCGGGCTTCTGGGCGCGTCCGGAGTTTCGCCTGTACTACACCTACGCCAGCTGGAACCGCGCGGCGCAGCAGGCGGCCAGCTCGGCGCTGTCCGACAGCGGCGCCTTCGACAGCGCGCGCCACGGCTACAACTTCGGCGTGCAGGTGGAGCACTGGTGGTAAGCGCCTCGCGCCCGCTCGGCGCCGCCAGCGGCGCTGCCGAGCTGCATCCGCTGGCCGGGCTCTTTGCCGAGTCCGGCCAGGCGCGTCAGCGCTGGACGGTGCGCCAGGGGCGCGAGCTGCTGCTGCTCGAACACCCTCTGTTCCAGGCGGCGTTCAGTCGTCAGGGCGCGCAGCTGTTGCACTTTCAGCCGCGCGGCCAGCGGCCCTGGTTGTGGTGTGCCGGGCAGTGGCCGCAGGGCGCGGCGATTCGCGGCGGGGTGCCGATCTGCTGGCCCTGGTTCGGTCGCCATCCGAGCGAGAGCGGCTGGCCGTCCCACGGCTGGGCGCGGTTGAGCGAGGACTGGCAACTGCTGGCCTGCGACTGGGGCGAGCAGGGCGTGCAGCTTGTCTGGCAACTTGAGCTGTGCGACTGGACGCTGCGTCTGGAGGCCGCGTTGGGCGAGACCCTGGCGCTGCGCCTGGTGACCCGCCATCAGGACAGCGAGCCGTGCCGGCTCAGCCATGCCCTGCATGCCTACTGGCGCATCAGCGACGTGTCGCGGGTGGCGCTGCTCGGCCTCGACGGCGCCACCGGCCATGACCTGCTGACCCGCACCGACTGCCGCCAGCACGGCGAGCTGCGCATCGAGGACGGTTGCCACCGCATCTTCCGCCACGCCGGCCTGCTGCAGCTGCAGGACCTGCCCTGGCAGCGGCGCCTGGCCATCGATACTCGCGGCGGCGCCAACAGCGTGGTCTGGCATCCCGGCAGCCGGCCGCTGACCGAGGTCGGCTGGAACGAGAGCCTGGGCTTTCTCTGCGTCGAGGCCGCCAGCTGCGGGCCCGATAGTTTATGCCTGCGGCCGGGGGAGGAGGGCGTGCTGAGCCTGCGCGCGGGATTGGCCCGTTAACCACCGTGGGCCCGGGTATCGGCGGTGCGCACGGCGCACCCTAGGCTGCGCCGACCGCTATGCGCGCCAGGCATCCGTTCACTGACGGAGCGCCCAAACCCTAGGGTGCGCTGCGCGCACCAACCCTCCAGCGTGTCCCGAATCGACTCCTCATCCGCCGGACAACGGCTGGCGGTCAGGCTCTCCTTGATCTTGCGCAGGCGGAGTGCCGCCCAGCGCAGCGCCACCCAGCCGGTCCCACCGATAGCGGCAGATTATGCGTGGCGCGACACTGGTTCGCAGCAAGGCGTCTCGCGACTGAAGCGCAACAGATGCTCGCGCCGCTTCCCACTTCCTGAAAGATCGGATCGATAGCGCTCCTGGCCGATGGAGCCTGCGATCCGCCGCTCGTGGGTTTCCCGCACCCGCGCAGTCTCGGCCATGACGGGGTCGCCGCCATCTCACGCTGTGCCGGTGCCGGTCCGCAAGCTCCTCGCGCTCGTGTGCGGCCATTGCCGGCGCTTTGACCCGCCGGGGCGTCCTTGAAGCATGCTCGAGGAAATGTTGTTTTATTACTACATAATCCCTTGATCGCTCGAATTTTTAGGAGTATCAATAGCTGATATTTTTAGTAAAACAACTTCTCGTCTTTGCGCGCAGCAATTTCCGGGTTTCGATCCGGTGTGCGAGGTCGAGAGGTGTTCGCCATGCAGGGGCGTCGGGCGGTTGTGCCGGCTGTCGCGCGGGCGGGACATGGGTAGGCCGATGGCGGTCCCTGTCCTGTGCGGAAAACGGGTCTTTACGAGGGTTTTAACTGTGCAACGAAGAACAAAAATAGTGGCCACCCTGGGCCCTGCCACCGAGAGCCCCGAGGCGATCGAGGGGCTGGTGCTGGCCGGTGTCGATGTGGTGCGCCTGAACTTCTCCCACGGCAGCGCCGCCGAACACATCGCCCGCGCCGCCCTGGTGCGCGAGATGGCGCGCAAGCACGGGCGTTTCGTCGCCGTGCTGGGCGATCTGCAGGGGCCGAAGATCCGCATCGCGCGCTTCGCCCAGGGCCGGGTGCAGTTGCGCAAGGGCCAGGCCTTTGCCCTCGATGCCGCGCTGGACAAGCAGGCAGGCGACGAGCAGGCGGTGGGTATCGACTACGAGGAGCTGATCGGCGACAGCCGCCCCGGCGACATCCTGCTGCTCGACGATGGCCGCATCGAGCTCGAGGTGAAAGGCGTCGAGGCCAGCCGGCTGCTCTGCGAGGTGCTGGTCGGCGGGCCGTTGTCCAACAACAAGGGCATCAACCGCAAGGGCGGCGGCCTGTCGGCGGCGGCGCTGACCGACAAGGATCGCGAGGACATCCTCACCGCCGCCGAAATGCAGGTCGACTACCTGGCAGTGTCTTTCCCGCGCGATGCCGCCGATATCCAGCTGGCGCGCCGGCTGCTGCGCGAGGCGGGTGGCGAGGCCGGGCTGATCGCCAAGATCGAGCGCGCCGAGACGGTCAACGACCTCGGCGTGCTCGACGCGATCATCGAGGCTTCCGACGGAGTGATGGTGGCCCGTGGCGACCTCGGCGTGGAGATCGGCGACGCCGAGCTGGTGGCGGTGCAGAAGATGATCATCGAGCGCGCCCGCACCCTCAACCGGGTGGTGATCACCGCGACCCAGATGATGGAGTCGATGATCAGCCAGTCGATGCCGACCCGCGCCGAGGTGTTCGACGTGGCTAACGCCGTGCTCGACGGCACCGACGCGGTGATGCTCTCGGCCGAGACTGCGGCCGGCGCCTACCCGATCGAGACGGTCGAGGCCATGCGCCGGGTCGTGGTCGGGGCAGAGAAGCACCCGCTGGCGCATCGCTCCAAGCACCGCATGGACGAGGTATTCCACAAGATCGACGAGTCGATCGCCATGGCCGCGATGTACGCGGCCAACCACCTGCACGGGGTCAAGGCGATCATCTGCATGACCGAGAGCGGCGACACGCCGCGGCTGATGTCGCGGATCCGCTCGC
>MTEW01002733.1_pt5 | contig 24105 bp, 23 predicted proteins | sample 1042681 | NCBI WGS metagenome assembly MTEW01 (sample SAMN06185811, study PRJNA358809) | soil metagenome | isolation source: soil biostimulated with citrate as carbon source | place: India | collected 2015-05-23
TGCGATGCCAGGCATCGCGATTATCCGGCACTTCGATCGTGCCAACGACCGCTGCAATCGCGGCCGCTACTGCTTTTGCACCCCTTATTCGGCAAAGAGGCTGCACGCGCAAGCGGGCAGCCTCTCGGGGACAACTGGCCGAACTGCCGATTACTGCTTGCTGGCAGCAACCTGGGCAGCGACTTCGGCAGCGAAGTCGGTCTCGGCCTTCTCGATGCCTTCGCCCACTTCGTAACGTACGAAGGAAACGACTTCGGCACCGGCTTTCTTGACCAGGTCACCGACCTTGACTTCCGGATCCATGATGAAGGCTTGCTCGACCAGGCTGGCTTCGGCCAGGAACTTGGCGATACGGCCTTTGACCATGTTCTCGACGATGTTTTCCGGCTTGCCGGCGATCTTCTCGGCGTTCAGCTGCAGGAAGATTTCCTTTTCCTTGGCAACCAGCTCTTCGGAAACCTGGTCCGGCGATACCACGGCCGGGTTGCTTGCGGCGACGTGCATGGCAACGTGCTTGGCCAGCTCGTCGTTGCCGCCCTTCAGGACGACCAGAACACCGATGCGGTGGCCGTGCAGGTAGGCACCGACGGTTTCGCCGGAAACGGCGGTCAGACGACGGATGTTGACGTTCTCGCCGCACTTGGCAACCAGGGCCTCACGAGCCGACTCACGGGAAGCGATCAGCGGAGCAGCTTCGGTCAGGTTCTTCTCGAAGGCTTCGTCGATGCTTTCCTTGACGAACGCCTTGAAGTCGTCCTGCAGAGCCAGGAAGTCGGTCTGCGAGTTGACTTCGATGATCACGCCGCGGCCGCCTTCGACACGAACAGCGATGGAGCCTTCGGCGGCGATGTTGCCGGCCTTCTTGGCAGCCTTGATGGCACCGGAAGCGCGCATGTCATCAATGGCTTTCTCGATGTCGCCACCGGCGGCAACCAGGGCCTTCTTGCATTCCATCATGCCTTGGCCGGTACGCTCGCGCAGTTCTTTAACCAGGGCTGCAGTAATCTCTGCCATCTTGAAAATCCTCTCGGTAGGTCTTCAACCATTCACCCGCCAGGCGGGCGATCAAATCTGTGAGTGGCAAAAAGGGGGCCTAGCCCCCTTCTTGCACAGCGCATAACGCTAAATGCTTGGCGTTACCGCTTAGCCTTCGGCGCTCTCGGCAGCCGGAGCTTCTTCGACGAACTCTTCAGTCGCGCCGCCAGCGTTGCTGCGACCACGGATCACGGCGTCGGCCATGGCACCCATGTACAGCTGGATGGCGCGGATGGCGTCGTCGTTACCCGGGATGATGTAGTCAACGCCTTCCGGGCTGCTGTTGGTATCGACAACGCCGATGACCGGAATGCCCAGCTTGTTGGCTTCGGTGATGGCGATGCGCTCGTGGTCGACGTCGATCACGAACAGCGCGTCCGGCAGACCGCCCATGTCCTTGATGCCGCCCAGGCTGCGATCCAGTTTTTCCAGATCACGGGAGCGCATCAGGGCTTCTTTCTTGGTCAGCTTGGCAAAGGTGCCGTCCTGGGACTGGGTTTCCAGCTCGCGCAGGCGCTTGATCGAAGCACGGATGGTCTTGTAGTTGGTCAGCATGCCGCCCAGCCAGCGGTGATCGACGAACGGCGAGCCGCAACGAGCAGCTTCTTCGCGAACGATCTTGCCAGCGGAACGCTTGGTGCCGACGAACAGGATCTTGTTCTTGCCAGCAGCCAGCTTCTCAACGAACGACAGGGCGTCGTTGAACATCGGCAGGGTTTTTTCGAGGTTGATGATGTGAATCTTGTTGCGCGCGCCGAAAATGTACTTGCCCATTTTCGGGTTCCAGTAACGGGTCTGGTGGCCGAAGTGCACACCGGCCTTCAGCATATCGCGCATGTTGACTTGGGACATGATAGTTCCTTGATAAGTCGGGTTAGGCCTCCACGTATCCCAGCTTCCAACCCTTGCGGGCACCCAGGAAACCGTGTCGATACGTGTGTGGGTTTAAGGCTTTCGGGCATGCTGCCCGTAAAGCGGCGCGTTTTATACCACACAAAGCAGCCGCAAGCTACAAGCCTTGCACTGCAAGCACAGTCAAAGTCTCCCTGCCAAAACACAGGACGCTGCGCGCACTTCCCGACGCCAGGGGCTTGCAGCTGCCTTTTGGGGCTTGCGGCTCGTAGCTGCTAAGATACTCCCCTTTTCCGTTCGCGCCCGAGAGCTTCATATGTCCGTCACCATCAAATCCCCCGAAGAAATCGAGAAAATGCGCGTCGCCGGTCGCCTGGCCGCCGAAGTGCTGGAGATGATCGGCGAGCACGTCAAGCCTGGCGTCACTACCGACGAGCTGGACCGCATCTGTCACGACTACATCGTCAACGTACAGAAAGCCATTCCCGCGCCGCTCAACTACAAGGGCTTCCCCAAGTCGATCTGCACCTCGATCAACCATGTGGTGTGTCATGGCATCCCCAACGACAAGCCTCTGAAAGAGGGCGACGTGCTGAACATCGACGTCACCGTGATCAAGGATGGCTACCACGGCGATACCAGCAAGATGTTCATGGTCGGCAAGGTGGCGGAGTGGGCCGAGCGCCTGGCCAGGATCACCCAGGAGTGCATGTATAAAGGTATCGAGCTGGTCAAGCCGGGCACGCGCCTGGGCGATATCGGCGAGGTGATCCAGAAGCACGCCGAGAAGAACGGTTTTTCCGTGGTGCGCGAATACTGCGGCCACGGCATCGGCGCCGTGTTCCATGAAGAACCGCAGGTGCTGCACTACGGCAAGGCCGGTACCGGCATGGAACTCAAGGAAGGCATGACCTTCACCATCGAGCCGATGATCAATCAGGGTCGCCCGGAAACCCGTCTGCTCGGTGATGGCTGGACCGCCATCACCAAGGACCGCAAGCTGTCGGCGCAGTGGGAGCACACCGTGCTGGTCACCGCCAACGGCTACGAGATCCTGACCCTGCGCAGCGACGACACCCTGCCGCGCACCTCGGCCTGACCGCGATCCGTAGGGTGCGCCGTGCGCACCATTGAAGCTTGTGGTGCGCATGGCGCACCCTACAAACCTTTAAGAGGAAGGCGCCTGCATGCCGCAGATGGACCCCGAACTGTTTGACCGCGGTCAGTTCCAGGCCGAGCTGGCGCTCAAGTCCAGCCCCATCGCCGCCTTCAAGAAGGCTATCCGCCATGCCCGCGAGGTGCTCGATGCGCGCTTCAAGGGCGGCCGCGACATCCGCCGCCTGGTGGAGGACCGCGCCTGGTTCGTCGACCAGATCCTGCAGGAAGCCTGGAAACGCTTCGCCTGGAGCGAGGATGCCGATATCGCCCTGCTCGCCGTCGGCGGTTATGGCCGCGGCGAACTGCACCCCTACTCGGATATCGATCTGCTGATCCTGCTCGACAGCAGCGATCATGAAATCTTCCGCGAGCCCATCGAAGGCTTTCTCACCCTGCTCTGGGACATCGGCCTGGAAGTGGGCCAGAGCGTGCGTTCGGTCGACGAATGCGCCGAAGAGGCGCGCGCCGACCTGACGGTGATCACCAACCTGATGGAAAGCCGCACCATCGCCGGCCCGGAACATCTGCGCCAGCGCATGCAGCAGGTGACCAGCAGCGAACAGATGTGGCCGAGCAAGCACTTCTATCTGGCCAAGCGCGAGGAGCGCAAGGCGCGCCACGCCAAGTACAACGACACCGAGTACAACCTCGAGCCCAACGTCAAAGGCTCGCCCGGCGGGCTGCGCGACATCCAGACCGTGCTCTGGGTCGCTCGCCGCCAGTTCGGCACCCTCAACCTGCAGGCCCTGGTGGGCCAGGGCTTTCTGCTGGAAAGCGAATACGCCCTGCTCTCCTCCAGCCAGGAGTTCCTGTGGAAAGTGCGCTACGCCCTGCACATGCTCGCCGGGCGCGCCGAAGACCGCCTGCTGTTCGACTACCAGGCCAGGATCGCCGCGCTGTTCGGCTATCAGGACGGCGACGGCAAGCGCAGCATTGAGCACTTCATGCAGAAGTACTACCGCGTGGTCATGGGCATTTCCGAGCTGTCGGACCTGATCAACCAGCACTTCGAGGAAGTCATCCTGCGCGCCGGCGAAAGCAGCCCGGCCACGCCACTGAACAGCCGCTTCCAGGTGCGCGACGGCTATATCGAGGTGACCCACCCGAACGTCTTCAAACGTACCCCCTTCGCCATCCTCGAGGTTTTCGTGCTGATGGCGCAGAACCCCGAGATCAAGGGCGTACGCGCCGACAGCATTCGCCTGCTGCGCGACAGCCGTCACCTGATCGACGATGACTTCCGCAAGGACATCCGCAACACCAGCCTGTTCATCGAGCTGTTCAAGTGCAAGGAAGGCATCCACCGCAACCTGCGCCGCATGAACCGCTACGGCATCCTCGGCCGCTACCTGCCGGAGTTCGGCCATATCGTCGGGCAGATGCAGCACGACCTGTTCCACATCTATACGGTCGATGCGCACACCCTCAACCTGATCAAGCACCTGCGCAAGTTCCGCTGGCCGGAACTGGCGGAGAAGTTCCCGCTGGCCAGCAAGCTCATCGACCGACTGCCCAAGCCCGAGCTGATCTACCTTGCCGGGCTCTACCACGACATCGGCAAGGGCCGCGGCGGCGACCACTCCGAACTGGGCGCGGTGGACGCCGAAGCCTTCGCCCGCCGGCATCAGCTGCCGGCCTGGGACAGCGCCCTGATCGTCTGGCTGGTGCAGCACCACCTGGTGATGTCCACCACCGCGCAGCGCAAGGACCTTTCCGACCCGCAGGTGATCCACGACTTCGCCCAATTCGTCGGCGACCAGACCCACCTGGACTACCTCTACGTGCTGACCGTGGCCGACATCAACGCCACCAACCCGAGCCTGTGGAACTCCTGGCGTGCCAGCCTGCTGCGCCAGCTCTACACCGAGACCAAGCGTGCCCTGCGCCGCGGCCTGGAAAACCCGCTGGATCGCGAAGAGCAGATTCGCCAGACGCAGAGTGCGGCACTGGACATTCTGGTGCGCGGCGGCACCGACCCGGACGACGCCGAACAGCTGTGGAGCCAGCTCGGCGACGACTACTTCCTGCGCCATACCGCCAACGACGTGGCCTGGCATACCGAGGCCATTCTCCAGCACCCGGCCGACAGCGGCCCGCTGGTGCTGATCAAGGAAACCACCCAGCGCGAGTTCGAGGGCGGTACGCAGATCTTCATCTACGCCCCGGACCAGCACGATTTCTTCGCCGTGACCGTGGCCGCGATGAGCCAGCTCAACCTGAACATTCACGATGCGCGCATCATCACCTCCACCAGCCAGTTCACCCTCGATACCTACGTGGTGCTGGACGCCGACGGCGGCTCGATCGGCGACAACCCCGCGCGCATCAAGCAGATTCGCGAAGGCCTGATCGAAGCGCTGAAGAACCCGGACGAGTACCCCACCATCATCCAGCGTCGGGTGCCGCGCCAGCTCAAGCACTTCGCCTTCGCCCCGCAGGTGACCATCCACAACGATGCGCAGCGCCCGGTGACCATTCTCGAGCTGACCGCACCGGACCGCCCCGGCCTGCTGGCACGCATCGGGCGGATCTTCCTCGAATACGACCTGTCGCTGCAGAACGCCAAGATCGCCACCCTGGGCGAACGGGTCGAAGACGTGTTCTTCGTCACCGATGCCAACAACCAGCCGCTGTCCGATCCCGAACTCTGTGCACGCCTGCAGGAAACCATCGTCCGCCGCCTGTCCGAGCCCAGCGCTCAGCCGCAGAGCCTGCAGATCGACATATGATTGAGCCGCCCCGCCTTCCGATGTACGCGAGATAACGATGAACCCAGCCCTCGACCAGCTCCAGCCCTACCCCTTCGAGAAACTGCGCGAACTGCTCGGCAGCGTGCAGCCGGCCGCCGACAAGCGTCCCATCGCCCTGTCCATTGGCGAGCCCAAGCACCGCTCGCCCGACTTCGTCGGCCAGGCGCTGACCGCCAACCTCGACAAGCTCGCCGTGTACCCGACCACCCTGGGCCTACCCGAGCTGCGCCAGAGCATCGCCGCCTGGTGCGAACGCCGCTTCGGCGTGCCAACTGGCTGGCTGGATGCCGCGCGCCACGTGCTGCCGGTCAACGGCACCCGCGAGGCCCTGTTCGCCTTCACCCAGGCCATGGTCGACCGCAATGCCAAGGGCCTGGTGGTCAGCCCCAATCCCTTCTATCAGATCTACGAAGGTGCGGCGTTCCTCGCCGGCGCCGAGCCGCACTACCTGCCGTGCCTGGAAGCCCATGGCTTCAACCCGGACTTCGACGCGGTGCCGAGCGAAGTCTGGCAGCGCTGCCAGATTCTCTTCCTGTGCTCGCCAGGCAACCCCACCGGCGCGCTGATCCCGGTGGAGACGCTGAAGAAACTGATCGCCCTGGCCGACAAGCACGACTTCATCATCGCCGCCGACGAATGCTACAGCGAGCTGTACTTCGATGAGGATGCGCCACCGCCCGGCCTGCTCAGCGCCTGCGCCGAACTGGGCCGCAGCGACTTTGCGCGCTGCGTGGTGTTCCACAGCCTGTCCAAGCGCTCCAACCTGCCGGGCCTGCGCTCGGGCTTCGTCACCGGCGACGCCGCGATTCTCAAGGCCTTCTTGCTGTATCGCACCTACCACGGCTGCGCCATGCCGGTGCAGACCCAGCTGGCCAGCGTCGCCGCCTGGAACGACGAGGATCACGTGCGCGCCAACCGCGACCTGTACCGCGAGAAGTTCGACGCCGTGCTGGATATCCTCGCGCCCGTGATGGACGTGCAGCGCCCGGACGGCGGCTTCTACCTGTGGGCGCGCACCCCGGGCGACGACACCCTGTTCACCCGCGAACTGTTCGCCGCCGAGCACGTCACCGTGGTGCCGGGCTCCTACCTGTCACGCGAGGTGAATGGCATCAACCCGGGCGCCGGCCGCGTGCGCATGGCGCTGGTCGCGCCGCTGGCCGAGTGCATCGAGGCCGCCGAGCGCATTCGCCGCTTCATCGAAAACGCCTGAGTGCCAAGCCGCGGCCCTCATTTGACGTGGGTCGCGCGCAGCTGGTGGAACACTGCGCGCCCGCCTTCGCTGGGCGGGCCCTGGTTATCCAGGGTGTAGACGCCTGCCTTGAAGTAGAAACGCTTGCTGGCCCAGGCAGGGTCGATCTTGTCCGTGTAGGTCAGACCGTCTATCGACACCTTCAGGTCCCCCTTGCGGGAGATGTCGATCGCATAGTTGAAGCGGGTGTTGAGCGGCATGCTGCGGTAGGTCATCACCACCGGACTCTTGATGTCGCCGGGTTTTCTGCGCAGCTCCAGGTTCACATAGCCGACACCCTGCACGAGTTGGTACTGCAGCTTGATATAGGGCGTGGGATTGTCCTTGGAATGCACCTGACCGATCACTATCTTGCCGCTGGAGGGAACCTGGGTGACTGCCAGGGACGCCGCCAGGCGGTGATTGCCCTCTTTGTACAACCAGTTGCGCTGCTTGCCATCGGCAAAGGTCTCGCGCAGCTCGCTGCGCGGATAGGGGCTGTTGGAGGTGCTGGTACCGGTCACCGGCGCCCAGAACAACAGGGTGGTTCCGGAACGGTAGAAGTACGGGCTGCGGTAGTCGGCTTTCACCAGGCGGGTTTCGATGGTACGGGCAGGCACTTGCTCAGGAATGGTCAGATTCCAGGTATTCAGATCGATCATGTTGATGACCACTGCGGGCGGCTTGCGCACCTTGCATCCAGGTAAAACGTGCAAGCCAACGGAGTACGCTCCACCAACCCGGCGAAGCGAATGTGACTATCAGGCGTAACGGTAAGGGCGCACATTTCTTGACTGCCCTGCGACGAACGGCGACGAGGACAACTGCCAGGTGGGAATCCGTCGTCCGGCACAATGTCATGGCATAATTGCCGCTCTCTGCGACCAACCACCGATGAACCGGAGCATCACGTGAGCGCGATCCACCTCTACGGCATCAAGGCCTGCGACACCATGAAGAAAGCCCGCACCTGGCTGGACGAGCACGGCATCGCCTACGACTTCCACGACTACAAGACCGCCGGCATCGACCGCGCGAGCCTGCAGAAATGGTGCGACGAGCACGGCTGGGAGACCATTCTCAACCGCGCCGGCACCACCTTCCGCAAGCTCACCGACGAGCAGAAGGCCGACCTCGATCAGGCCAAGGCCATCGAGCTGATGCTGGCCCAGCCCTCGATGATCAAGCGCCCGGTGCTCGATCTCGGCGATCGCACCCTGGTCGGCTTCAAACCGGATAACTACCAAGCCGCATTGGCCTGATTCTTTACCCTCGATTTCGTTGCAAGGAACCCACCTATGAGCACCTCCCTCTTCAGCATCGCCTTCGGCGTCGGCACCCAGAACCGCCAGGGCAACTGGCTGGAAGTCTTCTATGCCCTGCCCCTGCTCAATCCGGCAGCGGAGCTGAGCGACAAGGCCGCCGCCATTCTCGGTTACCAGGGCGGCAACCAGGCCATCGCCTTCACCAGCGCCCAGGCCGGCGAACTGGCCGATGCCCTCAAGGGCGTCGACGCTGCCCAGGCTGCCCTGCTCACCCGCCTGGCCGAGAGCCACAATCCGCTGGTGGCAACCTTCCTGGCCGAAGACAGCGCGCTGACCAGCACTCCGGAGGCCTACCTCAAGCTGCACCTGCTGTCGCATCGCCTGGTCAAGCCGCACGGCCTGAACCTGACCGGCATCTTCCCGCTGCTGCCCAACGTCGCCTGGACCAGCCAGGGCGCGGTCGACCTGACCGAGCTGGCCGAGCGTCAGCTGGAGGCACGTCTGAAAGGCGAATTGCTGGAAGTGTTCTCGGTGGACAAGTTCCCCAAGATGACCGACTACGTGGTGCCGGCCGGCGTGCGCATCGCCGACAGCGCGCGCATCCGTCTGGGCGCCTATATCGGTGAAGGCACCACCGTGATGCACGAAGGCTTCGTCAACTTCAACGCCGGCACGGCAGGCCCGGGCATGATCGAAGGCCGCGTCTCCGCGGGCGTGTTCGTCGGCAAGGGCTCGGACCTGGGCGGCGGCTGCTCGACCATGGGCACCCTGTCCGGCGGCGGCAACATCGTCATCTCGGTCGGCGAAGGCTGCCTGATCGGTGCCAACGCCGGCATCGGCATCCCCCTGGGCGACCGCAACACCGTGGAGTCGGGCCTGTACGTCACCGCCGGTACCAAGGTGGCCCTGCTCGACGACCAGAACCAACTGGTGAAGGTGGTCAAGGCGCGCGAACTGGCCGGTCAGCCGGACCTGCTGTTCCGCCGCAACTCGCAGACCGGCGCGGTGGAGTGCAAGACCCACAAGTCGGCCATCGAGCTGAACGAAGCCCTGCACGCCCACAACTGATCCAGTAGGGTGCGCCGTGTGCACCACCCGTCCATGTGCGACCCGGTGCGCACAGCGCCCCCTACGGATAGGCTCCTATGTCACTGACTTCCCCCTGGCGCGCCGACTTCCCCGGCATCCTCGCCCTCGCAGGCGAGGGCCAGACCTACCTGGACAGCGCCGCCACCGCCCAGAAACCGCAGGCGGTGCTCGATGCCCTGCTCGGCTATCTGGCCGGCGGCGCGGCCAACGTGCATCGCGCCCAGCACCTGCCGGGCGAACGCGCCACCCGCGCCTTCGAGGCGACGCGGGACAAGGCGGCGGCCTGGCTGAATGCCGCCAGCCGCGATGAGATTCTCTTCACCCGCGGCTCGACCGAAGCCCTGAACCTGCTGGCCTACGGCCTGGAGCATCTGCTGCAGCCCGGCGACGAGATCGTCGTCAGTGCCCTGGAGCACCATGCCAATCTGCTGCCCTGGCAGCAGCTGGCCCAGCGTCGCGGCTTGCAGCTCGTGGTGCTGCCGCTGGACGATACGGGCAGCATCGACCTGAGCCAGGCCGCCCAGCTGATCGGCCCGCGCACGCGCCTGCTGGCGGTGTCGCAGCTGTCCAACGTGCTCGGCTGCTGGCTGCCGCTGGCCGAGCTGCTGGCACTGGCCCGGGCGCAAGGCGCCATCAGCGTGGTCGACGGCGCCCAGGGTGCGGTGCATGGCCGCCACGACATGCAGGCGCTGGGCTGCGACTTCTACGTCTGCTCGGCGCACAAGCTTTACGGCCCGGACGGCGTCGGCCTGCTCTATGGCCGTGGCGCGGCGCTAGCGCAGCTGCGTCACTGGCAGTTCGGCGGCGAGATGGTGCTGGACGCCGACTACCAGAGCGCGCGCTTTCGCCCCGCCCCGCTGGGTTTCGAGGCGGGCACCCCACCGGTCTCGGCGGTGATCGCCCTGGGCGCGGCGCTGGACTGGCTGAACCGCCTCGATCAGGCCGCCGTGGCGCGGCATGAAGCCGCACTGCATGCCGAACTGCTGGCCGGCCTGACGGCGCGCGACGGCGTGCGCCTGCTCGGCGCGCCGCAGCTGGCGCTGGCCAGTTTCTGCGTCGACGGCGTGCACAACGCCGACCTGGCCCATCTGCTGAGCGAACAGGGCATCGCCGTGCGTGCCGGTCATCACTGCGCCATGCCGCTGATGAAGGGTTTGGGGCTGTCCGGTGCGATCCGCGTGTCGCTCGGCCTGTACAACGACGGCGACGACCTGCAGCGCTTCTTCGCGGCGCTGGACAAGGCCCTGGAGCTGCTGCAATGACGGATAACCTGCCCGGCGCCGCTCAGCAAGCGCTGGAGGCCTTCAATGCCTGCCCCGGCTGGGAACAGCGCGCACGCCTGCTGATGCAGTGGGGCGAGCGCCTGCAACCGCTGAGCGACGCCGAACGCATCGACGAACACCGCGTGCACGGCTGCGAAAGCCTGGTCTGGCTGGTGGCAGAGAAACAGGATGGCATCTGGCATTTCCGCGCCGGCAGCGAAGCCCGCCTGCTACGCGGCCTGCTGGCCGTGCTGCTGGCCAGAGTCGATGGGCTCGGCAGCGATGAGCTGGCCAGGCTCGATCTGGTCGGCTGGTTCGAGCAGTTGGGCCTGCAACGCCAGCTCTCGCCGTCACGCAGCAATGGGCTCAATGCGGTGCTGCAGCGCATGCGAGAGCTGGCTGGCTCCTGAACCATTGCCGATGGGAGCGTGATCTTGTGGCGTTTGGCGCCGCTGACACCCCTAAGGAGAGCACGAACCTGCTCCCCCGAGATCTGGCCGCTAGTCGCTCTTGCCCCGCTCGCGCAGCGTCAGCCCACGCAGGAAGTTGCGCAGAATCTGGTCGCCGCATTCGCGGTAATGCTTGTGCCCGGGCGCGCGGAACAGGGCGCCGAGTTCGGCCTTGGTCATCGGCAGGTCGACCGATTGCAGGATGGCCTGGATATCGTCGTCGCGCAGCTCGAACGCCACGCGCAGCTTCTTCAGGATGAGGTTGTTGCTCAGGCGCTTTTCCACCGGCAGGCGCGGACGGCTGTCGTCCTTGCCGCGCTTGTGGAACACCAGCCCCTCGAGCACATGGGCCAGCAGCACGTCGCTGCATGACCGGTAACCGGCGTCTTCCTCGCGCAACAGGCAGGCCGAAATCAGGCCTGGCTCCGGCACATAGTCCGCCAAGCGGCAGAACTCCTCCAACTTGCCATCGCTGACATCGAGCAGGTAGCGCAGGCTGCGCAGCACATCGTTATTGAGCACGGTCGCGACTCGGTAAATGAGGGACCCGGATGATAGCGGAAAAGACGCTCACTCCCGCGCCGCCTGGCTCGGCGCGCTGGGCAGCCAATCGTCGGCGTTGCCGGAGTTGAGCGCCTGCTGCAGGCTCTGCAGATCGCCTCGCCCGGCGAAACGGCGCAGGCCGGCATTGAACTGATGCAGCAGCTCGGCCGCTGCGGGGTCGTCCTTGCGAAACAGCAGGCGCAACGGTTCCTTGTTCAAAAAGCGCGGGTGATGGGTGATATGGCTGCCGCCATCGGGGAACAGACGACGCAGCATGGCATAGCCCACCGCGCGGTCCTGCGGGTGCAGGTCGATGCGCCCGAGTTCCAGCAGGCGGAAGCTGGTCTCCTCCTTGCCGCTGAGCTCCACCTGCAGGCTTCCGGCCTGCAATGCCTCGTCGAATGCAGGGCCGTAGGAATAGCCGAGCGTGGTGCCGATGCGGTAGCGCAGCAGGTCCTCGACATGCTGCCAGTCGAAGGCCTTGTCGCGACGGTGGAACAACACCACCTCACCGCGCACCAGCGGGTCGCTGCAGACACCGTAGTTGAGCCGACTGGGGCTGCAGCTGTAGGGCATGATGGCGTGCAGTTGGCCCTGCTGCAGCATCAGCACATTGCGATCCCAGGGATGGAAGAAGTACTCGACGCGGTAGCCGGACTCGGCGAATACCGCGCTGATCAGGCGGGCCAGGGCGCCGCCGTCGCTGCGCCCCTGATCGACATAAGGTGCCCAGTCGCCGGTGCCGATGCGCAGTGTCTTAGGCTCGGCCTGCGTCGGCAGCATGACCGCCAGCAAGGCCGGCAGCAGGAGGGAAGCGAGCATCCGTGCCCAGCGCCTTTGAACACGGGCGCGCAAATTCAGATACGACACGAGTCACCTCTATACAGACTGCAGTACGAGCATCCGTGCCGCCATTCCAACCTCTCCCGCCCCAAGCATAGCCAAGCGGCCGCAGCCGGGCCTGCTCAACCGGCGGGCTTGCGCTCGCTGGGGCGCCGCGCGCCGGCCACCAGCTTGTCCACCAGTTTGGCCGCCGCGGCCATACCGAAACTGGCGGTCACCATCATCACCGCGCCGAAACCACCGGCGCAGTCCAGCTTCACCCCTTCGCCGACGAAGCCCTTGGCCTGGCACACCGTGCCGTCGGGCTTGGGGTAGCGCAGCTGTTCGGTGGAGAACACGCAGGGCACGCTGTAGGTGCGACCCGGCGTGCGCGAGAAGCCGTAGTCGCGGCGCAGGGTGCTGCGCACCTTGGCCGCCAGCGGATCGTTGAACGTCTTGTTGAGGTCGGTGACCTGTATCTGCGTGGGGTCGACCTGGCCACCGGCGCCGCCGGTGGTGACGATCTGGATCTTGCGCCGCTTGCACCAGGCGATCAGCGCGGCCTTGGCCGGGACGCTATCGATGCAGTCGATCACCCCGTCGAGCTGTTCGGTGATGTATTCGGCCATGGTCTCGCGGGTGACGAAATCGGCCACCGCATGCACCACGCAGGCCGGGTTGATGGCGCGGATGCGCGCGGCCATCTCGTCCACCTTGGCCTTGCCCACCGCACCTTCCACCGCGTGCACCTGGCGATTGGTGTTGGTGATGCACACGTCGTCCAGATCGAACAGCGATATCTCGCCCACACCGCTGCGCGCCAGGGCTTCGGCAGCCCAGGAACCGACACCGCCGATGCCGACCACCGCCACATGCGCCGCGGCCAGGCGTTGATAGCCCTCCTGGCCGTAAAGCCGGGCTATGCCGCCGAATCGCTGATCGTCTGTGTTCATCTCACCCCCTGCAGGAAGGCGCGCATTATAGGGACAGCCTCCGCCCCACCCAAGCCCGCCGGGCAGGTCAACCGTCGGCAGCGCTGGCCAGAGCTATAGTGAGCGCAGCAGTGAGGCGTCGACCATGCGCAATTTCAGCGTCTACAACCCTACCCGCCTGCATTTCGGTTCAGGCCAGCTCAGCCGCCTGAGCGAGGAAATCCCACCGGGCAGCCGCGTATTCGCCCTGCACGGCGGCGCCGGCATCCTGCAGAGCGGCCTGTGGGATGAAGTGCAACGCAGCCTGCCGGACGTCAGCCTCAGCCGCTTCGGCGCGGTGGAGGCCAACCCGCAGTACGACACCCTGCTGCGCGCGGTCAGCCAGGCCAGCAAGGAGCGCTGCGATTTCATCCTCAGCATCGGTGGCGATGCGCTGATTCATGCCGGCAAGTTCCTCGCCGCCGCTCTCTGTCACCCCGGCGACCCGTTGCAGTTGCTGTGTGGCGCGCCGATACGGGCAGCCCTGCCGCTGGGCTGCGTGCTCAGCCTGCCTCTGGGCAGCGCCCTGGGCAACACGCAGGGCCTGGTCAGCCACGCCGAGCGCCAGCAGAAACTGCCCTTCGCCAGCCCCCTGCTGCATCCGCGCTTCGCCATCCTCGACACCCGTCCCCATCTCGACTGGCCGGCCCGCCAGCTCGCCCAGGCCACGGTCGAAGCCTTCGACCATGCCCTCAGTCATTACCTGCCCGCGAAGCCCGCCGATCCCCTGCAGGCGCGCTACGCCGAAAGCCTGCTGCTGACCCTGATCGAAACCGGCCCGGCGGCCCAGGCCAACCCCGACGCCGAGGACGCCCGAGCCTCGCTGCTGTGGTGCGTGCTGCAGACGCGGCAAGGTCCGCTCGGCTACGGCATGCCGCGCGACCGCAGCGCTCGCCTGATCGGCCAGCAGCTCGGCGCCCTGTATCACCTGACGGCGGCGCAGAGCCTGGCGCTGATCCTGCCGGCGCTGCTCGGCGAATACCGGGAGATCAGGCGCGACCGGCTGCTGCAATACGCCGAGCGCGTGTGGCAACTGCGCGATGGCAGCGCCGCGCAGCGCATGGACGACGCCATTGCCGCCACCGCAGAACTGTTCGGCCGACTCGGCCTGGCAACCCGCCTGAGCGAACACGGGCTGGATGCCGAAGTGGTGCCGGAGGTGCTGGCACAACTGCAACGCCACGGCCTGGTCGGGGCCGGCGACCAGAGCGAACTGGATCTGGACCTGTGCGAGCGGGTCCTGCTACGCGCCTTATGACCTGATCGGTAACGACTTTTGCTTTAAGATGGCCAGCCTTCACGCCAGCCGCCGTACCGGAGCCGCAATGACCGCAACCCTCACCCCGACCCTGGAGCTTGCCTTCGACCTGATCCGCCGCCCGTCCGTCACCCCGGTCGACGAAGGCTGTCAGGAACTGATGATGCGCCGCCTGGCTGCCTGCGGTTTCGAGGTGGAGCGCATGCGCATCGAAGAGGTGGAGAACTTCTGGGCCAAACGCGGTGGCGACGGCCCGGTGCTGTGCTTCGCCGGCCACACCGACGTGGTGCCCACCGGCCCGCTGGACGCCTGGCAGTACCAGCCGTTCGACGTACGCGTCGATGAAGAAGGCATGCTCTGCGGCCGTGGCGCGGCGGACATGAAAGGCAGCCTGGCGAGCATGATCGTCGCCGTCGAGCGCTTCGTCGCCGACCACCCGAACCACAGGGGCGCCATCAGTTTCCTGATCACCAGCGACGAGGAAGGCCCGGCCCAGCACGGCACCAAGGCCGTGGTCGAGCGCCTGCGCGAGCGCAACGAGCGCCTGGACTGGTGCATCGTCGGCGAACCGTCGAGCACCACCCTGCTCGGTGACGTGGTGAAGAACGGCCGCCGCGGCTCGCTCGGCTGCACCCTGACCGTGTACGGTAAGCAGGGCCATGTGGCCTACCCGCACCTGGCGAAGAACCCGATTCACCTGGCCGCCCCGGCACTGGCCGAACTGGCCGCCGAGCACTGGGACCATGGCAACGACTACTTCCCGCCGACCAGCTTCCAGGTGTCCAACCTCAACTCCGGCACCGGTGCCACCAACGTCATCCCCGGCGAACTGAAGGCAGTGTTCAACTTCCGCTTCTCCACCGAATCCACCGTCGAGGGCCTGCAGCAGCGCGTCACCGCCATCCTCGACAAGCACGGCCTGGATTATCACCTGGAGTGGGCACTGTCCGGCCTGCCCTTCCTCACCCAGCCGGGCGAACTGCTCGACGCCGTCGCCGCCAGCATCAAGAACGTCACCGGTCGCGACACCACGCCGTCCACCAGCGGCGGCACCTCCGACGGTCGCTTCATCGCCACCCTGGGCACCCAGGTGGTCGAGCTCGGCCCGGTCAACGCCACCATCCACCAGATCAACGAACGCGTGCTGGCCAGCGATCTGGACCTGCTCACCGAGGTTTACTACCAGACCATGGTGAAATTGCTGGCATGAGCCTGATCTGCCCCATCTGTCAGACGTCGCTGGAGCCGAGTGACAGCGGCCTGATCTGCAGCAACCGGCACAGCTTCGACCGCGCGCGCCAGGGGTACTACAACCTGCTGCCGGTGCAGCACAAGAACAGCCGCGACCCCGGCGACAACGCTGCCATGGTCGAGGCGCGCCGACGCTTTCTCGAAGGCGGTCACTACGCGCCGCTGGCCGCGCGCCTGGCGGCACTGGCAGCCGAGTACGAGCCGGCGCGCTGGCTGGATATCGGCTGTGGCGAGGGCTACTACACCGAGCAGATCGCCCGCGCCCTGCCCCACGCCGACGGCTACGCCCTGGATATCTCCCGCGAGGCGGTCAAACGCGCCTGCAAGCGCGCGCCGCAGCTGAGCTGGCTGGTGGCGAGCATGGCCCGTGTGCCGCTGGCAGACGCCAGCTGCGAGTTGCTGGCCAGCGTGTTCAGCCCGCTCGATTGGAACGAGGCCAAGCGCCTGCTCGCCCCCGGCGGCGGCCTGCTGCGCATGGGCCCGACCCGCGTGCACCTGATGGAGCTGCGGCAGAAGCTGTATGACGAGGTGCGAGATTATGACGACGAGAAGCACCTGGCGCTGATCCCGCCGGGCATGCACCTGGCGCATAGCGAGACCCTGCAGTTTCCGCTGCAACTGACCGACGCCCAGGCCCGCGCCGACCTGCTGGCCATGACCCCACACGGCTGGCGCGCCAGCGCCGAACGCCGCGAAGCGGTGATTGCCGCGCCCTTCGAAGTCACCGTCGCCATCCGCTACGATTGGATCGTCAAAACTCAGGAATGAATCTAATGCGCCAACCCGATATCGAGATCTACCTGAAAGACGCCGAACGCGACGCCGTGGCGCAGTGGCTGACTGAGGCAATCGGCCCGTGCAGCGACTGGCAGCAGAAGGGCCAGACCTTCAAGTGCAAGGCCGGCAACGTGCCGGTGACCTGGCTGCCGAAAGCCGTGGGCAAATGGCACAGCCTGTACCTGGAAAGCGACGCCACGCCCTGGGCAGATGATCTGGCTTGCGCCCGCGCCGCCCATGCCGCGCTCGGCGTGCAGATCCGCTGTGCACCCGGCACCTGGGTGGAGGATGAAAGCGATGAGGAAGCCGACCGCTGGATCAAGGTCGATGCCGATGGCGAAACCGAGATCGTCTGGCGTACCGAATAAAGCGGGTCAGAGGTCGCGCTGCGAGCTTTTTCGAATCGACAGCCCGTAGCCCGGATGCAATCCGGGGTCTGAGCGAGGCCTTTCCCGGCATCTGGCTACAGAACCGCGACAGCGAAACCGAGATCGTCGTAGGGTGCGCCGTGCGCACCGCGCCATCCCCCGCCCTGAAAAGTACAGCGTGCAGAAACGACAAGGCCCGTCATCGACGGGCCTTGTGGCATTACGAGCTTGGCGTTCAGAGCGCCGATACGTCTTCCGCCTGCAGGCCTTTCTGGCCCTGGGTCACACCGAACTCGACCTTCTGACCTTCGATCAGGGTGCGGTGGCCTTCGCCGCGGATGGCACGGTAGTGAACGAATACGTCCGGGCCGCTTTCGCGCTGGATGAACCCGTAACCCTTGGAATCATTGAACCATTTGACGGTTCCAGTCTCACGATCTGCCATTACCAACTTCTCCAAACTCGCTATGTTTTTATTGTCCAGCAGGGGCTTTGACGGCTCGGTAAAAACGTTCTTCATCGTTCGCCAACCCCGGCAAATGGAACATGGAGCAGGTCAAGCGAATGGCGTTCTTGCAGCAACCGCTCGGCCGAGTATAAAGCATGAAATGTGACTGAAAAGCACTTTTTAGAAGCGAACTTCGCCCAAGCAGCGCAGTACTTCCAGAGGTTTTTCCGGCCCGCCATCCCTGGCGGCAACGGCCTGCAAAACGCGCCTAACCTTCTGTCCCCACGTCATCCTCAGTTCTTGGCCAGCAGATCGCGCAACTTCTTCGCCAGCCTTTGCACCTGATCGGCCTCCAGACGATAGGCCCAGTCGCTGCGTGCACTGATCTCGCCGGCCTTGAATCCCTCATGCTCGGCCAGCACCAGCCAGTACTGCTCGCCCTGTTTGTACAACAGGCCCTCGAGCTTCTGGCCATCGAAACCGCCGAGGCTGAATGTCAGCATCGGCGCCTGTTTGAACCCCACCTGCGCCAGTGGCGCTGCGTCGGCGAAACGGAGATTGGAGAACAGCGTGACCATGCCGTTGGCCACTCCCTCGAAGCTGAGCTTCTGATCCTTGCGCAGCTGCTCGACCGTGAAGTTGTACTGCTCGGCATCGGTCTTGCTCAGCGTCAGCGTCTCGCCGTCGGCGTAACGCAGCTCAAGGCGTTTGACGCTGGCGAAGGGGATGTCGCTGACCCGGCGATCCAGCCACTGCAGTTCATGGGTGGGCAGTTCGAACACCTGATCGATCTGCCAGACCTGGTCCTCGCCGGCGCGACGCACCAGTTGCCCACTGCCCTGCTGCGATGGATTGCCCAGGCGCAGGTTCAACTCCGGGTGGCCGTCGAAGTACAGGCGCAAACGCAGCGCCTGCTCGTCCTCCTGCCCTTGCTCGGCCAGGCCCAGGCGCCCATGCCACTGGGCATTGGCAGTCTTGGCCTCCACCGTGCGCGCCTCGCGCAACGCGCGCAGCAGCCTGGCCAGAGGCTCCGGCGCGGCCGGGTAATCCGCCTTGGCCGGCATCACCCAGCTCTCGTCGCGACGCTCGATGCGCACCGGCGGCTGGCCGGGTTGCTCCACTTCCACGGCCTGCAGGCTGCCCAGGTAGTCCTGTTCAGCGGCCAGCCAGGGCGCACGCTCGATCTGCGCCGTGCTCTGCTGCTGGTCGCGCTGCACAGCGAGATAACCCAGCACGCAGAGCAGCACGATGACGATCAATGCAATCAGACCTTTACGTCCCATGATCTTTTCACCCTTGGGTAGGATGAAGCCACGCAGGGGGCGCCGTGCGCACCGAAGCTTCCTGAGTGGTGCGCACGGCACACCCTACGGGCCTCTGGAAAACCAGACATTGGTGGAGGCACTTCAGCAACGGTCGCGGCTGAAGCCCCTCCCACAGGTGAACATCAAGCGTGACGGCGCCGCCGCCACAGCCACAGCGCCAACACGCCGAGAGTCAGCAGCGCCGGCATCAGGGCGATGTTGATGATCTTCAGCGTGCGCCCCAGCGCCTCGATATCGGCGTTGAGCTGATAGCGCACGTCGCGCAGCTCCTTGCGAATCTCCAGCTTCTGCTGGATGAAACGCTGCAGCGCGCCCTGCTGCTCCGGCGTCAGCTCCAGCGCCTGGCTGGGGTCGTCGCTGCGCTGCAGTGCGGCCAGTTGCTGCTCGGTCTCGGCCAGACGCGCCTGCAGGGCCTGCTCCTTGTCACGGAAGCGCTGTTCGGCGGCGCGCTGCAACTCCTCGACCACCACGAACGGGCGGCTGAAGCGACCACGCGAGCGCACGCTGATCAACGCCTCGGAGCCGGCCAGGTTGTCCAGCGCGTTGATCGCGAAGCTGCCGTTGTCCGCCCAGGGTTGCGGGATTCGCTGGCCGAAGAACTCCTGCACCTGCACCCACATGCGATCACTGAGGATGTCGGTGTCGGCCACGGCGATGACGTTGATGTTGTCGGCCTGCTTGAGGCCATTCTTGCGTCCTTCGATGCCATCGGGAAAGGCGCTCTGCGCCGGACCGTCGATGCGCGCGGCAATGGTGTAGCGCTCGCCGGTCGGCTCCAGTTCACGGATCAGCTCCTCCGGATTGCTGAGCATGGCGAAGCGCTGGGCGTCGAAGGGCATGGCGTATTCCGAGCTCTGCATCAGCGGGGTGAAACGCGTCTTCGCCCCCTCCACCGACTCGAGAATGCCGGCGGTGGCGACCGTGACGCTCTCCAGCCCGGCGGTGGCGATGTCATCCTGATCCAGCGCCTTGCGCGGCAAGCTCAGCCAGGCGGCGTGGCGCACCGGGCGCTGCCCCTGGCCACGGTTGACCGACATGGCGTAGGAGCCATCGCCGAGCACCTTGTCCGGCACCAGGCGCAGGCCCCAGGCCTTGAACAGCGGCCCTATGTCGGACGCCCGGTCCACCGCCATCTCCCCCGGCATATCGCCGGTATCGGCCTCGGCATAGGGGTCGACGAACACCATCAGCTTGCCGCCGCGCAGCACGAACTGGTCGATGGCGTACAGGGTCTGCTCGGGCAGGTTCTTCGGATGCACCAGCCACAGCACCGAGACGTTCTCGGGGATCAGGTCGACGTCGGCCTTGAGCTGCTCGATCTGGAACAACTGGCGCACCTGCTCCAGCACCATCCACGGCGGAGTCGGCTGCCGCGCCATCATGTCGAAGCCGCCGGTCATCTGCAGCCCGGAGAGCACGCCGACCACCGGCAGTTCCGGCTTGGCCAGGGTCTGCACCAGGCGGCTCAGCTCGTATTCCAGATGTTCTTCCTGATCCAGAGCGAAGAACGGGATCACCTGGGTGTCATCCAGGCCGTTGGTGCCGGCCAGGCCGAAGTAGATCGAGTCACCGCCCTGCTGCAGCGGGATGCCCTGCAGGCCGAATTCGGCAGCCTTGTCCTCGTCCTCGGAGAACGGCTCGGGATCGATGACGTGCAGGCGGATCTTGCCGCCGGCCTGACGCTGATAGGCCTTGAGCATCTCCTCCACACGCTGCGCGTAAGTTCGCAGCGCCGGCAGGTCCTTGGCCACCTTGTCCGAATAGAAGAAGTACAGGTTGATTGGCTCGTCCAGCTCGCCGAGGATCTGCTTGGTGCCGTCGGAGATGGTGTAGAGCTTCTGCTCGGTCAGGTCCAGGCGCGCACCGCCCAGGCCCAAGCCGGCCAGCAGGTTGAAGGCGAGAAAGGCCACCGCGATCAGCAGCAGCCCGGCGCCGGAATAGATCAGCTTTTTCATGGGCGCTCCTCAGTCGGCTTTCTTCAGGTCGATGACCACGGCGGTGGCGGTCAGCCACGCGGCGATCAGCGAGAGGAAATACAGCAGGTCGCGCAGATCGATCACGCCCTTGCTGATGGCATCGAAGCGCACCAGGAAGCTCAGCGAGGCGATGGCGTCCACCAGCCACTGCGGCGCCCAGGCGAAGGCGTCGAGCACCATGGGAAAGCCGCTGACGATGAACAGGAAGCAGGCGCTGACCGCCAGGATGAAGGCGATCACCTGATTCTTGCTCAGCGCCGACATGCACGAGCCTATGGCGAGATAGGCGCCGGCCAGCAGCCAGCTGCCGATATAGCCGGTGACGATGGCGCCGTTGTCCGGCTCGCCCAGGTAGTTGACGGTGATGATCATCGGAAAGGTCAGCAGCAGCGCGATGCCGGCGAACACCCAGGCCGCCAAGAACTTGCCGGTGACCGCCTCGAAGCGGGTGATCGGCAGGGTCATCAAGAGCTCGATGGAGCCGGACTTGCGCTCCTCCGCCCACAGGCGCATGGCAATCGCTGGCACCAGGAACAGATAGAGCCAGGGGTGGAAGTTGAAGAAGGCGGACAGATTGGCCTGGCCACCCTCGAAGAAACCGCCCAGGTAGAAGGTGAACACCCCGGACAGCACTAGGAAGATGACGATGAACACATAGGCCAGCGGCGTGGCGAAATAGCTCGCCAGTTCGCGCTTGAAGATCACGGGCAACTGGGTCATGGCTGCTCTCCCCGGGTCAGCGTGCGGAACACTTCATCCAGGCGGCCGCGTTCCACGTTGAGTTCCTTGACCTTCCAGCCGCGTTCGGCAATCAGCGCATTGACCTGCGGGAAGATCACCTCGCCCGGCTGCGCCAGCACGCTCAGGCTGTGCTCGCGGGCGTTCTCCTCGACACCGGCAACACCCGGCAGCGCCGCGAGGGCAGCCCGGTCCAGCGCCTCATCGGCCACCAGCGTCACCGCCTGGTGATAGCGCGAGCGGCTTTCCAGCTCCAGCGGCGTGCCATCGGCCAGCAGGCGGCCCTGGGCGATCACCACCGCGCGGGTGCACAGCGCCGTGACCTCTTCGAGGATATGGGTGGAGATGATCACGATCTTGTCGCGCGCCAGGCCCTGGATGAGCTGGCGCACCTGGTGCTTCTGGTTGGGGTCGAGGCCATCGGTGGGCTCGTCGAGGATCAGCACGCGCGGGTCATGCAGAATCGCCTGGGCCAGGCCGACGCGGCGCTTGAAGCCCTTGGACAGCGTCTCGATGCTCTGCTGCAGCACCTTTTCCAGCTCCACCTGTTCCACCGCGCGCTGTACGCGCTGCTTCTTCTCGGCACCGCGAAAACCGCGCACCTCGGCGATAAAGTCGAGAAAGCCGCGCACCGTCATATCGCCATAGCAAGGCGCGCCTTCCGGCAGATAACCGATCTGCCGCTGGGCTTCGAGGGTCTGGGTCTGGATATCGCAACCGAGGATGCTCGCCGTGCCGGAGGTTGGCGCGAGAAAGCCGGTGAGCATCTTCATCGTGGTGGATTTGCCGGCCCCGTTGGGGCCGAGAAAGCCCAGCACTTCCCCTGGCTGGACCTGGAACGACAGGTCATCGACTGCCGTGTGCTGCGCAAAACGCTTGGTCAGGTTTCTTATATCGATCATGGCCTCTCACCGTCGCGAATGGCCTGCGCTCAGCGAAACCATCGCGAGAGCGCAGGCCGCAAGAACGCCGGGCACGAACAAAAGCACACGCCCGGACGAGGGCCAGACCGTATCAAAACTGAAAAGTTCAGTCAGCAGGCCGAAACAAGTAGTAAATGGAATATGTGTTTAGCGATCCAGAGGGCTCAACACCGCTAGGCCACCTCGGTTGAGCACATGGGTATAGATCATGGTTGTCTTAACATCTGAGTGGCCGAGCAACTCCTGCACGGTGCGAATGTCCTGGCCTGCCTCCAGAAGATGCGTGGCAAAGGAATGACGTAACGAATGTGGCGTCGCATGCTTGATCAAGCCAGCACGCCGCGCCGCCTCACGCACCGCCCTCTGGATGGTTTTCTCATGCAGGTGATGGCGATGAATGCCGTGCCCGCGTGGATCCTGAGAGCGATTTCCCGACGGGAAAACGAACTGCCATCCCCACTCCTTCGCCGCATTCGGATACTTGCGCGCCAGCGCGAACGGCAAATTAGCTTCGCCAAAGCCTTCGGCCAGATCGCCCTGATGCAGGCGCTGCACCTTGTTCAAATGTTGCCGTAACGGCTCGACGACACGCATTGGCAGCATGGTTACCCGATCTTTCTGGCCCTTACCATCACGCACGATGATTTCTCGCCGGGTAAAGTCGACATCCTTGACTCGTAGCCGAAGCGCCTCAAGCAATCGCAATCCAGCACCATAGAGCAGATTCGCAACGATCCAGCTATCGCCCTGCAGTTGAGCCAACAGGGCATCGACCTCACTACGGGTAAGCACCACCGGCAAATGCTTGGGTTTCTTCGCCCGTACGACCCCCTGCAACCAAGGCAAATCCAGCTTGAGCACTTCCTTGTAGAGGAATAGCAGAGCGGCCAAAGCCTGGTTCTGCGTCGAGGCAGAGACGTCGCGCTGAACCGCAAGATGGGTCAAAAAAGCCTCGATCTCCGCCGCGCCCATCTCTGCCGGATGCCGATAGTGGTGAAAGCGGATGTAGCGCTTTACCCATTCGGCATAGACAGCTTCGGTACGGATGGAATAGTTTCTGACTCGAATTTGCTGGCGCAGTTGATCCAGCAGCTTGGGCTTGCCGTCATCCATGTCGCGTTTCTCCCTGGGTGCTGTCGCGTTTGCCGCGACAACCTTCAAGCTAGACAAGGACTTGCAAGACGACAAGGAAGATTATGCGACAGCTGTCGCGTGGAAACGCGACATGAATGTCGTCTAATTAATAGTTACCCAATGATAGTGAGATCGGCGTAAGGAAACGTAAATGACATGGAATCAAGGTGACCAAAAAGCAAAAAATCTGCTATTAAGCGAAACCAAACAGCGCTGTCGCCTAACTGCTGTTAAGGCAAACAGCGCTGTTTGGTTTCGCTGGAAGCCGCTGTTTTCTGATTTTTGCCCCCTTGAGTTTTACCTGCATTTACATGCCCGCTGCGCGGGCGCGTGCAAATCATCGGATAACAACTCACTAGAGCGAACACTTCGTGTCGCTCACTTCGAACGTTAGCTGCCCACACCATGACCAACGCGCCCGCTCTGATTCGAAAAATACATGAGGAATTTGGCTCCATTCCATTTCCAACTCATTGCGGC
>MTEW01000680.1_pt1 | contig 23241 bp, 22 predicted proteins | sample 1042681 | NCBI WGS metagenome assembly MTEW01 (sample SAMN06185811, study PRJNA358809) | soil metagenome | isolation source: soil biostimulated with citrate as carbon source | place: India | collected 2015-05-23
GGCGCCGGCGGCATTCGTCGGCACGCCGCTGGCCGGCGCCGCCGAGCTGGCGCGCGACCTCGGCCTGCTCGGCGGCCTGGCGCTGTGGGGCGCCGGGCTCTGGTGGCTGGTGATCGCCAGCCTGTTCACCCGGCACTACATCCGCGACAACATGCCGTTCAACCTCGGCTGGTGGGGTTTCACCTTCCCGCTGGGGGTGTTCACCCTGGCCACCTTCGAGCTGCAGGCGCTGACCGGCCTGGCCTGCTTCGCCCTGATCGGCCTGGTGCTGACGGTGCAACTGAGCGCGGTCTGGTCGCTGGTGTTGAGCCGCACCCTGGCCGGTGTCTGGCACGGCGAACTGTTCCAGGCGCCCTGTATGGCCGGGCCGGGCAGCCCGGCGGTGAGCGTGTTGAGCGAGCAAGCGGGCTGATTCGGCGCGATCTGCGACCATCTGTCATTGCCCCGCGGGGGCCGGCTGGGCGAAAATGGCCGCCTTTTTCGCCCCTTCATCAAGAAGCAGCCCCCGTAGGAGATTTGAGCGATGCCCAGCCGTCGTGAGCGAGCCAATGCCATCCGTGCCCTGAGCATGGATGCCGTGCAGAAAGCCAACAGCGGCCACCCGGGTGCCCCCATGGGCATGGCGGACATCGCCGAAGTGCTGTGGCGCGACTACCTCAAGCACAACCCGAGCAACCCGAATTTCGCCGACCGCGACCGCTTCGTGCTGTCCAACGGCCATGGTTCGATGCTGATCTACTCGCTGCTGCACCTGACCGGCTACGACCTCGGCATCGAGGACCTCAAGCAATTCCGCCAGCTGCACAGCCGCACCCCGGGTCACCCGGAATACGGCTACACCCCGGGCGTGGAAACCACCACCGGCCCGCTCGGCCAGGGCATCGCCAATGCCGTCGGCTTCGCCATCGCCGAGAAGGTGCTGGGCGCGCAGTTCAACCGCGACGGCCACCAGATCGTCGACCACTTCACCTACGCCTTCCTCGGCGACGGCTGCATGATGGAAGGCATCAGCCATGAAGTCTGCTCGCTGGCCGGCACCCTGGGCCTGGGCAAGCTGATCGCCTTCTACGACGACAACGGCATCTCCATCGACGGCGAGGTCGAGGGCTGGTTCACCGACGACACGCCCAAGCGCTTCGAGGCCTACGGCTGGCAGGTGATCCGCAACGTCGACGGCCACGACGCCGAAGAGATCAAGATGGCCATCGACACCGCGCGCAAGAGCGCGGACCAGCCGACCCTGATCTGCTGCAAGACCACCATCGGCTTCGGCTCGCCGAACAAGCAGGGCAAGGAAGAGTGCCACGGCGCGCCGCTGGGCAATGACGAGATTGCCCTGACCCGCGCCGCCCTGGGCTGGAACCATGGCCCCTTCGAAATCCCGGCGGAGATCTATGCCGAGTGGGACGCCAAGGAAGCCGGCGCCGCCGCCGAGGCCGCCTGGAACGAGAAATTCGCTGCCTACGCCGCCGCCCATCCTGAGCTGGCTGCCGAGTTCAAGCGCCGCATCGCTGGCGAGCTGCCGGCCGATTTCGCCGCCAAAGCCGCCGCCTATATCAAGGACGTCGCCGAGAAGGGCGAGACCATCGCCAGCCGCAAGGCCAGTCAGAACGCGCTGAACGCCTTCGGCCCGCTGCTGCCGGAATTTCTCGGCGGCTCGGCCGACCTGGCCGGCTCCAACCTGACCCTGTGGAAGGGCTGCAAGGGCGTCACCGCTGAGGACGCTTCGGGCAACTACCTGTTCTACGGCGTGCGCGAGTTCGGCATGAGCGCGATCATGAACGGCATCGCCCTGCACGGCGGCTTCGTGCCCTACGGCGCGACCTTCCTGATCTTCATGGAATACGCCCGTAACGCCGTGCGCATGTCGGCGCTGATGAAGCAGCGCGTGCTTTACGTGTTCACCCACGACTCCATCGGTCTCGGCGAGGACGGCCCGACCCACCAGCCGATCGAGCAGCTGGCCAGCCTGCGCGGCACGCCCAACCTCGACACCTGGCGCCCGTGTGATGCGGTGGAGTCGGCGGTGGCCTGGAAATACGCCATCGAGCGTAATGACGGCCCGTCCGCGCTGATCTTCAGCCGGCAGAACCTGCCGCACCAGGCGCGCGATGCCCAGCAGCTGGGCGATATCGCCCGCGGTGGCTACGTGCTGAAAGACTGCAGCGGCGAGCCGGAACTGATCCTGATCGCCACTGGCTCCGAGGTTGGCCTGGCCATGCAGGCCGCGGCCAAGCTGCAGGAGCAGGGCCGCCAGGTGCGCGTGGTGTCGATGCCGTCGACCAGCGTGTTCGACCAGCAGGACGCCGCCTACAAGCAGGCCGTGCTGCCGCTGCAGGTCGGCGCGCGCATCGCCATCGAGGCCTCGCACGCCGACTACTGGTACAAGTACGTCGGCCTGGAAGGTCGCATCATCGGCATGACCAGCTTCGGCGAGTCGGCGCCGGCGCCGGCGCTGTTCGAGCACTTCGGCTTCACCGTCGAGAACATCCTCGCCACCGCCGACGAGCTGCTGGACGCGTAGGATGGCTTGAGCGAAGCGATACCCATCGATCTGCCGTGATGGGTATCGCAGGCTCAACCCCTCCTGCGGTCGCCATCCATTCGAGATCGCCATGTCCCATCGCCCCTACCGCGTCGCCCTCAATGGCTATGGCCGCATCGGCCGCTGCGTGCTGCGCGCCCTGCACGAGCGCGGCGCCGGGGCGGGCCTGGAGATAGTCGCGCTGAACGACCTGGCCGATCAGGCCAGCATCGAATACCTGACCCGCTTCGACTCCACCCACGGGCGTTTTCCCGGTGAGGTCAGGGTCGACGGCGACTGCCTGCATATCAACGGCGACTGCGTGAAGGTGCTGCGCCAGAGCGAGCCCGAGGCCGTCGACTGGGCGGCGCTGGACATCGACCTGCTGCTGGAGTGCTCCGGCGCCTACCACAGCCGCGCCGACGGCCAGCGCTTCCTCGACGCCGGCGCGCCGCGGGTGCTGTTCTCCCAGCCCATGGCCGGCGAGGCCGATATCGACGCCACCGTGGTCTACGGGGTTAACCAGGCCTGCCTGACGGGCGCCGAGCGACTGGTATCCAACGCCTCCTGCACCACCAACTGCGGCGTGCCGCTGCTCAAGTTGTTGAACGAGGCGGTGGGGCTGGAGTACGTCTCCATCACCACCATCCACTCGGCGATGAACGACCAACCGGTGATCGACGCCTACCACCACGAAGACCTGCGCCGCACGCGCTCGGCCTTTCAGTCGGTGATCCCGGTGTCCACCGGGCTGGCGCGGGGCATCGAGCGTCTGCTGCCGGAGCTGAGCGGACGCATCCAGGCCAAGGCCATCCGCGTGCCGACGGTCAACGTCTCCTGCCTCGACATCACCCTGCAGACCGCGCGTGATACGTCCGCTGAAGAGATCAACCGGGTGCTGCGTCAGGCGGCGGAAAGTGGCCCGCTCAAGGGGCTGCTGGCCTACACCGAGCTGCCCCACGCCAGCTGCGATTTCAACCACGACCCGCACTCGGCCATAGTCGACGGCAGCCAGACCCGCGTGTCCGGCCCGCGCCTGGTCAACCTGCTGGCCTGGTTCGACAACGAATGGGGCTTCGCCAACCGCATGCTCGATGTCGCCGAACATTTTCTCGCTGTATCCACTTCCTCCGTACAACCAGCCCCCGTGAAGGACTGATGCCATGACCGTTCTGAAGATGACCGACCTCGACCTCGCCGGTAAGCGCGTGCTGATCCGCGAAGACCTCAACGTCCCGGTGAAGGATGGCGTGGTCAAGAGCGATGCGCGCATCCTCGCCGCCCTGCCGACCATCAAGCTGGCGCTGGAAAAGGGCGCGGCGGTGCTGGTCTGCTCGCACCTGGGCCGTCCGGAAGAGGGCGTGTACAGCGAGCAAGACAGCCTGGCGCCGGTCGCCGCCTACCTGAGCCAGGCGCTCGGCCGCGAAGTGCCGCTGGTCAAGGACTACCTCGGCGGTGTCGAGGTCAAGGCCGGTGAGCTGGTGCTGCTGGAGAACGTGCGCTTCAACAAGGGCGAGAAGAAGAACAGCGACGAGCTGGCGCAGCAGTACGCGGCGCTGTGCGACGTGTTCGTGATGGATGCCTTCGGCACCGCCCACCGCGCCCAGGGCTCGACCCACGGCGTGGCCAAATTCGCCAAGGTCGCCTGCGCCGGCCCCTTGCTGGCCGCCGAGCTGGACGCCCTGGGAAAGGCCCTGGACAAGCCGGCGCGGCCGATGCTGGCCATCGTCGCCGGCTCCAAGGTGTCGACCAAGCTGGACGTGCTCAACTCCCTGGCCGACATCTGCGACTCGCTGATCGTCGGCGGCGGCATCGCCAATACCTTCCTCGCCGCGGCCGGCCTGCCGGTGGGCAAGTCGCTGTACGAGGCCGATCTGGTCGACACCGCCCGCGCCATCGCCGCCAAGGTCAGCGTGCCGCTGCCGGTGGACGTGGTGGTGGCCAAGGAATTCGCCGAATCGGCCTCCGCCACCGTCAAGGCGGTCAAGGACGTGGCGGAGGACGACATGATCCTCGACATCGGCCCGCAGACCGCGGCGATGTTCGCCGAGATGCTCAAGGCCTCGCAGACCATCCTGTGGAACGGCCCGGTCGGCGTGTTCGAGTTCGACCAGTTCGGCAACGGTACCAAGGCCCTGGCCCTGGCCATCGCCGAGAGCCCGGCGTTCTCCATCGCCGGCGGCGGCGACACCCTGGCGGCCATCGACAAGTACGGCGTGGCCGAGCAGATCTCCTACATCTCCACCGGCGGCGGTGCCTTCCTCGAATTCGTCGAGGGCAAGGTGCTGCCGGCCGTGGAAGTGCTGGAGCAGCGCGCGGAGTAAACCGAATTAAACCCTGGCGTGATCGGGCGGTCTGTTACAACTGGAACAAGCGCACAAGGAGTCACGCCATGGTCAAGCTAGCCGCGTTGGGCATCATCGGGATTTTCCTGGCCGGCTGTGCCGGTGGACGGGAGCAGGCCTGCGAGGTGTTCAGCCCGGCGCCGATCGACCTGCCGACCACCCAGGACGATCGGCGCATCGAAGGGCAAAGCAGTGGCGACCCTACCGGCACGGTGCCGGAGCAGCGCTGCTGACAGGGAGCAATAAATGGATACGAGGATTCTTGCCGCGCTGGCGGCCGTGGCACTGGCGGGGTGCAGCAGCCAGCCGCAGGCGCCGGATCAGTGGACCCGCTGGGTCTGCGACAGCCAGGCCGAGCTGCAGTGGCGCTTCGCCGATGGCGGCTACGATCAGATCGACCTGCGCCTGGGCGGCGACGATATCGTCTACCGCCTGACTCAGGAACCGGCGGCCTCGGGCGCCTTGTACAGCGACGGGCGGCTGTCCTTCCACACCAAGGGCGAGGAAGGCCTGGTCTACTGGACCTCGACCGACGACCTGATCGGCCGCGGCTGCAAGGCGCCCTGAGGTATAGCCCGGATACAATCCGGGGCATGGAAATGACTAGCCCCGGCAGAGCCGGGGGCGGAGCCGGGGACGACCCCCTGTCCCGCGAAACTTGAACAACGCCGGCCCCTGCGGCAGGCTTGCACGATTAACGACCTCCAAACCGGGAGACAGGAACACCATGGCACTTATCAGCATGCGCCAGATGCTCGACCACGCCGCCGAATTCGGCTACGGCGTGCCGGCCTTCAACGTCAACAACCTCGAGCAGATGCGCGCCATCATGGAAGCCGCCGACAAGACCGATTCGCCGGTCATCGTCCAGGCCTCCGCTGGTGCCCGCAAGTACGCCGGTGCGCCCTTCCTGCGTCACCTGATCCTCGCCGCCATCGAGGAATTCCCGCACATCCCGGTGTGCATGCACCAGGACCACGGCACCAGCCCGGACGTGTGTCAGCGCTCGATCCAGCTGGGTTTTTCCTCGGTGATGATGGACGGCTCGCTGAAGGAAGACGGCAAGACCCCGGCCGACTACGACTACAACGTGCGCGTGACCCAGCAGACCGTGGCCTTCGCCCACGCCTGCGGCGTGTCGGTGGAAGGCGAGCTGGGCTGCCTGGGCAGCCTGGAAACCGGCATGGCCGGTGAGGAAGACGGCGTCGGCGCCGAAGGCGTGCTCGATCACAGCCAGCTGCTGACCGACCCGGAAGAGGCCGCCGACTTCGTCAAGCGCACCCAGGTCGACGCCCTGGCCATCGCCATCGGCACCAGCCACGGCGCCTACAAGTTCACCAAGCCGCCGACCGGCGACGTGCTGTCGATCGAGCGCATCAAGGAAATCCACAAGCGCATCCCCAACACCCACCTGGTGATGCACGGCTCCTCCTCGGTACCGCAGGAGTGGCTGAAGGTGATCAACGAGTTCGGCGGCGACATCAAGGAAACCTACGGCGTGCCGGTCGAGGAAATCGTCGAGGGCATCAAGCACGGCGTGCGCAAGGTCAACATCGACACCGACCTGCGCCTGGCCTCCACCGGTGCCATTCGCCGCATGATGGCCGAGCACCCGAGCGAGTTCGACCCGCGCAAGTTCTTCGCCAAGACCATCGTCGCCATGCGCGACATCTGCATCGCCCGCTACGAAGCCTTCGGCACCGCCGGCAACGCCTCCAAGATCAAGCCGATCTCCCTGGAAGGCATGTACCAGCGTTACGCCAGTGGCGAGCTGGCCGCCAAGGTCAACTGACGCCGTCGCGACCGCCTGCGCGGCTCGCCCAAGCAAACGCCGCGGCTCCTCACGGAGTCGCGGCGTTTTTTATCGCCTGCTGCTCCGGCGGGCCTTATTGCACGGCGCCGAGCAGCGGTCGGTGCTCGATGCCAAGCTTGTCGAAGCGCGCCGCGCCGGCTTCGGTTTCGTAGCCGGTGTTGTCCTGGGTGTAGACCCCGGCCTTGAAGTACAGCGGCTTGGGCGCCCAGCTCGAGTCGAGGCGGGTACTCCATTTGACCCCGTTGACGTTGATGCCCAGCGTGCCCTTGGGCGTCAGGTGCACGACATAGGTGAAGCGCTGGTTCAGGGCGATGCCGCTGGCCAGGGTCACGGTCTGGATCGCCGACTCGGGCGCCAGGCGCACCTTGGCGACGATATTGCCGCTGGCGGCGTAGGCCTTGTACTGGTACTCCAGCTTGAGCAGAGGCATCGAGCTCTTGTAGGCGTGGATCTGGCCGATGACGATCTTGCCGGTGGACGGCACCTGGCTGACGCGCAGCCCGGCGTGCAGGAAATTGTCGGCCTCCGGATAGGTCCAGTTGCGCAGGCGGCCGTCGGCATGGGTTTCGCGCAGCTCGCTGCGCGGGTAGCTCGCGCTCTCGGTCGTGGTGCCGTTGACCGGGGCCCAGAAGAAGATGGCGCCGTCCCTGGATTGGAAATAGTGATCCTGATAGCCGCCGGCCAGCACCGGGGTTTCGATGGTGGTGGCGGGAACGCCGACTGGAACGCTGAGATTCCACATGGCGAGTTCGATCATGCTCGATGCTCCTGAAAAAACAGAAACTTCAGTCGAGGGCACATCTCATCCAGGAGTCAGTAACGGCTTACTTGGCGTTCCAGCGGGTGACACACGCGAACTAGAAGGAGGGCAGGGCTGCCCGTGCCGCAGGGCGGAATGCTCTGGCGGCACGCTTTGTAACGGCAGTCGCGGCAAATAGCTGAGAGCCGCTCGTCGTATTATTGGCGTCAATATATGGTCGACATGAGCCGGCCTCGGCTCCAGACCTCCGCGCGCGGCGAGATGCCTCGGCGCATGGGCGGCGCAGGTAAAACCCTGTAAAACACCGGCGCCGTGGCGGCCGGCGGGCTGCGCCATAATTCCTGTACTGTAGTTCCGGGAACCCCCTGCCCATGTCCAGCACGCCGCGCCTGTTGTTCGCCTTCGTTGTCGCCGTGGCACTGGCCTCGCTGCTCGCTTCGATCTTCCAGACCCAGTCCAACCTCGCCGCCCTGCAGGCGCTCGGTGCGCCGATGCCATTGGACGTGCGCCTGGGCACCACCTGCCTCGACCTGCTCGGCTTCGCCCCGACCTTCGCCCTGCTCGCCGCCCTGGGCTTTGCCTTCGCCCTGCCGCTGGCGCAGTGGAGCGCGCGGCGCCTGCCGCGGCTGCGCTGGGCGATCTTCGTCGGCGCCGGCGCCGCGGCGATCTGGCTGGCGCTGGCCCTGGCCAATGCCCTGGCGCCGATGCCGACGCTGATCGCCGCCGACCGCGACCCGCTCGGCACCCTCGGCTTGATGGCCTGCGGCAGCGCCGGTGCACTGCTGTTCGGCCTGCTCGGTCGGCGCGTGCGCTACCGCAAGCCACCGACCCCATCCGATTCCCCGTGACAAGGCCCAGCCCATGTTGAGACCCCTTCGCGCGCTGCTGCTCGGCGCCCTGCTCGTCGGCGCCCCGGCGCTGGCTCAGGACTACCGCATCGAGACCTTCGGCGAAGGCCTGGAGCATCCCTGGTCGCTGGCCTTCCTGCCGGACGGGCGCCTGCTGGTGACCGAGCGGGTCGGCCGCCTGCGTATCGTCGAGGCCGACGGCAGCCTCGATCCGCAGCCGGTGGCGGGGTTGCCGGAGATCTTCGTCGCCGCCCAGGCCGGGCTCATGGAGGTGGCGCTCGACCCGGACTACGCCGATAACCGTTGGCTCTACCTGAGCTACGCGCACGGCTCGCTGGAGGCCAACAACACCCGCCTGGCCCGCGCCCGCCTGGTGGACGACGAACTGCACGACTTAGAGGTGCTGTTCACCGCCGCGCCGCTCAAGGCCGGTGCCGCCCACTACGGCGGGCGCATCACCTTTCTCGCCGACCAGAGCCTGGTGCTGACCCTGGGCGACGGTTTCGACTGGCGCGAACAGGCGCAGAACCCGGCCAACCACCTGGGCAAGATCGTGCGCCTGAACCGCGACGGCAGCGTGCCGCAGGACAACCCGCTGGTGGGGCAGGCCGGCGCCGCGGCGGAGATCTACAGCCTCGGCCACCGCAACGTGCAGGGCATCGTCTTCGATGCCGAGAGCGGCCGCCTGTACAGCCACGAACACGGCCCGCGCGGCGGCGACGAGCTCAACCTGATCGAGCCCGGGCGCAACTACGGCTGGCCGCTGGTGACCTTCGGCATCGACTACACCGGCGCGCGCATCAGCCCCTACACCGAGCTGCCGGGGCTGACCCCGCCGCTGCTGCACTGGACGCCCTCGGTGGCGCCGTCGAGCCTGACCCAGTACCGCGGCGCGCTGTTCCCGGAATGGCAGGGCGACCTGTTCGCCGCCACCCTGGTCGAGCGCAGCGTGCGCCGCATCCGCCTGCACGACGGCATGCTGGCCGGCGAGGAGAGCCTGTTCGAGGAGCTCGGCGAGCGTATCCGCGACGTGCGCGTCGGCCCCGACGGCGCGCTCTACCTGCTCACCGACAATGCCGACGGCCGGCTGCTGCGGGTGCTGCCGAGCGAGTGAGGCGGGTTACACTGACGACCCTTTGCCGCGCAGGACCTCGCCGTTGAAATACCTCCAGGGCTACCCCGCCGCCGTCCAGCAGCAGGTGCGCCAGCTGATCGCCGACGACCGTCTGGGCGACTACCTGGCCCAGCGCTACCCCGGCCGTCACCAGGTGCAGAGCGACAAGGCGCTGTATGGCTACGTCATGGAGCTCAAGCAGGAGCACCTGAAGAACGCCCCGGCCATCGACAAGGTGCTCTACGACAACCGCCTCGATCTGACCCACCGCGCCCTGGGCCTGCACACGGCGATCTCGCGGGTGCAGGGCGGCCGGCTCAAGGCGAAGAAGGAGATCCGTGTCGCCGCGCTGTTTCGCGACGCCGCGCCGCTGTTTTTGCAGATGATCGTGGTGCACGAGCTGGCGCACCTGAAGGAGGCCGAGCACAACAAGGCCTTCTACAAGCTGTGCGACTACATGCTGCCGGGCTACGCGCAGATCGAGTTCGACCTGCGCCTGTACCTGACCTGGCGCGAGATGAGCGGTTCGGGGGCGTAGGTTGGCGCCGAGCGCAGCGAAGCCCAACGGGGCGTGCGCCGCGGCCGACGACCCGCCGCCGCCGTTGGGCTTCGTCGCGGGCTGCTCAGCCCAACCTACGCGGCGACGCGTCTTCGGCGTAGCCCGGATGCCATCCGGGGCAACCGGGCCTGGCAATCCGCTTCAGCCGCGCAGCAGCACATTGAGCTGGTCGACCACCTCGGCCCAATCGGCGTCTTCGAGAATTTCCTCGCGCAGGAAGGCCGCCTGCGCCGGGCTCCAGAACGCGGCGTCGGCCAGCTTGCGCTCGGCCGGCAGCGGCGCGTGGGTCCGGATAAAGGTCTCGATGCTGGCCGCATCGTTGGCCAGGCCGAGTTGCTTGAACAGCGCGGGCAGGTCGTGGATCGGGTTTTCCATGGCGGTTTCCTCTGGCGGGTGTCGGCTCGTCTAGCAACCCTAGCCCAGATAGCCCCCGCTCACTCGACCGCCAGTACCTCGAACGACTGCACGCCACCGGCCGCCGCCAGGCGCACCTCGTCGCCCGGGCCCTTGCCGAGCAGGGCGCGACCCAGCGGCGCGGCGCTGCCCAGCACCTGGATCTCCAGGCTCTGCTGCTGCAGCTTCATGCTCGCCCCCTGCGGGCCGAGAAACAGCCAGCGTTCGCGCTCCTGCGCGTCGACCAGCAGCACCAGCGCGCCGAGGGCGATGCCCTGCGCCGCGTCGAACGGCCGCGGGCGCAGCTGGCGCCAGGTGATCAGGGTCTGGCGCAGCTCTTCCACCCGGCGCGCCTGGCCGCTGGCCAGGTAGGCGGCCTCCAGGCCGAGGGTGTCGTACTTGTTCTCGGCCACGTTCTCTTCGTGGGTGGCCGCCTCGTGGGCGGTCTGCGCGGCGTGCTGGGCCTGTTGCAGGTCGGCCTGCAGCTGCGCCAGCACCTGTTCTTGCAGGAGGTTCTTGTCCATGTCCGGCTAACCCTTGTCCTGGCGCAGATGGGCGCCCAGGGTGCGCAGCGGCGCCAGCTGGCGGCAGATCAACGCCAGCTGGGTCTGCACCAGGCGCTGGCGGTCGTCGGCGTCCTCGGCGATCTGCTCCAGTTCCTGCGCCAGCGCCTGTTCGGCGTCGCTGTGGATCGCCAGCGGGCGTTCGCCGCGCAGGCCGGCGGCGATCTCGTCGAGGCTTTGCGCGATGGCCTCGGCCTGCTCCAGCAGGCGCGCCTGGGCCGCCTGCGGCAGCTGTTCGCCGCGGTGCGCGCCGAGTGCGGAGAGGTAGCTGAGCAGGGTGTGCGAGAGCACCAGGAAGCGAAAGCCCAGGTCCGCGTCTTTGCGGAAGTGCCCCGGCTCCATCAGCATGTTGCCGAGGGTGGTGGACAGCGCCGCGTCGGCGTTGTGCGCGTTGCGCCGGGCCAGGCGGTAGCCGAGGTCGTCGCGCTTGCCGTGGGCGTACTGGGCGATGATCTGGCGCAGGTAGGCGCTGTTGCAGCTCAGGGTGCCGGCGAGCATGCGCCCCAGGCGCCGGCCCTGCCAGTCCGGCAGGATCAGGAACACCGCCAGGCCGGCGATCAGGCCGCCGAGCAGGGTGTCGATCAGGCGCGGCAGGAACAGGCCGTAGCCGTCGCCGATCTGGTTGAAGCAGAACAGCACCAGCAATGTGATCGCCGCGGTGGCCAGGGTGTAGCGCGTGCTGCGGGTGGCGAAGAAGGCCACCCCGGCGACCACGGCGAACAGCGCCTGGATGCGCGGGTCGGGGAACAGGTCGATCAGCGCCCAGCCGAGCCCCAGGCCGAGCAGGGTGCCGGCGATGCGCTGCACCAGCTTGAGGCGGGTGGCGCCGTAGTTCGGCTGGCAGACGAACAGGGTGGTGAGCAGGATCCAGTAGCCCTGGGTCGGGTGGATCAGGTGCAGCAGGCCATAGCCGGCGGCCAGGGCGACGGACAGGCGCAGGGCGTGACGAAACAGCAGCGAGGTGGGCGTCAGCTGCTGGCCGATGCGTTCGGCCACCTCCCTCAAGGAGTGCGGTTCGCGGTCGAGCAGGCTGCTGTCCTGTTCCTCGGCCAGGGCGTCGGGGTTGCTGGCGTTGCTCAGCAGCTGGTCGAGGCTGGCCAGGTTGCCGGCCAGGGCGCCGAGCGAGCGCAGCAGGCGGCGCCAGGCCGGATTGCTCTGCAGGTGCAGGTGATCGAGCGAGGCGTGCAGGTCCTCCAGGGCCTGGCTGCACAGCTCGCGGTACTCGAACGGCTGGCGCAGCTCGATGGCGCTGCCCAGGCGCTGGCAGGCCTCGCCGTGCAGGCGCAGCAGGCGCTGGCAGCGAAACAGCACGTCGCTGTGGAAGAAGGCCTCGGCCAGCTCGTTGTAGGGGTAGTGCGAGGAACTGGCGCGCTCGTGAATGTCCTGGGCGAGGAAATACAGCTTGAGGTAGCGGCTGACCTTGGGCCCCGGACGGCCGTCGCCGACCCGGTGGAGGATGATCTCCTTGGCCGCGTTGAGCGCCGACACCACCCGGCCGTTCTGCTTGGCCAGCTCCAGGCGCCGCGCCTCGACGTCGAGCTGGCGCAGCGGCTCGAACAGCGCGGCCTTGAGCTTGAGGTAGCGGCCCAGCTCGCGGAACAGCCGGGCCAGGCTGTGCTGCAGCGGCTGCTGGGCGAACAGCGCGTGCCAGATCACCGACAGCAGGCCGTACCAGGCGGCGCCGGCCACCAGCAGCAGCGGCTCCAGCCACAGGCCGGCGACGCCGCCGCGCTGCTCGACGCCGATCATGCTGTACACGGCGAGGATCAGGGTGCCCGAGCCGAGGGTGGCGAAGCGTTCGCCGAGGGCGCCGAGCATGGTCAGGCAGAAGGCCGACAGCGCCAGGGCGACGACGAACAGCCAGGGGTAGGGGAACAGCCACTCGACCGCGTAGGCCGCGGCGCTGAAGCAGGCCAGGGTGACCAGCACGGTGCCCAGGCGGCCCTGCCAGCTGTCGTCGGTCTCGGTCAGGGCGCTGGCGATGATGCCGAGAAACAGCGGGATCAGGGCGTGCATCCAGCCCTGCCACCAGCACAGCGCCAGGGCTCCGGCCAGGGCGATGAATACCCGCAGGCTGGCGCTGAACTTGTCCAGCGCCCACAGGCGGCGCAGCGATTGGCGAAGGCGGGGACGGGGCATGGGCGGCCTGGTCGGGAAAGATGCGAGCAGCCTACCGGAACTGGCCGGTCGCTGGGTATCCATCCGCGACGCGTCGGGGGCGCCGAGGCCATGGACTATGCTCAGTGAGGGAGCGCCGCCAGCTGACCGGCATCCGCGCGACTCCCGGGAGGCGAAGGTGTTTGCTGCGTGGCTGCGTCTGTGCCTGGGCGCCCTGATTCTCGGCGGCTCGCTGGGTGCGAGTGCGGCGCCGGGGGCGGTGGTGCAACTGCAGGTGGACGGGGTGATCGGCCCGGCCAGCGCCGACTACCTGGTGCGCGGCCTGGCCAAGGCGGTGGACGAGGGCGCGCAGCTGGTGCTGATCCAGATCGACACCCCCGGCGGCCTGGACACCTCCATGCGCGCGATCATCAAGGCGATCCTCGCCAGCCCGATTCCGGTGGCCAGCTACGTCGCCCCCGGCGGCGCGCGGGCAGCCAGCGCCGGTACCTATATCCTCTACGCCAGCCACGTCGCCGCCATGGCGCCGGGCACCAACCTCGGCGCGGCCACCCCGGTGGCCATCGGCATGCCCGGCACGCCGAGCAAACCGCCGGGCGATGGCGAGGGCAAGAACGAGGGCAAGGGCAAGGACGGCGAGGCGGACAAGAGCCCCGGCGATGCCATGACCGCCAAGCAGGTCAACGACGCCGCCGCCTATATCCGCGGCCTGGCGACGATGCGCGGGCGCAACGCCGAATGGGCCGAGCGCGCGGTGCGCGAGGCGGTCAGCCTGGCCGCCGAGGAGGCGCTGGCGCAGAAGGTGATCGACTACCTGGCCACGGACCTGGCCGACCTGTTGCGCCAGCTCGACGGCAAGACCCTGCAGGCCGGCGGCGTCGACCAGACCCTGGCCACCGCCGGCGCGCCCCTGATCAGCCATGCGCCGGACTGGCGCACCCGTCTGCTGGCGGTGATCACCAACCCCAGCGTGGCGCTGATCCTGATGATGATCGGCGTCTACGGCCTGTTCTTCGAGTTCTCCAACCCCGGCAGCGGCGTCGGCGGCGTGCTCGGCGGCATCAGCCTGATCCTCGCGCTCTACGCCCTGCAGCTGCTGCCGGTGAACTACGCCGGGGTGGCGCTGATCCTGCTCGGCATCGCCTTCATCGCCGCCGAGGCCTTCCTGCCCAGCTTCGGCGTGCTCGGCATCGGCGGCGTGGTGGCCTTCGTCTTCGGCGCGCTGATCCTGATCGATACCGACGTGCCGGGCTTCGGCATCCCGCTGGCGCTGATCGTCACCCTGGCGCTGGTCAGCGCCGGGCTGATCCTGGCCATCCTCGGCATGGCGCTGAAGGCCAGGCGGCGCCAGCAGGTGGCCGGCGACAGCGGCCTGGTCGGCAGCCTGGTGGCGGTCGCCGCGGTGCAGGCCGAGGATCCTTGCAGCGGCTGGGTGGCGCTGCAGGGCGAGCGCTGGCAGGTGCAGGGCAGCGAACCGCTGCGGCCCGGACAGCGGGTGCGGGTGACGGCGCGCCAGGGCGTGCAACTGCAGGTCAGCGCGGTGGATGAACCGCCGCCCCAAGGAGGTCACTGATGGGTTTCGAACTGAGTTTTCTCTCGCTGGTGGTCATCGTCCTTGCCCTGCTCGCCTCGGCCTTTCGCATCCTGCGCGAGTACGAGCGCGGCGTGGTGTTTCAGCTCGGCCGCTTCTGGCGGGTCAAGGGCCCGGGCCTGATCCTGGTCATCCCCGGCTTGCAGCAGATGGTGCGGGTGGACCTGCGCACCATAGTGCTGGACGTGCCGACCCAGGACGTGATCTCCCGCGACAACGTCTCGGTCAAGGTCAACGCGGTGGTCTACTTCCGCGTGCTCGACGCGCAGAAGGCGATCATCCAGGTCGAGGACTACCACATCGCCACCAGCCAGCTGGCACAGACCACCCTGCGCGCGGTGCTCGGCAAGCACGAGCTGGACGAGATGCTCGCCGAGCGCGAGCGGCTCAACGTCGATATCCAGCAGGTGCTCGATGCGCAGACCGACGCCTGGGGCATCAAGGTGGCCAACGTCGAGATCAAGCATGTCGACCTCGACGAGTCCATGGTGCGCGCCATCGCCAAGCAGGCCGAGGCCGAACGCGAACGGCGGGCCAAGGTGATCCACGCCGAGGGCGAGCTGCAGGCCTCGGAAAAGCTCATGCAGGCCGCTGAGATGCTCGGTCGCCAGCCCGGCGCCATGCAGCTGCGCTACATGCAGACGCTGAGCAATATCGCCGGCGACAAGAGTTCGACCATCGTCTTCCCGCTGCCGGTGGAGCTGCTGCAGGGCATCGCCGAGGTGAAGAAATAGCCGCCCGGCGCGGGACTATTCCCTGAAAAACCTGGCGAAAACAGATGGCCGACTGCCAGGTCTTTTCTAGACTTCGAGAAGGAAACGGGTCCTTCCAGCGGAGGTCGCTATGCGCATCGGTGTGCCCAAGGAAATCAAGAACCACGAGTACCGCGTCGGCCTCACCCCGCAATCGGTGGCCGAGCTCGCCGCGCTGGGCCACGAGGTCTGGGTCGAGACCCAGGCCGGCGCCGCCATCGGCTTCTCCGACGACGACTACCGCCAGGCCGGCGCGCAGGTCGCCCAGGGCGCCGGCGAGGTGTTCCAGGAGGCGCGGCTGATCGTCAAGGTCAAGGAGCCGCTGGCGGTGGAACGGGCCAAGCTGCGCCCGCACCACACCCTGTTCACCTACCTGCACCTGGCCCCGGACCGGCCGCAGACCGACGAGCTGATGGCCGGCGGCGCCACCTGCATCGCCTACGAGACGGTGACCGACGGCCAGGGGCGCCTGCCGCTGCTGGCGCCGATGTCCGAGGTGGCCGGGCGCATGTCGATCCAGGCCGGCGCCAGTTGCCTGGAGAAGGCCCGCGGCGGCCGCGGCGTGCTGCTCGGCGGGGTGCCCGGGGTGGCCCCGGGCAAGGTGGTGATACTCGGCGGCGGCGTGGTCGGCAGCCATGCGCTGGCCATGGCGGTGGGCCTGGGCGCCGACGTCACGGTGCTGGACAAGAGCGTCGACGCCCTGCGCCGGCTCGATGCGCTGTACGGCAACCGCATCACCACGCTCTACTCGACCCGCGCCGCGCTGCGCGAGCAGGTGCTGGCCGCCGACCTGGTGATCGGTGGCGTGCTGATCCCCGGTGCCGCCGCGCCCAAGCTGATCAGCGCCGAGATGGTGCGGCACATGCGTCCCGGCGCGGTGCTGGTGGACGTGGCCATCGATCAGGGCGGCTGCGCCGAGACCTCGCGCGCCACCACCCACGCCGAGCCCACCTATGTGGTCGACGAGGTGGTGCACTATTGCGTGGCCAACATGCCCGGCGCGGTGGCGCGCACCTCGACCCTGGCACTGAACAACGCCACCCTGCCGTTCGTCGTCGCCCTCGCCGAGAAGGGCACCCGGCGGGCCCTGGAGGAAGACCCGCACCTGCTCAATGGGCTCAACGTGGCCAAGGGCGTGATCACCTGCGGCAGCGTCGCCGAGGCCCACGGCCTGCCGTTCCAGTCGGCGGCCGGGGTGCTGGAGCATCTGCCGTAGGGTGTCGCGGAGCCGCCTAGGCCGTGCGCACCAGGCCGCCCCGGCATAGACCTGCCGTCGCATTGGATGGGCGGCGTCGCGGGCGGCGGATATGACAGTGGCGTCGAACACGAACCCTGCGCAGAGGAAAAAACCATGTCCAGCCGTCGCCATCTGCTGTTCGCCGCCGCCGGCGGCGCCCTGCTGGCCAGCCCGGCGCTGGTGCTGGCCGAGCGTCTGCTGACACCGGCGCAGACCCTCGGGCCCTTCTACCCCGACCAGCTGCCGCTGGATCGCGACAACGATCTGGTGCAGGTCGAGGGCCAGGCCGAGCCGGCGCGCGGCATCCGCGTGCAACTGCACGGGTTGATCCTCGATGGCCGCGGCCAGCCGCTGGCGGGCGCGCTGGTGGAAATCTGGCAGGTCGATGCCAACGGCATCTACCTGCACAGTCGCGGCGGCGACCGCCAGCGCCGCGACCCCGGCTTCCAGGGCTACGGCCGCTTCACCACCGGCGCCGACGGCCGCTATCGCTTTCGCACCATTCGCCCGGTGGCCTATCCCGGGCGCACCCCGCATATCCACCTGGCGGTGACCCTGCCGGGGCTGCCGCGCTTCGCCACCCAGTGCTATATCCGCGGCGAGCCGCGGAACGCGCGCGACGGCCTGCTCAACGCGATCCGCGATCCGCAGCTGCGCGAGCTGCTGATCGTGCCTTTCGTGCCGGTGACCGGGCGGGTCGACGAGCAGGTGGCGCGCTTCGACGTGGTGCTGGGCGTTACCCCGGCTTCATGATCGCCCTTTGCACAAGCGCCTACAGCGGCCAGACCCACAACAGCAGCGGCACGCTGACCAGCACCACGAGAATCTCCAGGGGCAGGCCGAGGCGCCAGTAGTCGCCGAAGCGAAAGCCGCCGGGGCTGAGGATCAGGGTGTTGTTCTGGTGGCCGATGGGGGTGAGGAAGGAGCAGGAGGCGCCGATCGCCACCGCCATCAGCAGCGAATCCGGGCTGACCTCGAGCTGGATGGCGGCGCTGAGGGCGATGGGGCACATCACCGCGGCGGTGGCGGCGTTGTTCATGAAATCCGACAGGGTCATGGTCACCACCAGCAGCAGGGTCAGGGTGACGATGGCGTTGCCCTGCGCCAGGTGCTCCATCAGCAGGCGCGCCAGCAGGTCGGCGGCGCCACTTTCCGACATGGCCCCGGCCACCGGGATCAGCGCGCCGAGCAGCACGATCACCGGCCAGTCGACGGCCTCGTACACCGCGCGCAGCGGGATCAGGCGCAGCAGCATGTAGGCCAGTACCCCGGCGGCGAAGGCCACCGCCGCCGAGAGCAGGCCGAAGGCGGCCGCGGCGATGGCCAGCAGCATCACCCCCAGGGCCAGGTTGGCCTGGCGCGGGTCGGGAATGTTGATGGCGCGCGCGGCCAGCGGCACGCAGCCGTAGTCGTTGGCGAATTCGCCGATGTCCTCGGTGCCGCCCTGCATCAGCAGCACGTCGCCGCTCTGGATCAGGGTCGAGCGCAGGCGCTTGATCGAGCGGTGGCTCTGCCGCGAGATGGCCAGCAGGTTGATGCCGTAGCGGCTGCGCAGGCGGGTGCTGCTGGCGGAACGGCCGATCAGTTGCGAGTCGGGCTTGACCAGCAGCTCCTGCAGCGCGCGCTCCTCGCCGTTGCCCTCCTTCTTCTCCGGCTCGGCGCCATCCTCCTGGCGCTGCTGCTCGGCCTCCTTGGCCTCGCGCTCGGCTTCCAGCAGCAGGTCCAGCTGGCCCAGCACCTCGCCCAGTTCCTCGGGCTCGGCCTCGATCACCAGCACGTCGTCGGCCTGCAGCACGCGGCGCGGGTTGGGCGCGCTCAGGCGCAGCTTGTTGCGCACCATGGCCACCACCTGGGCGTCGGCCTCGTCGAGCAGTTGCTCGATCTCGCGCAGGGTCTTGCCATGGGCCTTGCCGCCGTCCTTGACGCGCGCCTCGGTGAGGTAGCGGCCGGTGTCGAAACTGGCGGCGTTGCCCACCTCGCGCCTGGGCACCAGGCGCCAGCCGAGCAGGGTGATGAACAGCACGCCGGCCAGCGCCACCGCCACGCCCACCGGGCTGAAGTCGAACATGGCGAAGGGGCCGGCGCCGTGCTGCGCGCGGAAGCTGGAGACGATCAGGTTGGGCGGCGTGCCGATCAGCGTGGTCATGCCGCCGAGAATGGTGCCGAAGGCCAGCGGCATCAGCACCCGGCCGGGCGGCAGCTCCAGGCGCGCGGCGATCTGCAGGGCGATGGGCATCAGCAGGGCGAGGGCGCCGACGTTGTTCATGAAGGCCGAGAGCAGGGCGCCGAGCCCGGTCAGTGCGGCGATCGACTCCAGCACCCCGGCGTTGCCGGGCAGCAGGCGCTGGGCCAGGCGGTTGACCGCGCCGCTGCTCTGCAGGCCGTAGCTGAGCACCAGCACGCAGGCCACGGTGATCACCGCCGGGTGGCCGAAACCGACGAAGGCCTCGCGTTCCGGCACCAGACCGGCGATCACGCAGGCCAGCAGGGCGCCGAGGGCGACCACGTCATGCCGCCAGCGGCCCCAGATGAACAGCCCCATGCTGGCGACGAGAATGGCGAAGATCAGGCCTTGGTCGAGGGTCATGGGGCGGACTGTCCTTGTGCGAGGGGCGCAGGTGCTTGTTTTAGCAGAGTCCGTGCCGCCGCGGCGGTTCCCCGCTCGTTGGGGCATTGGTGCGCAGGGCGCACCCTAGGGCGGCAAGCCGCGTTGGCGGATGCCTCAGACGTACTGCGCGGCGGCGTAGCCCGAGGCCCAGGCCCACTGGAAGTTGAAGCCGCCGAGGTGGCCGGTGACGTCGAGCACCTCGCCGATGAAGTACAGCCCCGGCACCCTGAGCGATTCCAGGGTCTTCGACGACACCTCGCGGGTGTCGACGCCACCCAGGGTGACCTCGGCGGTGCGGTAGCCCTCGGTGCCGGCCGGCACCAGCTGCCAGTCGGACAGGCGCTCGGCAATCGCCTTCAGCTCGCCCGGGCTGTACTGCCTCAGCGGCTTGTTGGCGAACCAGCTGTCGACCAGCAGGGTCGCCATCTTCTTGGTGAACAGCTCGGCCAGCAGGGTCTTCAGCTCGCTGGCGCCGCGTTCGCGCTGCTGGGTCGCCAGCCACTCGGGTAGGTCGATATGCGGCAGCAGGTCGATGTGCAGGGTGTCGCCCGGCTGCCAGTAGGAGGAAATCTGCAGGATCGCCGGGCCGGACAGGCCGCGGTGGGTGAACAGGATGTTCTCCTTGAAGCTCTGCCCGTTGCAGCTCACCAGGCAGTCCTCCACCGAGGTGCCGGACAGCTCCGTGCACAGCGTCTTGAGCTGCGGGTCGGTGATGGTGAAGGGCACCAGGCCGGCGCGGGTCGGCAGCACCTGGTGGCCGAACTGGCGGGCCACCTGGTAGCCGAAACCCGTGGCGCCGAGGGTGGGGATGGACAGCCCGCCGCTGGCGATCACCAGCGACTGGCAGGTGATCGCGCCGAGGTCGCTGTGCAGGAGGAAGCCGCCGTCGGTCTTGGCGATGCTCTGCACCGCGGTGTTCAGGCGGATCTCGGCGCCGGCCTCGGCGCACTCGGCCAGCAGCAGATCGAGGATGGCATTGGCCTTGTGGTCGCAGAACAGCTGGCCGAGCTTCTTCTCGTGATAGGGCACGCCGTGCTTGGCCACCAGGCCGATGAAGTCCCACTGGCTGTAGCGCGCCAGGGCGGACTTGCAGAAGTGCGGATTTTCCGAGAGGAAGTTGCCCGGCTCGCAGTACAGGTTGGTGAAATTGCAGCGCCCGCCGCCGGACATGAGGATCTTCTTGCCGGCCTTGTTGGCATGGTCCAGCACCAGCACGCGGCGGCCGCGCGCGGCGGCGTTGGCGGCGCACATCAGGCCGGCGGCGCCGGCACCGACTATCACTACCTCAGTGTGCAACACGAGAGTTCCCCAGCGATTCGAGCGCACAGACGGAGGCTGCGCGAAAACCCGCGCATCTTACCCGAAGCCGCTCTGGCCCGCCGATCCTGGCGCGGCAGGGCGGATGGACGGCCGCCCTGGCCAGCACCTGTATCAAAAATGAGACAGTGACGAGGGCTTTCGCGCCTGCTATCACTAGCATTGATCATTCCCCACGGATCGCCGCCGATGCCCGCAGTGCGCGCCTGGCTGTTGCTCTTGCTGCTGTCGCCGGCTCTGGCGGCGGGCGAATCGTTGCGCCTGGTGGCGGACCCCTGGCCGCCGTTCAACGACCGCCGCCTGCCCGGCAACGGCCTGGCCAGCGAGCTGGTGGAGCAGGCGCTGCAGCGCGCCGGCTACCGCACCAGCTACGTCGAGGTGCCCTGGCAGCGGGCGGTGCTGGGGCTCAAGCGCGGCGACTACGACGTGCTGATCAACGCCTGGTACAGCCCCGAACGCGCCGAGTTCGGCCACTACTCGCAGCCCTATCTGGTCAACCGCATCCGCTTTCTGCAGCGCAAGGGCGCCGGCATCCGCTTCGACAGCCTGGCCGGTCTGTATCCGCACAGCATCGCCGTGGTGCGTGGCTACGCCTATTCCGCCGAGTTCGACGGTGACGAGCGGCTGCGCAAGGTCGGCGTCGGCGGTTTCGCCACCGCCGCGCGCATGCTGCACGCCGGGCGCGTGCAGCTGACCCTGGAGGACGAGCTGGTGGCGCGCTATCACCTCGGTCGCGAGCTGCGCGCCATGCGCGACGAGCTGGAGTTTCTGCCGCTGCCGTTGAGCGAGAACGGCCTGCATATCCTGGTGCGCCGCAGCCACCCCGAACACCGCGAGATCGCCAGGCGCTTCGACCGGACGATCCAGGCCATGCGCGACGACGGCAGCTATGCCGCCACCTTTCGCCGTCATGGCCTCTGAGGCCTGCTAGCCCGCGGCGCTGATCGCTGCCAAACAGAACTCGCATCAGTGCCGGCGTCCCCAGACGGCACTGGCCAGGCTGAACGGAGTGCCGCAGGGGCCGCATCCGACGAAGGCGAACGCCTGGCTCGATCTGGAGCACGGCAGCCTGCCGCGCACCGAGCTGGTCCGTCGGCGCCGCAATGAGTATTCCTGGCAGCTATACCTGCGGCAGGTCTTTTGATTATTCACTTATGGGGCGCACTCCTAGACTCGGCGAAAACAGCCTACAACGGAGGTCGCCGTGTCCCATCCCTTGCTCCGCCACTACATCGCCGGATCGTTCGTCGCCAGCAGTCGGACCTTCGACAATGTCTCGCCGGTCGATGGTCGCGTCCTGGGTCAGGTTTGCGAAGCCGGTGCGGCGGAGGTCGACGCCGCGGTGACGGCCGCGGTCGACGCGCAGTCCGGTCCCTGGGGCGGGTGGTGCGCGGCTCAGCGCGCCGACCTGCTGGAGCGCATCGCCGATGCCATCGAACGGCGTTTCGAAGACTTCGTGGCCGCCGAGGTGGCCGACACCGGGCGCCCCGTGCAGCAGGCGCGCAGCCTGGATGTCGCGCGCGGCGTGCACAACTTCCGCACCTTCGCCGGGCTGATCCGCCAGTCCGGTGGCGAGTACTACGAGATGCGCGCCGGCGACGGCAGCGACGTGTTCAGCTACACGGTGCGCAAGCCGCACGGGGTGGTGGCGATCATCTCGCCGTGGAACCTGCCGCTGCTGCTGCTGACCTGGAAGGTGGCACCGGCCCTGGCCTGTGGCAATTGCGTGGTGGTCAAGCCCTCGGAGGACACGCCTTCGAGTGCCACGCTGCTGGCCGAGGTGATGCACGAGGTCGGTGTGCCGGCCGGCGTGTTCAACCTGGTGCATGGTTTTGGGCCGGCTTCGGCGGGGGAATTCCTCACCCGCCATCCGGACGTGGACGCCATCACCTTCACCGGCGAGTCCCGTACCGGCTCCACCATCATGAAGGCTGCCGCCGAAGGCGTGCGCGAGGTGTCCTTCGAGCTCGGCGGCAAGAATGCCGCGGTGGTCTTCGCCGACTGCGACTTCGACGCCGCGGTGGCGGGCGTGCTGCGCTCCAGCTTCACCAATGCCGGGCAGGTCTGCCTGTGTTCCGAGCGGGTCTATGTGGAGCGACCGATCTTCGACAGGTTCGTCGCCGCGCTGAAGGCCGGCGCCGAGCGGTTGAAGATCGGCTATCCGCACGAGGACGGCGTCGCCATGGGCTCGCTGATCTCGCGCAAGCACCGCGACAAGGTGCTGGGCTACTTCGAACTGGCGCGCGCGGAGGGCGCCACCCTGGTCACCGGCGGTGGCGTGCCGGTATTCGGCGATGCGCGCGACGACGGCGCCTTCGTGCAGCCGACCATCTGGACCGGCCTTGGCGACGACGCCCGCTGCATGCGCGAGGAGGTCTTCGGCCCGGTGTGCCATATCGCCCCGTTCGACAGCGACGAGGAGGTGCTGCGGCGGGTCAACGATTGCGCCTACGGCCTCGCGGCGGCCCTGTGGACCCGCGATCTGGCGCGTGCCCACCGCATCTCCCGGCGCATCCGCGTCGGCATGGTGTGGGTCAACACCTGGTTCCTGCGCGATCTGCGCACGCCCTTCGGCGGCGCGCGCCTGTCGGGCCTGGGGCGCGAGGGGGGGCGGCATTCGCTGGATTTCTACTCCGAGACCACCACCGTCTGCGTCAACGCCTGAGGAGGCCTCCGTCATGCATCAAGCCCTTATCCAG
>MTEW01002995.1_pt1 | contig 23070 bp, 21 predicted proteins | sample 1042681 | NCBI WGS metagenome assembly MTEW01 (sample SAMN06185811, study PRJNA358809) | soil metagenome | isolation source: soil biostimulated with citrate as carbon source | place: India | collected 2015-05-23
TTCGCCAGCAAGCTGGCTCCTACAGGGGCGGTGGCTCGGGGAAATCTCAATGCCGCTTCGGAACGTGTAGGAGCGAGCTTGCTCGCGAAGAATCCGCGCGCCGAACCTTCGCCAGCAAGCTGGCTCCTACTTGCTATGTTCCGGCGAGGTCGGTCCATTGCCGTGCCCGCGCGGACCGGCAATGCCCCAGTAAACGAGGCCGAGCACCGGGAACAGGGAAATGCCCAGTGCCCATAGCGATTTGGTACTGACCGATTTGTCGCTCCGAAAGACGCTGACGATGGCCCAGATATCCAGCAACACGATGATCCCCGCGACGGCGATCCAGAAGTACAGGGTGGCGTCTGCCATGGCGGTACCCTCCGTTGTGGCTTGCGGTCCGCCCGGGCAGCTTGTGCCCGGGCGGATGCAAGGACGGACTTATTGTTTGGCGACCAGGTCCTCGGCGAGCTGCTTCGCCTTCTTCAGGTGTTCCTCGAGCTTGGGCAGCGTTTTCACGGCGAACGCGCGAATGGCTTCGTCTTCGGAGTTGGCGGCGGTCTGGAACAGTTCAACGGCCGCCTTGTGGGATTCGACCTGGTTGTTGGCATAGGCCTTGTCGAAGGAGTCGGAGTCCCGCATTTCCAGGATTTTCGCCTTGGCCTGCTCCGTCAGCCCGGGGGCATCGGCGAGTTCCAGGTCGTGTTTGCTGGCCAGCGCCTTGAGCTGCTGGTTAGCCGCGGTGTGGTCATCGACCATCATCTGGGCGAATTCCTTGACCTTGGGACTGGTGCCTTTTTCCAACGCCAGCTTGCCGGCTTCCACCTCGGCCATACCGGCGGCCGACGCCTGGTCAACGAAGTCCTGGGCACTGATTTCATCTTTAGCCTGCACCGAGGTAGCCAGTGCCAGCACTGCGAACAACGCGAACAGCGTGTGCTTGAGCGAATGAATCATGGTGAGTTCTCCATATGTGGGCGTTACCGTCGGTAGAAGAGGAGGGCGGCAGGGAAGTTCAAGAAAGTTTGTCGGCGCGTGTCCCTAAAGCAGTTCGAACCTAAGCGCGTTTTACATCCTCACAACCCTAGAGCCCCCGCTGACAGTGGCGCCTCCGGAAGGGGACAGGCAGAGGGGGAGGGCACGTCAATCGCGCTTTATCGGAGGTAACCATCATGTCCGAGAAACAGACGCTTCCCCCGCAGCACCAGGATCGCCGGCCGGGCCTGGAAGCCGATATGCAGCCTGCGCCGGAGTACCTTTCTTCGGCCTATTGCGCTGGCGGAAAGCTGGCCGGCAAGGTCGCCATCATCACCGGGGGCGACAGTGGCATCGGCCGTGCCATAGCGGTCCATTACGCCATGGAGGGGGCCGATCTGGCCCTGGTGTACCTGGACGAGAATGAAGATGCGAAGAAGACCCTGGATGAAATCGCCCGGCACGGCGGGCAGGCCTTTGCCCTCGCAGGCGATGCCGCCGATGGCGCGTTCTGCCGCAAGGTGGTCGCTGATGTCATGGCCAAATGGGGGCGCATCGACATCCTGGTGAACAATGCCGGCGAGCAGCATCCGGAAAAGAATCTCGAAGACCTGGAAGAGGAAGTCTGGGAGAAGACGTTCCGCACCAACATCTTCGCCATGTTCCAGCTCACCAAGGCGGCGCTGCCCTACTTGAAGAAGGGCGCCAGCATCATCAACACGACTTCGATTACCGCCTACAAGGGCAATCCCATGCTGCTGGACTACTCCTCCACCAAGGGCGCCATCACCTCGTTCACGCGCTCTCTGGCGATTAACCTGGCGCCCCGCGAGATACGGGTGAACGCCGTCGCGCCTGGGCCTATCTGGACGCCACTGATTCCCTCGACCTTCAGCCCCGAAAAGGTGGCGAAATTCGGTGCCGATACGCCAATGGGACGTCCGGGGCAGCCGTCGGAAGTGGCGCCGGCGTACGTCTATCTGGGCAGCAGCGACTCCTCATACATGAGCGGGCAGGTGTTGCATGTGAACGGCGGCACCGTGGTCAATGGCTGAAGCGTTCGCTCAGACCGTTTTTTCATGGCGGGCGAATTCGGCCGGGACGTCCGGGCATATGCTGGCCAACTGGTCAAAAATGAAAACGCTCGTTTGGATTCTCGAAGCGCCGCGGCAAAACCGGGAGTTCGCGTTGATCGAGCGAATCGCCAGCCGGGAGAAAATCAGCGTTCTACGCAGAAATTCTGATGGCGAACTGATGGTTGAACGGCCCAGCGGGCACTGGCTTGGACTGGCCCAGGAATGGAAAAGAGTCGGAACGATTCGCGGTTGTGTCGGTTCGGACAAGAGGAATGCCACGGCATTCGCTTACTTCACCATCTGGAGATCGACTCATGAACGAGCAAAAAGGCGGTAAAGGCAACTTCTCCGAGGATCGTGATCGCGCATCCGAGTCGGGAAGAAAAGGCGGCCAGCAAAGCGGCGGCAATGTCAAGAAAGAGCAGGATCGCACTTCTGATACCGGTCGCAAAGGCGGCCAGCAAGGCGGCGGCGGACGCGACAGATAATCCCGTCCCGTCAGGCGAAGCGGCGGCCTCGGCTGCCGCTTCGACATCCTCTTCAGGCCGGTCTGATCCCGTGGGTTGCGCTGTGCGTACCGACTTCAGGGCTCGTTGGATCGCTCCCTCGAAAGGCCTCCCCAGAATGAAAACGGCCGCCCCACCGATGAGGGGACGGTGGGGCAGCCGTATAGAGCTGCGAGCCGGCATCCTTCCGCTTCTCGCATTTCCGGTGGTATGAGGGGAGGCCACCAGAGGCTCCAAATAATGAGAATTGGCGCCCTGAAAAACGTTCAAGGTTTTTTTGAGGTCAGCGGTGCGGGGTGCTCAGCAACTGCGCAAGGCGCTCGGCGAGTTCCACGCGGCGATAGGGTTTGGTCAGCACTTCGAACCCACGCAGTTGCTTGGGCGTGAGATTGGCGAAACCGGTGATGATCAATACGGGGAGTCTTTCGTTGTGCTGGCGCAGTTCATGGGCGAGCTGGACACCCGTCTTGTCGGCCATGATGTGGTCCGTCACCAGCACATCAGGCTTCAGCCCTCCCTCGACCAGGCCCAGGGCGGCGGCGGCCGAATCCGCCGAGATGACCTGGTAACCGAGTTCGCCCAATTGCAATGCCGTCGTTTCGCGCACCAGTTCCTCGTCATCCACCAGCAGCACTCGGGTGGGTCTGCTCGCAACGGGCGCATCGACCGCCGCTTCGCTTCGATACACCTCTGCCCCTTCGCCGATCGGTAACCACAAGGAAACCTCGGTGCCGCGCCCGGATTCCGACGCGATGCTCAAGCCGCCGCCCGACTGTGCCGCCAACCCCTGCACCATGGAAAGGCCGAGCCCCGTGCCCTTGCCCACGCCTTTGGTAGAGAAGAAGGGCTCCATGCACCGTTCGAGCGTGTCGGCACTCATGCCGCATCCGTTATCCGTCACCGTCAGGCACATGTAGCGCCCTGCGGCGATGCCTTTGACCGCGTCCTCGGCGACATCCTTCACCCGTGCGCCGATGGTGAGCCCGCCGCCGTCCGGCATGGCGTCACGACCATTGACCGCCAGGTTGAGGATCGCCAGTTCGAGCTGGTGCGGGTCGACGATGACAGGGGGCAATTGCTCGGGAATCTCGATGGTGACGGGGATGGTCGGGCCGAGAGAGCGGCCGAGCAGGTCGTTCATATCGTTCATCAGCGTGTGCAGCGCCACTGCCTGCGGTTTCAGTGTCTGCCGGCGGGCGAAGGTCAGCAGGCGGCCGACCAGGATTCGCGCGCGATCCGCCGACAGCAAAGCCCCATCGATCAGTCCCCGATCACGCTCTTCGGTCAAGCGCCGGCGAATCAGCTCCAGCGACGCCATGATCGGTGTGAGCAAATTGTTGAAGTCATGGGCAATGCCGCCGGTGAGCTGCCCAACCATTTCCATCTTGCGGGCTTCGTGCAACTGCGCCACCGCGGACTCACGCTGGGTGACCATGGAGGCTACCCGGCCTTCCAGGTCCTCGTTCAGCTTGCGCAACTCCACTTCGGCGCGGACCCGTGCGCTGATGTCCACACAGACCAGGAGGATGCCGGTGAACTGTTCCTGCTCGCCCACCAGCGGCGTGATCTGGTTCTGTACCCACACCGACTGGCCATTCGGCAAGATGTAGCGCCCCGTGCCTTCCAGCAACGGCCCCATGCAGAGACTGTCATCCACCAGCGGTTCCGGGAGCGGGTGGTCGGCCTGGGAGATATCGCGCAGCGACAGCCCGAGCAGGGTTTCGCGCGAGCGACCGACGATCTCGCAATAGCGATCATTGACGCGGGTGAAGATCCCGTCCTGGTCACAGACGGCGATTCCGGCGCTGCACTGGTCAAATATCGCCGACAGCTGTGCGGAGCTCGCCCGCAGGGCCATTTCCGCCCGGGCGTGGTGCACCGAATTCCAGATCAGCTTGGCGATTTCTTCGGCCAGATTGACTTCGGCCGGCAGGAAGTCATGGGGGTGATCATGGTGGATGGCCAGCGTCGCCTCCAGGATGCCGTGGCGAATGACCGGGATGTGCAGGGTGGCTGCTATATCCAGCTCGCCACATAGCGTCATTTCCCCGGCCGGCAGGCCTTTCTCGCTGGCGATGTCGTCACGGATTACAGGAAGACCTGAACGCAGTGCACGCAGCAGATCGCCCCCGAAATCACGATAGCGATGCTGCCCGCAGGCCGAACGATTGCTCTGGTAGTAATCCCGGTGAACCCTGAAGCTTTCGCCGTCGCCGTTATCCTCACCGAAGAATACCCGCGAGGCGCCGAGTGCCTCACCGATCTTGCGCAACGCGAGGATTTCGATTTCTTCGGGATCGGAGCTGGACCGCAGGGTCTGGCTGAGTTCGAGCAGGAAGGCCTGACGCCGTTCGAAGCGAACACGGTCGGTGGTTTCGGTCACGATGCACAACACGCCGCCGACCGAACCGGTTTCTTCCCGCACCGCCGAGTAGGAAACATCGAAGTAAGCGGTTTCTCCCCGTCCGTCGCGCTCGATGTAGAAGGGGCGATCCTGGGCGGTGAAGGTTTCTCCGGTTTCCCAGACACCTTCGAGCAGGGGACCAAGATCGCTCCAGAGTTCACTCCAGTTTTCGATGGCAGGGCGGCCCAGGGCACGCGGATGCTTGGCCCCGATGGTGGGCACGTAGGCATCGTTGTACAAGGCGACGAACTTCGGCCCCCAGAACAGCACGATCTGGGCCTTGGCAGGCAACAGGGTGGACATGAGGGTCTTGAGCGTGGGCGACCAGTTGGCGGGGTACCCCAGGGGCGAACCCGTCCAGTCGCGGCTCTGCAACAGCGCACCGACGTCACCGCCGTTGCGCAGAAAATTCAGGTCGAAACTTGCCTGGTCAGGGGCGAAGCCAGATAGCTGTTCCATAAAGACGGCGGCCGATAGGCGAATAGGGATCCCTGGTTAAGCCCGATCTCCCAGCGAGTAAGAGAACGAGAGCCGCATTGCGTTCCCCCTCCCGGACCAGCGGTCGATCAATTTCAACTATAGGTCACGGGCTGAGCCGTAGGAGCCAGCTTGCTGGCGAAGGTCCGAGCGCGGCGTTTTTCGCGAGCAAGCTCGCTCCTACACAGGTTCCGGCGCGGCCGTGGCGATTTCCCCGGGCCACCGCCCCTTGTAGGAGCCAGCTTGCTGGCGAAGGTCCGAGCGCGGTTTTTTTCGCGAGCAAGCTCGCTCCTACACCGGTTCCGGCGCGGCCGTGGCGCTTTTCCCGGCCACCGACCCTGTAGGAGCCAGCTTGCTGGCGAAGGTCCGAGCGCGGGGTTTTTCGCGAGCAAGCTCGCTCCTACACAGGTTCCGGCGCCGCGGTGGCGATTTCCCCGGGCCACCGACCCTGTAGGAGCCAGCTTGCTGGCGAAGGTCCGAGCGCGGGGTTTATCGCCGGCAACCCCGCTCCTGCGGATAAACCTTGAACACCGCCGGAGGCGCTCCAGTCCATACCTCTATTCGCTGTCCTGCTAGCGGAGGAGCTGGAGATGACCTCACGTTCTTTGAACGATGCCCTCGTGGTGATTACCGGTGCATCGAGCGGCATCGGGCGCGCTGCGGCCCATGCGTTCGCGTCTGCTGGTGCAAGGTTGGTGCTCGCCTCGCGGGACGGCGAAACGCTGGAGAGGGTGGCGGACGAATGTCGCGCCAACGGCGCCGCAGCCCTGGCCGTGCCCACCGACGTGACCATAGGCCAAGAGGTGCAGCGTCTCGGCGATACCGCCGCAGAATTCGGCCAGGGGCATATCGACGTCTGGGTGAATAACGCCGGGGTCGGCGCCGTCGGCGCGTTCGACGAAACGCCCCTGGAAGCCCACGAGCAGATCGTGCAGACCGACCTCATCGGTTACCTGCGCGGCGCCCATGTGGCGCTGCCGTTCTTCAAGGCGCAAGGCTCGGGCGTACTGATCAACACGTTGTCTGTCGGTTCCTGGGTTGCCCAGCCCTATGCGGTGGCCTATTCGGCGAGCAAGTACGGCCTGCGGGGTTTCTCCGAAGCCCTGCGTGGGGAACTGGTGAACTGGCCGGGAATTCATGTCTGTGACGTGTATCCGGCTGTCATGGACACGCCTGGTTTCCGCGACGCCGGCAACTTCACCGGCCATGCCCTGCAACCACCGGCGCCGATCTATGACCCGCGTCTGGTGGCCGATGCCATGGTCGATCTGGCGCGGCGTCCCCGTCATACCCGCACAGTCGGCAGTGCTGCCGCGCTGCTGCGCCTTGGCCATTTTCTCCTGCCGAAATTCCCCGAATTGTCCGGGCTCATAACCGGCTTCGCGATCCATCGTGCGAGAAGCGGATCGCGCACCGACGGCAACCTGTTCCTGCCGCCTACAGAGGAGCGGAGCATCGATGGCGGCTGGCGTCGCACGAATGGCGACCCGGACCGCATCGCACTGGGTGTGCTCGCGGTGCTGGGCGTCGGTTGCCTCGTCGCGTACGCGTTGCACAGGCGTCGCCATTGAACATACGAATCCGTCCGGCGCGCCGGGCAAGGAGCTGATCATGCAAGCGTTGACCTACCACGGCGCCCACGACGTGCGTGTGGAAAGCGTGCCCGACCCGGTGCTGGTCGATGCCGACGACATCATCCTGCGCGTCACGGCTACAGCGATCTGTGGATCGGACCTGCACCTCTATCGGGGCAAGATTCCCCAGGTGAAGGACGGCGATATCTTCGGCCATGAGTTCATGGGCGTGGTGGAGGAAGTGGGCGCAGACGTGCATCGGGTGAAGAAGGGCGACCGCGTGATCGTCCCCTTCGTGATCGCCTGTGGCGAATGTTTCTTCTGCCGCATGAACCTGCATGCCGCCTGCGAAACCACCAACCCGGGGCGCGGCTCGATCCTCAACAAGAAACCGATACCGCCCGGTGCTGCGCTGTTCGGCTACAGCCACCTGTATGGCGGCGTACCTGGCGGCCAGGCGGAGTTCGTGCGGGTGCCAAGGGCCAATGTGGGACCCTTTGGCATTCCCGATGGATTGGATGACGAGCAGGTGCTGTTCCTTACGGACATCCTGCCCACGGGGTATCAGGCGGTGGTCAACGCCGGCGTCACGCCTGGCAGTTCGCTGGCGATTTTCGGGGCCGGCCCCGTGGGGTTGATGGCGGCGGCCTGCGCACGCCTGATGGGTGCGGACAGCATCTTCATGGTCGATCACCACCCCTATCGCCTGGCCTACGCACGCGACACCTATGGCGTTATCCCGATCAACTTCGATGAGATCGACGATCCCGCGGAGTGGATCATCCAGATGACGCCGGGATACCGCGGCGTGGACGCGGTGATCGATGCTGTCGGCTTCGAAGCCAAGGGCAGCACCACCGAGACCCTGCTGGCGACCCTCAAGCTGGAAATGGGCAGCGGCAAGGCGGTTCGCCAATGCATTGCTGCGGTAAGGCGTGGCGGGATCGTCAGCGTGCCGGGTGTCTATCCGGCTTCCTTCACGGTTTCCTGCTCGGCGACGCCTTCGACAAGGGGCTGACCTTCAAGATGGGCCAGACCCATGTACAAGCGTTGCTGCCGAGGTTGCTCGAGCACATCCAGAAAGGCGAGCTGAATCCACAGATCATCATCAGTCACCGCCTGCCGCTGGCCGAGGCGGCGCAGGGTTATCGCATGTTCGATCGCAAGGAGGACGACTGCCGCAAGGTCATCCTGCGGCCCTGAACAAGGCTGCCGACGCCATTCGCCGGATTTCCCGAACCGGTACCGGGCCGGTCGGTCAGCCAATAAGCCATTCACCATCCACCGTGACCATAGCCAGGAGAAAGACGATGAATGCAGTCGATCTACTCAAGCAGGACCACCAGCTCGTGAAGCAGATGCTGATGAAGCTCGCCGCCACCACGGAACGTGGGACCAAGACGCGCATGGACCTGCTGAACAAGATCCACACCGAACTCTCGATCCATACCGAGCTCGAGGAACGGATTTTCTATCCGGCCTATGTGCAAGCCGGCGGCAAGGAAGAGGAAAAGATGTTCTATGAAGCGAAGGAGGAGCACCGCACGGTCGATAGCCTGGTGTTGCCGGACCTCCTGAATACGCCAGCCGACTCGCCACCCTTTGCGGGGCGCGCGAAGGTGCTCAAGGAACTGCTGGAGCATCACATCAAGGAAGAGGAGGAGGTGATGTTTCCCAAGGCCGAAAAGCTGCTGGGCAAGAAGCGGCTTGAGGAGTTGGGTCAGCAGATGGAAAGCCACAAGCAGAAAATGAAGCAATCCATGGGGCATGCGGCCTGATTCGGCCGCCTCAATGGACCAGGGACCGGCCCCGTAGGAGCCAGCTTGCTGGCGAACCGTCCGAGCGCGGATTTTTCGCGAGCAAGCTCGCTCCTACAACTCCGGTATCTAGCCGGACTGTAGGAGCCAGCTTGCTGGCGAAGGTCCCAGCGCGCACAGATTTAAACAGTGCAAATTGCACGACCATTTATCGCGCAATCGTGCAAATTGCACGTTTTCGTATCGGGCACTTTGGATTAATTTCTTTTTTATCAAGAACTTGAAACCCTCTCGGAGCGGGCATGAAGGCTGCTTGGAATCCGTTACAACATCGCCAAGAACGGAGTCCGCATGAATCTGCCCGCAACCGCCTTCCACCTTGCGTTTCCGCAACATCAGGTCGATCTCCAGCCGCGTCCGGATGGCTCCGTGCTGCTTACCCTTCGGGGCGAAAAAGGCGCGACCTTTCGCAAGGCCATTGACCGCAATGTGCTCTGCAGCGAAGCCTGCGCGGAGCGCGTGATCCACGAACTGATACGAGAAATGAAGCTGGCCGCCGGAGAGGTGGTCTGGCATGGATCGGGTACGGCCTGGATTCCGCGCGAGTTGCCGACTTATCACGGTGGGGCGATCAGCATGACCAAGGCCAAGACGTTGGTGCAGCGCCGGAAGCTGGAGCATGAGCGTCATATGGAAAAACACTGACGGGCCTTGCCAGAATCGAGAGTAGCGCCGCGGGCATCGGCAGGATGTCGCTCCGCGGCTTATCGAACCGCCGTTTCCTCGTGGAACGGCGGTGTTTTGGTGTGTTCATCCCGAGGATGCACAGCTGTGATCACGTACAGAACAAGAACAATTAACGATCCCGAGGCTGCCATGACGAAACGAGATTTTCCCGCACACACCGCATGGAGCGAAGCCTATGTGAACGGCGACCACGCGATTGCCTTCGTCGCCATTCAGTCCTTGTCCGCCAACAGCAAGCCCACGCTGCACCAGGTCTATCACCGCCTGCATTTCCGCCGTAAATGCGAAGCGCTGGAGGCTGCAGAAGAGGCCCTCGCCAAGTTGTTGCATGTGGATGAGCACGGCCGCCCGGTCTTCAGTTCGGCAGATTGCTGATGACGGGTTTGTACGCAGAGCGCGGGGTGAACCCCGCGCTCTCTGAAACCCTGTTGGCACGATATTCAATCAGGCTTTGGCGCAGGGGGCGGCACATTCGATTCGATGCCGCCACTGAAGGCGTCCGACGGCTGTTTTCCGGCTTCCTCTTCCGCTTGCAATTGCTCTTTGGCTTGCCGCCAGAAGTGCTCCTCTTCTCCCTCGGGGCGGCCCTGCAGTTCCCAAAGCTCATAGGCGCGTTCGCGGATGGCGTTTTCGTCGATCATCGGCTTCTCCTCCCAGTGTGGGTGGCAGACAAGCAAAGGAATCAGGCATTTTGCCCGACCTGCTTTGCGGGGGGGTTCTAGTTGTGAGCACCCCAACCGCATTGCGTTCAGGTTTTTGCTTCAGACCGCCCCCGGGCCATGCAGGACCGGAAGCAGCGGGCCAGTTTTTTTGGTTGAACGTCAAGGCAGGCGGCCGCTCAGAGAGAGGAGCGCTTCAAGCGAGACTTCCATGAATACCCGGGCAAGGATTCCAAAGCTTTCCGGCCAGGTGTCGGCACGGCGCACGGTATCGCGGCACCTGGTTCTGTTCGTCCTGGTTCTGTTGACGGCGATCGCCGTCACCGGAGCCGCCATGCTGCATATCGCATCGGTCCAGGACCAGACCGCGCGTGAGCATGCGCGCTTCTATGTAGACAAGGCATTGAAAAGCCGCATCGCCTCATCGGAGTCGTTGTTGCGCAGTTATGCCTTCTGGAGCGAAGCCTACCGGCACCTCAACCCGCCCCTGGACGTCGAATGGGCCTCCAGCGAGGACAACATCGGTGCGCAGCTGTACCGCGAAGACGGTTATGAACTGGTTTGTGTCCACAACATCGCAGGGGAAGAATACGTCCTGGTCGAAGGCCGACAGGGCCCAAAGGGTTGCGCGGCACAGCTCACCGATAACCTGGGGGAGTTGCGCCGCAGCGCCGTCGCAGCCGCTACCCGCAATGCCGCTGTCAGCTTCTACGTGAGCTATGAAGGCCTGCCTGCCATCGTCAGTGCGGCCCTGGTGAAACCCACGCACGGGAACGAGGCCGTCGATGCGCGCGGCCCATTGATCTTCTTTGTCGACCAGTTGACCCCGGCCAAGTTGAAAGCGCTCTCGGCAAATGCCGGCGTCGCCGGGTTGACGGTGGCCGCTGGCAACACAGAGATCGAAGGGCTGGATGCCTTCGCCCTGGAGCCGTCCTTCTTCAGTCTGCGCTGGCCGCAGCCGACTCCGGGCAGCGACATGCTGCGCAACATCGAACTGGCCTGGATTACCGTGCTGGTGCTGATCGGTGCTTTCCTCGCCTGGCTGATTCGCACAGCCATGCTCAATGCCCGCGCGGTGGACCACTACCAACGCAGCCTGGAGCTGAGCAATCTGGCACTGGAAGCCAGCGAGCAACGCTTCAAGGGTGTAGCCGAAGCCAGCTCGGACTGGATCTGGGAAACCGACGAGAATCACTACCTGACCTACCTGTCCGGGCGTTTCGAAGCCATGACGGGCTATTCGATCAACGACTGGCTGGGGCGGCGGATCGATGACTTCGTCAGCTGCGACACCACCAGCGTCAGCGGCTGGCTCGAACAGGTGTCTTTCGATGGCGGTTCCTCCAGCCTGACCTGTTCCTACCGGGACAGCCGGGGCCAGCGGCGCATCTGCAAATTCACCGCCACCAACATTTCCGGCAGCCGGGGGTATCGGGGCACCAGTGCCGATGTCACTGATGAAGTGGAGGCCCACGCGCGCATCCAGCACCTGTCTCTCCACGATGCCCTGACGGGACTGCCCAACCGGAGCAGGCTGGCGTCGTTCATGGATGAGCTGCTGGCGGACCCATCGAACCGGTTGGCGCTGCTGATGCTCGATCTCGACCACTTCAAACCCATCAACGACACCCTCGGGCACCCGGCCGGCGATGCCGTTTTGCAGGTGATCGCCGAACGGTTGCGCCATTCCACCCGTGACGACGACCTGGTGGCGCGTCTGGGCGGCGATGAGTTCGTCATCATCGACACCCAGGCCCGGACCACCGAAGAGGTCGAGGCCCTCTGCCAGCGTGTAGTGGAACTCATCAACCGACCGATCGAGTACGAAGGCCATCTGCTCAAGGTGGGCAGCAGTATTGGCGCGGCGTTTGCCAGCGGGGCCAATGAGAATGCACGGAATCTGCTGCGTTGCGCCGACGTGGCGATGTACGAGGCGAAGGCCGCCGGGCGCAATACCTGGCGGCTCTACTCCGAGAGCATGGACCAGCAGCTGGTGGCCAAGAAGCACCGGGAACTGGAGCTGCGAACGGCGCTGCGCCATGGCCAGCTGGAGCTGTACTACCAGCCGCGTTATCACACTCGCGACCGCACGATCTCTTCGGTGGAGGCGCTGATCCGCTGGAATCATCCGACCTTAGGGCTGGTCGGCCCGAGCGAGTTCATCGGCCTGGCGGAGGAGAGCGACCTGATCGTCGACATCGGCGAATGGGTCCTGCGCGAAGCGTGCCAGGAGGCCATTCGCTGGCAATGCGAGCTGATGGTCTCGGTTAACGTTTCGCCTGCACAGTTCTCCCACCCCGACATGGTCGGACAGGTGCAGCGGGCCCTGGTGGATACCGCGCTGCCGGCCGAGCGTCTGGAGCTGGAGATCACCGAGAATGTCATGCTCAACGATGTCGAAGGCGCGCTGAAAACCATGCATGCCCTGAAGGAACTGGGCGTGCGGCTGAACATGGATGACTTCGGCACGGGCTACTCCTCCCTGGGGTACCTGCGCACCTATCCGTTCGACAGCATCAAGATCGACCAGCGCTTCATCGCATCCCTCGACCAGACCGACCGCGATCGCTCGATCGTCCAGGCCATTATCGGACTCGGACGGGCGCTGAATCTGATGGTCACTGCCGAAGGGGTGGAGACCGAGGGTCAACTGCGCATACTTGCGGAAGAAGGCTGCGCCGAGGTGCAGGGCTTCTTCTTCAGCGAGCCCATGCCTCGCGCCTCCCTGGAACAACTGTTGAACCTGGCAATGCCATTCCCCAACGCAACTCAGCAGGTCTAGAACAGGGCCTTGGACCAGGGTGCGCAGCTGCGATACTGGCGGACATAGAACCGGGGGAAGCGGCAAAGGGCGTTCTCATAACGGTTCTGTCCATCCTCGGAGCCAGGAGCTGCCCCAACCGGGTTAACTTACGGATGGCGCCGGACGGGGCGGTTCTGATCGTGACCGCTTTTTGCATGTGCCGACCCATGAAAACTATCCATGGTGCCACCTCCTTAGCGGTATTATTGGCATTTGAAAGACGGCCCGCGGTGCCTAGGTCAGGCCATGACGGGTATGGGTATCCCGCCTCGATTGTGGATCGCCATAACAACCAAAACGGATCACTGCCGATAAAGCTGTCGACAAGGTAGATCGCACAGCGGTATCGGGATGAGGAAAGATGTGATGAGCAAGCGACAACCCCGTGGTAGTAACGCCAAGCTGAAGGTCCAGCCAAGTCACCTGGATTTCCCCGTAGTAGGGCTGGGCGCTTCCGCAGGTGGGCTTGCTGCGCTGATCCGCTTGTTCGAGAACTTACCCAATGACAATGGCATGGCGTTCGTGGTGGTGATGCACCTGTCGCCGAATCATGAGAGCAGCGCAGACCAAATCCTTCAGAAAGCCACCAAGATGAAGGTCCAGCAGGTCACCCATGCGACCCCCATCGAGTCGAACTGTGTCTACCTGATTTCACCGGCGATGCAGCTCACCATGAATGACGGCTACCTGCGCGTAAGCGACCTGAACGCCACACAGCCCCGGCACATCGCCATCGACCTGTTCATGCGCACCCTCGCTGATGCCCACAAGGAACGCGCGGTTGGTGTGGTCCTCAGCGGTAACGGCAGCGACGGTTCCGCCGGACTTTCGCGGGTGAAGGAGCAGGGCGGGGTCACTCTCGTCCAGGAACCGAATGACGCTGAATACGACAGTATGCCGCGCAGCGCGATCACCACCGGGCACGTCGATTTCATCCTGCCGGCAGCGGATATTCCGCAGAAGCTCATGGAGCTGTGGGAAACCATGCGCACCATCAAGCTGCCGGTGGAAGCGGATGTTTCGGAGCCTGTCAGGAAGATCGAAGACCCCGATCAGGCCCGCGTCGCCGAGGCCGCATTGCGCGACATCCTGACCATCCTGCGCACCCGTACGGGGCACGATTTCAAGCATTACAAACGGGCGACCGTACTACGGCGCATCGAGCGGCGCATGCAGGTCAATCGCCTGAGCGACTTGCCAGCGTATCGCAGCTTCCTGCAGTCGACGCCCGAGGAAACCGGTCACCTGCTGACCGACATGCTCATTGGCGTGACCAACTTCTTCCGTGACCGCGAAGCCTTCGAAGCCCTCGAGCGAGAGATCATCCCGCGCCTGTTCGAAATGCGCATGGACGACGAGGCGCTGATACGCGTGTGGAGCGCCGGCTGCTCCTCCGGCGAAGAGGCCTACTCGATGGCCATGCTGCTCTCCGAGTACGTCGAGTACAGCGAGAGCGAGCGCAAATTCCAGGTGTTCGCCACGGACATCGACGAGCACTCCATTTCCATCGGCCGCAGTGGCATGTATCCGGAGGCGATCCTGCCCGACATCGCGCCCCAGCGGCTGCGGCAGTTCTTCACCAAGGAGCAGAATCGCTTCCGAGTGAAGAAAGAGATTCGTGAGCGCGTGCTCTTCGCCATGCACAACCTGCTGCGCGACCCACCGTTCTCCAAGCTGCACCTGATTTCCTGCCGCAACTTGCTGATCTACCTCGACCGGGAAGTGCAAACGGACATCCTGCAGATGTTCCATTTCGCGCTGGCACCCGGTGGCTACCTGTTCCTGGGAAGCTCCGAATCGGCGGATGTGTGCATGGACCTGTTCACGCCGGTGGACAAGAAGAACCGCATCTACCGCGCCAAAGCCGCTTCGGTCGTCGGCCGGTCCGCGGCGCCCTTGCCCATCAACACCTATACGGATATGCCGCAGCCGAGCAGTGAAAGACCCATGGAGCGTCGACGTATTTCCTTTGCCGAAGTCCACCAGCGTGTGCTCGAGCAGTACGCCCCGCCGAGCGTAGTGGTGAACCATGAGTCGAACATCGTGCACATGTCCGACCAGTCGGGGCGCTACCTGCGTTATGTGGGCGGAGAGCCGTCGCACAATCTGCTGTCGCTGATCCATCCCTCGCTGCGCCTGGAGTTGCGCACTGCACTGTTCCAGGCCTTCCAGACCGGCAAGAGCGTCGAGGCGCGCCGCGTCAAGCATGACCGCGACGGCGCCAGTTCCTACATCAACATGGTCGTGCGGCCATTCCGCGACATGGACGCCGACTTCGCCCTGGTGATTTTCGACGAGGTCGAAGAAACCATGAGCAACGATGTCGACTCTTCCCAGGTGGATATCAAGGACAACGTGCTGTCGCAGCTGGAAAGCGAGTTGCAACGCAACAAGGAACAACTGCAGGCGACCATCGAGCAGTCGGAAACGTCCACCGAAGAGTTGAAGGCGTCCAACGAAGAACTGCAGGCGATAAACGAAGAACTGCGTTCCACCACCGAGGAACTGGAGACCAGCAAGGAAGAGCTGCAATCGATCAACGAAGAGCTGATCACCGTCAACCAGGAACTGAAGACCAAGGTTGAGGAAACCGGCAAGATCAACGACGACCTGCAGAACCTCATCGCCTCCACCGACATCGCTACGGTGTTCGTCGGCCACGACATGCGGATCAAGTCATACACTCCCCGGGCGACGGCCATTTTCAGCATCATTTCGAGCGACACCGGCCGCTCGCTGCTGGATATCACCCATCGCCTGGATTACCCGGACCTGGCCGCCGACGCTGCCAATGCGTTCGAATCGCTACGCACCATCGAACGGGAAGTGGCCAGCAACGATGGGCGCTGGTACATCGTGCGCATGTTGCCGTACCGCACCACGGAGAACGTGATCGACGGCGCGGTGCTGACCTTCATCGATATCACCCAGCGGCGCATTGCCGAGGACAAGGTGCGCGAAAGCGAAGAACGCTTGCGCCTCGCAGCGGAAAGCACCCAGGACTACATCATCATCACGCTGGACCGCGACGGTCGCATCACGGGATGGAACAAGGGTGCCGAACGCGCCTATGGCTATGCCGAAGCGGATGTAGTGGGGCAGCACGCCGATTTCATCTTCCCGGATGAGGACCAGCACTCAGGTGTGCTGAAGAACGAACTGCGCGTGGCCCGGGAGGCCGGCCGTGCCGAAGATGACCGCTGGCATGTGCGCAAGGACGGTTCGCGCTTCTTCTGCAGCAGCGTCACCACCGCGCTGCCCAATGGCGGTCCCCATGGTTATGCCAAGATCGGACGGGATATCACCGGCAAGAAACGCGCGGAGGCGGACCAGGAGAGCCGCCTGCAGCAGAACCAGGCAAGCATGCGCCTGCGTGACGAGTTCTTCGCCATGATGTCCCACGAACTCAAGCACCCGTTGAACCTGATCCAGCTGAACACCGAGCTGATCGCGCGCCTGTCGATGGTCAAGAGCCACGCCGTCGCGGCCCGTGCGGTGGAGAGCATTCTCGGCTCGGTCCGCAGCCAGGCGCGGATCATCGATGACCTGCTCGACCTGTCTCGCCTCAATACCGGCAAGCTCAAACTGAACCTGGGTCCGGTCATCGTCCAGAACATAGTCGAGGAAGTCATAGGCGCGCTGACCACCGACGCCACGGCCAAGGATGTGGCCATCGAGGTCGACGCACCGCGGAGCGGCGACGAACTGCTGGTCGCGGAAGCTGACCCCGTACGCATGGAGCAGATCATCTGGAACCTGTTGAGCAATGCGGTGAAATTCACCCATGCCAACGGCACGATCCGGGTTGGCCTCACCCATGACACCGGAATGCTGAAAATCACCGTGCGCGACAACGGCCAGGGCATCGCCCCGGAATCCCTGCCGCTGATCTTCGAACTCTTCGGTCAGGGCAGTGAAGGCCATCATGCTTCACGCAAGGAAGGACTCGGCATCGGGCTGGCGCTGGTGAAGGAACTGGTGGAAGCGCAACACGGCAGGGTCGAGGCGCATTCACCGGGGATCGGCCAAGGCGCGACCTTCTGCGTATGGCTTCCGCTCTACCAGCAGAGCGAAGAAAAGCTTGCCATCGAAGAAGCGAGTGGAGGCCAGTTCAATGGCCTGCGCGTGCTGATCGTCGATGACTCCGCCGACATCCGCACCATCATGCAGGCGGTGCTGGAAATGGAAGGGGCATCGGTGACCACTGCGGACGACGGCGTGTCGGCCCTCAAGCTGCTTGAGGACGACGGCTGGGACCTGATCCTCTCGGATATCGGCATGCCGGGGATGGACGGTCACGAATTGATGCGTCGCATACGCCAGATGCCGCACCATGAGAACACTCCGGCCATCGCGCTTACCGGGTACGGCACGACCAGCGATGCGGATCTCGCCTACGAGGCTGGATTCAATGCCCATGTGAGCAAGCCGGTTTCCCTGGAGGCGCTGCAACGCACGGCCCAGGAAATCGGCGTCGGCAACGGCAACGGCAAGGGCTGACCCGCCCTTGCTCTTGATGGGAAATGGCTGCACCAGGAGGCAGTGATTGGCCGAATCAGCTGGGAGGCGGCTTCCGGCTGTTACGGGACGACTGTATACGCTCCTCCAGTTCGCGCTCTTCCGCCTCTGTGTCCTCCCCCAGCCCGAACTTGCCATAGGCCTTGCGCAAGTCATGAAGGGTGCGTGAGTCCATCTTGTCGAGACTGATCAGGGCGTTGTGGGCCCTCTCCGTTGCGCGCAGCAGTTCGTCCAGCTTGATGTGCAGCGCATCGTTATCGCGGTTCTGCGTGTGCTGGATGAGAAACACCATGAGGAAGGTGAGGATGGTGGTCGAGGTGTTGATCACCAGTTGCCAACTGTCGTTGAAACCGAAAAGCGGGCCGCTCAGCGCCCACAGAACGACGAACGATACGGCCGCCACGAAGGTGTGGGGTTTGCCGGTTGCGCTGGATAGCTTCGCGGAGAGCGTGGAGAAGTTCATGATCGATCACCATGCAAATCGGTTTTTGCCCTGGACCTGTGCCAGCGACCCGACGCTTCCCTGCAGAAGGAATCCTCTCGTGCAACGCCTTCAGCGGTGATGCACCTCGAAGAAGTAACCCGCATCAAGTGTCGACGGAGCGATTGCCTGTCTCTCCGCTTGCTCGATCAACGCAGTCAGCTGACAGATCAGGCTGTAGATTCCCGGTCGCGGCGATTGCGTGAGCGTGGCTTTCGCCATGTAAAGGCCTGGCAGATGTTCTGGTCCTGGTTTCATCGCTGGTACTCCTGGTAAGGCTGCGCCCGGGCGCGTTGCGCAACCATGGCGAGGCACAGCTGTTTCTGCTGTGACCGCGCCGGTTTTCCCCTGTGCGGATTATTTACAGCGACAGCGACAGCGTCAGCCCTTGCTTTGGCGCGGATCGGCCCGCCTTGGGTAAGTTCGCTCTTCCTCGATTTCGCCCGTCCTGGTGTGAATCTTCACTGTCCCTTCTCGCCCATTCATGAAGAACTGGAGCTCCTTGAGCAATGTCGCCTTGGAGCCCCCATCGATCAGCGGCCGCTCTGATCCTTCCTTCTGGAGCTGCCAGCCCGCCTCGGTGGGCACTACATGGTAGGTATCCATAGCGTTGGTCACCTCTCGCCATCCCGTCCGCCACGGGAACTCATATTCGATATCCAGACTGCCATCGAGATTCAATCTTTCTCCCGCTGACCCAGCCATGCCAGAGCGAAACACCTCGACTTATTGCCTTTTATCTTTCTCCTTGAACTCTCCACGCCACCGGTCATCCCCCTACTAGGCAACCTGATCTTTGATGGCGAGGTCCGCGAAGCGAGGTGCCCATCTCACAATGCAAGAAAGGTGAATCAGCATGGAAACCTACCCCAGAAACAATCCTCCTGCGGGCAAGAACGCTGACCCGCCCAGCACCGAAATGGGCGAGCATCTGCGTGAGCTGAAAGACAGCGCTGCAGGCCTTGCGCAAGACGCCCAGGAACAGGCCATGTCGCAGTACGAGCAGTACCGGGACACCGCCGCCGACCAATTGGAATCACTTGCGGAAGGGGCGCGCTCGGCAGTTTCCGACCTGGAGCGGAACGACGCCCTGGGCATCTCCCATTACGTCGCCGACATGGCTGATCGCATGACGTCGCTGGCTGAAAATCTGCGCGGCAAAAGTGTCGATCAACTGATCCGGCAAACCGGCCAGTTGGCTCGCGACAATCCGGCGTTGTTCGTGGCCGGCAGCGTGGCAATCGGCTTCGGGCTGTCGCGCTTTTTCAGTGCTACCAGCCACCGCACGTCCGATTCAGCCACCTCCAGTCCACCTGACGATGCGGGTTACGTCCGTGATCCCTCACAGGATTTCAGCCCGGTTGATTCCACGCCGGAAACGACCGCACGGACCGCGGCAACGCCGAACGATCCCGATCCACTCGGCCGTTACAGCGACCCACTTGGGCCCTCCGTCACCGACCCGCTTGATGATGACCTGCGCATCGGCGATGACGATCTGCGCAAAGGAGTATCGGAATGACTGATCGACACAACATTCGTCCGGAACCCACCCCGCTAGAGCGTCCAGAGAACGGCTCGACGGTGATGGGTCTGATTCGTCAATTGAGCCATGAAGTCCAGCAACTGTTCACCAAGGAATTGGCGCTGGCCAAGGCTGAAATGCAGGAATCCCTGCGCTCCACCAAGGCGGGCATCGCGGGTGTTGCCGGTGGGGTGGTGGTGTTGCTCGGCGGCTTCATCATGCTGCTGTTGTCGGCGGTATATGGCCTGAGTCTGGTCGTGGCACCCTGGCTGGCGGCATTGATCGTCGGCGGCGTGGTCACGCTGGCCGGCTTCATCATGGTTCAGGCCGGCAAGAAACAGTTCGAGCCGTCGCATCTCACGCCTGACCGAACCGTCAGTTCGCTGCAGAAAGACAAGGACGCGGTGATGAGGAGAATGACATGAGCACTCAAAGCCAGATCGAAGTCGAGTCGCACAAGGACCCGGAAACTCTTGAGCGGGAGATCGAACAGCAACGTTCGAATATCGGCAGTATCGTCAATGCCCTGGAGAACAAGCTGTCGCCCGGGCAACTGGTTGACCAGGCGCTCGCGTACACCAAGGACAACGGCGCCGAGTTCTTCAACAACCTGGGCACTACCTTGAAGAACAATCCAGTGCCGACGGTACTGACCTCCATCGGCCTGGCGTGGTTGATGCTCGGGCAGAACCGCACACCTCCGGTCCCAAGACCCACCTATTCGATGGGTGAGTTCGGCGCGGACGGCGGCGTCCGGAACGTGACCGGTGGTGTCAGGGATACTTTCGGCCGTGCAGCGGATGCCGTGTCGAGCGCGGTGGATCATGCCAAGGAATCGCTTCGCCATGGACGGGAAGCGGCCAGTGAGCGAGTCGACTATCTCAGTGATGGCTTCGACACGGTCAAACACACCGTCACCGAGCGCAGCCATCACATGGCGGACTCCCTGCGTCATCAGTCCGATTCGATTAGGAACGGCTTCGACTACATGCTGCGCGAACAACCCTTGGCCCTGGCCGCGATGGGCATAGCCGTGGGTGCACTGATAGGCGCCGCACTGCCCAACACGCCACAGGAAAACCGGCTCATGGGACGCGCGAGCGATCGCGTGACCGACGAGGCGAAACGCTTGATGCGAGAGGGCTACGACAAGGTCGCGGAGACGGGCAAGGCAGCCGTGGAAAACGTCCAGCGACGCGCCGCGTCCTCAACCCGTTCGCCTGGCGATGAGGTCCACCGCCCTGACGAATACGGCGCCACGGACCATCGACCGAGCTCGAACTGAATCACCCTCAGCCGAGGCACTAAGCGGGTTTGGGTAGACCGAGCAGTTGGGCGAGTGTTTCTAGCTCGCCTTCTGCTCGGTCAAGTGCATCTTCCGCGCCGCGCCTCCAGCTGTCCCGCAATGGCTGGAGGTCCTCTTCCTTTTCTGCCCGCCGTGCCCATTGAAAGTGATCGTGCCAACTCCCCAGCACCGACTGCACCGCTTTCAGCTGTTTCAGGGCGGCCGGGGACACGGGCGAAAGGTCCGCGTAGGCCTCCGTGCCGTAACGCAGACGCTTGCCCAGCAAGCGAGTCCGGTGACGGTCGTGCTTGGGGTCTGCCAGCACCTCTCCGAGGTTTTCCAATTGCTTGTCCAGGCGTTTGGCCACCCGTTTCTGCAACTTCTTCAGCTCGCCTTCACGCTCAGTCGCGCGAAAACGTGACGGCCATTCGTCAAGGCGCACGAAGAGTTCATGCAGTGTGGAGCTCTCCAGGATGGCGGCGTAGCTGGTCGCGAGGATGAGGCGGCGCTTCTGCGCCGGCCCGTGCAGCCCACGCTCTTCCAACTCCTTCACCATCACTTCCAGATCCCGCACGGGCGTCGTCATCTCGCCCACTTCGTCGGCGGCTTCATCCAGCCACCAGACATCATCTTCGCTGCGCAAGGGACGGATGACACTCCGCAGCCTGCGCACATTGGTGCGCAAGTCATGCAACGCGTTGCTATCGGTTTCAGCTTCGAGCCGAGCGACGGCATGGCGAAGGGTGACTTCCAGTGCGAGCACCTGGGATACCACTTTATCGACGAAGGACATGGCGACCTCGTGCGGCAAGTTGGCTTGGTCTTTAAATTCCGAACATCTACCGACGAGAAGGTTTCTGGCCGGAGCGAGCGTGCTCGCGAAAGGTTGTGACCGAATGTTCGCGAGCAAGCTCGCTCCTACGTTTGCCCGAAGCTCCATTGCGAGCGTGCAGCCCCAGCAAGACTCACAAGGGGGAAGGTTCTTTTGTAGGAGCGAGCTTGCTCGCGAAGGGTGTGCACCGGATGTTCGCGAGCAAGCTCGCTCCTACAGGTTTGGCGCTTAGAACTTATCAACGTCGATGACGGCCTGCGCAAAGGCCTGAGGTGCCTCCTGGGGCAGGTTGTGGCCAATGCCACCATTAACGGCGCGGTGCTGGTACTTACCCGAGAACTTCTTCGCATACACGCTGGGGTCAGGTCGCGGTGCGCCATCCGCGTCGCCCTGTAGCGTAATGGTCGGCACGCTGATCACGGGGAATTCCGCAAGGCGGCTTTCCAGCGCGTCGAACTTCGCCTCACCTTCGACCATGCCGAGCCGCCAGCGGTAGTTGTGGATGACGATGGCAACGTGGTCCGGATTGTCGAAAGCGGCAGCGCTGCGTTCGAAGGTGGCATCGTCGAACTTCCACCCCGGCGATGCGTTCTGCCAGATCAGTTTGGCGAAGTCATGGCGGTACTTCTCATAGCCCACCTCGCCACGCTCGGTGGCGAAGTAGAACTGATACCACCACTGCAATTCATTCTTCGGCGGCAACGGCTGCCTGCCGACCTCCTGGCTGCCAATCAGGTAGCCACTGACGGATACCATCGCCTTGCAGCGCTCCGGCCAGAGCGCCGCGATGATGTTGGCGGTGCGTGAGCCCCAGTCGAATCCGGCGAGAATCGCCTTGTCGATCTTCAGTGCATCCATGAAGGCGACGATGTCGCTGGCGATGGCCACGGGCTGTCCGCTTCGCGCCGTTTCGTTCGCCAGGAAGCGCGTCGCCCCATAGCCACGGAGGTAGGGGACGAGCACCCGGTAACCGGCCGATGCGAGCAGGGGCACGACATCGACGAAACTGTGAATGTCGTACGGCCAACCGTGGAGAAGAATCACCACGCGGCCATCGGCCGGACCGGCCTCGGCATAGGCGACATTCAGAACGCCGGCATCCACATGCTGGAGAGGCCCGAGCGAGGTGTTCGCGCCCGGCGCGACTGGCGGCTTCGGCCCTTCGGATTGCGCTTGCGCAGTGCCGATAAGGAGTTCGGCAGACGCCAGTGTCACCACTGAAGCGGCCAGGAATTTGCGGCGGTTGAAGCTGAACTCAGCTGACATGGTTGTCTCCTTTTTCCGCGTCAGGCTTTCTTTCGGAAGAGTAGGGCGTCGAGGCTGAAACGTCCTGCGCCATTGAGCAGCAAGGGCAGGGCGGCCACCAGGTAGATCAGGGGCAGCTTGTAATTGCCGAAGCCCTTGTCACTGATGGCATAGCCCTGGGCGAGCTCACCGAGGGTCGACCACTGTTCCGGCCAGTGCACCGCGGC
>MTEW01000787.1_pt5 | contig 22738 bp, 24 predicted proteins | sample 1042681 | NCBI WGS metagenome assembly MTEW01 (sample SAMN06185811, study PRJNA358809) | soil metagenome | isolation source: soil biostimulated with citrate as carbon source | place: India | collected 2015-05-23
CCTCAGGTAGCGATACCTGGGGGCTTTTTCTTTGCCTGCCAAAAATCCACGACAACACTGTCATCAATGCTTACGTGATGCCGCGCAAGCTGCTGAACTTATTGCAGACGTGCCGTTCTTATTGCCCATAGCCACCTCTCGCGGCGGCCTGCTAAGCTCGCCGTTCCATCGTATTGCCATCATGGCGACAGACAAGGATTCAGCATGAAACAACATCGGTTGGCCGCCGCTGTGGCCCTGGTGGGCCTGGTGCTCGCGGGCTGCGATTCGCAGACCAGCGTTGAGCTCAAGACTCCGGCCCAGAAGGCTTCTTACGGTATCGGCCTGAACATGGGCAAGAGCCTCGCCCAGGAAGGCATGGATGACCTCGATCCCAAGGCTGTCGCCCAGGGCATCGAAGACGCCATCGGCAAGAAGGAGCAGCGCCTGAAGGACGAAGAGCTGGTTGAAGCCTTCGCCTTCCTGCAGAAGCGTGCCGAAGAGCGCATGACTGCACTGAATGCCGAGAACGCCAAAGCCGGCAAGAAATTCCTCGAAGACAACGGCAAGCGTGAAGGCGTTGTGACCACCGCTTCCGGCCTGCAGTACGAAATCGTCAAGAAAGCCGAAGGTGCTCAACCCAAGGCGACCGACGTGGTGACCGTTCACTACGAAGGCAAGCTGACTGACGGTACCGTCTTCGACAGCTCCGTGCAGCGCGGCAGCCCTATCGACCTGCCGGTCAATGGCGTGATCCCGGGTTGGGTCGAGGGCCTGCAACTGATGCACGTGGGTGAGAAGGTCAAACTCTTCATCCCCAGCGAGCTGGCCTATGGCGAGCAGAGCCCGAGCCCGGCTATTCCGGCCAACTCGGTTCTGGTCTTCGACCTGGAACTGCTCGGCATCAAGGATCCGGCGGCCGCCGACAAGCAATAAGCGGTAGCTGTTTCGCGAAAACGCCCCGTTTCGACGGGGCGTTTTCATTTCCGAGGCCAGTCTCATCTGAACCTCTGAGTGACGTTTCAGTCACATCGGGAGTGCGGCGTCGAGAAGGTGTTACGGTTATGCACATGACCGGGTAACCACGATTGTGCGCAGTGCGACCTGCAGTCGCATTGCGGGGCGTCTGGTCAAATGATTGATTTTGCTGGGCTTTTGATGGTGGGCAAATTTTGCCCGATCTGTCGCGGAGCCCCATGACATGGGCCTTTTCCGCGTTATGTGGAAAACTGCTAACAAGGTTATCCACAGATTTCGTGGATAACCGCGTCAAGCTGTCTAGGCCAGGCTTCTGCCGAGGAGTAGCCATGAAAGCACCCTGGAATTTCCAGCGTTACCTGAGCTTGGCGCAACGTTTCCTCGCGGGTGGCCGACTGCCATCCCTGCTGCTGGCGGTGTCTCGCAAGAGCACGAGCCAGAGCGGCCGGCTCGGTGCGGTCAAGGATGACCTGCGACTGTTACTGTCGCTGGCCAATGCGTGGCTCCGCGGCGACTACCGACAGATCAATCCCAAGGCATTTCTCGCTGTGGTAGGGGCCTTGATCTACTTCGTCACGCCACTCGATGCGCTGCCGGATTGGCTGCTGGGCATGGGCTTCGTCGACGACCTGGCCGTGCTGGCATGGGTCCTGAAAACCTGGAGTGGCGAACTGGATGCCTTTCGTGCCTGGCGCGATGGCCAGTCACCTGTTGTTCGAGCGGCCCTGGAACGGCTGCCAGCGCCGGACTCTCAGCGCTCCTGAAGTCCCGCGCGCTGCTGCTCGTCTTGCAGCAAGGATTCGATCTCACCGCTGTCCTTCAAGCGCTGCAGCGCGGCGTCCAGTTGCTCCGCGGGTATCGGTAGCTGTCCGCTGTAGGCGCAGTGCAATTGGTAGCGCTCCACGACCCAGGGGCTGAACACCAGGGGGGAATCGGGTCGCACGGCCAGTTCATAGGCAAGGGCGCGGCGCATGTCGATGATGGCGTCCAGGCGCTTGTGGCTCAGCAGGTTCATGCGGGTGTCTAGATCGCGCACATCCTTGCGTTCCACATCGTTATTCGCGAAGGCCTCCATGAGCGGCATGCTGTATGCGAAGCCCAGGCTGGTGCCCAGAACCTTGCCCTTGAGGTCGTCCAAGCTGGCGATGCGCGGACTGTCGCGATGCTGGAGGAGGGCATCCTCTTCCTCGAACAACGAGGGCGACCAGTGATATGCCGAGGCATCCACCATCCATTCGGGATTCGAGTTGCAGATCAGATGAATGCGGCCGTTCTTCAGGGATGCTTCGATGCGCTTGTTCGGCGTCTCGATGAAATTGACCTTGATGGACAGTTCTTTGGCGATGCGTTCACCCAGATGAAGGATGAAGCCCCCAAGCAGGGCGTGGTCGCTCACCTGCGCATAGGGCATGCCATCAGCCGGGCCGAACCCCCAGCGCAGCTCTTCGCATAGCGCGAGTCCCGGCCAGAGGCTGAACAGTATCCAGAGAACTACACGAAAATGCCGCGTCACGAGCCTTCCCCCGCCAGGTGGACGCAGTATAGTTCACCCTCTGCGGGCCCTCGGCCTGATAATATGGCCGCCTGCATGGAGGTGCTGAAGCAGTCGGCACTGCGTTCCACGGGGAGCTTCAATGAGTGTGCAAGTGATCATGCGTGACGGCCAGGCGGAGTACGCAGTACTGCCCTGGGCCGAGTACCAGGCGCTGCTGCGCGCCGCTGGCCAGGCCGCTACGGAATCGGCCACCGAACCAGCCAGGGTTGCGCTCGGACAACTGAAGTCGCTGCGCGAAGCGCAGGGCCAGAGCCTGGAGCAACTGGCTCGCGCTGTGGGGATCAGCCCGCATTACCTCGGATTGATCGAGAGCGGCGAACGCGAGCCCGATGAAGCCATCAAACGGAGTCTGGCGCATGTTCTCGGCGTATCCGGCTGGGAGTCCGGATCTTGAGTCTGCGAATCAGCCGCCAGCACTGGCAAGCCTTGTTGGATGAACTGGAAGATGCTCGCCGTCAGCGTCATCTGTTGACCTACCGGGCATTGATCGAACGCCTGCAATTGCCGTCCCCGGCCATGCAGACCCTTACCGCAGCCCTCGAACACCTGGCTGCCCTCGACGCCCGCGCCGAGCGGCCGTTGCGCAGTTCCCTGGTGATCAGCCAGGGCGCCAGTCGCCTGCCGCGTACGGGGTTCTTCGAGTGCGTCGAACGCCTGGGCCGTTTCGCGGGCCCGCCGGATGGCACTGCCGCCGCGTCCTGGCATGCAGCTGAAGTCGTTCGCGTATTCGAGTTCACCTACCCCGAGGAGCAGTGATGCTCTGGAAGCTGCGGGCACGGCTCGGCTATCTGGTCGCACGCCGGCTCATGCGCTTTCCCAAGCTGGTGGCCCATCCGCGTGCCTGGCAATGGATGCAAGGCCAGTTCGCGCGCATGGCCGCCCTGGGCGACCTGTCCGCACAGAGCTTCTACGGTCACCTGCTGCTTCACCGTGGACACGGCTTTGGCGCGCGGGAGGAGGGCATTCGCCTGCTCCGCCTGGCAGCCCAGGCTGGCGACGGCAAATCCGCCTATCAGCTTGGGGTTCTGAGCCTGGACGGGGATGCCCGCCAGGCACCGGATGCCGCCGAAGCCGCGCGCTGGTGGAAATTGGCGGCCGACGCTGGCCATCCGCTGGCAGCGCGCAAGCTGGCAGACCTCTACCGCGACGGCGGACCGGGCCTGGAGCCCGATGCCGAGGCCGCCGAGCGCACGGCGCGGCGGGCGGGCGATTTGGGGCTCTGACAGCGCATTCCGGGCATGCGACCTGTGGTGGAGATCCGCCACGCGGATTTTCGCCCCACGTAGACAGCAGCGCTAGGAATGTGCGCGTAGGAGCGAGCTTGCTCGCGAATAGGGCCTTCGCCAGCAAGCTGGCTCCTACAGGTCGGGGCTCTTTTACTCTGCGTCGATGATGTGCAGGCTGTAGCCTGGCATTGCCTTGGCCTGGCGCTTGGCCTCGGAGGCGAGGCCCGCCAGTTGCGAGGCATCCAGTCGCAGGCAGTCTTCGGCCCTGAGTGTCACCACACCAATGGACAGTGACAGCAGCGGATATTCCTCGCGCTGTCCATGACGGTTGTGGGCAACGAAGCACCCCGCTTCCAGATGGTCGTTGCGGTAGAAGCGCCGGCACTGCCCCTGGAAGTCTTCCAGCAGATGGTTGAGGCGCATGCGCCAGTCAGCCGATCCCAGTACCAGCATGAAATCGTCACCGCCGATATGGCCGACGAAGTCTCGAGCCGGGTCCACGCGTTCGCTCAGGCACTGGGCCAGGCACAGCAGCACCTCGTCGCCCCTGGCGTAGCCATAGAGGTCGTTGAAGGGCTTGAAGCTGTCGATGTCCACGTAGCAGACCACCGCCTGACGACGCTGCTGCAGCAGGCGCGTCAGGCACTGCTGGATGGGGACGTTACCCGGTAGCAGGGTCAATGGATTGGCATGCCGCGCTTGCTGGATTTTCAGCTCGGTAATCAGTTTGAGCACATCGATCACTCGTCCCAGGCCCCGATAGCGGCCCTCGAGAATGATGATGAAGTCCTCTTCGATTCGTTGCCGCGCACGGCTGGTGATCAAGCGGCTCACCTGTTGCAGTGACTGTCCCAGTTCCACTGCGAGGAAGTCCGTGCTCATCAATCGATTCACCGACTTGCGGGTGAACAGGTCGGTGGCGAACGGGCGCAGCAACGCTTCGGAGAGCAGGTGGCGATGAACGATGCCGACTGGGCGCCCATGGGCATCCAGCACCGCCAGCGAGTTGAGGTTGGCCTGGGCGCGGAACGCTTCCAGCACTTCGTGGATGGGCGTGTCCTCATGTACCGCCGGTTGCTCGTTGAGCAGTGCAGAGAGATCGCGGCTCTCCTCGTTCATGCTGCTGAGCGACTCCATCGTCGGCAGCAGTGAGCGCGGGTCGCGCGAGGGGTGTTCCTGGGGGCGGCCCAGCAAGTAGCCCTGCACCAGGTCTATCCCCATCTCCGCCAGTACCGCGAGTTCTTCCGCCAGCTCGATGCCTTCGGCGATGACCTGGGCGCGGGAGGCCTTGGCCATTTTCAGGATGGATTCGACGAACTCGCGCTTCACCGCGTCCTGATGGATGCCGTCGATGAAGTGGCGGTCGATCTTCACGTAATCCGGGCGTAGCTCGGACCACAGGCGCAGGCTGGAGTAGCCGGCGCCCAGATCGTCCAGGGCGATGGAGAAGCCCATGGCGCGGTAATGGTGCAGGGCGGTATCGAGCAGATTGAAGTCTTCCGTCGGGGTCTGTTCCGTCAGTTCGATCACCACCTGGCTCGGCGGGATACCGAAGGCTTGCAGCATCTTCAGGGTGCGGCCCGGCTGGTGTGCCGGGTCCAGCAGGGATTCCGGGGACACGTTGAGGAACAGCAGGCCATCGAGCTTGAGCTCCTTGAAGCGCCCGCACGCGCTCTTGCGGCAAGCCATTTCCAGCTCGCTGAGGCGTCCGGCATGGCGCGCTACCGCGAACAGGGTCACGGGGGAGTGCAATGGGCTGTTGGACGGGCCGCGGGTCAGCGCCTCATAGCCGAGGATGCGTCGCTCCGACAGCGACAGGATCGGCTGGAACAAACTGTGCAAGTCGCCGTGAGCGAGGATCAGGCCCAGTGCGCTCAACTGCTCGGTGACGGTCATGCTGTCTCTCGTGAAAAAGAAAGGGGCCGCAATTGCGGCCCCCGGATTTCACGACAGTTATGTGACGGCGTTATGACATCATTTCAATGTTTCGCCACGGCTGCGTTCAGGCCCAGGTAATCCAGCAGGATCTGGCCAGTCTCGGTCAGGTAGGCGTCGTCTTCCGGCTTGGTCTTTTCCTCTTCTACCGGGACCGCGTCCTCGTCTTCCGCCTTGAGTTCCTTCAGAAGTTCCTCTCCCTTGGCCTTGCGACGGGTGTTCTCCATCGTCAGCTGCTTGTTCTCGATGTCGGCCTGCTGAGCGCGACGCTTGGTTTCGTTGAGGCTGACCACGGTGTCCTTCATCAGCTTCTGGGCCAGCGCCAGGCGCTCGCGGCTGTAGACGAAGTCCGGGTCCTGCGCTGTACGCGCATCGTGGCGGGACTTCAGCTCGGCCAGGAACGGCTTGAACGGGTCCAGTTCGGGCTTGATGGCCGGACGGATGCTGTCCCAGGGCATGGCCTCGGGCAGGGCGCTTTCACCGATCTGCTTGGTGTCGACCACCGAGGGGTACTCGATGTCCGGCAGTACGCCCTGATGCTGGGTGCTCTGGCCGGAAACGCGGTAGAACTTGGCCAGGGTCAGCTTCAGTTCGCCGTGGTTCAGCGGCTGGATGGTCTGCACGGTGCCTTTGCCGAAGGTCTGGCCACCGATGATCAGCGCGCGGTGGTAGTCCTGCATGGCGCCGGCGAAGATTTCCGAAGCCGAGGCGGACAGGCGGTTGACCAGCACGGCCATCGGGCCGGTATAGAAGGCGCCGGTGTTCTCGTCGGCCAGCACATCGACACGGCCATCGCTGTTGCGCACCAGCACGGTCGGGCCCTGGTCGATGAACAGGCCGGTCAGCTCGGTGGCTTCCTGCAGGGAACCGCCGCCGTTGTTACGCAGATCGATGACCACGCCGTCGACTTTCTCCTTCTGCAATTCGCCGAGGAGTTTCTTCACGTCGCGGGTGGTGCTCTTGTACTCGGGGTCGCCAGCGCGGAACGCCTTGAAGTCCAGGTAGAAGGCCGGAACCTCGATCACGCCGAGCTTGAACTTGCTGCCTTCATGCTCGAGGTTGAGGACGGATTTCTTCGCAGCCTGCTCTTCCAGCTTCACCGCTTCGCGAGTGATGGCGACGACCTTGCTGGTCTGGTCGTTCGGCGCGTTGCTCGCCGGGATCACTTCCAGGCGAACCACCGAGCCTTTCGGGCCGCGGATCAGTTTGACCACTTCGTCCAGGCGCCAGCCGATCACGTCGACCATTTCGCCGTTGCCCTGGGCAACGCCGACGATCTTGTCCGCCGGGGCGACCTGCTTGCTCTTCTCGGCCGGGCCGGCCGGCACCAGGCGCACCACCTTCACGTACTCGTTATCGCTCTGCAGCACGGCGCCGATGCCCTCGAGGGACAGGCTCATGTTGATGTCGAAATTCTCCGCGTTGTCCGGGGAGAGGTACTGGGTGTGCGGGTCGTACGTCTGGGCGAAGGCGTTGATGTAGGCCTGGAACACATCTTCGCCACGGGTCTGTTCGAGGCGGGAGAGCTGGTTCTTGTAGCGCTTGACCAGCAGTTCCTGAATGGCTTTGGGTTCCTTCTTGGCGATCTTCAGGCGCAGCACTTCGTCTTTAACGCGCTTGCGCCAGAGGTCGTCGAGGGCGGCACGGTCCTTGGCCCAGGGTGCCTTCTCGCGATCGATTTCCAGGCTCTCGTCGACGTTGAAGTCGATCTTGTCGACGCCCTTGTCGAGCAGCGCCAGGGCGAAGTCCAGGCGCTCCTTGAGGCGGTCCAGGTGGCGCTTGTAGATGATGAAGCCCGGTTCCAGATCGCCGCTTTTCAGCAGGTCGTCGAAACGCGTGCGCCATTTGTCGAATTCGGCGATATCACCGGCGGTGAAGTACATCCGCGCCGGGTCGAGGAGCTTGAGGTAGCCCTCGTAGATCTTCACCGAACGCTCATCGTTGAGCGGCGGCTTGTTGTAGTGATGGCGCTTGAGCAGTTCCACCACATTGAGGCTGGCGATCACCTGTTCACGGTCGGGCTGAATGGAGTCCCAACTGTTCGGGGCGGTAGGGGCGGCATGCAACGGCAGGACGCTGACGCTGAGAGCCAGGGCGAGGGCGGAACTGATCAGGGAGCGCTTCATGCTGATTCGACGTCGGGACAGGTGATAACGCATATTAGGCCGTATTTGAGGGCGCCGGGTTCCATTGGCGCAACGCGAAGGCCCAGCAGGTCGCTGGGCCAGGTCCAAGCTCACTATGGAGGCACCGTGAAGGCATTGCAAGGCGTCGAAGGGCGCGTGGAGTGGGGGGAGCGGGCAAGCCCGGCCTGTGATGTAGGACAAGTGCGGATTCGCGTGGCCGCCGCCGGTCTGAATCGCGCCGACCTGTTGCAACGTGCGGGGCTGTATCCGCCGCCGCCAGGGGCCAGCGATGTCCTGGGGCTGGAGGCTTCCGGGGTGATCGCCGAGGTGGGCCCTGGCAGCGGCGCCTGGCAGGTGGGTGATCGTGTCTGTTGCCTGCTCGCCGGGGGCGGCATGGCCGAGGAGGTCGTGGTGGATGCGCGCCATGTGCTGCCGGTGCCCGAGGGGCTGTCGCTGGCTGAAGCCGCTGCGCTGCCGGAAGTCTATGCCACCGCCTGGCTCAACCTGTTCCAGCTGGCAGCCCTGAAACCGGGCGAGAAGGTGTTGCTGCACGCCGGTGCAAGCGGTGTCGGTTCGGCCGCCATCCAGTTGTGCAAGGCCTTTGGCAACCCGTGCTGGGTCAGCGTGGGGTCGGCCGAGCGCCTGGCTTACTGCGAATCCCTCGGCGCCCAGGGCGGCGCGCTGCGTGGCGAGGATTTGGAAGGCCTGCTTGACTTCGCGCCCTTCGATGTGATCCTCGACCCCGTGGGCGGCAATTACGCCAGTCTCAACCTGGCGCTGGCTGCGGTCGACGGTCGTTGGGTGAACATCGGCCTGATGGGCGGTCGCAAGGCCGAGCTGGACATGGCGCTGCTGCTCGGCAAGCGCGTGCAGCTGATTGGCTCGACCCTGCGCAGCCGCGATGAGCAGTTCAAGGCCGATCTCATCAGCGATTTGCGCCAGCACGTCTGGCCGCTGTTCGAGGAAGGCCGCCTGCAGCCGCGATTGGAACGCGCCTTCCCCGCGAAGGACGCCGAGGCGGCTTTCGAGGCCCTGGCCAGCAACCAGGTAGAAGGAAAACTGGTGCTCGTGCTGGACGAAACGCTGGTCTGACAGCCCCTCGCTTCGACGCTCCAGGCCCCGTGGTCCGGGGCGTCGAAGAGTTGCATTGAGGTAATCAATCGTTCTGATGGGGTCATTCAATGTGATCTTTTTGGAATAACCCAATAGTCTTTGTCGGGTAAATTTCTAACCCAACGAGGACGTTGCGATGTCTCTGATCAACACCGAAGTAAAACCGTTCAAAGCCACCGCCTACCACCACGGCAAGTTCGTCGAACTGACCGAAGCCAACCTGAAAGGCAAGTGGTCCGTGTTCTTCTTCTACCCGGCCGACTTCACCTTCGTTTGCCCGACCGAACTGGGCGACCTGGCTGACAACTACGCCGAGTTCCAGAAGCTGGGCGTGGAAATCTACGGTGTGTCCACCGACACCCACTTCACCCACAAGGCCTGGCACGACACTTCCGACACCATCGGCAAGATCCAGTACCCGCTGGTTGGCGACCCGACCTGGGTTCTGTCGAAGAACTTCGAAGTCCTGATCGAAGAAGCTGGCCTGGCTGACCGTGGCACTTTCGTGATCGACCCGGAAGGCAAGATCCAGATCGTTGAAGTCAACGCCGGCGGTATCGGCCGTGACGCCCAGGAGCTGCTGCGCAAGGTCAAGGCTGCCCAGTACGTTGCCGCTCACCCGGGCGAGGTCTGCCCGGCCAAGTGGAAGGAAGGCGAAGCCACTCTGGCTCCCTCGCTCGATCTCGTAGGCAAGATCTAAAAATGGGCGGAACGCTGCTGCGCTAGGCATTGCTGCGTTGAAATCAGGCTCGGGCTGCTCATTTACAGCTCGTAAACTCCGCGCCCGCGCCTGATTTCGCCTTGCACTGCCGTCGCTCGCGACGTGTTCCATCCCATTTTCGCTTCATGCTCCGGCGGATGGCCCGGCCATCCGCCTGCACCACACCCCTCATCCCGTTTCGGGCGGTCGGCAACGACCGTCGAGGGGTGACTCATGCCCGCAATAAAGGAATTCGCACATGTTGGACGCCAATCTTAAAACTCAGTTGAAGGCCTACCTCGAAAAGGTCACCCAGCCGTTCGAGATCGTCGCGTCCCTCGATGACAGCGACAAATCCCGTGAACTGCTTGGGCTGCTGCAAGACATCGTCGGCCTGACCGACAAGATCACCCTGAAGACCGATGGCAGCGATGCCCGTCGCCCGTCGTTCTCCCTGAATCGCCCCGGCGCGGACATTTCCCTGCGCTTCGCCGGCATCCCCATGGGCCACGAGTTCACCTCGCTGGTGCTGGCCCTGCTGCAGGTGGGCGGTCATCCGTCCAAGCTCGCCGCCGATGTGATCGAGCAGATCAAGTCGATCGAGGGCGAGTTCACCTTCGAAACCTATTTCTCGCTGTCCTGCCAGAACTGCCCCGACGTGGTGCAGGCGCTGAACCTGATGGCCGTGCTCAACCCCAGCATCCGCCACGTCGCCATCGACGGTGCGCTGTTCCAGGGTGAAGTCGAGCAGCGCCAGATCATGTCGGTGCCCAGCATCTACCTGAACGGCGAACTGTTCGGCCAGGGCCGCATGGGCGTGGAAGAAATCCTCGCCAAGATCGATACCGGCGCCGCCGCTCGCGATGCCGAGAAGCTCAACGCCAAGGCGGCCTTCGACGTGCTGGTGATCGGTGGTGGCCCTGCCGGCGCTGCCGCTTCCATCTACGCCGCCCGTAAAGGCATCCGCACCGGTGTTGCCGCCGAGCGTTTCGGCGGACAGGTGCTGGACACCATGGCCATCGAGAACTTCATCTCCGTACAGGAGACCGAAGGCCCGAAACTGGCTCGTGCCCTGGAAGAGCACGTCAAGCAGTACGACGTCGACATCATGAACCTGCAGCGCGCCAGCGCGCTGGTTCCGGCCAAGGCCGAAGGCGAACTGCATGAAGTGAAGTTCGAGAGCGGTGCGACCCTGAAAGCGAAAACCGTGATCCTCTCCACCGGTGCCCGCTGGCGCGAAATGAACGTGCCCGGCGAGCAGGAATACCGTGGACGCGGCGTGGCCTACTGCCCGCACTGTGACGGCCCGCTGTTCAAGGGCAAGCGCGTGGCGGTGATCGGCGGTGGCAACTCCGGTGTCGAGGCGGCCATCGACCTGGCTGGCATCGTCGCCCATGTCACCCTGATCGAGTTCGACGACAAGTTGCGTGCCGACGCCGTGCTGCAGAAGAAGCTGGCCAGCCTGCCCAACGTCAATGTGATCAAGAGTGCGCTGACCACCGAAGTGAAAGGCGATGGCCAGAAGGTCAACGGCCTGGTCTACAAGGACCGCACCTCGGACGAGCTGCGCACCCTGGAGCTGGAAGGCATCTTCGTGCAGATCGGCCTGCTGCCCAACAGCGAGTGGCTGAAGGGCGTTGTGGAACTGTCCCCGCGCGGCGAAATCATCACCGACGCCAAGGGCCAGACCAATATTCCTGGCGTGTTTGCCGCCGGCGACGTGACGACGGTGCCGTACAAGCAGATCGTGATCGCCGTGGGCGAGGGCGCCAAAGCGTCGCTGAGCGCCTTCGATCATCTGATCCGTACGACCTGATTTTACTCAGCGTGGTGTGCTGAAGTGGCGGAGGCCCGCAAGGGTCCTCCGCTTTTTTTATGTCCGCGTGGCTTCCCTGTATCCTTCGCGCTTTCGTTCCTCAAGCGGCAGGGCTCATCTCGTGAAACAGCAACTTATCGAATTGATCACGGCAATCAGCTCCGGCTGCATGGCCGAGGATGAGATCGAACGCGTCGCCGATGAAGCGACCCAGGCCTACGCCGATGCGGATGCCTTCCTCGCTGCCAACCCGGATATCAACTACGACGACAGCTTCCCCATTCCCCTGGGCGAATGGGTGGTAGTGGGCAGCCTGCCCGACACCGTGCTGTTCCAGGCCGACAGCTACGACCAGTTGTTCCAGCAGGTAGTGGATTCCTTCGGTCCGAGCGTGAACTTCGTGCTCAAGCCCAAGCAACTGGTGAAGGTCGAGCCGCTCAAGGCCCTGAACCGCATCCAGGTGCAGATGGGCAGCCTCTACCCGGAAAAGGGCGGCTACGTGCTGGTGGATTTCAGCGAACCGCTGGACGACGAACTGCAGTGCGTATTGGTCTACAAGAACGATCTGGAGAAGGTCATGCAGCTGGCCGTGGACGTCGGCATCTACACCGCACCGGCCTACGAGGCCCTCAAGGCCGCAATGGAGGAGGGCGACGACTGAGTCGCCGCTACCGCCCCTCTCCCTTCGGGAGAGGGGCCGGGGATGAGGGTGTTTCACCCCCGCGCAGTCCTTACAGCTGATAACCGTAGGACTTGATCACTTCTGCGGCCTTCGGCCCTTTCAGGTAATCCACCAGCGCCTTGGCGGCCGGGTTGGATTCACCTTTCTTCAAGATCAGCGCGTCCTGCTTGATCGGCTCGTGCATATCGGTCGGCACGATCCAGGCGGAGCCGCTGGTGATCTTGCCATCCTTGTACACCTGGGACAGGGCGACGAAGCCCAGCTCGGCGTTGCCGCTGGAAACGAACTGCAGCGCCTGGGTGATGTTCTGGCCTTCAACCAGCTTCGGCTTCACGGCTGTGGTCAGGCCCAGCTTCTCCAGCACCTGGGTGGCCGCCAGGCCGTAGGGCGCGGCTTTCGGGTTGGCGATGGACAGGTGCTTGTACTGACCGGTTTTCAGCACGTCGCCCTTGGCATCCACGTAGCCGTCCTGCGCCGACCAGAGCACCAGGGTGCCGATGGCGTAGGTGAAGCGCGAACCGGGCACGGCATCGCCTTCCTTCTCCAGCTTGGCCGGGGTGGTGTCGTCGGCCGACAGGAAGACCTCGAAAGGCGCACCGTTCTTGATCTGGGTGTAGAACTGGCCGGTGGCGCCGTAGGCGGCGACCAGCTTGTGGCCGGTGTCCTTTTCGAAATCCTTGGCGATGGCCTGGATCGGCGCGGTGAAGTTGGCGGCGACTGCCACCTGGACTTCGGCAGCCGAGGCGCTGCCCAGGGCGAACAGGGCAACGAGCGCGGCGGCGGCGCGGGTGAGGCGATGACTCATGGGATGACTCCTTGGCGAAGTGCTGAGGTTATCGTTATGTAGATTTCTATACAGCGATGAGGGTGCATTGTTGGGATTTGTTGACTTTGAAGTCAAGTTTCTATTTGGTTTGCGCCGCCTGCCGATACGCTTCGTCGATCTCTTGATCAGGTCGCTGATGTTCGCCTATCGCTATATACAAAACAATACAGCGATGAGGGGCTGCTTGGGGAGCATGCCAAGACCCAATGCATCGGCCCTTGGCGAATGAATTCGCCCCCACAGGGAGAGGGGGCTTTTGTAGGTTGGTCAGAGCGTAGCAAAGCCCAACGAAGTGGCTGGCAGCTCCGGGTGCTGGGCTTCGCGTAGCTCAGCCACAACCTACGGCGCCGCTGCGCGGCCCTTGGCGAATGAATTCGCCCCCACAGGGTGAGGGCTTTTGTAGGTTGGTCAGAGCGCAGCGAAGCCCAACGAGGGGGGCCGAAACTCCGCGTGTTGGGCTTCGCTTAGCTCCGCCGCAACCTACGGGGCTGCAGGTCCTTGGCCAATGAATTCGCCCCCACAGGGAGAGGGGCTTTTGTAGGTTGGTCAGAGCGCAGCGAAGCCCAACGAGGTCGGTGGGCTGACCAACCCCATCAAGAAACGATTAGCGCCAATCGAGCACCGGCCAACCGGCCTCTTCGGCATGAGCGCGCAGGGTCGGGTCGGGGTTGACCGTGTGCGGGTGGGCCACCAGCGAGAGCAGTGGCAGGTCGTTGCGCGAGTCGGAATAGAAGTAGGCGCCTTCCAGGTTCTCGCGCTGTTCCTCCATCCAGGCGTTCAGGCGCGTCACCTTGCCGTCGCGGTAGGTGAGCACGCCGCGGGTGCGGCCGCTGTAGCAACCGTGCTGCTCTTCCAGGTCGATGGCCAGCACTTCTTCCACGCCCAGGCGTTCGGCGATTGCGCTGACCAGGAAGTGTGCCGAGGCGGAAATGATCAGGATGCGATCACCAGCCGCGCGGTGCCGGGCCAGGCAGCGCATGGCGTCGGAGTGGATCAGAGGCTCGACCACGTCTTCGACAAAGGGCCCGACCACGAACTCCACTTCTTCAGCGGTGCGCCCCACCAGCGGCGACAGGCTGAAGGCCATGTAGTCTTCCATGGCCAGCTTGCCCTCGGCGTACAGCGCCATCAGTTCATGGTCCTTGCGGACGAAGGATTCTCCATCGACCCAGCCCAGTTCTGCCATGTGGGCGCTCCACAGGCTGGCGCAGTCGCCGTCAATCAGGGTGTCGTCAAGGTCGAAGATTGCCAGGGCCATCAGGCCACCTCCCGTATTGCGTGATCGTCTATTCGAAGGCCGATGCGTTGGCCTTTGCGGTGCAGATCTTCGGCGGAGCAGTTGAGTACGTCCACCACCAGTTCCACGCCGCGTGCCTCGACGCGATAGCGCACCACGTTGCCCAGCAGGCTGTGGCTGCGCACTTCGGCCTCGATGCCGCCTTCGTGGCTCAGGGCAATGGACTCTGGGCGAATAGCGACGCGGCTGTTGACCGGACGCTGCAACAGGCGGCTGGCAGCGTCGGCGTCGAGCAGGTTGTAGTTGCCGATGAAGCCGGCGGCGAAGGCATCCACCGGTGCGGTGTAGAGGGTTTCCGCGTCGCCGCTCTGGACGATGCGTCCAGCGTTCATCAGGAAGATGCGGTCCGACAGGGTCAGGGCTTCCTCCTGGTCATGGGTCACGAAGATGGTGGTCAGCCCCAGCTCTTGCTGGATGGCACGGATCTGCTCGCGCAAGTGCTTGCGGATGCGCGCGTCCAGCGCCGACAGCGGTTCGTCGAGAAGCAGCAGGCGCGGACGGGTAACCAGCGACCGGGCCAGGGCCACGCGTTGGCACTGGCCGCCGGAGAGCTGGTGCGGGTAACGCGTGGCGAAGTCGGATAGCTCCACCATGGCGAGGACTTCGTCGACCCGCTGCTTGCTGTCGGCAGCGCGGACTTTCTGCATGCGCAGGCCGAAGGCGACGTTCTGCTGCACGTTCATGTTGGGAAACAGCGCGTAGCTCTGGAACACCATGCCGATGCCGCGCTTCTGGGGGGACACAGGCACCAGGTCCTGGCCGTCCAGGAGGATCTGGCCGCCATTCACTTCGGTCAGGCCGGCGATGCAGCGCAGCAGGGTGGATTTGCCGCAGCCGGACGGGCCGAGCAGGGTGACGAATTCGCCCTTGCCTATCTCGCAATCGATGTCGGTGAAAATGGTGGTCTGGCCGTAGTTCTTGTGCAGGCCACGGATGGAAAGAAAACTCATGCGTTGTCCTTGTTCAGGCGGTTGGCTGCCCAGGTGAACAGCAGCACGAAGAAGAAGTAGGAGATCACCAGGGCGCTGTTGAAGTGGCCGCTGCTGTTGCGCATGTTGTTCAGGTAGACCTGCAAGGTCTCGTAGCGGGTGCCCACCAGCAGGTTGGCGAAGACGAACTCGCCGAAGAGGAAGGAGAACGACAGGAATAGCGACACCATCAGGCCCTTGCGCAGGTTGGGCAGCACCACCAGGAAGGCCGCCTTCCAGGTGCTGGCGCCGAGCAGTTGGGCGGCGTCCATCAGGTCGCGCAGGTTGATCGCCTGCAGGTTGTTGGTGATGGCGCGGTACATGAAAGGCAGGGCGATGGTGAAGAAGCAGCCGATCAGGATCCAGGGCGTACCCACCATGGCGAGCGGCCCGGAACCGTATATCTGCAACAGCCCCACCGAGGACACCACCGGCGGCACCGCGAAGGGCAGCAGGATGAGGATGTTCATCAGCCCGTCGAGCCGCGGGAAGTGGTAATGCACCACGAACAGCAGCGGCAGGATCAGCACTACCGACAGCGCCAGGGCACCGAAACACACCAGCAGCGACTGGCCGAATGCGGTGAGGAAGCGCGTGTCGCTCCACAGCGCCAGGTACCACTTGAGGGTCAGTCCATCCGGCAGGATGGTCGCCGACCAACTGGTGGAGAGCGAGTAGAGCAGGGTGCCGGCCAGCGGCAGCAGCAGTATCAGGAACAGCAGCCAGACCACCACGCGATGATAGAGGCCGCCATTGCGGGATTCAGCGCGCGACATGGTAGCTCCTCTTCAGCAGCCACTGATGGACCACGGTGATGAGCGCCATCAACCCCACCAGCACCATCGCCAGGGCGCTGGCCAGGCTGGGATTCAGCGCGATGTCGCCGGCGACCATGGCGGCAATGCGGATGGTCAGCACGTTGAAGTTGCCGGTGGTCAAGGCGTAGACGGTGGCATAGGCGCCGAGGGCGTTGGCCAGGAGGATGACGAAGGTACCCAGCAAGGCGGGCGTCAGCACTGGCAGGCCGATGTGCCGCCAGAACTGCCAGGGGCTGGCCCCCAGCAGCGAGGCAGACTCGCGCCAGTCCTCGCGCAGGGCGTCGAACGCCGGATAGAGCAGGAGCACGCCGAGGGGAATCTGGAAGTAGGTGTAGAGCACGATCAGGCCGGTCTTCGAGTAGAGATTGAAGTCCTCGATCACCCCGGACTGCTTGAGCAGGATGGTCAGCGCGCCGTTGAAGCCCAGCAGGATGATGAAGGCGAAGGCCAGCGGCACCCCGGCGAAGTTGCTGGTCATGTTGGAGAAGGCCATGACGAAGTCGCGCAGCTTGGAGTCCACCCGGCGCAGCGAGTAGCTGCCGATTACCGCGATGACGATGCCGAACAGGCTCGACCAGAACGCGATCTGCAGGCTGTGCTTGATGGCCTGGAGGTAGAACTTCGAGCTGAACACCTTGGTGTAGTTGGCCAGCCCCCAGCCGTCGGGCGTGTTCAGGCTGTGGATGGCGACCCAGGCCAGTGGCGCGATCTGGAACAGGATGAAGAACAAGGCGAAGGGCAGCAGGCAGAGCAGTGCGAGCCATTTGCCCCGGTTGGTTGAATTCACTTCAGCAACTCCCGGCAGACCGCCTTGTCGTGGGCGGCGCCCAGCAGCTCGCAAACGGTGCCGCACAGTTCGGTCTGCTTCGGCTGCGCCGTGGTGTTCAGGCTGAAGGCATCGCCCAGCACGAACAGCGGTACTTCACGTTCTTCGGGGAGCAGGCCGTTGTGGGAGCGGTCGTTGTTCATGCCGTGGTCGGCGGTCACCAGTACCTGGTAACCGGCGTCCAGCCAGCGCTGCAGGTATTCGGCCAGCAGAATGTCGGCGACCCGCGCACTGTTGCGGTACTGCGGCGAGTCCAGGCCGTGCTTGTGGCCGGCGTCGTCGACGTTCATCGGGTGCACCAGGAGGAAGTCCGGGTTGTGGCGCTGGCGCAGGCTTTCCGCATCGGCGAACAGGTGCGAGTCCGGGTAGTGGTCGGCGTAATAGAAGTGGCCGTGCTGGATCGGCAACTGCGGCGCTTCGGTGTGGCGGTCGCGGGCGGCGTTGAAGGGCGAGTTGTTGTACAGCTCGCTGACCCAGTGGTACGCGGCGGCGGCGGTGCTGAGTCCGGCGGCGCTGGCGTAGTGGAAGATGCTGCGTTCCTTCGACAGGCGCGACACATCGTTGTGCACGATGCCGCTCTGGATCGGTGGAACGCCGGTGAGGATGCATTCATAGAGCGGACGGGACAGTGCCGGCAGCTCGCACTGGAGCTTGTACAGCACCGCCTTGTCGGCGCCGCACCAGGCCTGAAGGTGACCCAGCGCGTGCCGGGCCACCTCGTAGTTCAGGCCATCCAGCAGGACGAGGATGACTTTGTTCTTCATGGTTCGCCTCAAAGCAACCCAAGCGCCCGGAAGCGATTGGGCCGGCTCCTTACTCCATCTCGATGATCACGTGTTCCTGCCACAGCTGCGGCAACGCCTTGGAAGTTTCTTCCCAGGCCTTGGCATCCTTGATCGGCTGAACCTTGGCGTACTGCTCATTGGGCAGCAGCTTGGCCTTGACCTCGGCCGGCAGGGTCAGGTGCTCGGCGCGGATCGGGCGGGCGTTGCCCTTGGCCAGGTTGATCTGGCCGGCGTCGCTGAGGATGTACTCACGGGCCAGCTTCGCCGCGTTGGGGTTCTTCGCATATTTGTTGATGATGGTGGTGTAGCCGGAGATCACCGAGCCATCCGAGGGGATCAGCACGTCGAAGCGGCTGGGGTCGATCTGGTCGCGATAGGACAGGCCGTTGAAGTCCCAGACGATGCCTACTTCCACTTCACCCTTTTCCAGGGTCTGGATGGTCGGGTTGGACAGCGACAGACGACCCTGCTTGGCGATTTCGGCGAAGAAATCCAGGCCCGGCTGGATGTTCTTCTCGTTGCCACCGTTGGCGATGGCGGCGGCGAGCACACCGTTGACGGCCTGGGCGGCTGCGCTGACGTCCCCGATGGCGACCTTGTACTTGCCTTGCTTCAGGTCAGCCCAGGATTTGGGCGATTCCTTCACCAGTTGCTTGTTGACGATGAAGGCGATGGAGCCGGTATAGGCCAGCATCCAGTGGCCGTCGGCATCCTTGGCCCACTCAGGGATCTGTGCCCAGGTGCTGGGCTTGTAGGGCTGGGTCACGCCCTGCTGGACGGCGATGGGGCCGAAGGCTGCGCCCACGTCGCCGATATCGGCGGTGGCGTTGTCTTTCTCAGCGGCGAACTTGGCGATTTCCTGGGCGGAGCTCATGTCAGTGTCGACATGCTTGAGGCCGTACTGCTTGTTCAGGTCGATCCAGGTGTCTTTCCAGTTGGCCCAGCTGTCGGGCATGCCGACGCTGTTCACCGCGCCTTCCTTGCGTGCAGCTTGTTCGAGACTCTTCAGATCTGCGTCGCTTGCCATCGCCTGGGTCCCCAGGGCGATGGCCGTTCCCATCAGTGAAGCCAGCAACAGGCGTTTCATGTGAAGCTCCTTAGCAGGTTTGGAGGTTGGTCTAGATCAGCAAGACCCAGGCCAAATCTAAAAGCCTTGGATGACGGTTTGATTTCAGGGTCGCCGCCCAGTCTGGCGGCGGCAGACGCCTGAAAAGCGTAGACCATGGGCAAGTGGCGGATTCGCGGGGCTGTCGCGATTGGCGATGGCATGGCGCATGCAGGCGCGCCTGACTGTCATCCCTCAGTCATCTAGGCTGCCTAGGATGGCCGGCAAGCCCGGCCATGACGCACCCAAGTGGTGCTGGTCTATTCCAGATTGGAGTTTTTCGATGCGCGATGAGGCGCCCCGCACCCTGACCGCCATCTGTAGCGCGCTGCAGGAACAGATCGAGCACGGGCTGCTGCCCCAGAGCAGCAAGCTCCCGGCCGAGCGCAAGTTGAGTGAATTGTTCGATACCACCCGCATCACCTTGCGCGAGGCGTTGGGGCAACTGGAGGCCCAGGGGTTGATCTACCGCGAGGAGCGGCGCGGCTGGTTCGTCTCGCCGCCTCGGCTGCTCTACAACCCGCTGGTGCGTAGCCACTTCCACGCCATGGTGTCTGGACAGGGTCGGGTGCCCGCCACCGAAGTGCTGGGGGCACGCCTGATTCCAGCCAGCGTGGAAATCTGCGAACTGCTGGAGCTGCCGGCACTGTCGAGCGTCTACCAGATCCGTCGCGTGCGCCGCATCGACGGGCGCCTGGTGCTCTACGTGGAGCACTACCTGAATCCGGCCTACTTCCCCGGGATTATCGATTTCGACCTGACCCGGTCGCTGACCGAGCTGTACGACAGCCAGTACGGTATCCGCTATGGCCGGGTGCGCTTCGACATGGTGCCCACCGCCCTGCACCCGGAGGCGGCGGCGACGTTGAAAGTGTCAGCAGGAAGTCCGGCGCTGAAGATCACCCGTATCAACCGCGACCAGCATGGCCGTCTGATCGACTGCGACCTGGAATTCTGGCGGCACGATGCGATCCACGTGAGCGTGGAAGTGCCGGAGTGATTGGGCGGCTGCGCCGCCCTTGGCGAATGAATTCGCCCCCACAGAGAAAGGTGGCATTTGTAGGTTGGGTAGAGGAACGAAACCCAACATTTCGTGGTTGATGCCGGAGTTGTTGGGCCTCGCTGCGCTCGGACCAACCTACGGGATCCCACCGGAAACGACGGCATTTGTAGGTTGGGTAGAGGAACGAAACCCAACATTTCGCGGTTGATGCCGGAGTTGTTGGGCCTCGCTGCGCTCGGACCAACCTACGGTGGAGCGAACGCAGATCAGGCGTAGTTCTCTGGCGCCAGCTTGCGTTCCACCAGTTCGATGAGGATATGCACTACCTTGATGTGCAGCTCCTGTACGCGGTCGGCGAAGTCGCCGCCGGGGGCGCAGATGCAGACGTCGGCCAGGGCTTCCAGGGCGGAGCCGGGCTTGCCGGTGAGGGCCACCACCTTAACGCCGAGGGCGCGGGCGGCTTCGGCGGCCTTGATGACGTTGGGGCTCCTGCCGCTGGTGCTGAAGGCGAGGAGTACATCGCCTTCGCGGCCGTGGGATTCGATGTAGCGGGAGAAGATGTGGTCGTAGCCGAAATCATTGGCCACGCAGCTGATGTGGCTGGCGTCGCTGATGGAGATTGCGGCGACGCCGGGGCGGTTCTTGCGGTAACGGCCGGTCAGCTCTTCGGCGAAGTGCATGGCATCGCACATGGAACCGCCATTACCGCAGGAAAACGCCTTGCCCTTGTTCTCGAAGCTCTCGACCAGGAGTTCGGCCGCACGCTCGATATTCTTCAGCGTCTGCTCGTTGGCGATGAAGTTGTCCAGGGCGCGCCTGGCTTCCTCGAGAGTGTTGCGAATATGGCTGAGCATGCGGGCTTCCTTCCTGATCAGGGCAGGTCGTGGCTGGAATAGAAGGCGGCGAGCACCTTCACCAGATGGGCCAGGTCATGGCTACCGGCCAGTTCGCGGATCGAGTGCATGGCGAAGGTGGGCAGGCCGATGTCCACGGTGCGGACGCCGAGCTGGCTGGCGGTGATCGGACCGATGGTGGAGCCGCAACCCATGTCGCTGCGGGTCACGAAGCTCTGGACCGGTACTTCGTTTTCCAGGCACAGGTGGCGGAAGAAACCGGCGGTTTCGCTGCTGGTGGCGTAGCGCTGGTTGCTGTTGACCTTGATCACCGGGCCTGCGTTGAGCTTCGGGCCGTGGTTGCCGTCGTGCTTGTCGGCGTAGTTCGGGTGTACGCCATGGGCATTGTCTGCGGATACCAGCAGCGAGCGCTGGATGACGCGGGCGAAGGCGTCGCCTTCCGGCAGAACGCGGCGCAGCACCTGTTCCAGCATCGGACCGTCGGCGCCGCAGGCGGAGCAGGAGCCCACTTCCTCGTGGTCGGTGCAGACCAGCACGCAGCTTTCGTCGGCCTCGGCAGCCAGCAGGGCCTGCAGGCCGGCGTAGCAGGACAGCAGGTTGTCCAGGCGCGCGCCGGCGATGAAGTCGCCGTCCAGGCCGATGACCGCGGCAGTCTGGGTGTCGTAGAAGGACAGCTCATAGTCCAGCACCGCATCCGCGACGATGCCGTGTTCCAGGGTCAACTGCTCGGCCAATAGGTCACGGAATTCGCGGGCCTGGCCGGCGGCGAGCTGCGCCAGGATCGGCGGCAACTCGGTCTGGGCATTGATGGCCCAGCCCTGGTTGGCTTCACGGTTGAGGTGAATGGCGAGGTTGGGGATCACGGCGATGGGCGCCTGGAAGTCCACCAACTGGCTTTCCACCATGCCGGCGGCACGGTAGGTGACGCGCCCGGCGAGCGACAGGTCGCGGTCGAACCAGGGGGCGAGCAGGGCGCCTCCATAGACTTCCACGCCCAGTTGCCAGAAACCTTGCTTGTGCAGCTCCGGGTTCGGCTTGACCCGTAGACAGGGACTGTCGGTGTGGGCGCCGACCAGGCGCAGGCCGCCTTCCAGCACCGGGCGCTTGCCCAGCTTGATGGCGACGATGGAGGAGTCATTGCGGGTGACGTAGTAACGGCCGCCGCTTTCGATACGCCAGGCCTCGCGTTCGTCGAGGCGCACATAACCAGCAGCTTCGAGGCGCTTGGCCAGGCTGCGGGTGGCGTGGAAGGGGGTGGGCGAGGCCTTGAGGAAATCGATCAGGCCCTGGTTCAACTCTTCGCGCATTGGGGGACTCCAGACAGCAGTGGCGCGAGTTTATCCCATCGCCCCCGAGGATTAGGAGGCCGACCAGCGGTGAATTTTCCTAACAGGCCGATAGGTGGGGTTTCTGTTGGCGTGTACGAGCGATTTCAATCCCAGTCGTGCTACGGCCTGGACCAGGGTAGGAGCGAGCTTGCTCGCGAATGGAAGTGGGGCTTCGCCAGCAAGCTGGCTCCTACAGGCGCCGGGCGACCACCGAGAACAGGTGCCAGTGCTTGTTGCGGCCCTTGGCGGTGACGCCATCCTCTTCTTTCTCTTCGAGCATCAGCACGTCCCAGCCCGAGAGCAGTTCTTCCAGGTGCCGGCGGCGCAGGATGGTGATGCCGTTATTGGCCCAGTCATCCCGTTCGCCGAACAGGTGGCCGGCGAACAGCCCGCCAGTCGGCAGGGCGCCGCAGATCGCCTGCCAGAGGGAGGGAAAGGCCTCGGGCGGGCAGAGGGGCAGGGCGAAACTCGAATTGATCAGTTGAGCTGCCGGCAGCGGCATGGTTTCGAAACGGCAGCAGCGGCTCTGCAGTCGCGGGCGCTTCTCGTCGTCCACCTGGGCTTCCAGGCGGGCCAGGGCCTCAGGTTCGGCGTCCACGGCCAGCACCTGCCAGCCACGCCTGAGCAGTTCCAGGGTGTCGCGTCCGGCGCCACAGCCCAGGTCCAGAGCGCGGCCGGGCGGCCCGTCCCAGCAATCCAGGGCAGTACGCAGGGTGGCGCGTGCAGGTTGGCCTTCTGTGGCGTTGTAGAAATCGGTGAAGCTCATGGTTTTCCCAGCCTTTTTCTTGAGCCTAGGTCAGAACGGCGCCGGGCACTCG
>MTEW01002118.1_pt1 | contig 22685 bp, 12 predicted proteins | sample 1042681 | NCBI WGS metagenome assembly MTEW01 (sample SAMN06185811, study PRJNA358809) | soil metagenome | isolation source: soil biostimulated with citrate as carbon source | place: India | collected 2015-05-23
TCAGCGCCATCTTCACGTTGGCGAGGTCGACGCCGGAGTTGTCCGCCTTGACGCGGACCTTGACGTTGAAATCGACCACGCGTTTTACCGCGACCAGTACTTTCATCCAGGGCTCCTGTTGATGGGACAGAGCGTCCCCATTTCCCTCGAAGGGGATCGGTTAAAGGGGTATCAACTATCCAGCCGATGCAGGTCGGCGTGGTGGTCGAAGGGTTGGTAGCGGGATTGCCGGTCGCGCAGGACCTTGATCATCGCGACACCGGGATCACGTGGCAGGAAGAGACGTCCGCCATTGGCCACCAGGTGGTCCAGCAGGCGTTCCTTTTCGTCGATCAGGCATTCCGGGTTGCGGTCGAAGGCGGTGGTCAGGTCGAGCCTGAGCCAGTGCACAGCGGGCACCAGGTCCCCCGCGAACACGATGGGACCGCCGGGCATGTCGATTTCCGGCAGCAACTGGCCAGGCGTGTAGCCGTCGCTGACATGGAAGCGCCAGCCGGCACCGAGAAAGTCGCTGCCCTTCTCGTCCAGCAGTTTCAAGCGGCCGCTGGCTTCCAGTTGCCGGATGATCTGCGGCACGAACAGCGCGCGATCGCGCGGATGCGGATGCCGGGCCCGCAGCCAGTGGCGTCGACCGGTCAGGTAGCGCGCCACGGGGAACAACAGCCTGGGGGCGTTGCCCTCGCGCACTGCCTCTTCCACATCATGGGGCAACACCGCGTGCAGGTGGGTCAGGACCACGGCATGGATCTGCCCTTCCCCCAGACCATGGCGGGCGAGGTTGTCCAGCAGACCCTGTGCCTGTGGCTGACAACGACAGGTGCGCGGTGGCGGCGCCAGGAGCGCATCGGTCCCAGCCATGACCAGGATATTCAGGCCGTCCTGCTGCACCAGCAGCGCGCGACTCGCCATTTCGACCTGGTTGTCATAGTCGGGGCTCATCCACTCGATCCAGGCACGCCGCGGCGTACTGCCGAACACGGCGCCGCCATCGAGCTTGCGGCTTCTGCCGGTTAACGTGGAAAGACTGCGGTTCACAACACTCACCTCTCTGAACAGGCCCATTGCTCGACGGAGTCATGGGCACTGACAGCCTATTCAGGATGCAAGCGTCTTTCCCCACCCCCAATGGGGTGGGAAGGGCGTAACCGATGGGAGGTAGACGTGGATTCGGTTGTTTTGTGTAGGAGCGAGCTTGCTCGCGAAAGGCGGGGCTCAGGAGGTTCGCGAGCAAGCTCGCTCCTACAAGTGCAAGTCCCGCGCGTTACGGTCGGGCCGCGCGTTGGGCTTCGCGGGGCTCGGCCACAACCTACAGGAGCCGGGCGGCTAGCTCTGCGTGGCTAGCGGCAGGGAAAGGTGCACGACTTGCTCGGGCTCGGCGCTGTAGCGGCCTGCCAGGAAGGTCGTCAACTGCTCCGCGAGGCGCCGATCGATGTCGTGGGGCTTTCTTCGACCCGGCGATGCCGCAGTGTGTCCGGACAGTTGCAGCCTGAGTTCGACGATCCCGGCAGGGACCACCGTTCCTTGCAGGCTGACCAGGATGGTCGCATCGGGGTCCTGCCTGGCCGCGCGGCTCAACAGTACGTCGATCAGGTGCAGGAAGTACTCCTCGTCCACCCAGACGATGGGAATCGAGTCCTGACAACTGAGTTCGATCGGGATGTCCGGGTGCTCGCCGGTGGCTTTCCAGGCCTCCACCCCCTGCCGGACCAGATCGACCGGTGAGCCCGGGGATGGCGAAAGGGTCAGGCCTCCCCCTGCGATGTCGGCAAAAAGCCTAAGCCTCGCCGCAAGCCTGTGAAAAGGCGAAGCGCTGCCAGCTTGTGGCAGCAGGGCGATGCCGGACTGGAGATTGCTCGCCAGGCTGCGCAGCAATTCGACATCGTGCCTGTGCCGCGCTTCGGCCTGTTCCTTGGCATTGCGCAGCGCTTGCACCAAACGGTTGTGCTCGCTGAGGTCGACCATCCCGCCGAGCATGCCGAGCACGCGTCCTTGCGCATTGCGAAAAGGAAAGAGCCACGCGTGGACCAACCGCTTCTCCCCGAAGATCTGAATCATTCCATCGCCGCTGAAGGCCGTCTCGTCCTCGATCAATTCCAGGTAACGCCGCAGGACTCGGGCACCCAGCTCGGGCGTGAACCACCCTCCCTCGCCGATCCGCGTGCCTTCGACGCGCTCTGACGTCGTTTGGTAGTAGTTGAGAAAACGTTGATTGCAGAGCAGCAGCCGACCTTCTCGGTCGCGTACGTACATCGCGTAGGGGGAGTCCTCGACCAAGGGCCGCAGGCGGTCCAGTTCATTGGCCCATTCACTGGGTGCGGGCGTCACGTCGACGCTATGGGAATCGGGACGGCAAAGGCCGTTGCGCTGGGCGATCTCCACCAGCTCCACCAGCGAGCCCGCGTGCAGCTTCTCGAGAAGCCGCGTCTTGTAGGTGCTGACCGTCTTGAAACTGAGGACCAGTTCGTCGGCAATCTGCTGGTTGGTATAACCCTGGGCCAGATGGCGCAAGACCGTCAGCTCGCGCGCGGAGAGCTGGCCAAGCTCGTCCGGCTGCAATTCCTCGCCAGCCTCCAGGACCCGAGGAAAGTAGCTGCGTCCATGCAATGCGGCACTGATGGCCAGGTTCAGCTCGGCCGGCTGGTCCTGCTTGCTGACGAAGCCAGATGCCCCCAGGGCCTGGCAGCGCGGCGCAAACTGGCGGACGTTGTGGGCGCTGAAGACCACGATTTTCAACTGCTCGTCATGGGCTCGAAGCCGGCGCACCAGTTCCAGCCCGCCATGTCCTGGAATCGACAATTCGAGGATGACCAGATCAGGGTGCAGCTCGCGTGCCAGGGCGAGCGCCTGCGAGCCGCAGTCGGCCATGGCCAGCACTTCGTGGCCCAGTTGCTCGACCTGCGCCTTCAGGGCCCTGCACAAGAGAGGTTGGTCATCGACGATCAGAATCCGGCTCACCTTACGTTCCTTCGTTCATGCCTCGTCCAAGCCTAGATCACCGGAACTAATTGGGATTACTCCTACAAGCCATGTGCCGTACTCCTACGGATTAGTTAGGTAGCTAAGAAAATACTTCTCTCCAGGCAGACCCCTTGCGTCCTGGAGACCATCATGAAAAAGCAACCCCGCCCCAATGCCCCGCTTGTTCTCGACGATCTGCGCCACAAAACGCTGGCGCATGTCATCAGCGTGGCGCTGGCCACGCTGTTCAGCATCCGCATCGCGGAAGCCGAAGCCAGCGACACGCTGATCGCCACCGAGCCGGAGGAGTTGAACCTGCCGTCCGCGGCGAGCCTTGACCTCGACAGCCAGCCCGAGGCCGGGCAATCGCCGCCGTCCTACCTCGAGGTGGCGATGCAGGCTGCCCATGAAGCCCCGCAGGTGTTCATGGCCCGAGCCCTGTTGGGTGCGCCGGCGCCCATCACCCTGACCACAGCCGGCGCGGTGGGAATCGCGAGCTCGGGCAGCCATGCCGATCAGGTGATCAAGCTGGGCGCGACTGGCACCACCGGAATAGAGGCAGGCGCTGGCGAAGCTATCCAGTTCGCCAGCGGGCGGGTGGAGAGCAGCGCACTGAATGCGACCCAGGCCAGGAACCAGGTCGGTGTCCACGCCACGGACGGCGGCCATATCGCTATCACCGGCAGTGATCTGGTACTGGAACCGAAGACCGGAACGGGCGCCGTGGTCACTGCCAGCGATATGACGGGCGTGATCGTCGATGGCGGCGCTTCTCTCTCGCTGACCGATAGCAAGGTCCTGGTCGGCGGTGGCGCCAAGGGCAACAACAATCGTGGCGTCGTCATTACCGGCCCTGGCTCCTCGGCAGAGATTTCCGGAGGCGCGATCAGCACCGCCTCGTGGGGCGCGGTTGGCCTGAAGGTAGAGGGCGGCGCGTCAGCACACTTGAGCGATGGCGTGACTGTCACGACCAGCGGCGCGCGCAGCACCACGACGGGTGGCAGCCATGCCGTGCAGGTGACCGGCGCCGGTAGCCAACTCCTCGTCAACGAGGCCACCGTCAGTACCAGCGGTGCATCGGCTTATGGCATGCGCATCGAAGATGGCGCCAGCGTCGAGATGAGTGATACCGACGTGAATACCTCGGGCGGCAATGGCCACGGCATGGTGGTGGACGGCAGCCGCGCCACGGTCACCGGTGGGCATGTCACCACCTCCGGCAAAGGCTCGGTTGGCGTCTGGGCGCGCAACGGCGCCACGGTTACCCTCGGCGGCGGCGCCGAGGTGGTCACCAGTGGCGCTGGCGTGTCCACATCGGCGCCCGTGGATGGCGAAAAGGCCTTGAGCCTGAGTCATGGCCTGTTGGCCAGCGGCGCTAACACGCGGATCGAGGGCGGCGATATCGCCCTCTCGATAGCTGGCAGCAGCGCCAGCGCCGCGCGTGCCGAGGACGGCGGCCGGATCGTCCTGAGCAACAGTGCGGTGGAGGTCATCAGTGCTGCGGCCAGTACCGCCACGACCGCGGCGCTGCATGCGCTGGCCGGTGGCCAGATAACCGGTTCAGGCCTTGACCTCAGCACGCTGGGCGCCAACGTCGGGGGAGCACGGGCGGAAGGTGCCGGCAGCAGCGTGGCGCTGGACGGCAGCACGTTGACCGTTGCCGGCGGCGGCAGCATCGCCAACCCGGCGGCGGCCGCTCGCGCCATGGACGGGGGCAGTATTGTCGTGGAGAACTCGACGCTCCTCGCCCAAGGCACCTTTGGCCATGGCGTATCCGGCGAAGGTGCCGGCTCCCATGTGCGCGTCGCCAACAGCGACCTCACCACCGAAGGCGCACGCTCGATGGGCGTCTACCTGAAGGGGGGCGCGACCGGCGAAGTCGACGACAGCCGCATCCTGGTCACCGCCGCCTCCGGCGCTGTCGGCCCTTGGGCACCCGGCGTGCTGGTGGAAGGCGCGGGTTCCGCCCTGGCCCTGTCCCGCAGCGACGTGCACACCACCCAGGGCAGCAGCATCGGTGTGCGTGCACAGGATGGCGCGGTCATCAGCATTGAAAAGGGCTCGGTGACCACCGAGGGCAACTACTCGACCGCGATCGCCGGCAGCCAGTCGACCATCGGCGTCAACAACGTCTCCGTCACCACCCACGGCAATGACAACGCCATGGGGATACTGGCCGACGTCGGCGCCACCGTGACCGTCAGTGACAGTGCGATCACCACCACGGGCAACGGTTCTCCGGTCGCCTCCAATCTGACCTTTCCCCACGGGCTGGCATCACGCAATCCGGGCGCCCTGCTCAGCGCCACCCGCACCAGCGTGGTGACCCAGGGCTCCCAGGCCTACGGGGCGGCGGTCGACGATGGCGGCAACATGCTCCTCGACGATGTGTCGGTGCGCACCGAGGGCGCCTACTCGGTCGGTTTGTATGCCGGCATCGGCTCGATCAAGCCGGGCGCAGTGAGCCTGGACGCCAACAACGTGACAGTGAGCACCCAGGGCGATCACGCCACTGGCGCCCTGGTCAGCCGTCGCTACCACGACGAAACCGCCACCCTTAACCTGACCAATGCCAGCGTGCACTCCGAGGGCCTGCAGTCCCACGGCCTGCAGGCCGAATCCGGCGCCGCTCTGACCGCCGCCAACAGCGTGGTGACCAGCAATGGCGTGGGCGCATTGGGCGCCATCGCCAACAATGGCAGTACTGTCGCGCTGGATCAGGTCGGCATCACCACCACGGGCATCGCCGGTCACGGCGCGGTAGCCAAGCATGGCGGCAGCATCAGCGGTAGCGACCTGGTTATCGCGGCCAGCGGCGATCACGCCTCAGCGCTGTATGCACAAGGCACCGAGACGCTGAGGGGTGAAGTCGACCTGAGCAATGCCGTGCTGAACAACCGGGATGGCGCCGGTATCGCCGTCGCCGGCGTTGCCGACATCGCCCTCGATAATGCCATCGTCGGAGGGAGCGGCCAGTGGCTGAACGTCGACAGCTCAGTGGCCAGCGACGGCACCTCGGTGCCGGACATGGGCACGGGGCAATGGCAAGGGATCGGCCAATCGTTCGATGCCGCCGGCCATGCCACCGTCGATCTTTCGAGTTCGATAGTGACCGGCTCGGCCGCCACCGCCGCGGGCAGCCACGCCAGCGTATCCCTGCGCGAAGCCAGTATCTGGCACCTGACGGGGGACTCGAACCTGAGCACCTTGAATGCCGACACCAGCCTGATCGACTTCAGCGCCCCCGTTGTCGGCACATACAAGAAGCTGACCGTCAACGATTACCAGGGCGACAACGCCACCCTGGCGTTGAATACCTACCTGTACGACGACGACTCACCCTCCGATCAAGTGGTGATCGACGGCGGCAAGGCCAGTGGCAGCAGCAACTTGTGGATCAGGAATGCCGGCGGTCCCGGTGCCCTGACCCAGGGCAATGGCATAAAGGTCGTGGACGCGATCAACCAGGCCACCACCGACGGCGACGCCTTCCGCTTGCTGAATCACGTCAAGGCCGGGCCCTACGAGTACACCCTGTATCGTTCCAGCCTGGATGACAGCAACGCGGACGCCTGGTACCTGCGTTCGACAAAGGATGCGGTCCCGGTGGAGCCGGTTGATCCTGTAGACCCGGTTGATCCTGTAGACCCGGTTGATCCAGTTGATCCAGTTGATCCTGTAGACCCGGTCGATCCCGACCCGGTCGATCCTGTTGACCCGTTCACCCCCGTGGAGCCGGAAGAACCCGTTGCCCCGCAACGCCCGCTTCCTCCCCAGGTCCCCAACTATCGCGCTGAAACCTCGCTCTACAGCGCGATCCCGAACCTGGCCCTGCGCTTCGGCCAAGCCATGGTGGATACCCTGCATGAGCGCGTTGGTGAGGAAGTCCGCCGCGCTGTGGACCCGCTGCCTGGCGAAGAGGTTGAGGAGTACGGCCCATCGCTCGGCTGGGGACGGCTGATCTATCGCCAGGGCGATGATGAGCTGGCCAATGGCGCCGACTACGACTACCACCTGCAAGCCTTCCAGGTGGGTCTCGACCTCCTCCGTTTCGAGGATACGGAGGGTAGTACCGACCAACTCGGCCTCTCCCTTTTCGCCGGCAAGATGTCTGCGGACGTCACTCACTCGGACGGTGAAGCGGCTGGCAATGATGACCTGCGCGGCTACGGCGTCGGCGGCTACTGGACGCACTTCGGGCCGGAAGGCTGGTATGTCGATGGTGTGCTGCAGTTCAGCCACATTGACGTCGATGCGCAGTCCGAAGACGTGGCCGAATTGAAAACCCGGGGGAACGGCGTCACGGCCTCTGCGGAAGCGGGATATCCCTTCGCGGTCAACGACGACAAGACCTTGAAGATCGAGCCTCAAGCACAACTGATCGTCAGCAAGTTCAAGCTCGAAGACAGCCATGATGCCGCAGCCGACGTCGAATTCGACGATATCGACTCCCTGACGGGCCGCCTCGGTGTGCGTATCGACAAGGACTGGTTCCGCGAGAACGACAAGGGCGAAGTGCAACGCACCAATGCCTGGATACGGCCGAGCATCTGGCACGAGTTCAAGGGTCAACCGAAAACGGAATTCTCCTCGGCAGAAGGCAAGGTGCCCTTCGTCTCCGACATGGGCGGGTCGTCGCTGGAGGTCAACCTGGGTATCGATCACCAGATCGATGAAGACACGTCCTTGACCTTCTCCGCGGGTTACCAGAAAGGGCTGGACGACGAAAGCAAAGGGCTTGAAGGGATGATCGGGGTGAAGGTGAAGTTCTGAATGACGTTTACACATGTAGGAGCGAGCTTGCTCGCGAACCTTGCGAGCAAGCTCGCTCCTACAAAAAAGCTGCCGAAATAATCCTTGAACGAAGTTGTCGCGGGCGTGATCGGAACCTGTGTGAGGCAGCGATCAGCGACGTCCCCGCAGGCTCCGACCACCTCCTGCATGGCACGCTGACCGCTGTCTCCACGAATCGACTTTTCTGGCAGTCACCCCTCCCCGTCCGACTTCGACGAATGGTTTCGAACGATTTCGCTCAGCACCCGCTCGAAACAGGTGTGAGACGGTTTATCGCGAAGCCCGGTGCAGGTACGACAGACCACGGTCTGGGCTCCCTGTAACAGCCCGCAGACCGACTCACAAGCCGCAGCATCCCGTGGATTGCTGCGGCTTCTTTTTGCGCGAGTCACATGTAGGAGCGAGCTTGCTCGCGAACCTTCCGAGCTCGGTCTTTCGCGAGCAAGCTCGCTCCTACACAAAGACAAGCCGCGCCTCCCCCCAAACCACTGAGCAATCAGTTGGCACTTATTTCTTTCTCCCCCATTCGAACCTGTAAGGCGCCGGGGATCGCCCGTGCCCTAACGTCAGGACTAGCCATGATCAGCCACGAACTCTATTCCGTGGAGGCGAACAGCCGCGCCAGCGCCAGTCTCGCCGACCAGGTCGCTCGCTTCCTTGCGGATGGCGGACGAATCGAAGAAGCACCACCGCTGGAGCCCAAACCCCGGCCGGCACGCCGCGAAACCGAGCCGGCGCCGCATGCCTCGAAGCTCACCACGACGGAGCCGAAACCCATAAAGACGAACCCCGACACGCTCGCAGCCAGGCAACGGGCGAGGCGTGCCGAACTGGCACCCGCGGTCCGCGAACTGGCCAAGACGACCAACGCGAGACAGATCGCGATACGCCTCGGCATCGGGATGACCACCCTGCGCACCATAGGGCGCGAGTACGACATCATCTTCATCCCGGCCCGCTCATCGGCCCTGGTCGCCGCCGAACTCGCCTCAGCGGAAAGGTTGAACGACTCCGAAACCTGATACCTCGAACGGTTGAGGCCAACTTCCGGCCTCACGTGAGGTGATGTATGAACCAGACACAGAACCAGACGCCAAACCCGAACAACCCCAACAACCCGAACCCGGACGATCCGATGGATCCTCGGAGGCAGCAACCTGGTGAGCGGCCCAACTGGGAACGCCCCGGCGACCCGGGCACCGAACGCCCCACCCCGCCCTCGGAAGGCGATCCGCGCCGGATGCCTGAATAAACCGCTGCCAGCCCCCACCTGAAACCCGGTCATAAGCCGGGTTTCAGGCCCAACGCAAGGGTCGGCGCTGTGGCTGGGGAGCGTTGCGTGGCTCGCGGCGTTCGCGAGCAAGCGCGCTCCTACCGTCCTGCGTGCGACTTCGTTCGCGATGCAGTCCGCAGGCACCGCCACGCCGACAGTCACCTGTTTGCTACCCTTTCATCCCATCCGGCCAGACAGGATGCTGGGCCATGAGCACGATCTTTATCGCTGATCCACAGCCATTCGTTCGCGATGCACTCCGTCTGCGTCTCATGGCGGCAGGTCATGTCGTCGTGGGCGAGAGCGGCGATGGGCGTGACACGCTGATACGGGTTCAGACGGCCGCTCCGGAACTCGTGATACTCGAGCTGGAACTGCCGCGCCTGGGCGGGCTGGAACTGATCCGACGCCTACGCTCGCATAACCGCAGGCAAAGGTTGCTGGTCTTTACCCAGCTGTCCGGCGCCTATTACCAGAAGCTCTGCCTGCAAGCCGGCGCCAGCGGATTCGTGCATAAGGGTGCGACATCGGAAGAACTGGACGAGGCGGTAAGGCTTGTCCTGGCCGGGCGCCTGGTGTTCCCGGCTGATGTTCGTCAGTCCACCAGTGAACAGGGATTGGACCAGGATCAGGACACGGAGGTTGGCGAGCGCCTCACCCCACGTGAGTTGACCGTATTGCAGTACCTGGCCCACGGCTTCCGCGTCAAGGACATCGCTCGCGAGTTGGCCATCAGCGACAGGACGGTCAGCACCTACAAGACTCGCCTGCTGGAAAAGACGCAGACCGAATCCCTCGTGGACCTGATCGAGGTGGCACGCGCCAGGGGACTGCTGGCGGAGGGTGGGGCAAAGGCCACCAGCCCTGAGACCGATATGACCATACGCACTACCCGCGGACTGGCCGAGTTGTTCGACCTGCTGCCCAATGCGGTTGCGCTACGCGACGCCGAAGGGCGGTTGCTAGTGTGCAATCGCAGCTTTCTCGATACCTATGGCAAGACCGAGGAAGAACTCCGGGGCACGCAAATTTTCCAGAGCGGCCTGGTGGAGCCGGAGGCAGCGGAACTGGCCTATCAGGAGTACCGGGCTGGCGTGGCCACCGGTAAGACGTTTTCGTTGGTGGTACCCACTCAGCGCGATGGCATGCGACGCATTTTTCGGATGATCGGAATTCCCCTTTTTAGCGAGAAAGGGCAGCTCACGGGGGTAATGACTTCCTTCGTGGACATTACCCAGGACGAACAGCGGGTCGAACAGCTGCAGGAATCCAAGACCTACCTCGAGGCGTTGCAGGTCAGCCGGAACGCCTTGCTGTTGTGGACCGGCAAGGAGCTCATTGGTGAGCTCGAAGCGGTACGCGCGTTGCTCGCTGCAAACCATCCGCCTGCACTGGAACAAACCGCTCTGGCCGACGCGGACGCCGGCATTTTGGCAATCCGCGAGAAAATCGAGATTCTCCTGGAGATGGTGAATCTCGAACACGGCACCCCGCTGATGTTCCCCCAGAAACTGGAATTGAATGGGCTCACTCGCGATGCCATCGAACGCAGTCGCACCGGGGCTGACTTCGTGCCGTTCCGCAGGGACTACCGGGGCTGGATCGATCCCAATCGCTACCGACAGTTGGTCAACACACTGATTGCCCTGTTCGACCGTATCGGCTTGCCTCGCCAGCAGATCGAAGCCTCTGCGATTGCCCGCCCCCATGGCGAACTGTGCTGGCAACTGACCTTCAAGTCGCCCACCGGAGAAGATATACGCGCCCGTCTGGCAGACACCGAGAATCGCCCTCGTCTGCATCTCGCCCGTCATCTATGTCGCTTGCTGGACGGAGAACTCTCTATCGGCGATTCCGTCCGACCCGAAGTGTCTGGATTGATCCAGATCACACTCGCACGAGGTATTTCGCCAAACGGCGAATTCTAGGAGTTCCACTACAGGACTATCAGAGACGCACGATGGGGCTGCGGATCTTCGCGGCTGATGCTTCCACCCATAGATTCCGCTATGGAGAAGCATCATGTCCTTCCATCCCCAGGTCTTCCGCCGTCATGGTTCCCCCTCCCCCCGCGCCTGCCCCGCCCGACTGAAAACGCTCTGCATTGCCATGGCACTGGTCGGCGCCGGCGTGGCCATTCCCGTCCTTGCCGACCCGGCGCTGCCTCAAGGGGGCTCCGTCATATCCGGCAACGGCAGCATTTCCCAGAGCGGACCGGACATGACGGTCAACACCACCACGCCGCGCACTGTCATTGATTGGCGCAGCTTCAACGTAGGTCCGAACAACGCCATCACCTTCCGCCAACCCGACGGCAGCTCGGTGACGCTCAACCGCGTGCTTGGCGGTGACCCTTCGAAGATCTACGGCACCATCACCTCCAACGGCCAGCTCATCCTGGTGAACCCGGCCGGGGTCTGGTTCGGCCCCAAATCCCGCGTCTCGGCAAGAGCGCTGGTGGCCAGTGCAGGTTTCGTGACCGAGGAACAAGCCAAGGAGTTCGCCCGCACCGGCAAGCTGGACCTCCAGCTCAAGGGGCTGGTACGCAATGAAGGCCATATCACCGTCCATGACAACGGCATGGTCGCATTGCTCGGCGCCCAGGTGGAGAACGCCGGCGTCATCCAGGCGAAGAAAGGCACTGCCCAATTGGCGACGGGCCCCCAGGCCACCCTGGACTTTCAAGGCGACGGTTTGCTCAACCTCGCCGTTGGCGGAAATCCCGGTGACAGCGGCAGCGTGAACGGCGATGTCACCGGTGGCGTACACAACTCCGGTCACATCGACGTCGGCGAAGGTGTCATCGCCATGAGCGCAGATCGGGCCGCCAAGCACCTGGATTCGGTGATCAATGTCGGCGGCAGCCTCGTTGCCGATTCGGTCAACAGCGAAGGCGGCAAAATTGTCCTGGGAAATTCCGAGAGGACAAACGTCCATGGAACGCTCAGCGCCAAAGGCACCGAAGGTGGCCAGATCAAGGTGCTGGGCGACGAGGTGAACATCGCCGGTACTACGCGGATCGATGCATCAGGCACCCGGGGCGCAGGCGGGAAGGTGCTGGTAGGCGGCAGTTATCAAGGCAAGGGGCCAGAACCGGCTGCGAAAAACACTGCAGTCGCCAAGGGCGCTGAACTGAAGGCCGACGGCAAGACCGATGGCGGCCAGGTGGTGGTCTGGAGCGACGGCAAGACCCACCTCGGCGGTTCCATCTCGGCCACCGGCGAGCGCAAGGGCGGCACGGTGGAAACCTCCGGCAAGGAACTGACCATCACTGCCGACGCCCGGGTCAACACCCGTGGACGGCAGGCCAACGGCACCTGGCTGCTGGACCCGGCCGTGGTCAACATCGACGACAGCGGCGCCGCCGGCTCCATCGCCACCAGCACCATCGTCAGCGGTCTGGCCACCGGCAACGTGGTAATCCAGGCCACCGACACCCTGAATGTCGATGCCCCCATCATCGCCACCAACCTGGCCACGGTAGACAACGCCGGGCGAGTCAGCGCCTCTACCCTCGCCCTGATTTCCGCCGGCAATGCGGGCGTGATCTCCACCTTCGACGGCGCCGACAAGAGCAATACCAGCGGTGCCGTGAACATCCGCGCGCCGATCCTGCTCAAGGACGGCAACCTCTACATCAGCGCCACCGGCAATATCCGCCTGATCGACAACGCCGTTAGCGGTGAAAGCGGCAATGCCGCCTACAGCAAGCGCGCCATCATCGATGTCGGTTCCGGTGTGGCCTGGCTGAAAACCTCGGACACAGCGTCGATCTTCCAGGATGCCAATACCGCCATCATCGCCAACCAGCTGGCAGTGGAAGGAGCCAGCGTCCGGCTCGATAGCCCACTGAACTACACCGGCACCCTGGCCGGAAAGGCCAGCAACGGCATCTTCTCCTTCAACCAGACCAATGCCAGCGGCCAGGCACCTGACCTGAGCCAGGAGGTGGTAGCCCCGCTCACCGGTGAGACCCTCCGCGGCGTCAAGGCCTATGCCCTGACCAATGTCGGTACGCAGGAAATCATTGCCAACGGCCAGCCCCATCGTGACATCGAGCTTAAACCCGGCAATGGCAGTGCCTTCGACTATGTGGTGTTCGAGGCGGTGGACCTGCGCGACGAGCATGGCAACGAGATTCCCAAGGCCGACCTGCTGCGCTACCTGGATAGCTCCGATTACCTGGTCAACGGCCTTTCCTTCCTCGACACCAGCGGCGTGCGCTGGCAGTTCATCCCGGATGCCAGCCAGCCCGGCATGACCCGCGTGTTCCGCGACGGCGTGCAGGTGGACACCCCGGTGGGCTTCTCCCTGAGCGCCACCGGCGGCCTGGCCATGAGCGGCGTCCTCGACTACGACGGCAAGGCCTTCTGGGGCGTATCCGGCGAGTACATTCCCGGCGCCGCCAACCAGGCCGAGATCCAGTACAACGCCCAGACCGGCAGCTCCCAACAGTTGATCGTCAAACTGGGCAACACCACCGAGTCGGTCCTGGCGCAAATCGGCTGGCTGCTGGACGACAAGCCCTGGATCACCACCAGCGATGGCCGGCCGGCCGCCCAGGGTCAGCTCAATGAAACAGCTCGTATCCAGTTCCTTGCCAGTCAGGACAAGACCGACAGCAACGTCACCCTCAATACCAGCAAGGCGGTTATCAGCGCGACGCCGCAGGATGCCCAGCGCGAGTACGGCGACGCCAACCCGCAACTCAGCCAATCCATCGCGGCCAATGCGGCGGCGGATGCGGTGCGTGGCGTGGACAGCTATGTCGACGCCCAACTCGGCCGAGGCGGCATCGTCCAGGGCGCACCGAGTACGACGGCCACCCAGCAATCCAACGTCGGCAGCTACGACATCAAGGGCAACCTGAGCGGCGATGCCTATGCCCAGCAACGCTACGAGCTGAATAACAACACTGGCACCCTCAAGGTCACCCCCGCCGAGCTGACCGTCGCAGCCAAGGACAAGACGAAGGTCTACGGTGACGGCGACCCCGCCCTGGACTACACCGTTACCGGCGCCAAGCTCGGCCAGACCGGCGCGCAGCTCCTGAACGACGGCAGCCTCGTCCGTCAGGGCGGGGAGAACGTTGGTCAATATGGCATCAACCAGGGGAGCCTGGCCCTCAACAACGGCCTGGGCGGCAACTACAACCTGAAGTTCGTGGATGGTGTGTTGCAGATCACCCCCGCGACCCTGGTGGTCCGCGCCGATGACAAACAGAAGACCTACGGCGATGTCGACCCCGCCCTCTCCTACCGCGTTGCCGGCCTGAAACGAGGCGACGCCCAGGGCGATGTCCTGAATGACGGCAGCCTGAATCGCGAGGCAGGCGAGAATGTCGGCGGTTATGGCATCCGGCAAGGCGATGTCGCCCTCAACACAGGCAAGGGCGCGAACTACATCCTGCAGTTCGAGGAGGGCGTCTTCTCCATCGTGCCGGCCGAACTGACCATCACCGCCGACGGCAAGGCCAAGGTCTATGGCGATGCCGACCCCGCCCTCACCTACCGCGTGGAAGGCCTCAAGCGCGGCGACAGTGCCGGGCACGTGCTTAACAGCGGTGAGTTGGTGCGGCTCCCGGGCGAGGATGTGGGCCACTACGGCATCCAGCAGGGGTCCGTGGACCTGAACGCCAGCGGTGGCCGGAATTACATCCTGCGCTATGTCGACGGCGATTTCGTCATCACCCCGGCCACCGTCATCGTGACCGCTGACGGCAAGAGCAAGGTGTATGGCGACCTCGATCCGAAACTCACCTACAAGGTCAGCGGCCTGAAGCATGGCGACAGCCAGGCCGATGTGTTGAACCAGGGCTCGCTGACGCGTAGCCAGGGCGAAAACGTCGGTGACTATGCGATCCGGCAAGGCGACGTCGGCCTGGCGGGCAGCAAGGCGCAGAACTATGTCCTCAGTTTCGTCGAGGGCACCTTCAGCATTACGCCAGCCACTCTCACTATCAGCGCCGACAACCACACCAAGGTGTACGGCGACCTCGACCCGAGCCTGACCTACCAGGTCAGCGGCCTGAAGAACGGCGACAGCCAGGCTGGCGTGCTGAACCAGGGTGCGTTGCAACGCGACCCCGGTGAAAGCGTGGGCAACTATGAGGTCCGCCAGGGCTCGATCGGACTCAACGAAGGCCAGGGCCGCAACTATGTCCTGTCGTTCGTCGACGGCAATCTGGCTATTACCCCCGCGACCCTGACCGTCACTGCCCAGGACACGACCAAGGTCTACGGCGATGCCGATCCGGCGCTCACGCATGTGGTCTCCGGCCTGAAAAACGGTGACACCGCTGCCTCCGTGCTCGGCAACGGCACCCTGGCGCGCGAAACCGGTGAGAACGTGCGTCCCGAGGGTTATGTCATCGGTCAGGGCAGCCTGGCCCTGAATGGTGGTGCCGGAAGCAACTACACCATGGTGTTCAGGGACGGCACTCTGCAGATCACCCCCGCTCCTCTGGAGGTGACGGCGGACGACAAGTCCAAGGCCCAGGGCAGCCCCGATCCACAACTGACCTGGCAGGTGAGCGGCCTGAAAAACGGCGACAACGCCGATGTCGCCAAAGGCTCGTTGACCCGAGCCCCGGGCGAAACCCCCGGCGACTATGCCATCAGCCAGGACAAGGCCTTCGAGGCGGGCAGCAATTACACCGTGACCTTCCGCGACGGCACGCTGACCATCAGCGGTCCACTGGCCCCCGTGGACCCGGTCGAGCCGCCTGTATCTGCATCGCCTGTGCAAGGTCTGGCATTCAACGCCCAGTCGCCTGGCAACACGCGCTGCACGGCCCTGGAGTCCCCCTCCGCCGTATCCGCCAACTACTCCGTTTCGCCGGCCGTGGCCCGAACCTATGCCGTTCAGTTGATTTGCAAGCCCCGCTCCTACGGCGAAACCAGCAGTACCACGCCGGACATCACCGACGTCCTGACCTACGCCAACAGCCTGTTCCACGACGGGAAGCTGGTCCTCCCGGACTGGAATCGCAGTGTAATTCCCCACGAACTGACCCACGACGCCAAGGGAGGGAAATAGCCATGAAACCTCTTCCGTCGAAATTGAACCTGCTCGCCATCGCTCTCTGCTCTTGCCTGGTCGTGTTCACCGCGCCGGTGAATGCCGGGCCCCGGACCCAGCTCGACCCGGGACGTGTAGAAGTTCCCGGCCCCGACGGCGTTCGAGCCTCGCCGCCGAGCATGTCCAGCCCTCTGCAGCTCCCCGACACCGTGGTAAGCGAAGAAAAGCCGCTTCCCAAAGCGTTGCATTCAGAGTCCGAGAGCACTCGCTTTCGGGTCGACAACGTGGTCATCAGGGGTGTCACAAGCTATCCCCCCGCCACGTTCGATGCCTTGGCCAGCCGCCTGGAAGGTAACCGCGTGAGCCTCGCCGAGGTCAATGCGGTAGCCCAGCAGATCACCCAGCGCTATCGCAAGGCCGGCTTCCTGCTGGCAAGGGCCTACGTACCCGAGCAACGTCTGGAAAACGGCGTCCTGGTGATCCAGGTGTTCGAAGGCAAGGTCAATGACGTGCGCATCGAGGGCTCCGGTAACAAGGCGATGGAGCGCTATGCGGCGAATATCCGTGAGGAAGTCCCGCCCAGGAGCGCCACGATCGAGCGCAATCTCCTGTTGATGAACGACCTTTCCGGGAATGAAAGTCACGGCACTCTGTCTGCTTCTCCAGTTACGGCGGGTACGGACCTTACGGTGGAAAACCGCCTGCGCAAGTACGAGGGATTCTTCGGCTTCGACAATCGTGACAGTCGCTATTTCGGACCCTGGCAGGTGTACGGAGGTATCGGCGTGAACGATTTGACAGGCCATGGCGATCATCTGGGCATTCGCGCCGGCAAGTCGATCGAAGGCAACAAGATGTCCTTCTTCGAAGGTCAGTACGAGCTGCCGGTGGGTAGCAAAGGCGACGTGATCAGTTTCCTGGCCCAGCACAATGATGGTTATCCCGACACCTACTCGTTCCTGGATGCCAACAGCTCCGGCGATACCCTGGCGGTACGCATAACCCGGCCGTGGATTCGCCAGCGAGACGAGACCTTCAAGACCTCGGCCGCATTCACCTGGTTCAACGGCCGCTCCGAATACCTGCATGAACCTGATCTGCCGCCCTCCAGCGACGACCGCATTCGTGCGCTGCGCCTGGGGGCCAGCTATGACTTTTTCGATGAATACGGCGGCAAGAACCTGTTCAAGGCAGAGCTGAGCAAGGGCTTGAACATCCTGGGCGCAAGCGATGAAGATCGCCTGAACCCGTCCCGCGAGGGCGGTCGGACCGACTTCACCAAATTGCAGGTGGATGCCCAGCGCATCCAGGACCTGTCCGGAATCATGGATGGCTTGAACCTCTACCTTGCTGCGACGGCCCAGACTTCATTCGGGCAGGCACTGCTCTCACCCGAACAGTTCGGCGTGGGCGGTAGTGAGTTCGGCCGGGGCTATGACCCGTCTGAAATCACCGGCGACAAGGGCTTTGCCATGAAGACGGAGCTGCAATACAACCGGCTGCACAGTATCAACGATCACGAGGTCCCAACTCAGTACTACGCGTTCTGGGACATGGGCAAGGTCTGGAACGAGAAGCCGCGCTGGATCAGCTCCGAAAGCCTTTCCTCGGCGGGCGTCGGCGCACACTTCCAGGTGGCCAAGGACCTCTACGTTTCGCCGGAAGTGGCTTTCCCGCTGACGCGTTCGGTCTCTGCTGAAGAGCTGGATGGCGACAACGGCAAGGCACCGCGTTTCTACTTCAACTTCCTTAAATTGTTCTAAGCCGCTTATGGGGAAAGGTTCGCCATGCTTACCTTTCCCCATGGCCTGAACAGAGACGCATCGCGGCGCCAGCAACCAGGTTGCTGCCCTGCAGCTCGCTCTTGCCCCTGCATACTTTTTGACCCCTGAAGCCAATCGCCCCGCTCCACCCCCTCCCTATCCTTGCGGAAACTGCGCCTCCCGCAGCCCTACAAGAACAATCCGCCAGGAGAAGCCATGTCCGTTTCATTCAAGCCCGTCCTGCTGCTGGGACTGGCCGCCACCTTTGGCCTGCCCCCCGTGTTTGCTGCCTCCCAGCCGGCCTCCCTGCCCGCCAGCGCGCAGACCGCCGCCAGCAACGCCGAGGTGCTCAAGCGCCTGCCGTTCAGCGACCGCACCGACTACGAGTCCGTCACCCGTGGCCTGGTGGCCCCCTTCAAGGGGCAGATCAGGAATGCCGCCGGCAAGGTGGTGTGGGATACCGAGAGCTACGGCTTCCTCGAAAAGGACCAGGCACCGGACAGCATCAACCCCAGCCTCTGGCGCCTGGCGCAGCTGAACAACCACGCGGGCCTGTTCCAGGTCAGCGAACGTATCTACCAGGTGCGCGGGCTGGATGTGTCGAACATGACCATCATTGAAGGCGACACCGGGCTGTTCATCATCGATCCGCTCACGGTCGAAGAAACCGCGCGCGCCGCCCTGGACCTCTACTACCAGCACCGACCGAAGAAGCCCGTGCTGGCAGTCGCCTACAGCCACAGCCATGCCGACCACTTCGGTGGCGTACGCGGCGTGGTGGACGAGGCGGACGTGAAGGCCGGCAAAGTGAAAATCTTCGCCCCGGTCGGATTCATGGAGCACGCCATCAGCGAGAACATCTTCGCCGGCAACGCCATGAGCCGCCGCGCCCAGTACCAATTCGGCAGCCTGCTGCCCCGCAGCGAGCAGGGGCAAATTGAAGCCGGCATGGGCAAGACAGCCCCTGTCGGCGGCACCATGACGCTGATCCCACCGACCGACCTCATCCACGACACCTACGAAACCCACCGCATCGATGGCCTGGAGGTGGAGTTCCAGCTCACACCGGGCACCGAGGCACCGGCGGAGATGAACCTCTACCTGCCCCAGTTCCGCGCTCTCTGCATGTCGGAGAACGCCACGCAGATGATGCACAACATCCTCACGCCTCGCGGCGCCCTGGTGCGCGACGCCAAGGCCTGGTCGCAATACATCGACGCCAGCCTGGCCCGTTATGGCGACAAGGCCGATGTAATGTTCGTCCAGCACAACTGGCCCACCTGGGGCGGCGAGCGCATCCGCACTCTGCTGGCCGACCAGCGCGACATGTACGCCTTCCTCAATGACCGCACCCTGCACCTGATCAACCAGGGCCTGACGCCAACCGAAGTGGCGCAGAAGATGGAAAAGCTGCCTGGCGACCTGGACCGAAAGTGGTACACCCGCGGCTACTACGGCTCGCTGAGCCACAACTCACGGGCGGTCTACCAGCGCTACATGGGTTTCTACGACGCCAACCCAGCCAACCTCAACCCGCTGCCGCCCACCGAAGCCGGCCAGCACTACGTGGATGCACTGGGCGGCGCCGACGCCGTGCTCAAACAGATCCGGGCCGCGCTGGACAAGGGCGACTACCGCTGGGCTGCCACCCTGGGCAACCACCTGGTGTTTGCCGAACCGGGCAACCAGCAGGCCCGGGCACTGCAGGCCGACGCTCTGGAACAGCTCGGCTACCAGAGCGAGAACGCCCTGTGGCGCAACATGTACCTGACCGGCGCCATGGAGCTGCGCAACGGCACGCCGAGCTACGGCGGCAGCAGCGCCTCGCCGGACATGGTGCGCGCCATGACCCCGCAGATGTTCTTCGACTTCCTCGCCATTCGCCTGGATTCGGACAAGGCCCAGGGCCACGACATGACCCTGAACTGGGTGTTCACCGACCTGGACCAGCCCTTCGCCCTGACCCTGCGCAACGGCGTGCTGACCTACCGCGCCGGCACCCGTTACCCGGACGCCGAAGTGACGGTGAGCATGGACAAGTCGACCCTGGACCGCATCAGCCAGCGCGCGCTCGACTTCCCCACCGCCATCAAGCAAGGCGACGTCAAGCTCAGCGGCAATGGCAAGAAGCTCAGCGAGCTGCTCGGTCTGATGGACAGCTTCTCGCCTGCCTTCAACGTCGTAACCCCCTGACGCCCACTCACCCGGCCGCCACCCAGGCGGCCGGGTCCACCCCAGCCGTACCCCGATCCACCATGAACGCCTTTCTGACCCTCAGCCCCACCGAACACCGCATCCGCCTCGCCGCCATCAAGCTGATCGCCCGCGACGGCTACGAAGCCATGAGCCTGCGCGAACTGGCCAGCGAAGCCGGCATCAACTCCTCCAGCCTCTACCTCTACTACAAGGGCAAGCGCGAGCTACTGCTGAGCCTGGTGCAGGGCTATCAGGACGACCTTTCCGCCACCTGGCAGCAATGCCGTCCGGCTCGTGGCAGCGCCCGCGAACAGCTGCAAGCATTCATTGGCTGCCACCTGCGCTTCCACCTGCTGCGTCGCGAGGAAACCCTGATCGGCAACCTCGAAGCCAGGAGCCTGGACGCCACCGAGCGCACCCAGGTCCGCCAGTCCCGCCGCGCCTACCTGGAGCAGCTCCAGGGCATCCTCGAACAGGGTGCCCGCGACGGCATCCTTAGCTGCGATGAGCCGAAGCTGATGGCGCGCATCCTCTGCAACATGCTGACCCACGCCTGCATCTGGTTCCGCGATGACGGCAAGCTGGGCCTGCAAGAGCTGGAGGCGCACTACGTGGAACTGGTGGGGAAGATGCTGGCGGCGTAGCGCCCGCTTTTCGTAGGGTGGGCTTCAGCCCACCAACGGAAGCTCACCCCGTTATCCCGGACCGATTTTGGGGCGAATTCATTCGCGAATCCCTGGTTCTGGACGGCAGACGAGCCACCACCCTGCACATTTTTCGGCCGCTGAAGCCAAGCGTGCGCGACATCCCGATCCCTATCCTCGCGTCAAGGCATCGCCGATGCCGCTTCCCTACAAAAACAATCCACGCAGGAAGGAACCCATGAGCGAAACCCTGAGGCGGATCGCGCCCGCTACCGCCGCCAACACTTCACCATTCCTGAGAAGCGTCTACAGCAAGGCCATCTGGCGCCTGATGCCCTTCCTGATGCTCGCCTACATGGTCAACGCCATCGACCGCCTCAACCTGTCGTTCGCCAAGCTGCGCATGGCCGAGGACATCGCCCTCACCGACGCCGCCTACGGCATCGGCGCCGGCATCTTCTACCTCGGCTACATCCTCTTCGAGATCCCCAGCAACCTCTACCTGCAACGCATCGGCGCCCGCGCCACGCTCACCCGGATCATGCTGCTCTGGGGCGCGGTCACCATCGCCACCGCCTTCGTCACCACGCCCAACCAACTGATCGCCGCGCGCTTCCTGCTCGGTGTGGCCGAAGCCGGCTTCTTCCCCGGCGTGATCCTCTACCTCACCTACTGGTTCCCTGCCGCCCTGCGCGGCCGCATCACCGCGGCCTTCATCATGGCCGGGATGGTCGCCGGCATCATCTGCGGCCCGCTGTCCGGGGCGATCATGGCGCACCTGCACGGCTGGCTCGGCCTGCGTGACTGGCAGATGCTCTTCATCCTCACCGGCGCACCGGCGGTGCTGCTCGGGCTGTTCGGCTGGTTCTGGCTGACCGACCGACCGGAGCAGGCACGCTGGTTGAGCGAAGCGGAAAAGAGGCAGATCGCCCAGGACCTGGCCAGTGAGGCGACGGCCGCGCGGGGCAGTTTCCGCGAGGTCCTGCGTGACCCGCGCCTGTACATCGCCGGGCTGGTGTTCTTCTGCGTCTACAGCGGCTCCAACACCGTGTCCTACTGGATGCCAACGCTGATCCGCAGCTTCGGCCTGGAAGACCTCAAGCTGATCGGCCTGGTCACCAGCCTGCCTTTCCTTGGCGGCCTGTGCGGGATGTACCTGCTAGGGCGCAGCTCGGATCGCCGCACGGAACGCCGCTGGCACCTGGCGCTGACCCTGCTGGCGGCGGCCGTCTGCTTCGTTCTGCTCGGTTTCGTCCAGGGCCATGCCCTGCTCTCGGTGGCCCTGATGAGCCTCGGTGCTGCGGCGGCGCTGTCGGCCGTGCCGCTCTTCTGGACCATCCCGCCAGCACTGCTCAACCCCTCCGCCGCTGCCGGCGGCATCGCCGTGATCAGCAGCATCGGCGGCCTGGCCGGGGTGATCAGCCAGGCGGTGGTGGGCGCCATCAAGACCGCTACCGGCAGCCTGTACCTCGCCTTCGACCTGATCGCCGCCCTGCTGGTGATCGGCGCCCTGCTCCTGCTCATCGGCATCCCCGCCCACCGCCTGCAAGAGCGCCACGCCCCGTAGGTTGGTCCGAGCACAGCGAGGCCCAACGCAGCGGCGGTGAACCCCGCATCGTTGGGCTTCGCGTAGCTCAGACACAACCTACAAGAATCCGTAGGTTGGTCCGAGCGCAGCGAGGCCCAACGCAACGGCGGTGAGCCCCGCATCGTTGGGCTTCGCATAGTTCAGCCACAACCTACGAAACCGCGCGGGGCCAACTACCCTCTCCCCCGGCCCCTCTCCCGCAAGCGGGCGAGGGGTGACTTCCGCCCCACCTTTGGCACAGTCCTGTAGGGGCGATTTCAATCGCCAAGCAGGACGCAGTCCTGCCCCCGAAAACAAAAAGCCCGCTCGATAGAGCGGGCTTTTCATTTACCGGCGGAGGCTCAGAGCAGGCGTTCGATCTCCGGCACGGCTTCGAACAGGTCAGCCACCAGGCCGTAATCCGCCACCTGGAAGATCGGGGCTTCTTCGTCCTTGTTGATCGCGACGAT